>Ga0209381_1005494_pt1 | contig 10287 bp, 8 predicted proteins | sample DewCreD2012metaG_FD_184111 | JGI IMG/M metagenome (GOLD analysis project Ga0209381, IMG submission 184111) | Hot spring sediment bacterial and archeal communities from British Columbia, Canada, to study Microbial Dark Matter (Phase II) - Dewar... ...
TCAAGTTGATAGATATCCAACACATATCAACTTGATAGAAATTGGAGGCATATCAAGCTGATAGATTTTGGAGTTATATCAGGCTGATAAATATCCAACACATATCAACTTGATAGAAATTGGAGTTATATCAAGTTGATAGATATCCAACACATATCAACTTGATAGAAATTGGAGGCATATCAAGCTGATAGATTTTGGAGTTATATCAGGCTGATAAATATCCAACACATATCAACTTGATAGAAATTGGAGTTGTATCAAGTTGATAGATATCCAACACATATCGACTTGATAGAAATTGGAGGCATATCAAGCTGATAGAATTTGGAGTTATATCAGGCTGATAAATATCCAACACATATCAACTTGATAGATATCCAACACATATCAACTTGATAGATATCCAACACATATCAACTTGATAAATATCCAACACATATCAACTTGATAGATATCCAACACATATCAAGTTGATAGATATCCAACACATATCAACTTGATAGATATCCAACACATATCAAGTTGATAGATATCCAACACATATCAACTTGATAAATATCCAACACATATCAACTTGATAGAAATTGGAGTTGTATCAAGTTGATAGATATCCAACACATATCGACTTGATAGAAATTGGAGGCATATCAAGCTGATTCGACACTTACTTTGGAGATACGGTCAAAAAGAATCGATCTTTATCGGCGTTAAATGTAAATGTTAATTTCTTGGTCACAAGAAGACGAGCATGAACCATAAACTCATCATCTCCACTCATTTTGGAGATCGAATCTTGTTCGAGTTCTTCAATAATGGGCTTACTATCAGTTGACCGAACAGGCTTTAAAAATGGATCCGTATTTCCGAGAGAGACAATGAGAGATGTTTTAAGTCCGGCCATAACAAGACCAACTTCAGCATCCAGAGATGTCGAGAGCATTGAGAACGAATAAACATTATATCCAGGATCGGAGGGAGGACTTAAAAAGTGGTACCAGGGTTCCATTTTATCAGAGTGGTCACTTGACATGTTTTCAAAACGTGACGTTCCACTATAGTTAAGACTATACATGGAGATTGGATTCCATCCGATGTATAAGTTCTCAGCATTTGTCGTGTAATTGGAAAAGTTGTTATTCTTTTTCGCTGTCAAGTTCTCAGCAACCCAAAAGAGAGCCTTACATGGCGTCTTACAGTCAAGATCAACGGACACATTGAATCCGAGCTTACCACCATTCACAGCCTTACAGGGAATGACATCGTCAATATAGTAGATTCGTCCCGTTTCCTTAAAGTTGCACTTGATCCACTCTCTCTCATCATCCGTGAGATAGACATAGCGTCCCCAAAGTTCGGGAATACTCAGTTTTCCCGTTGAATCAGCCCCCTCAATATACTTAAGATTACATGGAATATTTCTCCACCGATGTCCTTTATCATAATAGTCTCCAGGCCTTTCCGGTTCATTGTCGACACAGAGTCTCATTCGAAGAAGATCGGAGATTCGAGCCCGAATCTTATAATGATAGGTGACCTTTGAGAGAGAACAGTAGAGAAGAGGAATCGCGAGAGATGGATCTCGAGCATGATAGAATGGCTGTGGAACATTAGTTGTGTACTCGGGAAGAAAGTCAGACCACTGTTCCAGCGCTGGAATATTACCGACATAGATGTTATATTGATCTCGATATCCCGGTTTCATGTAGAACTGGGAGTAGATATCATACCAGATTGTGTCAATCGTTTGCAGAACGTCATCATCGATTTTCACCTGAGCCGAAATGACAGTATTATGACCTAAATTGTGAGGCCAACAGATTTCAACTCGACCCCGAAACTCCTTTTTAACACGAAGAGCCGGGAAAAAGTCTCGCTTATAAACATAGAGGAGAAAATCGAACGTGTTGTTAACAGTGTAAGTGAGATCTTTTTCATTCATGACATTACAATCCAGTCGTATCGGAAGATGTGTGTACCAGGTTGACTTTGAAAACTCTCGATAAAAGTATGATATGAGTTCCTCATTATTCGAGGGTTCATGCAGTTCCTTTTGGAGATCCCGAATCGTATCAAGGTCGATTTTTGCGATGCCAATGGACATCTTTCTATTGTTTCCTCGTTTCCATTTAAGAAGTTTAATTTCCCGACTTCAAAGATCCTCTTCACGGATGGAACTCTTTAAAGCGAATTTCCAAAGAAATGATTTCCTCTCTTTAAATAAACGTTCCATCTCTCCAAATAAAGATGAGTAAACCCCTCCCTCTTACACAAATCCAATCGTCCTCTCCTTTCCTCCCCCGCACGTCACCCTCTCCAGAAGAAAAGACAGAATCTTATCCTCTTCTTCTCGTCGTATTCCAAATTCCAGAAATGCTTCATTATATTCTATCCTTCTTAAGTGATATTGATAAGTTACACTGTCTTTCATCATGTAAAACTCTTTACAATTTAAAGTATACCGTAGCTCTTCGTCGGAAACTTCTTTGTCAGCGATACTTCGATCTCGGATTCCACTTTTTCACTCTCGACGCTTTAATTGGTGAACTTCAATGGATCGTGGCTAAACTTGGATCCACTCATCCATACACGAGTAAAGTTGATCACATCGCCATGTCTCTGACGGATGTGTCCTGGATCGTCTTAGAAAGTTCTCTTCAACAACTCGTGACAAAGTTTCATCTGGATCCGACTGAAGTTAAAGAACTCACCGACTGTCAACAAAAGCAGCTCCTCTTTCTCAAAAAGGAGCATTCGGAAAAGATAAAGTCAATCATCTCCCAAGGACAGTCAACTCGACCTCCCAAAGGACTTTCCATCATCTCTGGAGAGGAATATGACTTCTTTGAACATGTCATCTTCTCTCTTCAGAAGTTTTTGCCTCAGTTACAGTGGCTTCTGACTCACCTCTCCGATTCGAATAAATCGACCCTGGCCAAACTTCTTACGCATATCAGTGATCTTCTTAATATCTGGGAATGTTATGCTGATCCCAAAACACGACATCTGAAATGTAAACGCAGAATATCTTTTCAACAAATCCGCCAGAGAAAAATTTTTAAAGATGAAACCGATTGGAAAAAAGTAAGAGAGTTTTTCTTGAGTTCTCTCAATTCCCATCAACTGAGCAAATAGAAAAAATGGACATTTATTTTGGTTGTAAAAATAAATGTCCCTTATTAAACGTTAGTTATGAGAGATCTTTGGCTTCCTGCTTTCATGTTTTTTATTCTTATTCTTTTCCTGTGGTATCTTCGAACTCAGTTGAAATATTGGTTGACCGTCACCTCTGAAAAACAGTTGCAAAAAGTTCAACACGACGCCTCCCACTTTGTATCTAACCTCCTCCTTCTCCGAAAAGCAGAGAAGTTCCCTCCTCCAAATCATATTCTCATTGTAATGGCCTCCTCAGATGACCGTCCTCACGCGAATATAACCCGAACGGTTAATAAAAAGTATGCTGAGAAACACGGTTATTCGTTTATGTTTATACCGCTTTCGAAAAACTCTTCTCGTCAAGATTGGCAAATGACTCAGATTAGCATTCTTTCCCGAATCCTCCAGATTCGACATCCAGACTATATCTTTTGGATTGACGATGATGCCATGGTCATAAATCCTGAACATGACATTGAAATGATTATTTCCCTCTCCGATGAAGCAGATATAACCTTATGTCGAAGTCTCTCTCCCGATACAGCAATTAATATGGGCGTCTTTCTTCTGAAAAATACTCCATTTTCCCGAGGGCTTCTGGAAGTTCTTCTAACCGAACTCTCGACGAAAAAGGAGATAAACCTCGATTCTCCCGAACAAAGTTGTCTTGAAGACCTTGTTTTAACAGAGGAGCTCAAGAACTATATTTATGGACCCTCGAGTTCCAAACGAATCGAAAGTAGTAAACACGTTTTACATCAGGGACCGTTTAAGTCAGTTCTTGATCATGGATATCCAATTCGGACATCTCATTTTTGTCTTTTGTCGGAACATGTTATGAATAGTGAATCCTCTCCCTTTCTTATCCATTTGGCCAGACGATCAAATGAGTTCCGACTTTCCACGTTTAAACAGCTTTCAGACCAACTGGAGAAAAACCAGCCTCTCTCTCTGAAAAGTACACCTATCTTCCCCTGGGACTGGAGCACGGTCATGTTAATGCCCAAACATCTTCCCGTTAGACAAGGAGGAACGTCACAAACACGCATTCCGAAAATACTCCATCAGACGTTTGAGACACGAGCTGTTCCCGTATACTTAGTTGATGCGGTTAACAGCTGGATATCTCAAACTGACTATGAATATCGTTACTATACAGGACATAACTGTCGCCAGTTGATTGAAGAGGCCGTCAAAAACGAGATCTTTCCGGTGACAGTTCTTTCAGCTTATGATGCTCTCTATTCGGGAGCCTATAAAGCCGACTTGTGGAGGTACTGTCAACTTTATCTTGAGGGTGGAGTTTATGCCGATATTAAGTTGGTGCTCAATCGACCGTTAGACATGATTATCGGAGAGAGTGACACCTTAGTCGTCGTGATTGATCGAATGGATCAAGTGAGAGCAACTCTCTATAATGCATTTATCGCCTGTGTTCCACGACATCCCTTTATTCTGGCGACAATACTTGAATGTACGAGAATCATCTTGTCACGATCGTATGAAGATAACATGTTAGCCATAACAGGTCCCTTCTTGTTTGGACGAGTGGTGTATCAACAGCTGGGATGGCCTCTCTGGGAATACTATCCGGAGAAAGAGGTATACAGAAAAGACGATGAGATAATAAGATTTTACCGTCATCATCCGACAAAGCGAATAATTTGTCGACTTGACGATGAAGAAGAACTTATCTATACACGATCGCCCTCCCTTTCTCCGATGAAAGAATATGAATATTATGAGGAGATAACGGGAAGACCTCATTATTCCAAATTATGGAAAAATCGCAAGGTTTACAATGACCTCTAAAGAAGATAGGAGGAAGAAAATTGAAGAAAGAGGAAAGTCAGGAAAAAAAGAAATGACAAAGAAAAAAGGAAAACATTTTTCTTCATTTAAATGTCTTTTAAAAATCTCCCAAGCACTTTGATCATAAAGATGAAAATTTGATTTGGGCATAAATGGAGTACGACTTCCTATACAAAAATGGCAACAACACAATCCAACAACACCGAAGACGTCGTGCCTGTTGACGAGGAAGTCAACACCGCTATGTCCACGAAGGAGTTCAAAGCCGAAATTAAGAGACTCATTAGTGAATTTGACAATGTGCTTGATCTTTGCGCTAAGGTTGCCCTTCTTCCTCGTGGAAAGACCTATGAGATTGAACATGATGGAAAGATTGACCGAATTGGAAGACGAGAGTTCAATCAGGCTCGTTCCCAGTATCTTTCTCTAATGAACAATCTTGGAAAGCTCTATGCTCAAGCCAGAAAACCCAAGAAGAGAACGGGAGCTCGTCGGCCGGGAACGGGATTCCGGATTCCCATTCGAGTCAGTGAGAACTTAAGCAATTTCTTCCGGGAGGCTGATCTGGGTCCCGTTGATCCTCGAGATCCGAAATCACCTCCTCTGAAGGATAAACTGGAGCTTTTGATCAAACATCAGATTACCAGTGCTGCTCTTCTTACACCCCTCTTTTCCATTTATGCGATTGTGAATCGTTTGACAGAGAAGGCAGCGGCTAACCATTGTGATGGAGATCGGAATAAACCTCTATTGAGTCCAGATCAGATGAATCATCAACTTCTTGGAGCGGATGAACTCATGTTCAAGCACTTTGGAGAGACGTTCCGCATTCTCACATCTCGTGGAGAACACTATACAGATAAAGGAACACTGGTTGAAGCGTTTAATCCTCATAACTTCAAGTATGCTTCCTTCCAGAGCATTGTCTCTCTCAATCGTCGAACGAAGGATGGAAAGATCAAACGTCGAACGGCTAATGGAATTATTGAGGAGGACAATCCAGCCGGTCCCGCATTGACGGATCAGGAGATTAATGTTCTCTCCTCTGAGGAGGTTCGAATGGCTCTTGATCTTGAGCAAAAGATTGTTTCCGAATGTCTTAAGATTTATCGTGAACTTAACAAACCCGCTCAAAAGGATCTTCGAAAGAGTAAGAGGAAAACATCAGCACCTCTTCAACCTCCCATTTCAAATACAAAGATCAAGGTATCGGCTTAAACTCCAAAAAAACTCCATATGAGTATATACTTGAGAAATATACTCATATGGATAAAATTGGCTTCTTTCATGGCTTAGCGACAGGCCGAAACAAGCCAAATAATGATGACAACAATGAGAGCAATAATAATCGCCCCAATAAGTGTCTTACCGCCATCAGGAGTTCCGGTGGGTTGACCATTAACCATTTGCTGAACGATAACAGGTTTCCAAATCCAAAGAATAATCCAGGCAATGACAGCAACTATGACAAACCAGAGAATCAAGTTCACTGCTCCTCCCAATTTATAGCCTCCCGGTCGAGTTTGAACCGGCTCCTCAACTGCATTTGGAGAAAGAGCTGTAAGTGGTATGCGTCCTCGAGGACACGCCGTCTCCTCCATCGGAGATGAGGGAAATGCAGTCAGTTGTACACGTGTCGGCATACTTTTTTTTTAAACAGATACTAGATTTTTTGTGTTCTTTTTTTCCCTTTTGTATCTTTTCTTTTAGATACAAAAAAGTTGAAATCTTCCTTTATTCATAATCACGAAGGGCAATACCCACTGGAAATCGAGGCACTCCATGTATTGACAACTCTTGAAATCGAATAGTAACTTTCTTTCCAATGACTTGATCGGGATTCTCAAACCACTCCCTTCTTTGACTTATTGATCCTCTCATTCTTATATTAAACTCGTTTCCTCTCTTATCTCTCACCTTAAACAATGCCGATCCCTCCTCAGTCCCCTTCGCCTCCTCTACTCCAATGACCAGGGCCTCTTCATCCAAAAACTGTTTGTATTTGAGAATATTCGAATTCCTCCCCGGATGATACTCCGACTCCTTCAATGTCTGATATGTCGGACGCTCTCCCGCCAGTTTTCTTATAATAACTCCCTCATATCCCATCTTCACACACTCCTCATGATATAATAAAATCTCCTCCTCAGAGAAAGCAAGGGCATACGGCAAAATAACAAAAACCGTATTCACATGTCCATCCTCAAGATATTTCATGTAGGCACCCGACAGTAGCTCAAATCTCTTCTCATATGGAATCCCTACTACCTTTGACTTATCCTCCGGCACCTCTTCCGTCAAATCCGTAATTATATCAAAAATATGATACACAATCTCCTTGATTCGAGGATGTCGTCTCTTCACACTTTTAACACATGATGTTATCGTCGTAAAGTCCATATCCAGATTATACAGTTCTCCATCAAGTTCCGCATTCGCCGGAAGATATGTAAAAAAGTCCCTCAGCTCCTCCTCAATATGCTCCAACGTCGAAAAAGAGTTGTTCTCTCTTGATCGACACCTCACCTGATTCGCCTCGGATAAACTCGCCATCATCCGTATCCCATCCAGTTTCGGCTGAACTGCCACCGGAAACCGATCCACTACTCTCCACTTCGGATCAATTCTCTGACCCATCCTCTTCCGTTTCTCTTTCGCCTCCTCCATATCCTTCTTCGTTACCCATGTATAGGCCAGTGTCGGCTTCGTCGGAATCGGCACCGAGTTCCCAGCCGGTCGATACCCTTCTCCAAGAAACTTATCCTTATACCTCTTCCTCGCTTCCTGAAGAGCCTGCGCCTGCATCGTCCGATTCCCTTTCGGCTCCACTTCCGTCGTCTCTTCTCTCATCTCTCCAGCGGTTCCGTCATGTTTCACCACCGTCCCCGTTGTTATAACTAAACGATTTCTCCCATCAAACCCAATCTGCCACATCATCATATTCCCAACCGCATTCACTCGATACAACGCCGTCAGCTTCCATTTCTCTCGTGTTGGAAGCTGATCAACTCGAATCTCTTCATACTCCTCCTTCTCCTTCATCTCCTCCTCGAAATTTCTCGACATCTCTTTCCCAATCTTTAAACCCCTCTAATTTTCGTTTCGAGAAATCAGTTTCTTTCCTTTTCTCTTTAAATCGAGATTCCCCCATCTTCGCCAAAAAAACCAGACCAGATTTCATAAAAAAGACTTCTTATTCTAACAAAAGATCGTATATGGATAATAGTTCGAATGATAAACTTCATGATAAACTTCATGATAAACTAAGAGAACTTTTAAGTCATCTCCCTTCTACCCCTTCAACTCCATCAAAACCTTCTTCTCTCCGTTCTTCCTCCTCCACCAAATCCCCCTCCTCCTCCTCAAACCCCTCTCGACGAAAACATTTCACCACCTCTCGACCCTCCTCTCATCTTAATCTCTTACATATCCCTCCTCCTCCCCCCTCTCGTCCCTCCGTCCTCTCTTCTGAACCCCAACCCTTACCCTCCTCCTCTTCTGAATCAACAACTCCCTCATCTCCCCCCTATCAATACAAACTCCCAAATCTCTCTCTTCATGACGTCCCTAAACCCCTCCCTCCTTCAATCAATCCCGATCCTCCCATTAACCCCTCAATCCTCTCTTCTTTCAGTTCCCCTCCCCAAACCTTACATTCAGATAACCCTCCCCCCGACATTCAGCAGATCAACTCCACATCCTCTCCCCATCTCCTCCCAAACTCAAACCCTAACTTGAAATCCCCAATGAATGACACGTTGAGAAGAGAGACTCCCCTCCAACCCCCTCCCAATCTATTCTCAGACAAAGACCCAATCTCAAACCCTTCTTCCAAACTCTCCGACAAAGAACCAACTCTTGAAACTCCTTCTGAAATTAAGTTGGGAGGAGAAATTTCCTACAAAATTCGGGGGAACGTAGAAGAGAGAAAAGAAGAAAAGATCGTGAAAAATGTTGACGAAGTAATCGACCGGAAAACCCACAAACCAGAGATTCGAATCGAAGATACATCGATACTAGCGATGAAACCGGACGTCGAGATACCTCTCAACAACATCGGAGAAACCCACAAACCGGACGTCGAGATACCTCTCAACAACATCGGAGAAACCCACAAACCGGACGTCGAGATACCTCTCGACAACATCGGAGAAACCCACAAACCGGACGTCGAGATACCTCTCGACAACATCGGAGAAACCCACAAACCGGACGTTGAGGTGCCTCTCAACAACGAAAGAGGAGAAACCCACAAACCGGAGATTCGGATAGAAAATACATCGACACTAGCGAAGAAACCGGACGTCGAGATACCTCTCAACAACATCGGAGAAACCCACAAACCGGACGTCGAGATACCTCTCAACAACATCGGAGAAACCCACAAACCTGACGTCGAGATACCTCTCGACAACATCGGAGAAACCCACAAACCGGACGTCGAGATACCTCTCAACAACATCGGAGAAACCCACAAACCTGACGTCGAGATACCTCTCGACAACGAAAGAGGAGAAACCCACAAACCTGACGTTGAGGTGCCTCTCGACAACGAAAGAGGAGAAACCCACAAACCGGACGTTGAGGTGCCTCTCGACAACGAAAGAGGAGAAACCCACAAACCGGACGTTGAGGTGCCTCTCGACAACGAAAGAGAAGAAACCCACAAACCGGACGTTGAGGTGCCTCTCGACAACGAAAGAGAAGAAACCCACAAACCGGACGTTGAGGTGCCTCTCGACAACGAAAGAGGAGAAATCCACAAACCGGACGTTGAGGTGCCTCTCGACAACGAAAGAGGAGAAATCCACAAACCGGACGTTGAGGTGCCTCTCGACAGCAACATCGAAGAAAACCAGAAACTGGAAGTTGAGATGACTCTCGACAACAACATCGAAGAAAACCAGAAACCGGAAGTCGAGATACCTCTCGACAGCAACATCGAAGAAAACCAGAAACCGGAAGTCGAGATACCTCTCGACAACAACATCGAAGAAAACCAGAAACTGGAAGTTGAGATGACTCTCGACAGCAACATCGAAGAAAACCAGAAACTGGAAGTCGAGATACCTCTCGACAGCAACATCGAAGAAAACCAGAAACCGGAAGTCGAGATACCTCTCGACAGCAACATCGAAGAAAACCAGAAACTGGAAGTTGAGATGACTCTCGACAACGAAAGAGAAGAAACCCACAAACCGGAAGTTGAGATGACTCTCGACAACAACATCGAAGAAAACCAGAAACCGGAAGTCGAGATGACTCTCGACAACGAAAGAGAAGAAACCCACAAACTGGAAGTCGTGATACCTCTCGACA
>Ga0209381_1005495_pt1 | contig 10286 bp, 7 predicted proteins | sample DewCreD2012metaG_FD_184111 | JGI IMG/M metagenome (GOLD analysis project Ga0209381, IMG submission 184111) | Hot spring sediment bacterial and archeal communities from British Columbia, Canada, to study Microbial Dark Matter (Phase II) - Dewar... ...
ACGGCTATCTTTTGTTATGATAAACTCGGTGATTTAAATGAAAAAAATAAATATGAATATGATTTAAAACAGTTTTATCCAAATTCACAGGAAGTAAAAGAAGCATCGGCAAAGGAAGAAGAAATAAAGATAATAGAAGAAAAAAAAGACATCCCTGTTTATAAAAGTATAAAAGAAAAAACATCAGAAAATATTTTTTATACCATACAGATAGGTGCTTTTTCAAATGAAAAATTTGCACAGCTGACAATTAATAAACTTGCTGAAAAGAAATATAATGTTTTTACCAAGCAGGACGGTAAATTTATAAAGGTATTTGTAGGCAAATTTGAAACAAAAGAACAAGCAGAAAATTATGCAAAAGAATTTTCAAAAAAAGAAAAAATAACGAGTTATTTAATAAAACAGGGGTGGGATTGAAAATTATTTAAATTATATGTAGTAAAAAGTAAAAATTATTTAAACGAAAAAATAGCATTTTAAAGGGGATGAATTCTTTTTCTTGTGTTGACATTTAATTAATATTAAGTAAAATAAAATTGACATAAAATAAAACAAAACTTTTTTTATTTTTAGTTGTCATAAATACTAAAGAAATAAAATAATAAAGTGTGGCGAGGAAAAAATGGAAAAAACGAATATTTTAAAAAAATCAACAATATTGTTAATTTTAATTATAACCTTTTATTTATCTATATATGCGGGTCGGCCGCGAGTTCTGTCAGTAACAATGGTACCTCCATCACCAAATTTTGGACAGGTAGTAACAGTAACAATAGAGTTCTGTGCAAACCAGCAGCCGGCAGAACTCGCAATAGCAGTATCAAGTTATTCAACAAGACAAACAGCAGGAACAGGTGGACAGGTATTTGTGGTAAGCAGTGCAGGAATAGATGTGCCAACAGTAATATTTCCATCAGACCCGATAAGTATAACAGCATTTCCCGGCTCAGGTAGCGGGCCATATAATTGTCAGGACTGCAGCAATGACAGTAATTCAGTTCGTGTAACAAGACAGTATGTGTTCAGAATACCACCAATGACATATTTTCCCGGGTGTGATGTAACAAGATTGTATTTGCATGTAGGAATGAAAGATGACGGAGGAGGGATATACAGGAGCGAGTGGCAGGGATTTGGTGCATGCGAGACAGGAACAAGTGTGGGATTACCCTTAGCGTGGGATATACCGGTGCCCCCTGCAACATTTACAATGAGAAAAAGGGCAGAAGGAGTAGTGCAATTAACAAATGACCTGGTATTATTTTCAATAGATTATGAATATGGGAATGGACAGGCAAGAATAGTAGATACATTACCCGGCGGTGGACAATTAACACTTGTATCATACGGGCCAAATCCAATACCTGGAGGAAGTGTGAGCGGCCCAGCACCAGGAGCAACAAGCGGGACAATAACATGGGTGCTGCCGGACAGAACAGGAGCGCATGGAATAGCAAGTGGAACGGTCTGGATATTGATGAGAGCAAATACAAATATAGCAGCAGGGACAAACATAGCAAACACAGCAACAGGGACAATGGGAAGTATAAATACAAGTTCAACAGCAAATATAATAGCAGGTAGTGCAGCAATAACAGTAACAAAAATACAATCAGCATCAACAGTAAATTTCGGAGACAGGATAACATATTATTTAAACTATCAGGTAAACGGGTCGCAGTTAAAAGCATACAGACCATTTGATGATATAGCAAATGGTGGATATACAAATCCACCACCACCAGGATGGAGAAGTGTGCCGTTTGGGAGCAATTATGGGACATGGACAATAAGGGATGATTGTGGCACAGCAGACAGGTATATATATGGACAATCATTATCAAGTTATGGACAAGACCAGTATCCGGCATTATTGTTAGAAGATTCAAATCCGTCAAATGTGCAGTTTTGCACAGGAATAATAATGGCAGATGTAATGATAGACCCTGTAGGATTTGAAGGCGCAGATGCATTAGTAATATTACGTTCTAATGGACAGACAGGGACAAACAGTTATGCGTATGCATTGTTGTTATCAATAGATACAGCACCGGCAAATGGATATATAGCAATACAGAAGTGCGGAGGAGGGAGTTGCAGCTGGAATGGAGGAGTAAGCAGTTATCAGATAGTAGGGAATATATGGTACAGGACAAAAACAGAAGTGACACAGGTAGGAAATAATTACAGGTTCAGGGCAAAGGTATGGCGGAGAGGAGATGCAGAGCCAAGCGGATATCAGCTTGACTGGACAACAACAACAAATGATGCTGTAGATGCAAACTGGAGATGCACAGGAGGAAACTGGAATGACTGGAGGCCAGGAGTAAGTGAACAAAAAGGAGCATCAGGAGATACGCGGGATGCGTATGATAATTTTATAGTATATATACCACGGGTATCAGCAAATACAACGCTATATGATACGATACCGGCAGGGCTGACAGGAGCAGGAGGGAGTGGAAGTCCGACAATAGGAGGAGGAATAATAAGGTGGAATTTAGGGAGTTTAAGTGATGCAAGCGGTTCATATACCTGGTGGGCAACAGTAAATACGTGTGACCCAGTGACAAACCGTGCAGCAATAGATGGAGATGACCCGATAATACCGCAGTATTCAAATATAACAGTATTTACACCAATATGCCCGCAGGTAACCGGGATAACAAAGACAGCAAATGTAACGCAGGCAGGAGTAGGACAAACAATAACATTTTCAATAACATACTGTAATACAGGACCAAGCACAATAAGGAATTATCAGATAGTGGATACAAGGCCGGCAAGGATGTCGTATGTAGGGTGCAGTGGAGGGACAAGTTGCGGGATAGCAGGAAGTATAATAACGTGGAATATGGGAGACATAGCGCCATCAGGAGGGTCATGTCCGCAGGGGACAGTGAGATGGTGGGGAGTAGTGCAGCCGTAAAGAGGAGATGTAAAAAATGGAAAGAGAAAGAGAAATAAAAAGTAAAAAGAGATGGCAGATAGCAATAATGGTGGGGATGATATTGTTATTTGTAAGTGAGGTATATGCAGGATTGTATTTAAGGGTATTAGCAACAAGTGCATATACGTGTAACAGTTCAAACACAATGCCATTTCGGTTATTGATATATAACACAGGACCAAGTGCAGTAGCAGTAAATACGTTGGAAGTAAGATTCTGGTATAAAAGCAGCAGTGGAAAGACATACACAGTTGACTTTTATGACCAAAGGACGCAGCCAGATAACCAAACAAACATAGGAGCAACATTTACATATAATGCAAATACACCATCAGGATGCATAGAAGCAAATCAACAGGTAAGGGTGACATTTGGAGGAGGAGCAAGTATACCGGTAGGAGGGAGTTTAAAAGTAGATGGAGCAGTGCATTTTACAGATTACAGTGTATTTGACCCGGAGTGTGATGATTACACAGTAATAGGATCAACAACAGAGCATTGGGATTCACATTTTGGGTTATATCAGAATGGAGGGCTGGTAAATCAGGAAGGATATGGATATTCAGTGCCGCCGTGTGCAATCCCAAGTCCAACACCAACATCAACGCTGGTAGGGATATTAAATTGTGCGATAGACAGTGTAGGAGCAAATGATTGTGAGTTTGTAAGGATAATAGATACAACACCAACGCCAACACCAACACGCACACCAACACCTACATATACAAGAACAAATACATCTACACCTACTTTCACAAATACATCCACAAGAACAAATACACCAACATTTACAAATACTGCAAGCCCTACGCCAACTTATACTAATACAAATACAAGGACTCCCACACCTACACCGACAAGCACACCAACTGCAACAGATACTTATACTAATACTAATACCAGAACGCCTACCCCAACCCCTACCAATACACCAACACAGACATTTACTTTTACTCATACTTCAACAAGGACATTTACTATTACAGTATCATCAGATACTCCAACAAATACTCCGACATATACAAATACATGGACAGCAACTCCTACTTATACAAATACTTCAACTGCAACCAGCACAAGTACAGCCACACCAACAAGAACACCTACACCTACAAATACAGATACTACTTCGCCGACATTTACACCGACAGCAACTCCAACAAGAACTGAAACACCTACATTTACTGATACTACATCTCCAACATCAACACCAACAAATACATCAACAAGGACAGTTACATCGACTCGGACAGCCACACCAACAATTACAGATACATTAGAATTTACTTTGACAGTAACAAGAACTCATACACCTACTTGGACAGTGACAAATACATACACAGAAACTTATACATTTACATTAACAAGAACTTATACTTCAACAAGGACATTGACATTTACCCCAACTGTCACATTAACTTATACAAATACATTTACTGTTACTGATACACCTACAATAACACCAACAACCATAGATTTTCCTTATTTATTAATAATAGAAGCATATAATGAAGCGGGAGAAAAAGTAAAACTAATTACAGAGGTTAGAATAAATAAAAATATTACCAATATTGAAACACTTTTTAATGGGAAAATTTCAAATATGTTTAATCCTGATGAATCCCCAATTGTTATAAGTATACCTGGTATCTGGACTCCCGAACAGATGGGACCGGGTATTGAAAGAATAAATTTTGCATGGGATGGATTAAATCAAAATGGCCAGAATATTGATAATGGTGTTTATTATATTAAAGTTTCTGTTCAGGATACCTATGGACATATACAGACAACTATTGTAGATGTTCAATTGTTACGAACAGAAGAGTATATAAAAGTAAATATTTTTAATGCAGCTGGCGAATTAGTTACATGGTTAGATAGTAAAAATATTTTAGGCAAAGAAATAAAACCTTCCATACCAGATGTTATATATATTGATAAAGGAAAAAAGATTGATATAGATTGTGGCAATGGAAATGTAATACAGTGGGATGGGAAAAATTCCAATGGCTATCTTGTTACAAATGGTTCTTATGAAATACAGGTTCAAATAAAAACAAAAGATGGATATAGCACAGTTTTTTCCAAAAAAGTTACTGTGTTTATTGAGCAAGATACAGATACAGTTCTTTATGACCCGCAAAATCCAGATTTATATCCTAAAATTTATCCAAATCCGAAAATTGCTGATTGGGATCAGGGTGAAATAACAATAGAATGGTTTAAATCAGCACAGGGTCAGATAAAAATAAAAATATATAATGTTGCAGGTGAATTGATTAAACAAATAAGAGATGATTTATCTTTAAAAAGTGTAAAATGGGATTTAAAAACAGATAGTGGAAAATCAGTATCAAGCGGTGCCTATATTATTGTTTTAGAAGCCAAGAAATCAACAGGAGAAAAAGAAGTAAAAATTGGTAAATTTTCAATAATAAAAGCAAGTAATTTAAATCAAAATGTAAATTAATAAATTTACAGAGCTTTCTATTGCCAAATTTATTATTTGCCAAATTGCCAAATTTTTTAATCTTTAAAATCCTGCAAATCTGGCAATCAGAAAATCTTGCAAATTACCATTTATTGCTCTTGACATATATTATTTAATAATATAAAATTTTGAAAAATTAAATCTTGAGGTGAGCGATGAATTCGTTAACAAAAATTATAACAAAAGAGATAGTTTTAAATAAAGATTTAGAAAGTGTTTTAAAAATATTGTTGTTTTCTTTTTTAACATTTCTTGCGTCCCTGGTAAGAATATATTTGCCATGGACGCCGATCCCGATAACATTACAGACATTTTCTCTTTTTGTTTCAGTGTATTATTTGAATCCAAAAGAAATAGGAATTTCGCAATCAATATATATATTAGCGGGTATTATTGGGTTACCTGTATTTGCAGCAGGTATTTCCGGTATGCTTGCTTTAGTTGGACCTACGGCAGGATACTTGCTTGGTTTTATTATTGCTGGCGTTATAATGTCAATATTAAAAGAAAAAGTTAAAATAATGCCATTTATAATGTTTTGTATATTTGTTTTAGGAACAATAATTATTTATTTGTTTGGAATTCTTCATCTTTTTATTATTTATAAAATTGATATAATTACAGCAATTAAAATAGGAGTGACTCCATTTATAGCAGGGGATATACTTAAAATAATTCTGGCATCGATATTTAGTTTAAAGAATAAGAATTAATAATATTTTATTTCAAATGGTTTTGATTTGCCAATGCTGGCTTATCACCATAAGAGGAAGTAGAAGTTATGATACCTTCCAATGAATTAAATTTACAACAGGGATTAAAGCAGGAATTAGGATTAAGATTAACGCCAGAAATGCGTTTAAGAATTGATATTCTGCAGGCAACTAATCTTGAATTAACAGAAATACTAAACAGGGAAATAGAGGAAAATCCTATAATAGATGATATTATTTTACCTGAAGATGAAGCAGTAATAGAAAATAAAACAACTAAAGAAAAAGAAGTAGAACAGGAAATAAATTTTGATAACAAAGACGCAAGAATGGATGAAATAGAACCGGAAGATTATGAAAATTATTTTGATTCTGATACTTATTTAAAAGAAGATAATTTTTATGAAAAAAATCCGGAATTTGATAAGTTAAATGACAAAAATTTAGTTAATGCAACAAGCGTTGATATGAGTTTGCATTCATTTCTTATTAAACAATTAAACGAATTAAAAATAGATGATGAAAATTATAATATTATTTATAATTTAATTTCTTTTATAAATGATGATGGATTGCTTTCTGACACTCTTGAAAATATTTCTTTATATACCGGTATAGAAATTGATAAATTAAAAAGGGCACTTGATATAATGCATAACTATGGTTTTGAACCAATTGGAGTTGGCGCGGCAAATGTCCGAGAATCTTTATTACTTCAATTAAAACAAAAAGGATTAAAAGATTCTCTTGCATATAAAATAATTGAAAAAGAATTTGATTTATTAACACGACAAAACTACGATAAGTTATCTGCGATTTTTAAAGTAAAAAAAGAAGATATAAAAAAAGCAGAGGCAATAATAAAGGGATTATCTCCATATCCGGGTAGAACATTTTCAGGGGAAACAGAAATTTTAAATAAAATTCAGTTTAGAAAAATAAATAACAGTGAATATATAACCCCTGATATTTTTGTTGAAGAAGATGAGAATGGTAAATTTAAAGTAAAAGTATTAAATGAATATCCTGAAATAGTAATTAATAAAAAATTACTGGAAGAATATAAAGTGAAAAAGGAAACAAAGTCATTTATAAAATTATATGAAAATAAAATAAAGGCTTTAACCTCTGCACTTTTAGACAGGAGTAAAACTATCAAAGCAATAGTTGAAAAAATACTTGAAAAACAGGAAGAATTTTTAAAAAACGAAGAATCCGGATTAAAACCATTGACTTTAAAGGAAATTGCAGAGACAGCAGGAGTGCATGAATCAACAGTAAGCAGGGTTGTTTCGAGAAAATATATACAGATGCCATACGGGGTTATTCCTTTGAAAAAATTTTTTGCAACAGGAATGGAAACTGCGCATGGTTCAATTTCAAATGTTACAATAAAAGAAAAAATCAAACAGATGATTGAAAATGAAGATACTTATAATCCGTTAACAGATACAGAAATAGCTGCCAAATTAAATAACGAAGGTATTCCGGTGGCAAGACGGACTGTTACTAAATATAGAGAACAATTAGGAATTTTATCTGCTAATTTAAGAAAAAAATAAAAGATGTAATTATATTGATATTATTTGACATTATTGAATTTATGTGTTAATTTATAATTGATATCTCGGCTTTTAATAAATTTAAAAGGAGGTATGTGGTGCAGATATTTATTACAGGCAGACATATTACATTAACCAGTGCTATAAAAAATTATGCACAAAAAAAATTTGAAAAATTAAATGATTATTTTGATTTTAAACAATCAGGTGAATTACATATTACTATTGAAGTTCAGAAATACAGGCATATTGCAGAAGGAGTGCTGCATTCAAAACAACACGAATTTACTGCAAAAGTTGAAACAAAAGATATGTATTCATCCATAGATATGCTTGAGGCAAAACTTTTAATTCAGGTTAAAAAACATAAAGAACGTATAGTAAAAGGTGAAAAAATAAAAAATAAAAGATTAAATTTACTTGCCAATATTACCAATATTCAAACGATGAAAGGTGAAAAATATAATGAAATTATAGAAGAGGACTTGCAGGCATTAAAACCTATGAATACAGAAGAAGCAATAGAAGAATTAGAAACATCAGATGAAAAAATAATGTTGTTTTATAATATTGATTTTAATAAAGTTAGTTTATTAAGAAAAAGAAAAGATGGAAAATTTGGTTTAACTATATCTAAATTTTAATTTATTAGAGGTGCGGGATGAGGATACTGGATTTTCTTAATAAGGATGCAATTGAGTTAAATTTAAAATCCAATAATAAAAAAGAAGTAATTGAAGAATTAGTTGAGGTTTTAAATAAAAAAGGATTATTACTTGACAAAAAAGCTGTCCTTGATTCGTTATTTGAAAGGGAAGAATTAGGAAGCACAGGTATAGGACAGGGTATTGCTATACCTCACAGTAAGACCAAGGGAGTAAAAGAACTTGTCGGTGTTTTAGGAATATCAAAAAAAGGAGTTGATTTCGAAGCTCTTGATGGAGAGCCGGTAAATATATTTTTTCTTTTATTAACTTCGGAAGGTGCGGCCGGGCTTATGTTAAAAGCTCTTGCAAGAGTATCTAATTTTTTAAAAAATAAATTTTATAGAAAAAAAATTTTAGAAGCAGCCAGTAAAGAGGATATTATTCAGATAATTGAAGATGAAGAAAAATTAAAACAATAAAATTATTATATTATTTTTTGTTAATAAGGAAAAGAAAAAATGAATTATATAACTGTAAAACAATTTTATAATGATAATAAAAAAAAATTGGATTTAAAAATTGTTACAGGGGAAGAATTTTTATCTAAAAAAAAAATTATAATTTCTGACATTAACAGACCGGGACTTGCTTTAGCAGGATTTTTTGATTATTTCCCTTTTGAAAGAATACAAATATTTGGGAAAACAGAATTTACTTATTTAAAAAAAATAGGAAAAGAGAAATCACAAAAGGTTTTAAATAAATTATTTAGTTATAATATTTGTTGTGTAATAATTTCCAGAAGTTTAAAACCCCCATTTAATTTTGAGATGATTGCCAAAAAAAATAAAATCCCAGTTATTATATCTTCTGTTTTTACCACAAAATTAATAAGTTCTATAATGATTTATCTTGAAAGAAAATTGGCTCCTAAAATTACAATACACGGAACTTTTATTGATGTTTATGGAATAGGCGTATTATTGATAGGAAGAAGTGGAATAGGTAAGAGTGAAATAACACTTGAACTTATTAAAAGAGGTCATAGATTAATTTCTGATGATATAATAGAGATAAGAAAGATGAGTGATGATGTTTTAGAGGGTTTTGGATTAGACGTCGTACAACATCATATGGAAATCAGGGGTGTAGGTATAATAGATGTTAAAAATCTGTTTGGCGTCGGAGCAGTACGTGGTTCCCAAAAAGTAGAATTAATAGTTCATCTTGAAGAATGGGAAAAAAGTAAAAATTACGAACGTCTGGGTATGGAAGAACAATACGAGGAGATGTTGGGAGTAAAAGTTCCTAAAATAATTTTGCCTGTAAAACCCGGTAGAAATATGAGTGTTATTATTGAAGTTGCAGCAATGACCCAGAGACTAAAATCCCAGGGATATAACCCTGCCAGAGAATTAAATAAAACAGTGCTTAAATGGATGAGAAAGGATGGGAAAGATGCAATGGTTGAATAAATGGTTATATCCTGGAATAAAAATTAAAAGATGGCTAATTCTTTTTATTTTGAGTTTTATTGTAATGTTTGTCGGTTTTTCCGGGATAATCGGCGGTTTTTTTAATTTTATAAAAATTGAAAAAATAAATTTTGATAATTTTTTCTATCGATTACATAAATTAAAATTTATAGACTATTTGCTTTTTTTACTTGGTTTTATAGGCGTATTTTTAGCTATTAGAAGAACGTATTTTTCCATTCTTGCCATATTTGGACCGCATAGAGAAAGAGAATTCATAAATATTGCATATCAAAAAGCAAAATTAAAAAGAGGACCAAAAATCGTAGCAATCGGTGGTGGAACAGGTATGCCCAATGTTTTAAGGGGATTAAAACAGTATACATCAAATCTGTCTGCCATTGTTACTGTTGCTGATGACGGTGGCTCGTCCGGCAGATTG
>Ga0209381_1005500_pt1 | contig 10277 bp, 9 predicted proteins | sample DewCreD2012metaG_FD_184111 | JGI IMG/M metagenome (GOLD analysis project Ga0209381, IMG submission 184111) | Hot spring sediment bacterial and archeal communities from British Columbia, Canada, to study Microbial Dark Matter (Phase II) - Dewar... ...
CCTGGGTATCGTCCATGCTATTTATCACCTGCCGCTGTGGGTGTCGCCTGAGTGGCCGACGCCCGGCTATTCATTCTTATCGTTCCTGGTCAGTTCGCTGGCCTTTGGCATTGTGTGGACCTGGCTGGCGTTGAATACGCGTGGAAGCGTCATCATCGCAACCTGGTTTCACGGCATGATTAACCTGGCTGGCAATCTGTTCTTTGCTGGCATGGCTCAAGAGTGGTTGTCGTGGTTGATGCCGATTGGTTACGGTTTGGCGGCTTTGTTCGTGGTATGGGTGTTGCCAGGGCCAGGGAGTAATATTACCAACAATCCCTAATAGTGATCGGTTGGTCATTGGTTGGTGTGGGCCATCCAATGAGGGATCGGGGCGCTCCGAGAGTTCCACTGAGAGCGAAGTGGTCACTTATGGCTTGTTTCTAGGGTAGATCAATAAACTCGATCTCACAGGTATTCTGATTTTTCGGGCAGGTTCCCACCAGTTGATTATCGAAATAAATGGGGAACTCTTCCGTCCAAAAGCGGCGGTCGCCGGTGCGGCGGAGATTGTCGCCAACCCGGTCACATTCGATGCCTTCCGGCACGGGCGGGCGCGAGCCGCGCTCCCAAACGGCCACGCACTCGGTAGGGTCGAGGGTGCGCACGTCCCAGTCGTCGCCGGGCAGGGTGCGGGGGTCTTCGGGGTCCGCGCCCAGGCGCAGGCGCTCCAGCGGGAAGCCAACCTCGCTGATATTGACGAGAAAGAGGCTTTGGCTGCCGCGTTTGGCAAAGAGCAGGTGGTAGACCGGGGCGGGGGTATCGGTCGGCGGTGGGAGTGGAGTATCCGTTGGGGTGGGAGGGATGGCCGTGTCGGTGGGCGTCAAGGTGAGCGTGGGGGGCAGGGTGGCCGTGCCGGTTGGGATCAGTGCGGCCTGGGTGGCGGTAAGATCGGGCGTTTGGGTGGGCGCGGCGGTCTGAGAAGGGGCAAACGTTTCAGTAGGGGTGATGGTGAGGGTGGGAATCACGAACCCGGTGGGGGTAGAAGCAGGCCGGCCCAGCCCCAATGGCAGGCCGGGCAGGTTCATGGCGACTACCACCGCCGAAACGGCCAGGATCAGCCCGAAGGCCAGCAGCAGGCCGCAGCCCAGGTAGCGCCCGCCGGAGGAGCGCGCGGCAGGGCGCGCCGGAATAGAGTAGCCGCCGGTATAGCCGGCAGACGGGGGGACGCCGCTGGTGGGCGGCGGCGGGATCGAAGCAGCGGCAGCCGGCGGCGCGCTGGAATAGCGCGCCCCCACGCGCTGCGGCCCGCCTATCGGGGCGCGGTGACTGCCGGGCAGCATTTGCATCGTCATCGGCTGGGTGTCGGCCACGCCGGTGTTCAAGGCGCGTTCCAGCGTCTCCACCAGTTCGTGGGCAGTGCTGTAACGTTCCTGCGGGTTCTTGCGCAGTGCCTTCAGCAGTACCTGCTCTACTGCCGGACTGAGAGATGGGTTGAACCTGCGCGGCGGAGGCGGCTCTTGGGTCATGTGCTGGAGGGCCAGGGTGGTTGGCGAGGGGTCGTCAAATGGCACGCGCCCGGCGAGCATTTCGTACAAAATGACGCCAAATGAATACAGGTCCGACTGCGGCACGGCCAGCGAAGAATTGCGGGCCTGTTCTGGCGAAATATAGTGCGGGCTGCCAAAGACTTCGCCCAGCGTGCCTGTAGACGCTTGCAGGGCCAGGCCAAAGTCGGCCAACACCACGCGCCCATCCTCTGAGACGATGACGTTCGAGGGCTTTACGTCGCGGTGGACGACTCCGCGCCCGTGAGCGTAATCGAGCGCCCCGGCGATGGCGCGCGCGATGCGCATCACCTCGTTGTGCGGCAGCAGCCGCCCCGACCGGCGCTGGCGGCGTAACAGTTCTTGCAAATCCATGCCGCGCACGTATTCCATAGCAAAGAAGTAATAACCGCTGTCTTCGCCCGCGAAATATACCTGTAAAATGTTGGGATGCCGCCAGGCGGCGATGGTGCGCGCCTCGCGTAAAAAGCGCTGCACAAAGGCCGGGTCGTCTCGGTAACGCTCGCCGATGATCTTAACGGCCACCGGGCGTTGAAGGGGTTCATCCCAACCGTAGTAGACTCTGGCCATCCCCCCTTTGCCGAGTAAACGTTCAATGCGGACGCCGCCCAGCGTGCGGCCAATCACCGGATCTTGCTCTGCTACCATATCGGAATTATAACTGATCTGATCTTTTTTCTGAAAATTGGACTGAATGGGAGCGTCACAGTGCGCCCTTACCCCGGCCGCTCTCAACGCCTGCTTTTCTAAAAACAGCGCGGGGAAAATCCCATGATACAATATGCAAAATCCTGACCTGGACATTCCGATGCCAGCAGGTATACTGGAAGCAAGATGCTCGAACAGCTCTTAAATCTGTTAAAAGTAGCCGGAATCGTTTTTCTTTTCCTGGCGGTATGGTTGGTGACGATTGCCATCGTCTTTCGAGATGTCAACCGCCGCCGCATGAACGGCATCGAACAGTTCCTATGGCTGGCGGCGGCGGCGCTTCTGCCGGTTGTCGGCTTTCTGATCTATTGGGTTGCCAGGGCCTTGACGCGCCTGCTGCTGACCGATTCGATCCCACCGGAAGACCCGCGCCTGCGCCTGACGGCCGTCCGACCCGTCGGCGGCATCCATCCGCGCCCGCCGCTTTACTCTGGGCCGCGCCAGGAGCCGCTGCACCCAGGAACCCTGCCGGCGGCCGGGCCGCTCCCGCACTCGCAGCCGGTTTCATCTCTATCGCCCTATCCGCAGACTGCGCCCGCCTTTGCCCTGGTGGCGCTGGACGGCCCCTATATGGGCAGCCGCTTTGTGATTACCTACCTCCCGGCGCGGGTAGGGCGCGGCAACTCGGTGATGGTGCAGTTGAATGCCGATCAGGGCGTTTCGCGCCAGCACGCCGAAATCTATACAGACCCAACCGGCTATCCGCGCATCCGCGATTTGAACAGCACGCATGGAACCTATCTTAACGGCCAGCGCATCCAGGATGCGCGCCTGTCACCTGGCGACCGCCTCACCCTGGGGCAGTCCACCTTCGTATTCACCGATCAGCGGGGGTAGGCATGACGATCAGCGAAGCGGGCGAGCGGTGGCGGGTGAAACTGGTACAGCCGCGTCTGCCGTGGATCACGCGGGCGCTGCTGCCGGCGGATGTGGGGCAGGAACTGTGCGGGGTGCTGCTCAACCGCGAAAACGCACTGGAAGACGCCTCGTACCAGAAAGTCGTTCCTAACCGCTTTATTGTGGAAGTGTCGCCGGATAATTACGAGCGCAATTACCGCCCGGTCGAAGGCCGGGTGATCCAACAGTGGCAAATCCGCCTGAGTGAATGCCTGGCGACGGCTAACAGCCGTCTGGGGCGGCGCGAATATGCTCTGGCGGGCAAAATTGCCATCCAGGTGCGGCCTGCGCAAGACCTGCAAAAGCACCAGGCCCGCATTTTATGCCAGGTCTGGCCGGGAGGGGCCCAGCGGTCTACGTCCGGGGAGCGCGGCTCACAGCCTCGCCCGGCCCCGCCGGGGGGCGAAACGCGCCTGTTGGCCGCCCCTGTCGCCTGCCTGGAAGAACTCTCTGGCGGCAGAGTGTGGCCGCTTTACCCTGGGACGACCACCCTGGGCCGCCTGGAGGACTGCGACATCCCTGTCAACTCTCCCCTAATTCAGGAAAAGCGCCTGGTGAGCGGGCGGCACGCGTTTATCCAGGTGGAAGGGAACCGCGCCCGCCTGTTCGATGGCTCTCCGGCGGGCCGGCCTTCGCTGAACGGAACGTATGTGAACGGCCAGCGCATCTACGCCGCCGGTTACGATCTGAACGACGGCGACATCATCACGCTCGCCGCTGTTGATCCCAACCACCCCCGGCCTGAAGATCCCGGTGTGGTTTCCTTTCGTTTTCGCCTGGGTTGCTGATGGATTGGAGCGCCTTTTTATTCGCCTCAAAGTGGGCGCTGATTGCCCTGGTTTACTTCATTCTGTTCCTGCTGCTGGCAACCGTGCGGCGTGAGTTTGGCCTGCGCATTCAGGCCGTCCAACTGCAGTCGCCGACCATTGCGCGCTTGCGGGTGCTTCAGGCCGCTGGTCACAGCAAAACCCGCCCTGGCGCGATCTTTGAACTCTGCGCCGAGACGACCCTGGGCGCCGCGCCCGATAACCAGGTAACGCTGGCCGATCCTTACGTCTCAGGTCACCATGCCCGCCTGCGCTGGGACGGGGCAAACTGGTGGGTCGAAGACCTGGGCAGCCGCAATGGGACGTTTGTGGATGGCAAGCGGGTGGTTCCCTACCAGGCCGAGGCGCTGCGGCCCGGCGCGCGCTTGCAGGTAGGGGATGTGGTGTTTGAACTGCTAGAAGGATGATATCTTGAAACGAGCATGGGCCTCGCGCCCGTCTGAATCACTCTTGCTGTTGATGGTGAGCATCACCTGCGCGCTGGGGTTTTTCCTGGTAGCGGCGGCGCGCCAGGTACAGCAAAACCAGCCGGTCACGCCCGCCATTCTGACGGCCCTGGTGATGCCGCTGCTCTTCTCTGGCGTGCTGATTAGCCTGCACCTGCTGCTCATCTGGCGCGGGACGCGGGTGGAGCAGGTGATCCTGCCGGCGGTGGCGCTGCTGCTGGCGCTGGGCCTGACGATGATCTGGCGGCTGCGCGGCGCCGATGGGGTGATGCAGCAGATGACGCGCGGCTTTATCCCCGGCATGATCCTCGTGGCCGCGCTGGTATTTCGCCCACGCCTGGTGGAATACATCCGCCAGGCGGCTGTTCCTATCTCCATCGGCGGGCTGCTGCTGACGGTCATCACCGCCTTTTTGGGCGTGCAGGATGAGACCGGCTCGCGCCTAGCGCTTAAGCTGGGGCCGCTGCCGGCCATCCAGGTGTCTGAAATCCTCAAGCTCACGCTCATCATCTTCCTGGCTTGGTACATTGACCGCGAAGGCGAGGCCGCCGAGGGCCGCGCGGTGATTCTGCCGGGGGGGCTGCGCATCCCGCCCCTGCGCTACTTCTTGCCGGGAGCTCTGTTTTCGGGCCTGGCGATCCTGGCGCTGGTAAAAATGTCGGACTTTGGCGCAGTGTTGATTATGGGCATCCTGTTCGTAGCCATGCTTTACGCCGGGTTCCAGACGCGCATCTTCCTGACGGTGGCGGCTATTGGGCTGGTGTTTGCTCTGGCGAGCGGGCTGCTGCTGGCGACTACCTGGCCGGTTCCCGATACCATCCGCGTGCGTTTTGAGGCCTTTTTAAATCCCTGGAGCCAGGCCCCCTGGATCGTCAACGGCCAGCCGACCGGGCTGACGATCTCCGAAGGGCCGGGCTACCAGATTCAACAGGCGATTTACGCCATCATTGCAGGGGGCATCACGGGGTCGGGGCTGGGGTTTGGGTATCCACAGTTTATCCCCCTGGCCCACTCCGATTTTATCTTCCCCGCCATTGTCGAAGAGATGGGGGCGATGACCGGGTTTGCCATCCTGGCGCTGTACGGCGTGCTGGCGCTGCGGCTGTTCCGCCTGGCGGCGCTGCTGCCGCGCACGCAGGTTTTTGAACGGCTGACACTGACCGGCGTGGCCCTGCATTTCTTTGCCCAGGTGTTGATTATGGTCGGGGGCGTCACCAACCTGATGCCCCTCACCGGCGTAACGCTTCCCTTCCTCAGCTTGGGTGGAATGGCCCTGCTGGTCAACCTGGTGGAAGTGGGGCTGGCACTGGCGATCATGCAGCGGCTGGAACAGGAGCCAGCATGACTTTCCAGCGCCGCCTGTGGTTCCTCAGCCTGGCCGTCCTTGCGCTGATGGCGCTCTTTTCGCTGCGGGTGTTGTACTGGCAGATGCTGCGCTCGCGCGATTTGCAGGCCGTGGCGCTCGACCCGCTCTCTGCCGCGGCGGAATATGCCCGCCGCGGCGAAAACCCTGGCGATGCCATCCCCGATGAGCAAGGCCACCTTGAAAACCTGGCAAGCCTGCCCCAGCCGGTGCTTCAGCGTACCATTGCCCTGCTGCAAACCATCACGCGCGGGACGATCTATGACCGCAGTGGGCAGTTACTTGCCTATGACCAGGTGGATGAGCAGGGAAGCCGCTACCGCGTCTACAACGACCCAACTCTGGCGCACGTGATCGGCTACACTTCGGCCATCCGTACCGGACTGACAGGCCTGGAACGCTCGTACAACGAAACGCTGTTGGGTGTCAACCGCTTAGACGCACAGCTCGCTATGAGCCTACACCAACCGGTACGGGGCAGTGACCTGATTTTAACGATTGACGAGCCGCTTCAGCAGGCCGCCGCCGCGCAGTTGGGCGCTCAGCCAGGGGCAATTGTGATCCTGGATGGAAGCGATGGGGCTGTTCTGGCTATGGTTAGCTACCCGCGCTTTGACCCCAACCTGATTTTGACCGAAGGTTACGCCGCCGGGCTGACCGCTAACTGCGGCGGCGCGCCATCCTGCCAGGCCCCGTTCCTCAACCGCGCCACCCAATCACTCTATACCCCCGGCTCAACTTTCAAAACCGTCACCCTCATCGCCGCGCTCGACAGCGGCCTGGTGCGGCCTGAAACGATGTTTGATTTCGGCGAGCCGGTCGTGACAGACCAGGGCCAGTATTACGTCTACCGGGTGGGTGGCGGAGAAATCCCCGACCCCAACCACAAAGAGCCGCGCCTGAACTTGCCCATGGCGTACGCCAAGTCGGCTAATGCGGCATTTGCTCGAATGGGCCACGAGATGAACCCCGATACGTTCATCCGCTACGCTCAGCGGTTTGGTTTCAGCGCGCCAGAAGGGCAGAACTTTCCCATCGAGGTCGAGTTTACCCCGGCGCGGCTGGCGAATGACCTGGAGAGCATCCGCCAGAACGATTTACTGCGAGCGGCCACGGCCATCGGCCAGGGCGAACTGCAAGCCTCGCCCCTGAGTATGGCGCTGACGGCGCTGGCGGTGGTCAATGACGGCAATTTGCCAATCCCGTATTTCGTCCACGCAGTGCAGGGGCCAGAGGGCGAGCCCTCAGAGCGGCTGCCCAACCGGCAGGTGCGCCGCGGGTTGATGAGCGCCCGAACCGCCCAAGAGGCGCGCAGCATGATGATTACCACCGTGCGCGAGGGCGGCGGCTACCGCGCCGCTGTGGAAGGGCTGACGGTTGGCGGCAAGACCGGCACTGCCCAGCAGGGCGGCGATTTGGCTCCCCATGCCTGGTTCGTGGGCTTTGCGGAGCGCGGGGAGGGAGCAGAGCGGCGCGTCGTGGTGATGGCAATTTTGCTGGAAAACGGCGGCGAAGGTTCGCGGGCGGCGGCGCCGATCTTCGCGGCCCTGGCCCCGGCGGCTATCGAAGCGGCCTCTGAAGCGGGCGGCGGCTGGCCGTTTGGGCTGCTCAATGCGCAGCCAGACAATGCCCCCGCTCCCATAGCCACGTCTACAGTCCCGCCCGCGCCGCTCCCTACCGAGACTCCTCTCCCCGTCCTCACCGAAGCGCCGCCCCAGCCTACTTTGGCCCCCACCTTCACCGCGGCGCCCCCACCCGACCCCGGCCCCTTGCCCATTGTGACGCTCTCCAGCCTGCCCGCGCCCGACATTCCCTTTGACCCCAGCAAGAAAGATTTTATCGCCGAGCAGGCTTCTTGCCCCTTCAGTGATAACCTGCCTGTTGCCAGCGGTGGGTTTATCTGGCCCAGCCCGTACCAGGCCCTTTCGGGCGGCGATTTTACCCCCGAACACCCCGGCCTCGACCTCAGCGCCCCAGAAGGGTCGCAGGTGTATGCGGCGGATGCCGGCGTGGTGATCTTTGCGGGATATACCGGGGTGGGTTACGGCAACACGGTGGTGGTTGATCACCGCAACGGCTACCGTACGCTCTACGCTCATCTCAGCCACATCAGCGTGCACTGCGGCGAAGCTGTGAGCGCCGGTAAGATCGTCGGACAGTCGGGCAGCACCGGCAACTCGACCGGCCCACACCTGCACTTTGAAGTGCGCGTGCCAGAGGGCTATCTGAACCCGCTGCGGGTGCTGCCAACGCCGTGATATAATTTTTTTATGACCCTGTCCGACCTGACCGGCGCGCTCTCTACCCTCCTGGCGGATTTTCCCAGCATCGGCCTGGTTTACCTGTTTGGGTCACGGGTTACGGGCGCGATTGGCCCTCTCAGCGACTATGACCTGGCAATCTACGATGTGACCAACCAGGCGGACATAGAGCTTCAGGCGCGGTTTCAACATGCTGTGATGCAAATCCTTGCAACCGGGCGCATTGATGTCGTTCTCCTCAACCGTGCTCCCATCGAACTGGCATATCATGTCATCGCTACCGGACAGTTGCTTTTCCAAAAGGATTTGTATACGCGTGTAGAGTTCGAGGCGCAGGTGCTGGGGATGTACGGCGATTATCTTCCCATCCTCCGATTATTTCAGCAACATGCTCTCTATGGAGACCCTGATGGCAAACGAGTTCAGCGGTATCGAGAGGCGCTTAGACGAACTCAACGAGCGCTTGGCGAGGCTCGCACCTCTCCGCGGTCGTCCTCGCGCTGAGTTCGATGCAGATCCCTACCTGCGTGATATTGTAGAGCGTAATTTGGAGATCAGTGCGCAGTGTTGTATTGATCTTTGTCACCGCATTATCATTGTCGAAAATGCGCGTCGGCCAGGTAGTTACTATGAGTCGTTTTTGATCTTGGGAGAATTGGGGGTCTTAGCGCCTGAATTTGCTCGCCAGCTCGCTCCGCTGGCAGGGTTTCGGAATGTGTTGATTCACGAATACTTAATGGTCGATTGGGACCAGGTCTATCAGAATCTACAGAAGTTGGATGATCTGATCGCTTTTGCTGAAAGAATTCGGGCTTGGTTAGCGAGCCGGTTGCATGGAGGATCAAACGCGTGATGGATGATTACTGTGTGATTTTGACGACGGCCGGCAGTCAGGCGGAGGCACAGGCCCTGGCCGCTATGCTGGTAACGCGCCGGCTGGCCGCGTGCGTGCAGATAACGGGCATTTCCAGCTACTACACCTGGAAAGGGGCCGTGACCAACGAGGCCGAGTACTTGTTATTGATTAAAACCGCCGCGCGCCTTTACCCCGCAGTGGAAGCGGCAATTGTGGAGAATCACAGCTACGAGATCCCTGAGATCATCCAACTGCCCATTCAGCAGGGGTTTGAGCGCTACCTGACGTGGGTCGAGGAAAATGTTCAGAAGGAATAACGCCTATGCCTAAACCACGCGTTTTCGTCACCCGTATCATCCCACAACCGGGCCTGGCCCTGGTGCAAGATTTCTGTGAGGCCGAGGTCTGGCCGGAAGAACTGCCTCCCAGCCGTGAGACACTGCTGCAAAAGGTGCGCGGGGTGGAGGGGATTCTGAGCCTGCTGACCGACAAAATTGATGGAGCGGTGATGGACGCCGCCGGGCCGCAGTTGAAGGTCATCAGCAATCACGCGGTCGGCTTCGATAATATCGTCGTACCAGACGCCACCGCCCGCAAGATTCCGGTGGGCAACACGCCCGGCATTCTAACCGATGCCACCGCCGATTTTGCCTTTACCCTGTTGTTGGCGGCGGGCCGCCGCCTGGTGGAAGCGGCGCAGTACGTCAAAGATGGCAGGTGGAAGACCTGGGGGCCGTCGGTCTTGCTGGGAGCTGATTTTGTAGGCGCTACCCTGGGGCTGGTGGGCTTTGGCCGCATCGGCAAGGCCGTCGCCAAACGCGCGGCGGGGTTTGAGATGCGCGTGATCTTTTATGACCCCACCGCTGAGGAAGACCCGCAGATTAAAGCCGAGAAGGTGAACAGTCTGGAAGAGCTGCTGCGCCAGTCGGACTTTGTTTCGCTGCACACCCCGCTGAACGACAGCACCCGCCATCTGATTAATGCTGTGACGCTGGCGCAGATGAAACCAACCGCCGTGCTGGTGAATACCGCGCGCGGGCCGGTGGTGGATCAGCAGGCGCTGTATGCAGCGCTGAAAGAAAAGCGCATCTTCGCGGCGGCGCTGGACGTGACCGACCCCGAACCTTTGCCGCCCGACAGCCCCCTGTTGACCCTCGATAACCTCATCGTCGCGCCGCACATCGCCAGCGCTTCGCGCCAGACACGCGATAAAATGGCCCTGCTGGCGGCCCAGAACCTGATCGCCGGGCTAAAGGGCGAGCGACTGCCTCACTGCGTGAACCCAGAGGTGTATTCTCGTTAATCATTCAGCCTGGACGAGGTCTTGGATCGTATATAAAGCGGTCCCTTCTCCGGCGACCAGCGTTTGCAG
>Ga0209381_1005503_pt1 | contig 10270 bp, 9 predicted proteins | sample DewCreD2012metaG_FD_184111 | JGI IMG/M metagenome (GOLD analysis project Ga0209381, IMG submission 184111) | Hot spring sediment bacterial and archeal communities from British Columbia, Canada, to study Microbial Dark Matter (Phase II) - Dewar... ...
CCGTGTCGCTTCTGCCATGACCTTCTCCTTATGTTTGTTCGCCGTCACCATCCCGGCGACGCACTACCACCTATTGTACCCAGACCCGCCGCATTCCGTGTCACGCACCCGTTGCCTGCTGGAGTAAACGACCTGGAAGGCATACGTGACGGCGTTCAGCCGCGGCAGCACCAGCGGGTTGAACTTGACGGTCATCGGCACATCGTCATTGCGGATGGTGACCGCGATCTCCCGCGAGGCGGCCACGACAGTCGCGCCCCACCCCTTGCACCGTACGACAAACGTCTCGTCAGGCTCGTACACCGTGTCAGGCACCAGCGCAATCGAGAACGTGGCTTTCAACTGCCCCGCGGGAATCGTCACGGTTCTGCCCGGGGCGGCAACGTAATCGACCTTGGCCCGCGCCGTCCCGTCAACCGTCGTATAGGTGAGGACGACCGGCGTGTCGGCAACCGCCGACAGCGTGGCGGTAAACGTGGCCTTGGGAGAACCGGCGTTGCCCTCGGTCGCGGAAAGAGGGTTCGGCTTGATGGTGACCGTCGGCAGATCGTCGTCGGCGATGGTTACCAGGGCCTCGGCGTCCTTCAGGGTGGCGCCCGAGGGATCGCTCAGGATCACCCTGAACCGCTCGGCGGGCTCATCGATGGTATCCTGAATAATCGGTATATGAATGTAGGCAAAGGTCTCCCCGGCGGGGATCGTCAGCAGCCCGCCCGTCACGCCGGTGTAATCCTTCCCGGCCTGGGCCTCCAGGTTGGCGGTGGAATACCGGACCGTCACGGGCGACAGCGATTTGCCCGCCACGGAGACCTTGACTTGCGTCGAGCCGGCTCCCTCGGAAACCGTGGCGTCCGCGGCGCTGATCTGCGGGAGCACGGCCAGCCCGGACATCGAAAGCTGCATGAAGTCCTCGCCGTCGCCGTAGTCGTTGGTCTCAAAGCTCACCGTGGCACTCTTCTGGCCGATCTGCTGCGGCGCCAGGCGAACCTGCATCTGGTACACACGGCCGGGAGGCACCGTGAATTCGTTGGTGTGGATCGCACGGTTGTCGTCGGTGAGGATCAGGAGCCGAAAATCGGTATAGTCCATTCCGCCGCGGCTGATGCCGCGAACGAACAGCGGATAGTCGCCGCTATTCTGGATCAGGAACGGTTCCGGATCGCCGACCATCCCCACGGGCGTGGGCGGAACTGCCAGGACCAGGTCCTGGTTGGTCCCGGAATTGTTGGTGACGGAGATCTCCGGCCCGCCCGCGACCACCGCCTCGATCGGAATGCTGTAGAGTTGCTCATCGGGATCGTTGGTCTGGAACGTGATCGTTCCCGATCTGGTCTCCACGGCATCGGTCACCACGCGAATGTCGAACGTGTCATGGAAAGGATCGCCGTCCTCGGGCATCGCCGCGAGGGTCGGCGCAAGTCCCTCCCAGACCAGGAACCCCGGCGTGACCGACAGGTTTGACAGCGACAGCGGGGCATCACCGTCGTTGCGCACCTTGACGCGCAAGGTGCTTCCCGCCAGGCCATAGACCGACGGCGGCATCTGCACCGGCCCGGCCAGCGGATTGGGCAGGTCGATGCCGTTGATGCTCACGGTCACTTCCTGGGGTATCGGCAGACGCACCATGAACGTCCCCAGAACGCGCGGAGCGGAGTAATCCGGGGGATTGCCTGCGTCGCGCACCTGGTTGGCCTGGAGATGGACGGTGTACACCCCGTTGTCCAGGCTGCTGAACAGGGCGCCGCCGGGCTTGGCGATGTGGTAGGCGCCGGTCCGCTTGATCCCGTTGGCAGGAACATCCACGCCGTCAAAGATAACCGGCACCTCTCCTGCAGGGCCTGTCACCCGGATGTCCCCGTCGCCGATGCTCTGCCAGTCCACAAAATTGTTGTCGGTGTACTCGACAGCGATAGGATGCGTGGCCGCGGGAACGCGCATGTTCTGCACGATCAGGCGCGCCGAAGGACCCCCGATTTCAACCACAAACTCGCCGATCTTCCCAGGTGCGACGAAGTTGCCGTTGATGTCGCCGATCTGCTGAGCCTGCACTTCAATCGCATAGACGCCCGAATCGGAGATATCCCACTTGCCGTCGGGCGAGTCAACGCGGTAGTTCGCCAACCGCGGCGTGCCGTTGGACCCATTGTTGACCGAATCAAAGACAGGGTTTAGGACTGCACCGCCCGGACCGACCACGCGCAGGTCCCCGTTGCCGATGGTGGCGACATTGATCGCATCATTGTCCAGGTACTCGATCTGGATCAGGTAGGGCCCGGTCCTGGCAAGATTCAGGGGCGGGGCGGACTTCACCACCGCCGTGGGAGTCTCCCGCTCGGGAGCCGTCGGCCGGTATTGCGAAACGAACGGCGCGGTAATGTCGAAAGTGCGTTTCAAATCGGCGGTGGCGGTTCCCGTGGCCACGGCGTTGGGCTGACCCGGAGGATACAGCACGCCGGGATTGGCGAAATAGGGGATCTTCGTGTCCGTCGGCGCGGTGTAATACGCCATGATGTCGATGTACCACCGCCCGTCGGCCTGGAAGCGGTGGCCCTGGGCAAAGGGGAAAATGCCCTGGCCGCCGCCATGCGCCGGATCGTGATCGGAGCCAAGATTGTGGCCCAGTTCGTGTGTGAAGACGTAATCCTGAAGCGTATAGCTGGGATGGTTCATCACGACGGTGAAGGCCGATTCGTCATCCCAGGCGCTGTTGGTCATGCTGTCCAGGACAAAGCCGATGCCCAGCGTTCCGGAGAGGTCGGCCGGACCCACAAAAAGGGTCACCACGTCAGCGCCATAGAAGTCGCGCAGCGAGTGGATCTGATCCATCTTGCCGTCGCCCTTGAGCATCAGGGCATACAGGTCGTCGGCCATGTCGCTGGATTCGGTGTACTGGACCTGGGCGGTGTGCACCAGCCGCATCGCGACGTCGATCTGGCTATTGGCAAACACCCTGTTGGTGTCCGCCATGGACGTGCGAATCACGTTCTCGATGGCCGAGGCGCTCCCGGAAACATCGCGGGCCATGGGCGTGTAAAGCGCCAACACGTCGATGACTGTGCCAGCGGTGGCATTGGCGGTTACCGCCTGGGGCGGGGTGTACTCGAGCGGACGCAGCGGCTTGGGCTCGCCCATGGGAAACCGGATAACCGTTTCGGCCAGAAGAACCCGCGATTCAAGCGACTCGGCGCAGTAAGCCCGACCCACCGTTCGCCCGCGACGCGCCCGCTGCCTGTTGTTCATTAAGAACCCCTGCAATGGCGTTGCCAAAACCGATCACCCGGTGTCGGTCAAGATGCCCGAAGGCGAAGGCGACCCGTACCGCATCAGTTGCCGGATATGCTACCACACCGATCAATGCATCTGGAAAGAAAAAACTTGATCTCTCCGGAAACCGGCAACCGGCGACTGAACGGGACCCTTCCCGGGGCCGCTGTCCGCTACACAACGCCCCGTCTGTCACGCACCCCCGGCCACGCCCTGCAAGAGCAGCGGCCGGGACGCTGTTGAACCCCCGCGCTCATTGCCTACAATCCCCACCCAATGAGACGCGTCGTTGTTACCGGGATCGGCATCATTTCGCCCATCGGCATCGGTACCAGGGCCTTCTGGGAGAACCTGCTGGCCGGCCAGGTGGGCGTGAGGCGCATTGCACAATTCGACCCGTCGGGATTCGCGTGCCAGCTGGCCGGCGAGGTTCCACCGTACAGGATCGGGGATTTCGTCCCAAAAAACTACCGCAAGGCCACCAAGGTGATGGCCCGCGACATCGAGCTGGCGGTGGTGGCGGCGGACGACGCATTCAAGAACTCCGGGTTGCAATCCAGGGCCTATACCGATACCCCCGGCTTCGACGGCAAGAGATTCGGCTGCAATATCGGGGCCGGGCTGATCAGCGCGGAACTGAACGAGCTTACGGCGGCCATGCACACGTCGCGTTCCGAGCAGGAAAACCCCAACGCGCTGGACCTGAAGAAATGGGGGCGGGACGGGATGAACCAGCTCACGCCGCTCTGGCTCCTGAAGTACCTGCCGAACATGCTCGCCTGCCACGTGACAATCATTCACGAACTCAAGGGCCCGAGCAACACAATCACCTGCCAGGATGCCAGTTCGCACCTGGCCATCGGCGAGGCGCTGCGCACGATCCAACGAGGGGACGCCGACCTGGCGATCTGCGGCGGGGCCGAGTCGCGCGTCAACCCGATGGGAATCATGAGACAGTCCCTCCTCAAACGCCTGAACGAAAAGGACAACGATTCTCCGCGGCAGGCGGTTCGCCCGTTCGACGCCGACGCGCGCGGCATGGTGTGCAGCGAAGGCGGCGGGCTGCTGATTCTTGAAGAGTATGGACACGCCAGGGCACGCGGCGCCAGGATCTATGCCGAACTGGCCGGATTCGGGGCATCACAGGACACCTACAAGGTGACCGAGCCCGATCCTTCAGGCCGAAGCTACGGCAAGGCGATCGCCAAGGCGCTGGCCGACGCCCAGGTGTCGGCCGACGATGTGGGGTGCCTGGTGCCGCACGGCCTGGGTATCGCGGCGTTTGATCGTGCGGAACTGGCCGGATTGAACATCGCCTTCGGCCCCGGCCTGTCAAAGGTGCCGATTGCCCCGATCAAGGCGCAGATCGGCAACATTTCGGCCGGCAGCGGGGTGGATGCGGCCGCGGCGGTGCTATCGCTCTGCCACGGCGTCGTTCCGGGAGCGATCAACACGCGGAACATCATCGACGGGGTGGTTTTGAATGTGAGCGCGGAGCCGAGGAAGCAGGATGTGAACGTGGCTGTAAGCAGCGTATACAGCCTGGGCGGGCAGAACGCGGCGCTGGTTTTCAAGAAGGTATCGTGATGCATCGAGTCGTTATTACAGGCATGGGCTGGATCACACCGATGGGCCACGACATCGAACAGGTGTGGCGGCGCCTGCTGGCGGGCGAGTCGGGAATTGCGCGCACCAGCATCTTCGACGCATCGACGTTTCCCACGCAGATTTCAGCCGAAGTCAAGGGGTTTGACCTGGCCAGGCATATCGGCGACCTGGGCCCCCATGCCGGTGCGGGAAGGAACACCCAGTTTGCACTGGCCGCCTGCGCACAAGCCTGGAAGGATGCGGGCCTGCCCGCATTCGAGTCGGCGGCCGACGCCCGCGACTCATCGTTCGACCTGGACCGTGTTGGCATCTACCTGGGATCGGGCGAGGGCTCGCTGGACTTTGACGCTTACACCAGCGCCGCCCTCTGCTCCTGGCGGGCGGATCAGAATGCAATCGATTCGATCGCATGGGCCCGTGCCGCCGCGCAGCGAATGAATGTCACCCGCGAGCTGGAGCAGGAGCCGAACATGCCGCTGTCGCACCTGGCCCTGCTCACCGGGGCGCGCGGGCCGGCGTTCAACTGCCTGACGGCCTGCGCCGCGTCCACACAGGCGATCGGTGAAGCGTTCCAGATCCTGCGCCGCGGCGATGCCGATGTGATGATCGGCGGCGGCGCCCATTCCATGATTCATCCCTTCGGCGTCACCGGGTTCAATCGTCTGACCGCCCTCTCAACATTCAACGAAGACCCCCCTCGCGCCAGCCGGCCGTTTGACGGCAATCGCGGCGGCTTTGTCCTGGGGGAAGGCGCGGGCATGGTCATCCTCGAGACCCTGGATCACGCGCGGAAGCGAGGGGCGAAGATTCTGGCCGAGGTGGTCGGGTACGGCTCCACCGCCGATGCCTTCCGCATCACCGACCAGCATCCCGAGGGGGAAGGAGCAATCGCGGCGATGAGCGAGGCTCTCCGCGACGCCGGCCTTTCCCCGGCCGACATCCACTACATCAACGCTCACGGCACCGGAACCAAGGAAAACGACAGCACGGAAACCGCCGCCATCAAGGCGGTGTTTGGCGAGCACGCCAGGCGCGTTCCCATCAGCTCCATCAAGAGCATGATGGGCCACCTGATCGCGGCGGCCGGATCAGTGGAACTGATCACCTGTGTGCTGGCGATCCGCGACCAGATCCTTCCCCCCACCATGAACCTGACCGTGGCCGACCCCGAATGCGACCTGGACTATGTGCCCAACCAGGCGCGAAAGGCGCGGGTGGAGGTGGCCATGTCCAACTCCTTCGGCTTCGGCGGGCAAAACGACACCCTCATCGTTCGGCGTTTCCAGGGCGTTTGACGCCCGCCGGACATCCTGATAGATTTCCCGCTCCCCCGGATCGGCCGCCCGCCCGTACTCGTGATCGGTCGCCCCGTTTGCCAGTGTCTGGCCCCGTGCCCCGGCGGGTATAATCAGGCTGTTTGAAACAAGGAAGCAATATGCGAGCAAGCGACATTCGACGTGGTCAGGCCGTTGTCATCGACGGCAAGCTGTTTGTGGTCACCAATGCCGACCACAACACCCCCGGCAACCTGCGCGCCAAGGTCCAGTTCAAGCTGCGCGATGTGACCAAGGGAACGATCTTGGACAAGCGGGTGGGCGCTACCGACGACATCGAGGTGGTCAATCTCGATCGCCGCGTGGTCGAGTACCTCTATTCCGACAACACCGGTCACGTTGTCATGGACCTGGAAACCTACGACCAGCAGACCCTGCCCAGGGAGGTTTTCGGCGACGACATCCTCTACCTCAAGCCCAACACGCAGATCAACGCCCTTTACCACGACGGCAACATGGTGTCGTACGAACTGCCCAAGACGGTGGACCTGAAGGTGGTGGAAACCCCGCCCGGAATCAAGGGCGCCACGGCCACCAACCAGCTCAAGGACGCCGAGCTTGAAACGGGCCTGAAAACCCGCGTGCCGCCGTTCATTGAAATCGGTGAAGTCGTCCGCATCAGCACTGAAACCGGCGAGTACCTCAGCCGCGCCTGATCGATTCCGCACGGCAACAATGAAACGGACAGGCCCCGCGAAGGACCTGTCCGTTCTTATTTGCATTTCATTTGCACCTGTGACTGCGTTACCTGCCCGCGTCCACCGCTTCCCGAACGGGGATCAGGATCTTGATGATCGCTTCCAGCACGCGAATCGGGCTCATCAGCGCATCCACCCTGGCCACCAGCGAAGGAGAATAGCAGTTGAGAACCGGGGTCGTTTCCTTTTCATAGACCGCAAAGCGGTTGCGGATCACTTTCTCATCCGCGTCGTCCATCCGGCCCTCCTTCAGTGCCCGCTTCTTGAGCCGCTCGACCATCTTGTCCATATCGCTGACATCCAGCGAGAGGATCTTGAGCACCTCCACGTGGTCCTTGAGCAGTTCGGCCTGTTTGACGCTGCGAGGAATTCCGTCCATCACGAGAATGTCGCTGGCCGGATTCAGCTTTCCGGCTTCAGTGAGCTTCTTCATCGCGTCCAGCCAGAGATTCACCGTGAACTCGTCGGGAACCAGCTGCCCCTTGCTGGAGTACTGCACGAAGACCTTGCCCATCTCGCTGTTCTTGTCCAGCGATCGGAACAGGTCGCCGGTGGACGTGTGCATGAAGCCGAGGATGTTGCCAATGACCTTGCCCTGGGTGCCCTTGCCGCTGCCCGGGGCGCCGAACAACAGAATTGCCTTGTATTTCATGGCCGCCCATTATGGGCACAGAACAGGACATTTCAATCCGGTTCCAATTCGCGACACCTCGTGATCGAACCCGAACGTTCTCCTCCGCACGACACGGCGGGAACCTGCCCCGCGGGCGGCCCCCGCATGCTCTCCGCCCCAACAGAATCGAGGAGCCTGGATGGCTCCTCGACCCTGCGGATTCGGATAAACGATATTGTCTACTTGCCGCCGCTGCGGACAATCTCCGCGGCCATGCGACGCCATCGCGTCGGGGTCAACCCGGTCGCCTGCTTGAAGCGGCTGGTGAAATGGGACTGGTGGGCAAAGCCGCAATCGGTGGCAATCTGGGCCAACTCCCGCCGCCGCGAAGCCAGCAGCCGCTGGGCCTCGTGGATCTGGCAGCTCAGCAGGAAATGCTTGGGGGTCATGCCGATCAGGTCGGTGAAGCGCCGGTGGAAATGGAAGGGACTCAGGTGCGCCTTTTTCGAGATTTCATCGAGCGTGGGATTGCGATGGAACTCCTGCTGCATGAACTTGAGCGTGGGCAGCAGGCGAACCATCTCGGGATCGGCGCTGATGTCGGCCGGTCGGACGGTCACCCACTCAAAGCTCTCCGGCTGGAGCGTGAAAAAGACGAACGCACCCTGGCCCAGCGCGGGAAACTCCCGGAAGACCACGCAGTGGAAGACCCACAGGTCGCCGCGAACGTCGGGCAGAAGAAGCCGGTCCGTGTAAATCTGGCCTCGCCTGGTGGTTTCAATCGCCTGCCGTGCATGTTGAAGCAACTGCTCGTGAACGCGCTCGTCCAGGTCCAGGTCCTTCTTCGGAAAGACCGGCTTGGCATTGCTGTTGAAAATGAAATGTCTCAACTCGGCCGTATGAGTCCAGGGATCCGTGTTCATGGCCAGCTCGGTGTTGCGAGCCTGGCGGCCCTTGGATATGAACTCGTCAACTTCACGGCCAATGTTCTGGAGCTTCCGCATTTCCGCGTCCGTGAAGTCCCCATCGTCCTCGGTTCGATAGAGCAGCACCGCCCCGGGGTAACCGTCCAGAACCGGTCCCGCCAAAGGCGCGCCCAGCACGTGGCGAAGGCCGTGCGGATGAAGCAACCCGTGATGGAAAGGGCTGTACACCAGGTCGGCCGCGCTCCACAACTCGGTGGCCCGGGCCAGCTGGTTGCGCATGATCGCCTGCCAGACCACCCGATCCTCTTTGTGAAAATCCTTCCCGTAAGCCCTGAGAAACGTCTCCGATGTCTTGTAGCTGGCCTGCACCGGATACACGCTGCCACGCGGCAATGTGGACACGATCAGGGCCTGCGAAAATGGGACAATTTGACCAATAAGATCGAATACCTGCCGGCCTGCCATGGTATGATTCGTAACCTTTCCGAAAGTATCGAGCCCCACTTCGTCACGGTTGCCAATTCGCTGATTCATCGAAGTTATACGAACCCGACCCGCATCAGTTTGCCAGACCGTCGCCATTCATGCGGAAATTGTTGCAAGTATTTTGGCGAAAAGCAAATCCGAGCTGCACGTGCCATTGCGGCTCCACCTCTCCGGCAACCGCCGGCGCCGGATCAAGATCCATCGCATTCATCAAGGCCCGACCGCAATCGTGCTGCGCACATTGCGGAGTTTTAGCATAGTTATCTGTACATGCATTTCAACCCGGCCAACACCTAAATCCGCCCGCGATGATCTCCCGCCACGCGAATTGTTGCCCGCAGGCAACATCCGTCATAAGCCAACACCCGTCGCCGCCGCTCCCGCAAATGGTTGCGGTGCCGCTCCGCCCGCAAAAAAGACGATGCGAGGCGATCGTTTGTTGCGGGTTCCTGTCGGCCGGGACCGTCCCGGGGTGGTGCTGGCATTCCGATTGTTATCATCAACTCGCGAGGAAGGATCATGCTCACCTACGTCCTGACCGACATGGTTTTCTGGCGAATGAAGCTCAAGATCGGCATCCTGACGCTGGCCACCTTCGCCGCCCTCTGCTGATGGGAAGCCCGCCTTCGGGCCGGCATGCACCGCTACTTTGCCTTTGGCTCGCCGCCCTGCCTTGCCGCAGGGGAAAGTCCGAACACGTGAAACCGGTGGGAGAGCGGCTCGAAGCCGTGCTCGCGGCAGATCTCGTCGCGAAGCTCCCGCAGACGCTGGCTGTCAAACTCGATGACCTGGCCGGTGGCGACGCAGATCAGGTAGTCGTGCGTCTGCCGCCCGGCAATCACCTCGTAGTACGACTGCTTGTTGTCAAAAAAGACCTGCTTGAGGATGCCGGCATCCTGCAGATGGCTCAGGGTCCGATAAACGGTGGCGCGGCTGGCGGGATGTCCCATTCCCTTCAGATCGCCAATGAGCTGCTCAGGATCAAACAGGCCCTGGCGCCGCAGCGCCGCGTCAAGAATCACGGCCCGTTCCGGTGTGAACTTCAGCTTCCGCTGGTGGAGGTACCGCCGGAAGATCGCGCAGACCGGCTCGTACGGCAGCACCTGCCGCTGACCCTCCGCCGCAAATCGCTGGAAAGATGGCAGGATTCGGGGATTCTGCGACATGTCCAAAAGTCTAGTCGCAACACTCAACGCCGGCAACACGCGCCGCTTCTGGAGTCTTCCCTGTTTCGGGTGGTGCGTAGAAGGAGAGTGTCGGCGACGGGAGCGTCGTCGGGCGGAAGTCGAGCCATCGTTAGCGGCGCGATCGACGGCCGGGCGTGGCACCCCTGTGCATCGG
>Ga0209381_1005520_pt1 | contig 10242 bp, 6 predicted proteins | sample DewCreD2012metaG_FD_184111 | JGI IMG/M metagenome (GOLD analysis project Ga0209381, IMG submission 184111) | Hot spring sediment bacterial and archeal communities from British Columbia, Canada, to study Microbial Dark Matter (Phase II) - Dewar... ...
TGGAGGAGGCGGCCTTCGTCACCGCGCTCCCCGGCGCACGCGTGCGACTCAGGATGCGCTCGAGCGCCTCGATCAGCACCGCCGGCGACCGCATCCGCCGCTCCTTCTCCTTCTGCATCAGCGAATGGATGATGCGGCTGCATTCGAGCGAGACCTTGCGATTGTAGCGGCTGGCTTGGGGAACGGGCTCGTACAACTGCTTCGTCATGATCTCCGCGCCGTTCTTTCCCACGAACGGCGGACGGCCGGTGACCAGATGGAAAAGCGTCGCGCCCAGCGAGTACAGGTCGGTGCGGATGTCCAGCCGGTCGATCTCGCCCCGAACCTGCTCGGGCGACATGTAACAGGGCGTTCCCAGTGCGCGACCCGTCTCGCTCAACCCCCCGCCGTCGATCTCGTGCGCCAGCCCCAGATCGGCCAGCTTGGGCACGCCCTTGGAGGTCAAGAGGATGTTGTGCGGCTTGACGTCGCGATGCACCAGCCCTTCCCGCTCGATGCAGCCGAGCGCGCGCGCCACGCACAACACGATCTCCAGCGCCCGCCGCTCCTCGAAAACCTCCTGCTCGTCCAGCACCTGCTTGAGCGAAGGGCCGTCGATGTACTCCATCGCGAAATACCACATCCCCGACGGCGCGTCCTGGCCGACATCGATGGCGCCGACGATGTTGGGATGGCTCAGCTTGCCCGTCGCGCGCGCCTCCCGCTGAAAACGCGCAATGAACTCGCGGTTGGCCGCCGTCGATGGCGGAAGGATTTTCACCGCCACGATGCGGTCCAGCGACTTCTGCCGCGCCTTGAAGACCGTGCCCATCGCCCCTTCGCCGATCCGTGAAAGCAGCTCGAACCCGCCAATCTCTTTCAGGCGGGCGCGCGGCGATAGCGTCGTCGTACCGGAACTCATACCTGTCGCTTCCTCTCCAGGGTACTCCGTAACGGACTGGGGACCGAATTCGTTTGCTGCCTTTTTTATTTTCTTTAAGCAGGTTATTCCGGAGGATACGGATCCGCCGATCCTAACAGAGTCCTAAACTCGTTGACCGACAGCGCCGGTCGATGCGACTGCACATGTGCATCACTACGCCTTAGCCTGCATTATTCATGGCGTGCGGTCCCGTCTCGCGGCCTGTCATAGGGGAACGGTGGCGCAACTCAGGCGAGTTGCGGGACGGAGCCACCGGCCTTTCACAGGGGATGAATAATGCAGGTTAGGTGCGCTGCCGTCAAGAGGAACTACCGCGATCAGTTCCCGAAAAAGATTTGACAGACCCGATCCGCCCTTCTAACTTATTTTCGTCTCGTGGCTTGAGTGGGTTAGCAGGTGGAACGGAGCCGACCGGCTTTGGGTCCGGTATTTGGCTTGGGAGGAAGCTCCATGCGATTCCCTCATTTCGGTCTGTTGCTTGTGACGGTGACGTTCGCCGCTTCGCGTCTGATCGCGCTGGAAGTCACGCTGATCGAACAACAGGACAAGCCGCCTGGGATCGAGAAGTACGACCCCAAGTATGATGCCTATCTGGAAGCCAAGAAGAAAGTACGTCAGGCGCGGGCGGACTTCGAGGCGCAGGAGCTTCAGAAGATTGCCGAGCAGAAAAAGAAACTGGAAGAGGAAAACGCCAAGCTTGCCGTTCCGGCCACGGACAGCGTCACGATCGACGAAGAAACCATCCAGGTCAAGCAACCCGATACGGTCCAGGAGGTCATCGGCAAAAAGACCGTGCGCGACATCTATGAAGTGAGCACCGAGGACTTCGACATCGAGATCCACGAACGCTGGTCGTTGAACAAGAGCGATTTCCTAATGGACGACCCGCAGTACATCGTGGTGGACGGCAAGGCGGGCGATCCGATCAAGTACTGGGGTTTCACCTTCTCCATCAAGAATACCACGACGAAGCCGCGGCGGATCATGCCGGTCTTCGTGGCCGTTACCGACAAGGGCGTATTCAGTTATCAGACCGGCGGGTTTCTCCCCCAGCGCATCGCGGCCGACAGCATGTACCGTCCGCTGACCGACACGTCCAGCGTGCGCGACAAGAAGCTGCTCTCCGAGAACGTGCCGCCGCTGGAATCCGTGAGCCAGTTGGCGACCGAGTTGCTGGGCGAAGGCGGCGCCAGCAAACTGGCGATACCGCCCGAACCCGTGGCCACGTTCCAGCCCGGCCAGACCCGCTGGGGCATCGCCCTCTGGCGCGATTTCAACGACGAGTTCACCGACCTCAAGATCCTCGTTCACGGTTTGACCAATGCGCACCGCTACAACGACAAGCTGCGGCGCGTCTTGGTCCTTTCCTTCAACCGGAACGACGACGAGTTCGATGTCGAGCGCAGCCGCCTGGTCTACCTGGGCAAGGATTGGAGCTACCAGTGGATGTGGGACCAGGACACGGTCGTCCCGATCCCCGACGACGCCAAGACCCCGCAGATCATGGACAAGACGGTCGCCACGCCGAGCGGCGCGCAGCGGCTGCTGTGGGCCTGTCCCTTCCGCGTGACCAACTCGACGCCTCAGGCCCAGAATCTCAAGATCGACGCCATTCGTTTCTGCCTGCCGGTGGCCGAGCAGGGCAAGCCGGTGCAGGGCATCGAAGTGGACGTCGGTGGCCAGAAGGTGTACGTCGAGGTGCAGATCGTGGACGACGGCCGGTCCAGCATCTACAAGGCGCAGTTGCTCCGCGAACTGGGCAAGTCCGATCCGGCCAAGGAGGCGCAGCGTTTCGCCGCACAACCGGACAAGGTCGTCAAGGACGAAGGCATGACGCACACGCTCGAACCCGGAAAGACCCTGGATCTGCTGGGGGTCTGGGATGCGAACGACATCGATTGGGCACACGTTCGCGAACAGGTCGAGGCGCAACTGACGCTGGCGATGGACAAGTCGGCCGAGGCCGAAAAGAACTTCAAGGAACTGGCCTCCGCCTCGCCCGATCTGGCCAAGAAGGGCCCGCTCCCGCTGTACAACCCCAGCCGCAACCTGACCTCTGACCGGGTGACGCTGAAGGATGGGCGCTCGTTCGGCGGCATGCTGATCCGCAACGACGATCAGCTTGCGATCCTGGACACGAAGGATCAGGGACGCCTGGAGTTCGGCCGCGCCGAGATCGAAAAGGTCGAGAAGGGCGAGATGTCTTTGGTGAAGGAACAGATCCTGGCCGCCCTTCCGGCAGCCTTGGAAGGCGCCAAGAAGAAGAAACAGGTGCTGGCCGTGCTGGAGGCGCAGTCGGGCCTTTCCACCGGACAGTTCCGTATCAGCCGCTCGTATCGCCAGCCGGGCAAGATCGACGAGAGCTGGCTGAAGGCGTGGGAAGAGGCCGAGTAGTCCTCGAAACGCCTTACCGTCCTTCAGACGGGGCAGGCTCCTCGCGTGGCCTGCCCCGTTCTTTTGAGCGCGGCAGCCGGATTCGGATCGCTTTCGGCCGGTGGTCCGCGCGTTCGAGTCATCCGTGGTCGAACCGGTCCTTTCCTCCTCGCGCCGTTCGCGTCCAGTGGACGAAGCCAGTCTGCGCGCCGGCATCCGGCAGGCGTGGGGATGGGCCATCATGTTCGGCGCCGGCGAGATCTCGTTCGCGCTCTTCGCCGCCGAGATCAAGATGCCCACGCTGTTCTTCGGCATCCTGACCGGCGTTCCCCTGCTGCTCGGTCCGCTGATCCAGGCGCTCGCCGCGAATTGCCTGGACCGTTACGGGCATCGCAAGGGGCTGGTGCTGGGCGGCGCGCTGACGCAGATGGGCTGTTTTGTGCCGCTGGCCATCCTGGCCTTCCTCATCGCCCGGACGGAACCGGCGGAACGCGGCGCGCTCTGGGTCCCCATCCTTTTCATGCTGATCGTGTGCGTCTACTTCGCGGCGGGAAGTTTCACGCACCCGCCTTACAGCAGCATGATCAGCGAACTGGTGCCGGAGCATCGGCGCGGAGGGTATTTCGCCCGGGTCAGTCGGGATGCCTCGTTCCTGGTGCTGGTGGCGCAGGCGCTGGTCGGCGGAGCGCTGCTGTGGGCGGAACGGCAGGAGGGTCGGGAGGATCTGGCGCTGCTCATCTTCGCCGGCGCGTTCGCCCTGGCCGGCGTCGCCCGGCTGCATTCGTATGTCCAGATCGTGTCCATGAAGGACCCTCCGTACAATCCCAAGCCCGATGCGTATTTCACCTTCGTCCAATTCATCCGCCGCACGCGCGAGTCGAACTTCGTCAAGTTCGTCGTCTTCGTCGCGCTGACGCACTTCAGCGCGCAGGTGGCTGGCCCCTATTTCCTGCCGTACTGGAAATACGAGCTGAACTACAGCACCTCGCAGTGGGTGGTCATGAGCGGTGCCGCCACGCTGGCCTCGATCCTGATGCTGCCGCTATGGGGCCGCTTCAGCGACCGGTTCGGAAACAAGTGCACGCTCTTCCTGACCGGCCTGGCCATCTCGGCCATTCCGCTGGGCTGGATGTTCACCGCCAACCTGTGGGTCCTCGTCGCCGTCAACCTCTACTCGGGCGTCGTCTGGTCCGGATTCAACCTGTCGTCGTGGAACTACATCCTCGACGCGGTCACCCCGCACAAAAGGGCGCGCTGCGTCGCCTACTTCAACATCGTCTGCGGAATCGGCATGTTCGGCGGATCGATGGTCGGCGGATGGCTCCACCCGCACCTCCCGCAACACGAGATCGAACCGGGTCTCGCCTCGACGTTCTTCTACCTGCTGCTTGCCTCCGCCGTCTGCCGCCTGCTGACCTGCCTGCTGCTGCTGCCGCTTTTCCGAGAACTGCGTCCCGTGCAGCCGCTGCCGGTCAAGCACTGGATATTCCAGATCGCACGCATGCGTGTCCCGGTCGGCATCCGTTTCGATGCCGAACCGCTCGACCAAGAGGACGAGGCCCCCGCCGACCCGGAAAACGACAAGCCCGCATGATACGCGAAGGAAAAGGGCATTTTCCTCCGTGGCGAAGAGTTTGGGTTAGGCGCACTGCACCCGGCCTCGCAGGTTCCGCCCGGCGCCCAGCGCGGCATCGGCGGCTCTTCGGTCCAACGCCAGCAGCACGACGCCGCGGTCGACGGTGTTCGTGTAGACCTTTTCCATGTCGTTCAGGTGCGGCTGCGACATGTTGAAGCCGTTCATGCCGCGCATCGAGGCGAGGCTGGCGATGTAATGGTCCACCCGCCCGCAGGCGTGTATTGCGCCGCCGCCGAACTCGTCCAGTATCCGCTGGTCGTACGGCCGGATGAACTCGTCGAACATCGCCGGCGACAGGTTCATCGCCGAATCGTCGCGCAGCATGACGGCCCCCTTGTGCCACAGCCCCCAGTGCGGCGCCAGGCCGTCGATCGAAAGCGGCGCGATCTGCGCCCACCCGCGCAAAACGCGGATGTAGGTCTCGGCGATCAGCTTCAGCGCGTCGTGGACCAGCCCGGGTTCCTCGTACAGGTACGGGAACATCTCGCTGCCCCAGACCATCTCCAGGATGTCCATCGGGCCCTGCAGATCGGGATGGTAGACGTGGACGTGCCGGCCGATCTTCGGGTAGCGCGCCTTGATCGACATGAAGCGCCGACCCATCTCGTAGACTTTCTGGAGGTAGGGGTGGTCGAGCGACGGGGCGCCGCGGTCGAGCATCCTGCGGATGCCGTCGATCCCGCCAGGCACCGGCCGGTTGCCGGGCAGCGTGTTCAGGTCGTCGGGCATGACGAACAGCTCCGCGCCGAAGAGCAGCGCCATGATCGGCGTGCCGTAGTTGCTCCGCACCGTCAGCGGGTTCCCGCTGCCGCGGTCCAGCGTGTCGGAGCACCCCTTGAGCTGCTGGAGCGCCATGCGGTCGAAGTCGTCCAGGGTCTCGTTCACGCGAAGGGAAGGCCATTCGACGCTGGGCGGCGCCTTGCGCCTGCGGGCAGGCGCGAAAACCGGCTCCGTCCACTTCAGGTCGCAGAAGGTGCGCCATTCGGACCGAAGTTGGTCCTCGGTCGGTTCGTCGATGCGGTTCTCCAGATCCTCCAGGCAGACGTCCAGCGTGGCCTGAAGGGCGGCGGGGGCGGCGGTGACGGCGGACATGGCGGGCTCCTTGTCGTGGCGCATGCCTCTGGCGTGCGTTGCTTCGCCTTTGCACAATCTACCTTCATTCAGGATACCGGGATCCAAGGTGGCAACAATGGACTCCCTGACCTGTTCTTTGTATTATATGCTCATGATCGGAAGGGACCTGGTCTTTCTCCATTCGAACCGCTTCCCGCGCTGCACGGCGACGGTGGACAAGCACTACCTCGGGTATGGCTCGTTGCAGATGATGACGCGTGGCGGACTGGAGATCTTCTACGAAGAGCGCCGCCACGAGATGCGCGGCGCGTGGTTCTGGCCGTGCTTCCCGGGGCCACGCATCCGCTTCCACCGGCTGCCTGGAGTGCCGTGGTGGGAGCACCGCTATGCGGCGTTCCAAGGTCCGCTGATGGAACAGTGGCTGGACGCGGGGCTGTTACGCTTCGAGCCGCAGCCGGTGAGGAACCTGCGCGAACGCGTCCACGAGTTCGACCGCCTTCTGCGCGCCATTCGCGAACCGGGCCGCCTGGCGCGGCTCCGTGCGATCAATCTGCTGGAGAATCTCCTGCTGCAACTCGCCGAAGAACGCAGCGCGATCGCATCGGAATGGCTGGAGGACGTGGAAGAGCAACTCCGCCGGCAGAAAAGCTACTGGCCGGACTACGCGAAACTGGCGCGGGACATGAGTGTCGGCTTGAGCACCTTGCGCCGTCGCTTCCGGAAGGAGGCGGGCGTGGCGCTCCATCGCCACGTGATGCAGCGCAGGCTGGCGGCGGCCTGCGGCCTGCTGACCGACAGCGACCTTCCGATCAAGACCGTGGCCGAACGGCTCGGGTACGGCGACGTCTACTTCTTCAGCCGCCAGTTCCGTCGGATCGTCGGTGCGACCCCGGCGCAATACCGGCGGAGCCGGCAGTAGCATTCGACGGTATTCGCATGGGGAAGGAGCTGGCAGGTGTTCCGGCTTTGCCGCCTACCAGCCCATCCGGTACTCGCGCCGCAGCAGCTTCTGCGCGTCCGGGTTGTTCGTGACGGCCAGTTTGGCGGAGTCCCACTCCAGCTGCTGGCCGGCGCAGCGAATCGCGACGGTGCCAAGGATGATCGCCTCGGCCATCGGGCCGGTTTGAACGAAGTGGCTCTCGGTCGGCGCACCGCCCAGACACGCGTCGCAGAAGAGATGATAGTGGTTCCCGCCGGGGACCTTGGGCCGCTCGAAGCCTTTGAACTTCTCGCGTGGGAAGAGCTGCGGGCCGTTTTGATGCGGGATCAGCAGTCCGCCTTCCGTGCCGATGACGAAGGCGGCCTCCTCGGGATAGGCCATCCCTGTGACCATCTTCCGAACCTCCTCTGGCGCGAAGAACTCGCCATCGTGCCATTCGACCGTCAGATCGCCTTCGGTCTTCTCGTTGCCGGGGAAGACGTACGTGACGTGGTTGCTTTGCGGCCAGGTGTCCGCCCGCCGTTCCGGGGATTCCAACCAGGACTTCTGGACTTCGGCTACGACGGTTTGGGGTGCGGTCAGCCCCAATCCTTTCCAGACCGCGTCGAAGATGTGGCAACCGATGTCGCCGGACCAGCCGGTGCCGAAATCCAGCCAGCCGCGCCAGATGCCGGGATGATAGGTGTTCTCCGCGAAGGGCCGTTCGGGCGCCGTGCCCAGCCACAGGTTCCAGTTCAGGTGCGCCGGCACGGGGTCCGTTCTGGCCGGTCGAGGACCCAGCGCGCCATGTCCTCGACCGCCACCGCGGTTCGAACAGAGGTAGACGTGTCTGACCTTGCCGACGGCGCCGTTCTTCATCATCTGCACGCCCATCCGGTCGCCGATACCGGCAGCGTGTTGTGTGCCGAGTTGCGTGACGACGCCGGCGGCCTTGGCGGCTTCGGCGACCGCGCGGCATTCGGCCACATCGTGGCAAAGCGGCTTCTGGCAGTAGACGTGCTTCTTCAGTTTCATCGCTGCGAGCGTGATGACCGCGTGCATGTGGTCGGGGACGGTGACGTTGACCGAGTCGATCCTGTCGCCTTCCTGGTCGAGCAGCTCGCGCCAGTCCGTGTACTTGCGCGCCTCCCTGGCTTTCTTCGCGCCTTCCTCCAGACGGTTCCGGTCCACGTCGCAGATGGCGACGACCTGCGTGCGGGGATGCGAAAGGAAGTTGCCCAGATCGACGCCGCCCATGCCGGCGACGCCGATCGAGGCATGGTGCAGCTTCTCGTTGGCGCCGAAGACGCTCGAACGAAGCACGGTCACCGAGAACCCGGCGACGGCGGTCGTTTTGAGGAAGGTGCGGCGCGAGGAGCGTTTCGGCATGGGTGTCGACCTTTCGTGATGGCACGGAATCGACCGGCCATGGAGAGCACAGCGGTCACGGAGAACGAAATGGAACGAACCGTGCCCCCTGGCATCGGTCTGTCGGGCCCTTGCCATGATTACACCAGAGCGAAGCAGCGGCGATGGTGCGGTTCAGCGAGGGAGGGAGAAGCGGGCAGGAAAATCCCAACCATCGGCGGAGACGACCAGGCCGCCATGTCGCTTGCCCGGTACCCGACGAACCCGGTGCGGCTGATCGAGCGCATCCGCTGCCATGTTGTCTTGTAGAAAGTCGTCGTCTCGAGGCCGGACCTGCTTTACAGGCCCGTCTCCCCTGGCTAACCTCTCCCCTGCCTTCCACAGCGAAGGCTGGCGAACCGTGAGCAGGGAGCGTCGCATCATGGCCGAGCAATTCCAGGGCGCGTGGAACTTCATGGGCATTTCGGAGGAGCGGGCGCGCCCCGAGAAGGCTCGCGCCTGGGTGCTTCCCATACCCTATGAAGGCACGACCAGCTACGGCGCCGGCACGCGCGAAGGCCCGGCCGCGATCATCGCCGCGTCCCGCCAAGTCGAACGCTACGACCACGAACTCCACCGCGCGCCGATCGAAGAGTTCGGCGTACATACGCTGAGCCCGCTGGCCATGGTCCACCGTTCGCCCGAGGCGATGATGGAAGCCATCGAGCACGCGGTCCGCGACGTCCTGACCGGCAAGCCGAAGCCGGAAGTCCTTTGCGTGCTGGGCGGCGAGCATTCCATCTCGGGTGGCGTTGCGCGCGGCATCCAGCGCGCTGGGCTGAAGAACCTGGTCTCCGTGCAGATCGACGCGCATGCCGACCTGCGCGACGAGTACGAAGGTTCTTCCAACAGCCATGCCTGCGCCGCACGGCGGATCACCGAAGTCTGCCCGATCTTCCAGCTCGGCATCCGCAACATCTCGGCCGAGGAGATCGAATACGCAAGGACCAGCGGCAAGGCCACCATCGTCTATGCCGAACGGCGCGATCCGAAGAAGTACCTGAAGGCGCTGGCCCGTTTCGTGCGCGGCAAGAACGTCTACTTCACCATCGACGTGGACGGTTTCGATCCCTCGATCATGCCCTGCACGGGCACGCCCGAACCCGGCGGACTGGCCTGGGAGGAAGTCCTGGAGATCGCGCGCACGATCTGCCGCGAAGCGGCCGCGGTGCCGGTCTTCGACGTGGTCGAGTTGGCCCCGCTGCAGGGCTTGCGCGGGCCGGATTTCATGGTTGCCAAAATGATCTATAAGATCATGACTTATTTGTTGTTGTGGGAAAAGCGCCGAGGCCCCTCGGCAGTCTAATCGCTCCAGACCTGCCGTGAAAAAAACGATACTAACCGATACTCGATGCGGGATGCTTGAAACCGGATTGGGATGCCGATTCAGAATCCAGCAGCCGGTAACCCTCGGCGACGGGATGCTAGGTGCTGGAGACTCGATACTGGACGCCCATTCCGATCCGGCATCGAGCATCCAGCATCCAGTGCGCCAGCATCGCCTGTGCGAAAGGGCTCCACGGCCATGCGCATGATCAAACTCCCGCGGCGGTTCGTCAGCAAATACCCGCACAAGTTTGCCAAGGGCAAAGGGCGTTTCCTTTGTGGGCAGCGCATCCTGCCGCCGCAGATCACGGGAAAGGAATCGACGGCCGACCTGATCGACAACGCCTTTCTGGCCTACAATGCCGCGCGCTTGCAGGAGGCCTGCCGGCTTTTTGTCGAGAACATGCTCCAGAAGGACGTGACGGTCGGCATGAGCCTGGCCGGGGCGCTGACCCCGGCCGGCATCGGGACGGCGGCGGTCGTTCCGCTGATCAAGGCCGGATTCGTCGACTGGATCGTCTCCACCGGCGCGAACCTTTACCACGACCTGCACCACGCGATGAACCTGCCGCTCTGGCGCGGTTC
>Ga0209381_1005537_pt1 | contig 10204 bp, 12 predicted proteins | sample DewCreD2012metaG_FD_184111 | JGI IMG/M metagenome (GOLD analysis project Ga0209381, IMG submission 184111) | Hot spring sediment bacterial and archeal communities from British Columbia, Canada, to study Microbial Dark Matter (Phase II) - Dewar... ...
TCGGTAATCCCGGCCACCAGGTAAATCGCTCGGTCTTTCTTGAAATACATCCTTTCGCTCCCTTCTGGAAGCTAGGATACTCACGTTTTCAAAAGCCGGCGGACGGGGAGAAATTGACGGATACGAAGAAGCAAAGCAAGCGTGCTTTCTGTTTTGAGTCGAATTCTTTTCTTGGCTTTCGGTCCTTGCTCAACAGTTTGTTGTCCTTTCATATTCCCTCGCCCTCTGTTCTTTCGGAGTTTTCTTCGATACCACTTGCCAATTTCATTATCTTTTCTTCAGTTGCATCTTTTTTGTCGATTATGCCCATTTGCCTTCCTTCAGAAATGACGATTATTCTGTCCGATACACCGATCACCTCCGGAAGATACGAAGATATGAAAATTATAGAAGTACCTGCATCGGTAAGCTTTTCAAGCAATTTATAAATTTCATCTTTCGAGCCAACGTCTATTCCTACTGTTGGCTCATCGAAAATCATTATTTTCGGCTTGTTAGCCAGCCATTTACTGATAACAACTTTCTGCTGATTTCCACCTGAGAGGTTGCGAACGATGAAATCTTCAGAAGGCGTTTTGATTGAAATCTCTCTAATGAAAGTTCTTGCGTTCTCTAATTCCTTTGATCTTCTAATCATAATCCCAAAATAACTAATTTTTTTATATTGCAATATATTAATGTTACTTTTCACAGAGAGAGGAAGAGCTAATCCTTGAGTCCGCCTATTCTCCGGCACAAGGCCAAAACCAAGTTCTATGGCTTCTTTTGGCTTACGTATAGTTACGGGTTTCCCGAAGAACTGTATTGATCCTTCATCGAATTTTGTCGCACCAAAGAGCGATAATACGATATCCGTCCGGCCCGACCCTACCAGCCCGAACATGCCAAGGATTTCTCCTTTATATAAATCAAAATTAATATCTTTGTATACGTTTTTTTTTGTTAGATGTCGTACACTCAGAACCACTTCAGACTTTTTATGATGCTTGAATAAGTACATTTCCTCAATTTTTCTTCCAACCATCAGCGAAATAAGCTCATCTTCATCAGTATTTTCAGTTGGCATCGTGGCTATATATTGTCCATCTTTAAGAACGGTGACTGTATCACAGAAGCGGAATACTTCCTCAAGCCTGTGAGATATATAGATTATACCAATACCCTTGGATATCAGTCGCGCGATAATTTTGAATAATTCTTCGCTTTCTTCATTTGTCAATAACGCTGTCGGCTCATCGAATATCATCAGTCTCGATTCTTCATAAATAGCCTTGGCAATTGCAACCATTTCCTGCTTAGCAACAGGAAGATTCTTAACCAGCATGTGCGGGTCGATTTTCAGATCGAGCGATGAGAGGACCTCATCCGCAGTTGTATAAACTTTTTTCCAGTCAACAGTGAAGGGAGAACTCATTGGGAGCTCTCCCAAGAAAAAGTTTTCTCCAACGGAAAGATGCATTGCAAGGGTAATATCTTGATAAACTGCATGTATTCCCATGCTTTTGCTAAAATGAGGGCTTTTGATCTCGATTTCCTTACCATCAAACAAAATGGTCCCCTCATCTTTCTGGTACGCTCCAGTAAGAATTTTGATCAGCGTCGACTTGCCTGCGCCATTTTCGCCGACCAGGGCATGAACTTCACCCTTTTTAACTGAAAGATTTACATTGGAAAGAGCGCGAACGCCAGGAAAGCTTTTTGATATGTTTTTCATCTCAACAATATAATCGCTCATCTTTCCTACCTGAAGTATTGGATTCTGAAACAGAATATGGGCATCTCTGTTAAGAAAGATGCCCATATTACCGAATTGGATTACTTTTTTAAGGTCATTGGGTCAAGCAAGCCCTTTATCTTAGGCTCGTTCATATTGGCTTTGGTGACTGCAGTAGCGCCAGTATCGACATACTCAGGAAGCTTCTTACCAGCCAGTGCCTGAAGCGCGCTATCAACACCCTTGTAGCCCATCCCGTAAGGATCCTGGAGAATGAGCGCATAGAGAATACCATCAGAAAGGGCCTGTACTTCCTCTGGATCTGAATCGAATGCAACAGCTGCAATCTTCCCGCCAAGATTCCTTTCCTTTATGGCTCTTGCAACTCCATCGCCTGAATGATTGTTGTCTGCGAAGAAACCTACGAGATCGGAATTAGCGGTTAAAAGGTCTTCTGCAGCTGCAAGCGCTTTCATGATGTCATTGTCGATATACCTGGTCGGCAGAACCTTCAGGTTCGGTGCAATTTCTTTCAGTCTGTTCAGGAATCCTGTATCTCGGTCCGTAAGAACCTGAACTCCAGCCATCGCACTAATAAGCGCTACTTTCCCGGACAACGGCTTACCCATTGCTTTGAGCTTTTCGACGATCATATCTGCAGCGAGTGCGCCGCCTTTCACATTGTTTGTTGCCAAGTGTGAAGAAACGGCTTTCGTATTCACCTTGTTATCTATAGTAATGACAGGAATGCCAAGTTTAACTGCTCTTTCGATCGCCGGCACAGTTGCGTCAGAACTTGTCGATGCAATCACAATAGCATCTGGCTTGCTATTGACAACATCCTCAAGAATTGCGACCTGCTTGTCGATATCAGCTTCTGACGGTGGCCCGTAAGTAGTTACGACAACTTTTCCAGGGTTTTCTTTCGCGTAATTAGTTGCTCCTACCAACACATACTGCCAAAAATCAGAGTCAGTAGCCTTGATAATCACTGCAACTTTTTTAGGTGCCTGAGCAAAAGTCGGCACGAGTGCAATGGCCAGCAGCAGCAAAGCAATAATTGCTACTCTTTTTCTCATACAAATACCTCCCTTGAGACTATTGCGATCTACCGAATGGCGATCTTCTAAATTGTAAACCTATATTTTCTGAATGTCAACAAAAATGTTATGATATATTTACATTATGACTTGTAATATTACAAATATAATTTATATATATATTATATAAAAATATATAAAATATAGCCTTATAACATGTAATATTGATGGGTACTGTTTTTAATTGTAACTTTCCTTCTAAGGATATTATAATAATGTCTTTACATTATATCAAATTCAATCTATTCTTATTATTAGCATTATTTTTGCGAAATTAAAGGAGCACTATCGTGATTATGTCTGCTGATGTCGACTATTTCAAGGATAGGCCTCTAGACAAGACTATCCCAATACCACTCTATTACCAGCTTATAGAAGTAATTCAGAATTTTATAAATGAACACGACGATGGCTTTCCAATACCTACAGAAAAAGATCTTTGTAAAATTTATGAAATTTCAAGGCCCACAGTCAGGCAAGCGATCAATGAACTCGTGACGGAAGGATTGATTGTTCGAGAAAAAGGCCGAGGTTCATTTATCAATAAGAAAAAAATACCTCAAGATTTCCTTCTTAATATCATAAGCTTCAATGATGAAATGCAATCAAAAGGTTTGAAACCTGATACAAAAGTGCTTGTTTTCTGTTCCAGAAAGCCTACCCCTGAGGTCATGAAAAACCTTCGGATCAAGTCTACAGATTCCACCTATTTTCTCAGCAGGTTGAGATCAATAAACGGTGAACCGATTGTGCTTGTGAATACCTATTTGCCAAGCAGTCTAACTAAAGGCATATTGCGGAAAAACATGGAAAAAGAATCTCTATACCATATAATTGAACATGATTTTGGTAACAAGATTCTAAGAACCTTGAGAACCCTGGAAATCCGAAAAGCAGGCAAATATGAAGCTTTGCTCCTGAACATAAAGGAAGGAGACCCAATTCATTTCATTCAAACTATTGCATTTATAGAAAATGATACTCCTATTGAATTCTCGACAGCATATTATAGCGGTGAAAGAAATAAATTCACAGTTGAAATAAGGGTCAGATAAATAGGGGCTCCTGAAGAACCCATCTTTTACCATTTCACGCGGCCATTGGCTGTAAAATTTGCGTTGTGAAGCTCTTTCTGACCAGCTCAAACAGAGTTTCCATGAGGGCCACAATAAAGGCTTTCGCCTTCTTCCGGTACAGCACCATGAGGTTCATCACGAAGAACACCAATTGAATGTATGCGTAAATTTCACCCCGTTGTGAGATGAATATCAGTACGAGCCCGGCGCCAGACGGTACGGCAAGAGCGCACGCCTCTCTTCAAGACTCTTTGCTTTCGGAAGCTTATCGAAAAGATAGCACAGATAATGGTAGGGCTCATGCCCATTGGCCTTCGCAGTTTCTATGAGACTGTAGAGCCCCGCAGAGGCATGGGCACCCAGCGGCGTATTCGAAAACAGCCAGTTCTTTCGTCCGATTACAAAGGGACGAATTGCATTCTCGATATCATTGGTGTCCGGCGTCAAAAGCTCATGCAAAAGATACTTCTCTATCCTCTGCCATTGCCCGAGCGCATAGGAGATCGCCTTGCCAAACGCAAGACTCGGAGGACTTCTGCCTTGCTGTTGCATAAGCCAGGCTTTCATCGCAGAAAGCCGCACTCCCTGCTCCTTTGCGCGGAGGCTCAGAAATTCTTCGGTAGTAAGCTCCCCTTGCTCATAAAGGTTCCCGTTCGTTGCAGGGTATTCAGTCCCTTGGCATCGAGCCGATCGGTCTTCTTTGATGAGGCAAGCATCATTTTCGCTTTCCTCGCATTCACCAGTCGAGGTACCATCCCTGCCGCCTCGATTTCGTCTACGATCCAGTACCAGGAGCCTACCGTCTCCAAGGCGACAGGAGAGTTTGGTTCACAGTGCGAGAGAAATGCACGAATCTCGCCTTTCCTGTGTGTAATGCGCTGTTCCATGACGCAGCAGCCCTTCTCCTGATCTTCCACAACTGCATAGGTGTATCGCTTGTGCAAATCAAATGCGATATACTGCATCTCGCTGCACCTCCTTTGCGCTAAGTCTTCCAATGAATGAAGTAATTCTACTTCACCTAGCGCGGTGGTGCAGCGCTCTCATATAATCAGAAAAAGTGACGGGTAACACCCCGACTGAAACCGGAAGTTTATTACCGACTGTGACACCGGGGCGATTCAGGGTTAAAAAAAGTAACGGGTAACACTATGATCTGATTGGAAAAACAGGCTATCTTTAATAGAAGGGTTACATGATGCAGAAAATCAACATCAACGATCTTACGGAAAGCGAATTGATCGATTTGAACAATAAAATCATAGAGCGCCTGCGATTTCTTCAGCAGATGCGCGATCACAGCGCCATGCTCGAATTCAGTATGGGCGATCGTGTCGCGTTCGACCCCCCTGGCAGACCATCGATTGCCGGCATTCTCGTCAAATACAACAAGAAAACAGTCACTATCGTCACGAATGACGGTCAGCGCTGGAATGTATCACCTGGCTTAATACGAAAAGCAGATTCCATGGACAGAGCACCCAAAAACAGCAATATGCGCCAGATCGAATGAAAAAAGTTATGATGGATTCAATATGGGGGCTGGCGGCAATCATTACAAGCCTCATATGCCACAAAAGCATCAAGGGTTTGGGTAACGCGCTAGGGGAAGCCGCGCTGGCTGGGTTTTCTGGTACCGGAATTGGCAAAAGATCTGGATTGGATTCGCGTTTCGATATATTCCGGAGCGATCTGGATAGCCTGGCACAGCCCCTTGATTCTTTTCAGCGATTACCATTCATATACCCCGCTTTGGTTTGCATGGCTGTGTTTTGCCGTGATGGTAATGGGGATGAGCTTTGCGTTCACATGGCTGAGACTGAAAAGCGACAGCCTTTGGACAGCAGTGCTCCTGCATGGCGGGCATAACTTTATCATTCAGATCGTACTGGACCCATTGACGCTCGACAAAGGAAGAACGTTCTATTATGCCACCGAGTTTGGAATCGGTCTGGCCGCAGCAGGCATGATTGTTGGGCTGGTCTTCTTGAATATTGGCAATCCACTGCACAAGAAAATGGCCTGACGAAATTCATGAGCCCTTGTAGACTTTGCTGCAAAAGATGGTTACAAAGGTATAAAGCCCAGCACAAAATGAGTATGTAAACGCGCGATGTTTTGAAACAGCAAGGAGTTTCGCGTGACGGTGCCATTCATCAACAGACTGCTGCATTGGTTTGTCACAGGCATAGGAACTACCGTGATGTCATTGATGCTCCTCAGCAAGGGAAGCACCGTCGATACACTGGGATTCATTACAGCCATCTATTCCGTCTTCATTGTGGTGTTCGAATTCCCGAGCGGCGTGCTTGCCGATATGCTCGGCCAGAAGAAGATATACCTGGTTTCGCTGGCGCTCTCGATTCTCGGCTATACCATTGTCCTGTTTTCCAACAATCTGGTCTGGCTGTTCATCGGGTTTTCCTTTTATGGCATCGCGAGGGCATGCTCTTCCGGTTCTGTCGAAGCGCTGTTCATAAGCCAGTACATACAAAAGAATGGCAAAGAGAATCTCCACAGGCTCATGAGCGCCTTGAGCAGTGGAGAAGTGATAGGATTGGCCTCCGGCGCATTGCTGGGCGGTGTCATCCCCATGATCTGGGCCCAGTACTTCCCGGGGCAGAATAAATACAATGGTAATCTGATCGTGCAAATAGCCGCCCTGTTTGCTCTGTTTGTCTTTACCTGGTTCGGAGTGCAGGAAGCGAAGGACCGGGCAAGAAACAATCAAATGATGCTGGTCCACATAAAGGAATCATTGTCCATCGCCTTGAGAAATAGAAATATTCTGCTCCTCATTCTGGGGACCATGACATGGGGATTCTGTTTCAACGCCATCGAGCTCTACTGGCAGCCTCAGGTAAAGGCAATACTGGGTACTGATGCACAGACCTGGATTTTCGGCCTCATCAATAGCGGATATTTCTTTGCATCACTGCTGGGCGTGGGACTGATCAATCTTCTTTTGAAAAGGCGAAGCATTTCTCAGAGGCTTGTACTGGTTATTTCGAGGATCCTTGCAGGCTCGCTCATCCTTGTCCTCTCGTTCCAGAGCACCATAGCTGCATTTACATCAGTCTATCTTTTGCTGTTTCTGATGAATGGCATGATGAATATTCCGGAAGGGACCATCATGAATTCGCTTATCCCCGACGAGAAGCGCTCATCGCTTTTATCGCTGTCATCGCTGATGTTGCAGATGGGGGGCATTGCCGGCTCGGTTGTCTATAGCATGTTGGTCAAGTCCATCCGCATATCGGGAGTGTGGATTCTTTCCGGAATTGTATTCGGAATATCGAGCATGCTGTACCTTTCACTGAAAGGGGAACACAGAAATAAATCTGAAGAACGCTCCTGAAAGACCAGCTCCCCCTTCAGTGGCAAGTACTGTCTTTACTGGAGCAGCAAAAGACGTTTGCAGGAGGTAAGTTTGCGCAACATCTGCACTCGTTTGAAAATGTTCATCCAAAAAATGGGACCCTGGGGATTTCCTCTGATCTATATTGGATGGGCATATCTGTTCTGGAGTCCGCTGTTCGCTTCTGAAGCATCGGTCTGGTCCTTCCCAAAAGTGCTGTTCTTCCTCATTGGGGGAGCGAGCCCGCTCATCGCTGGCACAGTATTGGCAGGACTCAAAGGCGGCAGACAGCGCCTGCGCGAATTGGTCTGGCGGCTTATCGATGTCCGCCGCATTGGTCTTCGATGGTTCATTGTAATCGTTCTCTTCTGGCCGGTTTTCGATGTGCTCATGGCTGGAGCAGCAGTTGTCCTGGGCGTCACAAATCGGCCTTTGGGAATTGTCTGGGAAGTAGTAACCTCGCCTCGAACCCTTATATTCATGCTGCTTCTTTCGTTTGTCTTTCCAGCTGTCGAGGAAATCGGTCTTCGTGGATATTGGCTCGATGAACTGCAGGAACGCTTTAGCCCGCCGCTTGCCGGTTTGATCAATGGAATCGCTTGGGCCATCTGGCACACACCGTTCATCTGGTTTCCGGGATACTACGCCAACACAACCTTTCATCCGGCACTGTGGTGGTGGCTGCCGTCCATAGTCCTTCAGACCCTGCTTATTGTCTGGATTTACAATGGTACAAACCGCAGCATTCTCGGAGCGCTCATTTTTCATGGAATGATGAATTTTACCGGCGAATTTCTCGGCCTGGCTCCCGAGATGTTTCCTTTCATGCTCGTGGGAAATATGATCGCAGCGGGCATTCTCATAGCGGCATGGAGAAAATCCCGCAATCGGGCTTTGCGCTCAGCCTGACAGCATTGTATTGGGAAAAGAGCAGAAAGCTGCGTGCTGGCTTTTTTTTGCGCTGGTTCGAGCAGTATACTGTTCGAACAATGCGCAGACAGACAATCCTTGCCAATGGAACCATCTACAGCCTCGAGCGCGAAGGAGAATGCTTCGAGTCCATGCTCATCGGCCCCGATGGCCGGATAAAGGGGCTGTACCGAAAAGGAGAGAAGCCTGACGTCGATGTTGGCGGAGCCGAAACCCTGGACCTTGGCGGCAAAGCGGTGGTCCCCGCATTCATCGATACCCACACGCATTTCATGAGCAAGGCAGCGCTCGAGTCGCTTGCAGTCAATCTTGCGCGGCTGGAGAACGGACGAATCGTTCCCGATTCGCTCGAGGGAGTGCGCGCTTTGCTTTCGGAGCGCGCAGAACAGAACCGCGGCCCGATTGTCGGCTTCGGGCTCTGCCTTGGCGCTCTTGCCGAGCGGCGCCTGCCGAGAGCTTCCGAGCTCGATGCATGGTTTCCCAACCGGGATGTCGTCGTTTTTTCCATGGATGGGCACTCGAGCTCCTACTCAAGTTCTGCGCTGAAAAAACTAGGCATGGAGCGCATGGCTTCGGACGGAGTCCTTGCGGGCGAGGCTCATGAATTCAACATGGGAAAAGTAACTTCATTCATTATGAAGAGCCTCAATCCCTCAGTGCTCGCCCAGGGACTTTCGGCGGCTGTCAAGGAAGCCGTGGATGGGGGTATCGTTTCGATTCACTGTCTCGAAGGCACCGAGGACAAACCCTCTGATCCCGGAATGACCCTCTTCAAGCTGGCAGGCGGGCGGCTCGGCCTGAGGCTCAAGCTCTGGATGCAGTATACTGACATTTGCAAGGCGGGCCGCCATGCGGGACATCTGGCGTACCATAGGGCGGGAGGCTGTCTTGCCTGGGAGATGGATGGATCCGTTTCGTCCAGAACAGCGGCTTTTGATATCGACTACCTGGACCGCCGGGATTCCGGCAAACTCTATCGGACCGCGAATGATGCATACGCGCTTGTCAAACCTTTTTATTCAGCAGGCTGGCAGACAAGCGCGCATGCGATCGGGCCGCGGGGCATAGAGTCCATCCTCTCCGCCTACGAGCGCCTCATGGATGAAGCGAACGACAGCGAAAACAGGCTGAGGCTCCGCATAGACCATTTCGAGTTCCCAAGGCCGGACCAGGTCGAGCGCGCAGGAAGAAGGCGGCTGGTGCTGGCTGTCCAGCCGGGCTTTGCCTGGGCTGACGAGCGGTTCATTCACAGCTACGAAGAAGCCCTCGACCCAAGTGTCCGGGCTTTCCAGTGCCCGCTCAGACAGCTTGCGGATGCAGGCTGTATTATCGCGCTGTCGACCGATGCGCCCGTACAGCCCCTGAATCCTTTTATACAGATTGCGGGTGCAGTGCGCCATCCGGTCCCTTCTGCCCGCCTCACGGTATATGAAGCATTGCGCGCCTACTCATGGGCAGGAGCGTATGCGGCATTCGAAGAACATGAGCGCGGAACGCTCGCCATCGGTAAATATGCCGATTTTACCGTGCTGAACTCCGATCCTTTTTCGGCAGATCCTGACACACTGCATGAAATTCAAGCAACAGCGACCTGGCACGAGGGCAGGCCGCTGGCTGCACCGCCGCCGGACTTGGCTGGGTTTTTGCTCCGGCTTCTGACCACAAAAGGGAGGAAATTATGAATGCACTGCAGGGGACGCGCCTGAGCTTTGCCGAAGCTACCAGCATCATTGCAGGCTATGGAATAGGCGGCGGCATACTAGCCCTGCCCTGGCTCGTTTCGCGCAACGGCATTGCAATATCCCTGCTGGTCATTGCCGCGGCCTATGCAGCAAGCCTGCTTCTGCATCTCTTTATCGCGGAACTTTCCGCGGGCGACGGTACGGGAAGCCAGATAGTTGTAGCCCGTCACGTATAGTGACCCCCCATCGGCAATTTTGCTGACCCCGGGGGTCGGCACGTTTAATGACCCCCCTCCTGCGCTATTTTGAGCGAATTTCCCGAAGGCTATACTTGCCTTTGAGGA
>Ga0209381_1005538_pt1 | contig 10202 bp, 7 predicted proteins | sample DewCreD2012metaG_FD_184111 | JGI IMG/M metagenome (GOLD analysis project Ga0209381, IMG submission 184111) | Hot spring sediment bacterial and archeal communities from British Columbia, Canada, to study Microbial Dark Matter (Phase II) - Dewar... ...
CGCGGTTGGACGTGCAGCGGTTCCCAGGGCGATTGGATGCGGCCCTGGCCAGTTACGCCCAGGCGGCCAGCTTGCTCATGTCGCGCGGCGCGGACGGGGCCTGGCGGTTCGACGCCGATCAGGAAGGCCAAGGGCCGTTCGTGGGCATGGATTACCACGAGCTTGGCCCGGACAACGCGGCGGAGTTGGGCACCTGCGCGGCCAAGGCCACGGCGATCCTCCGCTATGCACGGATCACCGGCGACTGGGAGGCCTATCGCGCGATGCAAAAGACGCTGGAGTTCATGGAGCAATTCCGCGTGCCCCGGGCCGCGCAGGTGTGGGAGGTGCCGGTCCACTCGCCCGACATCCTGGCCGCCGCCGAGGCCGTCGAGGCCTACCTGGAGGCCTATCGTTTCAGCGGCGAAAAGCGGTGGCTCCAGAACGCGGTGACTTGGGCCCGGCGGGGGCTGCCGTTCGTTTACCTTTGGGACGACCCGCAAAAGCCGTTTTTGCTCGGGGCGAGCATCCCCGTGTTCGGGGCCTCGTGGATGCATGCCTCGTGGTTCGGCCGGCCCGTGCAGTGGAACGGCCTGCGCTACGCCGAGGCCCTGCTGGAACTGGCTGAGCACGACCAGAGCTATCCCTGGCGTCAACTCGCGACACTCTTGACCCATAGCGCGATCCATCAGCAGGACCAGGACGGCGAGAACGCGGCCCTCTGGCCCGACAGCATCGGCGCGGTCAACGGCGACAAATCGGCCTGGGTCTTCGCCCCGCGGATGATCATCAGCAACCTCCTCAAGATCATGGGCCGCGACGAGCATATCCGCACCACGATCGTCGGCGAAGGCCAGCGGCGTCTGCACATTTCGGCCAACGCCGCGATCAGCGATGCGGCGCGGGACGGCGCCACCTGCTCGTTCCGCGTCGCGTATCCGGCCGGCGAGCAGGGGACGGTGGTGGTGTTCAATCTCGCGAAACCGGAAGCGGTGATGTTGGATGGGAAGGCGCTCAGGGAGCGGGTGGATCTGGAAAGCGGCGGCGAAGCCGGTTGGCGCTACGATGCGGGCAGTTGTTGCTTGTCAATCCGCGTGCCCAAGGATGGCTCGTCGGCGATCCGCATCGAGGGAGCGGCGTTCCGCTCGACGCCCCGGCTGCCGCAGCCCGCGGATCGGATCGCCTTCGAGTTCGCGGAGAACTCCGAAGGCTGGATGCCGATGCACGACGTGAGCGAACTGACGGTTCACGACGGCGTGCTCACCGGCCGGATCACCGGCGGCGACCCGTATCTCGCGCGGACGATGCTCCGCGTGCGGGGGGACGATTGTGCGGCGCTCGTGCTGAGGATGCGGGCGACGGCCGGCCGCGGCGGTCAATTGTTCTGGATGACCGAAGCTTCGCCGGCGTTCACGGAAGACAAGTCGCTCCGGTTTCAAGTCCAGCCCGACGGCCAGTTCCACGAGTACCGGCTCGAAGTGGGCAAACACCCGGCTTGGTCGGGCCAGACGATCACCGGCCTCCGCATCGACCCTTGCGACGGCGGGGCGGGCGGGGAATTCGCCATCGACTATGTGCGCGGGGTGAAGTGATCGGGCCGAGGCGGGCGAGGCGCTGGCGCGCCGCCGACGCAGGCCGAAGCCTCGGGCCGCGAAGGCCTACCCGACCTCCCTTCGCCGCACCGTGAACCCTTCGCCCGGTTTGAGCAACAGGGCGTGCACGTTGGGGCACAAGTGGTTGCAGGCGTAAAGGAATCCGCCGGGATCGCCTGCGCCCTGCTCGGCGAAGGTCCAATAATGGCACGGAATCGCGTAACGGGGCTGGGCCTGCTGGACCAGCCGGGCCGCGTCCAGGTGGGTCATGTTGCCGAACCCGCCATTGATGCAAGGCAACATCACGTCCGGCTTGAGGTCGAACAGCGGCCGAAACAGCCGCGGGCGGAGCGACGTGTCGCCCGTCGCCAGGATCCGCACTCCCTCGAAATCCAACAACAGGCCCAAGGCCGATTCCGAATAGTCTCCGTGATCGGCGGGCACGGTGTGAATCTCCGCGATTCCCAAATCATAGGTGCGGTTGGGTTCGAGAACGACGGTGCGGTCGGCGCCGACTCCCGCCTGAGCCAAACCCTCCCGGCATCCGCGCGGCCCCGCAAAGCGGCACAGGGGGTTGTTGCGGGCGATGACCGGCAAGGCGTCGGGATCGAGGTGGTCCTCGTGTTCGTGGGTCAGGACCACAAGGTCGGCCCGCACGTCCTCCGCGGCGATCGGCGGCGCGCAGATCCGCTTGAAGCCGAACAATCGCTCCAAGGCGTCCGACAACGAGGGATCCAGATACACGACCTTCCCGGAGGGCGTCTTGAACGCAAACCCTGCCTGGGTAAGCCACCACATCCGGACTGAACCCAGCGGCGCCTCCGATGACGCGATCTCGTGCGCGAGCCGACTCATCTCCGTTCCCTTCTTCGATCTGATAGGATGGGTCGCCGTACGGAGCGGGTAGCGTTCGGGTGGGAAAGGGGAAGACTGCTCGTCCGCTAACGCTACGGTTCAGCGGCGGGCCGCGCAGCGGACCGTCCGCTGCAACCAGTTGTTAGGTCTCCATGTCCTCACGGTTCAATGCCAATGAGCACAAGTGGCACTGCCGGGACACCTCTGCCTTGCCGAACTACATTGTAGAACTCGCCTTCGTAATAAGCGACACCAGAACTCATCTGGCTTTGCAGGGACTTCATCGGTAGAATCTCGACTCCGACGTCAATACGATCACCGACGTAGAAAGCCAGATGCTTCACGAAGAGATCATAAGCAACGAATGCATACTTCCCGAATTGAACCTCAATGGCTACCCGGTCCTTCACGAAATCTGTCTGGTTGTAACTAAAGATCGGTGTTTCGCCAGCCGCTTCAATTTCTTGTTTCTGTTCCTCGGCCGACATGTTAAGCGTCTTTCGAATCAACTTCTCACTTCGGGTAACCCAGTAGCTGACACGGCTCTCCTCCCAAGAGCTTTTCCTAAGCAAGCGCTTGAAGGCCGCATTCATTCCAATGGGGCTAAACAGAAGCTTACCCTTCATCGTCTTTTCTTTGGAGACTTTAGTTCGACATTTTTTTGCGTCGACGGCAGCTATAACGGATTGAATCTCCTGCCAAAGCGTTCGCTTGTGCACGAGAAGAAATTCAAGGCCATTTAGATGAGAGTAAGTTTCAGCAATCTTCATTGTTTCGTTCTTCTCCTGTATTTCGGGCTTCTCTCAAACAGGCTGCTCTGTCCGGAGTTTTTCTGCCAAGGTGCAACGGTGAGACTGTTTCCTGCCTCAACGGGGTCGTAGACCGGCCTGTCCATAGGGCGAGTCCGCAAGGTACCTTCAATCTCCTGTTGAATTCTTTCTCGTGCGAGATCCACATACTTACTGACCGTTTCGGCGCCAGCGCCTCGCCGTCCGTGGCGAATGGCAGCAATAACTGTGGTCCCTGTACCTAGAAAGGGATCAAGGACCCAATCTCCCTCGTTTGTAAGGGACAAGACTAGTCGTTCAATCAGCTCGACGGGGAACTGGCAGGGATGCTCGGTCTTCTCAACATGGTTGCTCTTGACATTCGGAATCACCCAGAGGTCCCCGGGGTTCTTGCCGAGAGGATTACATGAATATTGGCCAGCCTTCGGACCTTTGAAGTACTTCTTACCAGGATATTTCTGGGGCACGCGCACAGCGTCGAGATTGAAAACATATTCGTCCGACTTGGTGAACCAGATAATGGTCTCATATCGTCCTGAGAAGCGGCGGCTGCAATGTAGGCCGTGTTCAAAGTGCCAGATAATGCGATTGCGCATCCGAAGACCAAGCCCAGCGAAAATCGGGTAGAGAACCGTGTCCAAGGGAATGATCGCCCCTCGATCAACGTAGTTGCCCACCTGCCAGCAAATGCTCCCCGTCGAAGCCAACGTCCGCACACACTCGGCGATGACCTGGGCCTGTTGTCGGAGGTAAAGGTCAAGATGCAGCCTCTTTTCGTATTCTTTGCCAATGTTATAAGGAGGTGAGGTGACAATGAGCTGTATGGATTCAGCCGGGATTGCCCTCAACATCTCCAGACAGTCGCCCGGATAGACGACGATGCGTTCTGAAAGGGAGAATTCATCGGCAATGCTCTGATTCTTATTCGAGGCAAAGATGTTCGGAACCTGTGTCTTCATTCGTCTCTTCTCATTTCATCGTTTTCGTGAAACCTAACTTCTGTTTAGAATGATCCGCCTATTCATCTTTGGGCTGCGTCGTTGCAGCCTAACGCGCATCGTTACTCACGCTATAACTGGTTGCCTGTTAGTGGGTTACGTCGGTCATTGGGGCTACGCGGCGTGATAGGCTGTTTCACCCTATCGCATGCGATCTCTGGTCCTGGTAGTGTGTCGGCCGGGCTGCGCACGCCGCGTGCGCCGCAGTAGAAAACGTGCGTGAAAACCATCGTCGGGCGAACGTCGCTAAGGCCCAGCAGTTGCCGCGTGGTGCGGATATCGCAGCCGTCGACCAACACCTGCATCGCGCTCAAACGCCGAATGGTGTGGCTGGTGAGCCACCTGCTCAAGCCGGCCTTCCGGACGGCTGCCGCGGCGCGTCCGGCCACTCCCAATTCTGAGCGTGGTTGCGAAGATATGTCAAGCGTCCGCCGCATCGAACGCAGGGGGCAACCCTGACGCGCAAGGCGTAGTTCTTTGCGAACCCCTTGGCGGTTCCCGCCGCCCTTGTGTGGATTAGTTTAGCAGAGGCCCGTTTGTCCGCCTAGGAGGCCGCATGATCGACGAAACCCATGTCGGGGAAGAGATTTGCGCTTTCGCCCGGGCGCTGGTGGGCAAGATTGCCCGAAGAGTAACCGTTCACAGGCCGGAGACTGGCTCGTTTTTCGGGCCGTTGCGCGCCCAAAAATGGGCTTGTCTCGTTACTGGCCAGGGAAAGGGGATCAGGCCGGCTTGAACAAGTCGCCGAGATGTCGGTGGTCCTCGCCTGCGGGCGAGAGAAGGGAGAACCCGCGCGGGACCGCAAGATCCGCCTGGCGCGGAGGGCGGGAAGCAAAAGCGCCGGGGCGTTGGCCGGGACTCTCCAGACGCTTGGCCGACGGCGCCGCGGACGCCCCAGCGTCGCGCGGCGACCGACACGGCGCGGCTATTTTCCTTCCCGGGCCCGCCAGTTCTTTTCGTGAAGCTCGAGGATGTCGTTGAGCACGAAATCCTTGGGGAACGGCTTGTCGCTCTTTTCGAGCACCTGCCGGTACTTGTAAATGATCCCCACGATCTCCTGGCCGAGCGAATCGTCGTTCTTCAACTGGGCGAAGTCCTTGCGGTCGAACAATTGCCGCCACTTGGCGAAGCACTGTTCGTACATCTCGCGGGCCTTGATCAGGTCGGCGTTGGCGAGGGCCTCGGCGCCCTTGTAGGCGTATTCGCGGGCGAAGATGGCCTCGGGCGTTTGCTCGTACCGCGCCCGCTCCCGCCAAAACTCGAAATTGACGATTTGCCGATACAGCCGGTTCTCCTCGGACTTCTTTTCGAATTCGGCGGCCTCGCGGGCGAGCTTGATCGCCGTCTGCCGGTTGGGCCCGCTGATCTGGCGGGCGAGCTGATCGTGGGTGACGATGAGCTGCTCGGCGACCTCCTGGGCCTTTTCCCAGTCGTCGCGCGTGCGTTTTTCGGGGGGCGTCTCGTAGGCCTTGCGCTTGGCGGCGGGGAGCTTTTCGTAGCGTTCCTTGCGGATTTTCTCGCGCAGACCGGGTTCGAAGGCCTCCAGCTTGGCCACACGGTCGGCCGCTTCCCTGTCGAATTGCTCGGCGTCGTTCAGGTGGATGTAGCGGTCCTTCTCCGTCGCCGGAATGGCCCGCGCCCCGAACTCGAACCACTCGTCGCCCGCCTTTTTCCACGATTCCTTGGCCTTCTCGCCGAAGATGCCGTCTTTTTCGATGGCCTCGGAGTAGTTCATCTGGGACATGGGCCGGTGGGAGAAGAAGAGCACCGGCGTGGTTTTTCTCAAATCCGCGCCTTGATCGACGAGCTTTTCGGACCGCCAGAACCAGTCCTTGCCGACCAGCCAGTTGTCGCGGTCGGCGGCCGGGCGGTAGTCCTCCCAACGCTGGAACGTTTCATCGTCTTCCTTGAACAGGCGGCGGAACTGCTTGACTTCGTCGGCCGTGCCGATCTTGTGGGTGATGTACCAGCCGACGTCCCAAACCAGCATCGGCTCGCGCTCGTTGCGGCGGATGCCCTCGCGCAGGAAATCGATGCCCCGGATGACCCACCGGTAGCGCTCCCGGTAGTCGTCGAACTCGGCCGACACGTTGTACGAAAGGTTCCACGCCTGGAACCGCCATACGCTGATGAAATGGGGTTCGAGGCGGGTGATTTGCTGGAGCGTGGCCGACAGATTGGTCCAATCCTTCTTCATCTTGTAGTTGTTGGCCTTCTCCCAAAGGATGTTGGCCGCCACGCCGCGAAGTCCCAGCGTGGCCAACTTGATCGTGGAGCCGGCGGGGTCGATTTCGCCCAACTGGGCCTCGCTCAGCTTGTAGCGGACGCGCAACTGGGCCAGATTGGGCAACCCGAGGCCCGAGGCGGCCCCCTCCTTCCCTTCGGCGCTGCCTTCGCCGACCGTGGGCTGCCCCAACCAACTGAGCACCGCGACCAGCAGGACCAGGCCGATCAGGTAGAAGATTTTTCTGGCAAAGGCGTGCTGCGGACTCATTGCGCCACCTCGCGAGTCTTAAGGAAGAAGCAGCCGGCCACGAAGACGGGCACGAGAAAGGCCAACGCGCGGAGGGTGGGGACCACGATCCACGGATCCCAGGTGATGTCGAATCCATAGGCCACCCAGTCCGCGTAGTTGAACTCCGTGAACGGCGGGAGGATGTGCGCGATGACCCACAACCCCGCCTCCGCCACCCGGTCGGCCATCTGGGCCGCCGTCGTGCGAAGGCCCGGCTCCAACTCCGTCATCAAGTTTTCCTGGCGCACCAGGCGAATGATCGCCTCGAAGGGGCCGCCGCCCAGCACGGCGTGCTGCGACAGGCGGGTGAGGAAGTCGCTAAAGAAGCCGCCGATCATCGCGCCGACCGTGGCCAACATCGCCACCGGGCCGCTGAGGAACGTGCTGAAGGTCACCCCGAACGCGATCACTAGCACCATTTGCAGCCAGATTCCGAAGTATCCCTTGAAGAAATTCAGCTCGAACGAGGCGTCGGCCGCGTGGAGCCAGAGGTCGGGCTGGCCCGCCCCGAAATACTGCGACGGCTCCAGGCAGCGGATCCAAATCTCCAGCTCCCCGTCGGCCACCAGATCGTTGAACAGGTCGAACTCCTTGCGTTCGGCCAGGCGGCGGTCGAGCAGGTTTTGCGGTGGCGAGAATTCCACGCCCTTGTCCGGAGTTTCCCGCTTGCTGGAAATGACGTCCGCGCTGGAGAATTCCGTGATCTTGCGCGGCACCATGATGAACAACGGGGTGAAATCCTTGGATTCGAAGACCTTGACTTCGACGATCAGGCCGGTGCGCGGATTGCGCAGCGAGAGGCTTCCCAGCACCCCCTTCTCGATGTTCCCCTTGTAGGTGCGGAAGACCTCGATGTTCATTTCGACGGGCAGCCCTTCGCTGAATTGGGATTCGCGAAGGTTGGAGAAGGTCCAGATGGCCGCCGCCACGCTTCCGCCTTGGATGAAGCTGCGGTAAAACCACTCGTCGCCGACGTTGATTCCGCGATCGACGTCGGTCCCCTCGCGGCTGCGGAATCGGAGCTTTCCGTAGATGGGAACCCGGGCCTGAAACATGCCTTCCGGCCCGCCCACTTCAAACGAGGGCTTGTCGCCCCAGGCCGTGGTTTCGATCTCGTGCCAATGACCGAATTCCGACTCGACGACGCCCTTGCCCGACGCGTCCACATACAGCTTGTGGCGGTGGCCCTGGGACGACTCGGTCGTGCCGCTGAGCGGCTGCCTGCCGTTGACGGCGGCCCCGGCCGGCTTGAGGTTCTCGGCCAACACTTCGTGCGTGTGCCCCACGCCGCGCGTCACGAAGAAGTAGCTCACGACGCTCATCAACGCCAGGAGAACCGTTCCCACGATCGTGAACCCGACCATCCGCCCCAACACGATCTCGCTGGGGCGCACCGGCTTGGTGACGACCGTCTGGATCGTGCGGCTCTTCACGTCGGCCGGCAGGCTGAACGCGCTGAGGAACAGCGCCAAAAGCAGCACGAGGTAGGTGGTGGCCGTGAGCACGAAACTCAGATACAGCTTGGCCGGCTCGCTGCTGCCCACGTCGAGAAACCAGCCCGCGAACAGCAGGATCACCACGAACAGGCCGAAGACGAGGATCACGCGCCGCCGGATCGACTCCTTCACCGCCAGCCAAGCCAGCGCCGCCACGCGCCGCGGCGACATGCAGACCACGTCGACCACGCCCGAGAAGGCCGTGGCCAACGCCGCCCCGAGGCCGGCGCCGGGACCGTAACGCAGCACGCTCACCAAACAACCCAACACCAACGCGGCCACGGTCAGCACGCCGGCCACGAGAAGCCAGCTCACCGCCGCCGCGGGAAACCACTCGGCGAAATGCGGCAGCGGATTTTCAATGACCATTGCCTGCACCTCCCCGCACGCGCCGACCCGGGTGCGCTTCGCTCTCGCGAATAATGTGCAAAAAGAGTTCTTCCAACGTCGTGGTGGGATTGCCGATCGATTGGACTTGACCCCCGTGACGCTCGATCACCTGGCGGATCTCCGCCTGGCAGGCCTCGCTCAGGCCGCTCGCGCGAATCTCCGTGGTGTCGCGAACCTTCAAAAGGCTGTCGACCCGCCCCAGCTCCTGCAACTCCCCCTGATAGAGGATGCCGATCCGATCGCACACGTCTTGCACGTCGGCCAACAGATGGCTGCACATCAAAATGGTTTTGCCCTCATCCCTCAATCGAAGGATAAGGTCCTTCATCTCGCGGCAGCCGATCGGATCCAGGCCAGTGGTCGGCTCGTCCAAGACGATCAACTCGGGGTCGTTAATCAGTGCCTGGGCCAGGCCGATCCGCCGGGTCATGCCCTTGGAATACTCCCGCAATTGACGCCGCTTGGCCCAACCCAGCCCCACCATTTCGATCAAATCCGCGGTCCGCTGCCGCCGCAGCGGGGCCGGCATGTCGAACAGTCGGCCGTAAAAGTCGAGCGTTTCTTCAGCGTTCAGGAACCGGTAGAGATAGGATTCTTCCGGCAGGTAGCCGATCCGCTCGTTCTTCTTCACGTCGGTCGCGTCGCGACCGAACACCAACGCCTGCCCGCTGGTCGGGAACAGCAGGCCAAGCACGAGCTTGACGGTGGTGGTCTTGCCGGAACCATTCGGGCCCAAAAGCCCGAAAATCTCTCCCCGCCGGATCTCCAGGTCCAAAGCCTTCAAGGCCCGGACCTTTTGCCGGCCCCAGAAGTCGCGGTAAACCTTGCTGAGACTCCGAGTTTCGATAACAACTTCGGAAGATTGCATACATTGGCCTCGTGGTCGCGCAAACCTAGACTGTAGGTGTCTACGCTCCGCGGGTTTCCCCTGTTCACTGGTTTTTTTGCGGTGATGACTCCTCGCGGACAAAACCGCCGTCTGGATGTAAACTCAACCCATGGCCGACGCCTACCACTTCCTCAGTCAGCGGGTCGATTACGAGCGGATCTTCACTCCCAGCTACACCTCGCGCGAGTTCAAACCGGCGAGGATCCGAGAACTGTTGGCGGCCATGGGAGACCCCCATTTGGGGATGCCAGCCCTGCACATTGCCGGAACCAAGGGCAAAGGTTCCACTTCGGCAATGGCTGCGTCCGTCTTGACCGCGGCTGGCTACCGAACCGGACTGTTCATTTCCCCCCATATTGACCGCATTGAAGAGCGGTTGTCGATCGACGGGCAGCCTTGCGAACCGCAAGAGTTCGCCGGACTCCTGGAACGGATGATGCCCGCGATCAAGGCCTTGGATGAACGTTACGCGGCGTGCGATCCGGCGGAGCCTGGCCCGACCTATTTCGAAATCGTCACGGCCATGGCCTTTCAATACTTCGCGGAGCGCCGCGTCGACATCGCCGTGCTCGAGGTGGGGTTGGGCGGGCGATTGGACTCGACCAATGTGTGCCAGCCCCTGGTTTGCGCGATCACTAGCATCAGCTTCGACCACATGAAGCAACTGGGAAACACGCTGGAGGCCATCGCGCGAGAGAAG
>Ga0209381_1005543_pt1 | contig 10197 bp, 9 predicted proteins | sample DewCreD2012metaG_FD_184111 | JGI IMG/M metagenome (GOLD analysis project Ga0209381, IMG submission 184111) | Hot spring sediment bacterial and archeal communities from British Columbia, Canada, to study Microbial Dark Matter (Phase II) - Dewar... ...
ACGCGCCATCATTCTCGCCGCGCGGCAATTCCATCGTGCTGCCCGCGTTCCAGTCCATCGAACTGCTCCGGGATTACCGGCGCGCCGAGCAGGCCATCGCCAAACGATGGGCGACGCCGTTCCGGCTGCTCAAGGTGGGCGGCGCCTTCGGCCAGAAGATGGTGATGCCGGACCAGCGGATGCTCGAAGGCGTCCGGGACATGGTCAACAAGATGGACCTCCGCAGCGGGCTGGTCGTCCCGTTCTATGTGACCGTCGAAACCCACGGCACGGACGGCCAGGTGCTCAACGTCGAGGACAAGGTCAAGGAAGTCAAAGAGGACATCATCGTCGCGCTCGGCCTGTCCCGGTCGCTCGTGACGGGCGACGGTCCGAACTTCGCCACGGCGTCGGTCAGCATGCAGAAGATGATGGTCATGATCCGGGAGATCAAGCAGGCCGCCCGGACCATTCTCGCGTGGGTGTTCGACGACTGGCAGGAACTCAAGGGCTACGGAGACAAGACGCTTCAGTTCGTGTTCAACGACCTCGACCCCAGCGACGCTGTGGACATCAAGAGGCTTCTCGTCGAGTTGTACGACCGGAAACTCATCAGCCGGTCGAGCATGCAGCTCAAAATGGACCTCGACCCAGATATCGAGGCCGCGAACCGCAAGACGGAAGGGAAGGTTGTAGACCTTTCTGACGAGAAACAGGTCAAGCCTATCGTGGACATGGTCATGGCGGGGATACTCTCCGTCGAGGCGGCGCAGAAGATGCTGGGACTTCCAAATGCGGAACGCGGAACGGGGAACGCGGAATATTCTGTGGATCAACAACACGGCCAGGATGGCATGGCCTCGGCTGCGGGCGTGCTGTATTGCGATGGCTGTCTGCATTTCGATGAGAGCACCAACTTCTGCGCCGTGCACCGGTGCGAACGGAGATTCGACGCGGCGGCCTGCCGGTTCCGCGCATGATTGCCGCTGCCGCGCCGCGCCTGTCCCAGGCGGAACGCATCCATCGCGCCGCGCAGAAATCTGTTCGCGCTCGGAATCTGTATGCCGATCAGACCGCCAGCGGTGTCACGCAATCGCTCAAGTCCGCACAGGAGGAAGTCGCCAAGGCCATCCTCCGGTACAAGTCGCTCGGTTCCCTTCCGGACAACAATCTCGCGGCACTCAAGGGATTGGACAAACTCAACGGCGAACTTGGGGACATCCTCTCCGCCGTCAAGAAGGGCCATACCCTCGCGTTCCGCAGGTCCACCAAGGCGGCGTTCCGGCAGGGCGTGTACGACGGCGTCGGCGAATTTGCCACAGCGCAGATGCCCTTCTACCGCGACCTCACGCCTGACGGGATAGACAAGCTCACAACGCGCGTATTCACCCTGGTGGACACCGACGCCCTCGATTTCATGGTGAACTACAACCTGATTCTCGCCGGGGACGTCCACCGCGAACTGGCCGGCGGAATCAAACGCACCATTATGAGCGGCATCGCCACGGGAAAGGGCGCCGACGACATCGTCCGCGACCTCGGCCACGTCATCGTGGACAAGGATTCCTTCCGTCAGGCCGGGACGCGCGTGTTCAGCAAGGCGCAGTACCGCATGGAGATGATTGCCCGGACGGAGGTACTGCGCGCGCACAACCAAGGACGGCTCAAGTTCCATCAACGGGTCGGCGTGCAGAAGCTCGAATGGCTCGCGATGGAAGACGAGCGGATGTGTCCGGTCTGCGGCGGCCTCGACGGCAAGGTCTTCCCAACGGACAAGTTTCCCCAACAGCCCGCGCACCCCCATTGCCGATGCACGAGCGTCGTGGCATGGCCGTTGGACATCTGCGGCATTCAAACGCGGAACGCGGAAGAGGGAATGCGGAATGAAGCGGACATTCGTTCGGATTCCGATCCACTCCGCGTTCCGCATTCCACATCCCGCATTCAGGCCGCCGCAGGCGGCGAGGAACCCGCCGCATGCATTCTGCCGCCGCAGACGCTGGAGAAGCTCGCGGACGCCAAGGCGGAAGAGGACGCCAAACTCAAAGCGGCCTTCGAGAGCGGTTCCATCGGCGATCTCAACGGCCTCACCGTCAAGCAGCTTCAGACGCTCGCCAAACAGAACGGCATCGCCATCGCGCGCACCAAGGCGGACTTCATCAAGTTGCTCGATGCCGCGGAGCCGGGCATTCCCCACGGCGACCTCGGCGGCGAGGCGCTCAAGGCCAAGCTTGCCCAATACAAGGTCGGCGCGCTGCGCAGCAAGGAAGACCTCGTTGCGTTACTGGCCCAGAAACAGGCCGCCCTCAAGCAGGCCCAGCAGGTCGCGGTGCAGGTGGCGCAATTGCCGCCTTCCGGTGGGTTACACGACCTCACGGTCAAGGAACTCCAGGAGATGGCCAAGGGGAAGGGCATCTCCCTCAACATGACCAAGCAGGACGTCATCGAACTGCTGGACCAAATTGAACCCGGCGTAGACCACGGCGGCCTGTCCGGGGACTCGCTTATCGCGGCAAAACAGAAACTCGGCGTCGGCGTCCTCAAAAACAAACAGCAGTTGCTCAAGGCACTCCAGAAGAAGATGGGGTCGCTGCAGGAATAACCATGTGCGCTGGACTAAGAGGATACTTACTGCCCGTGATAAATGCCATGTACCATCTTCTGGAACTATTCGGGATGCTCCACTGAGTTGCCGGGTGCGACGACTTCTTGCGGCGGCATTGGTGATTCATCGGTATTTGCGGGAAGCATCTCCGATGTCGACTTTGGCTGGGTCGGTTTACCGGAAAGCCCTTCCCGGACAAATACGGCTTTCTCCAATTTCTGGAACAACACCTGATATTTCCCCGGTTCTTCGACAACAACGGCCTGCTCGACATCGGGAATCAATATAGGCCGCTTCGTCGCGCAGCCTCCGAGAACTGCTACCAAGATTAGTGTCGGCACGAGCAATCTGAAGTCAAATTGCAGAACTGCATGATAAACCGCGTGCCGATTAGTGCTTTTTTCGGTACGATTCATGAACATGCCCTCACATGTACGTTATTGATCCACCGCAGCTACCGCATTTCACGATGGTAATACGAACCCGCACGGTTCCTTCTTTCCAAGGCTCTACTCGTGCTGTAAGCCGTTCCCAGCGAGTCCAAGGTACTGAAATCATAGATGTTCGATAACTTGTTTGTTCATACAACCAATCGCTTTCCGGTCCCCAGAGTGCCTGACGCTTCAGCGAACTGGCTTGAATTACCCCGCTTTCGCGCTCTACAGCATCAATTTGCCAGCCCTCGTCTTGAAGTACAGATAGGGTTGCGGCAAAAACCGTCTCAAAGTCCCCAGGCACTTCCTTAGTCTGCATTGCCTCGCGTTGCATGGCGGAAAGGGGCGGTGGCTTCGTAACATCCGGGGTCGTCTGACAAGCAGCAAGTAGGAAGCTCAGCCCAGATAGCGTAATGAAGTGAGAAAACGTCCTCATTGGCATCTCCTCTGCCGATCTCCTTTGCGTCAAAACTGGGTTGACATCATTCGATAGTCTTCGACTACCTGGTTTTCGTTGAAAGTTATCATCAGCGTGAAGGTTGAACTGCTGACTTGACCAGCCGACGTGCTCTTGCTTCCGGAAGCCCCTGCAATACCTATGGTTGGAGTTGTGCCAATGATGCCGCCAGCGCCAATACCTATAGATCCTGACCTGGAGGTCGTCGCCGAGGAACTGGCAACACTCTGTACATCGTATGTCCAGACCTCATGGCCAGCTTTGTCAAGCGTTACTATATTGGGTGCACCGAACGCCTGAAGCACTTGTGTCTGCAAGGTAACACCACGTTCAATGGTGCTCTTGACCATTCCAGGGGTAAGATTACTCTTCTGCCCGCTTGACGTTGGCAAAGGAGGCGGAGTAGTTGTACATCCACAAAGCACGAAGCAGGACAGAGGCAACGTGCTAATGAAGAAAGTGGACATCATTCGCATAGCGCGCTCCTTTCGATGGTGCTGTGTCCCTTGTTCATAGCATCGCCATGACGGTGTTGCTGGGTTCGTCCTCGCCGGCTTTGTTGACGGCGTTGACGCGGTATTCCCCTTCGTTGCCACGGGCTGTATGTCGCGTTTCTCAAAGCCCCCTTTGCTTCTCGCTCTGGGAAGTCTGGCATGGTCCTCTCCTTCCGTCCGGTCTATTCAGGCCATCTTCGGCAAGGATCACACGTAAATTATTGCAAATCAATGAGTTAAAACGAGTTTCCGCGTCCTGCAACTCGCCTCCGCGCTGCGCGGAACCATTTTTCACAGCGCGGAACGGATTTTCCGCTCAGCTTTTTCGATCCGCGCTGCGCGGATTCATTCCGCGCGACAGAAACATCGATTCGCGCTCCGCGCGTCATTCCGCGCGCCGAGGAATCGCTCGGCGTTGCGAGCAATGGCCGCGCGTACTGAGATTCGGGTACGCGCTGCGTGCATGCCGTTCCTCGCTGCCACCCTTCATTCCTCGCCGCGAGCGATGTCCCCGCCCCGCGAGAATCCATCCCTCGCTGTGACCTCAGTGGGCGCGCCGCGAGAAAGTGCCGAGCGCAACGAGCAACGACAGGGAGACGAGGTTCTACGAGTCCCCATGCAGGCCGCAGGTGATTCAACTTTCGCGCGTGCGTCCGGCGGATGCCATCGGAAGGCCCGCCGCCGCTATGAGCCATAGGCGGCACCCCTGGCGCTCCGAAATCCGTAGCACAACGGTACTACTTCTCGATGAATGGGTTGATTCTACTCCTGGCCTATCCGCAAAAGTCAAATTTTTTTCTTCGCCCCTCTTATGCGTTTGTTTCAGCGGACCCCGCGCTCCTCAAATCGGGCCATATCGTCAACCGGATCGCACACCCGTTTCTCCGCGTTTCCGGTAAGTAATCCTCAGACAGGTGGTGGTCGCCTGCCGGAGGACGCATGGAACTGTTCGCTACCGACCTCGACCGGCTGGGTTTCCTGCTGGAAACGGACCCTTCGATTGCGGAATTCGGAACGCGGAACGCGGAATTCCTGGCGGATGCTGCGCTGGAGTTTGTTCCGAGTTCCGCATTCGCCGTTCCGAGTCCGGAAGAATCCTCGAAGTACGTCACCAACTACATCGGCTCCAAACAGAAGCTGGTGGACTGGATCTGGAAGCACACCCCGGATGACGTCGAGTCGGTCGCGGACGCCTTTTCCGGTTCCGCCGCCGTCGCGTACATGTACAAGACCAAGGGCCTGCGCGTGCTGGCCAACGACCGGCTCCGGTACTGCTTCCACGCGGCCCGCGCCATCGTGGAGAATTCGGACACGCGGTTCGCCGAGGCGGACCTGGACAAGCTCCTGGCGCACAACACGAAGGCGCGCACCTTCGTCCGGGACACCTTCAAGGGCATCTTCTTCGCCCAGGGCGTCCACGGTCTCATAGACAACATCCGCGCGAACTGCGACCAGTTCAAGGGATACAAGAGAGACATCGCGCTGTTCGCCCTGGGCAAGACCTGCATGTCCGGTAAGGGCGGGTTCGGTCATTTCTCCTCGTCCACGCAATACGGCAAGCGCGAGGACAGCCCGGACGAGTTCATCGAACGCCTCAAAGGCAACGTCGCGCGCATCAACGCCCTCGTTTTCAACGGCGGCAAGCCCTGCAAGGCATCCCACGAGGACGTCAACGTGTTCCTTCCGAAAGCCGACGTAGACCTCGCGTATTTCGACCCACCCTACGCCACGGAATTCAGCACGACCAACTACGAACGATCTTACCACTTCGTCGAAGGCCTGATGACTTACTGGGACGGCCTGGAAATCAACGAGGAATCGAAGGTCAAGTTCTACGAGACCGACCACGAGACGGTAACGAAGGCCAATGCCAGAGGATTCTTCGAGACCTTCCTTGGCAACGCGGCGCATATCCCGCACTGGCTTATCTCGTACCGCGACCACGCCTACCCCAACGAAAGCGAAATGCGGCAGATCATCGCTGCGCACGGGCGGGATTCGAGCATGCGGTCTCACCAGCACCATTACTCGATCACCTCGCGCCACGGCGAGAACTCCAACGCGCTCGAACGGTTGTTCATCTGTCGCAAGGCCAAGGCCATGAAACAGGCGGCGGACCTGCGTGCGCAAGGGGTCTGGGACGAAACGGAGAATGAAATCCGCTATCGCGTCCGCGACCCGAAGGATTTCGTGCCGGACTCCTTCCGCACCAAACAACTCAAGGATGGCGTGTCCATCATCGTCGGCAAACTCAAAGGCGCCGACTCGGACACGATGGTGTTGCAAGCGTACCGGTTCGCCAAGAAATCCGAAGAGAATCCCGACGGCTGGACCCTGGACAAGGCCAAGGAGTGGGTCAAGAAGCACCAGACGGGGTCAGCGTTGTCCGACGGCCTGCGCGCTGCGGCCATGCACACTTCGGCACCTATCGAGTTCGTGCTGCCCTCGGCGGAGGCACTCGATGTGGCCCCCGGCCCCGCAGGCGATCCCCAGTTCACCTTTGTGTTGTGCCGCGCGGGAACCAACCGGAACGGCGACCATTTCCTCGCCGAAGAACTGGCTACCCGGTACATGACGGCGGTCAACAAGAAGATCGACCTCAAACACTCTCAGGACTTCACGGACATCGTCGGCGGTATTGCCGGGGCGGACTACATCGAAGACGCCCAGAGCCAGCGCATCGAATGCGCGGGCGAACTGTACACGCGGGACAGCACCAACGCGCAACTCGCGTACAAGCTCATGAAACGCGGCGTGATCACCCACGTCTCGATGGAGTGCGACTACGAAGAGGGCGAATGCTCGATCTGCGGCAAACGCGCGGCGTCCAAGAACGACTACTGCGTCCACCTCCGCAAATACAAGGGTGGCGAAGTCCAGGGGAAACCGGTCTACGAAATCCTGCACGGCGTGACGTTCACGGGCGTCGGGCTACTCGACCGCAAGGGCGCGGACGAGAACGCCCGGATTCTGCAAGTGGCGTCGCAACAGTGCCCATGTGAAGAACCCACGAAAGGAGAGCCAGCGATGGACGAGAAAGACAAGGACAAGACGCCCAAGGAAGCGGACAAGTCGTCCGACACCGAAGGCGCGAAGAAGAAAGACGACACCGGTGGTGGCGGTGGTGGCGGTGGAGGCGGGGGCGGCAACGCGCCCGTGCCCGAAGACCCCGCTGCGCTGAAGGCGCGTGTCAAGGAACTGGAGAAGGAGAACAAGGACCTCAAGCAGCAGGTCAGCGATCTCCAGAAACAGGTCCAGGAACTCGAGGCGGAGAAGCAGGCCGCCGCCAACCGCACGCGGGCGCAGAAACTCCTGCGCAAGATGGAGAAGCAGGGGCTGTCTTTCGGGTCCGACGAGGAACGCGAACAGGAACTGTTCCGCCTGGCCAGTCTCTCCGACGAGGCGTTCGCGGCGACGGAGACCGCCTACGAACGCATGGCGGGCGCGAAACCGTCCACCGATGCGGGCAGAGACGGCGGCACGGCGAAGGCGGGCACCGGCGCGCCGGCGCAGGAATCCGCTCAGGCTTCCCGGACCTGTCCGAAGGATACCCCGCCCCTGCGCACCGACGCTGGCGTCCGTCCTCTGGATGTCGACGACAAGAAGACCTCGCTCGAGGACCAGCTGCGTGACGGCATGATGGCCGCGTACCGAACGCGAGTCGCCTCGGAAACCGGAACCCTGGCCCAGTCGGCCTAACCCACAGGAAGGAGTCAGCACCATGGCTTTCATCAACGCAGCGCACCGGGGTCTCGCCTATGGCGACGGCTACCTGCAGGGCGACGGCGAACTCGGCCAGTTGGTCAAGATCGCCGGCAACGACCTGTTCGCGGTGAACACCGACCCCGCCACGCCGTCCTTCGGCATCCTTATCAAGGGATACAAGAGCGGTGAGATGCCCGGCATCTATTGCATGGGCGGCGTCTACGAAACCGATGTGTTCGAGGGGACCGTTCAGGCGGGCGACCTCCTGAAGGCGTCCGCGAACGGCAAACTCACGGCGGGCGTCGGCGAGGGCGATGTGGTGGTCGCGCAGGCAATCTCCGTGTCCGGCGGCACGCTCAAGTTCCGCCTGATCGTGTAAGGAAGGAGAACACCGACCCATGAAGACCAACAGCATCAACATCCACAGCCAGGAGTACATGGAGACCATGGCGCGCCTGATGAGTCAGGCGATGGAATCTCCCGATGGCATGCGCGCGCTGGCGGCCGCCATCGCCGCGCCCATCGAACAGGAAATCGACCGCAAGGAGATCTCCTCGCTCCTGCTGACCAAGCACACGCTGCCCAAGGGCGAGCGGCCCATCTACCAGAAGCGGAAGGAGGTCACCGCGCACTGGATCAGCACGGAAGGCGACGCGCGTTCCGGCGAGGTGAACAAGGACGAGGTCGAGTTCCCGACGCACCGCATCCATGCGAATCCGATGGTGGATGTGTCCGTCCTCAAACACGGGAACATCGGCACGCTCATGGACATCCAGACCAGTGCGGCGAACGATATCCGCAAGAAGATCGACAGCCGGACGCTCACAGTCCTCTCCGCCGCGGTGCCCGCCGCGAACGTCGTCGAGGTCACCGGCACCGCGTTGACGGACACGGCCCTCAACCAGGCCATCTCGATCATCGAGGACCTGGAGATGTCCGTGAAATACATCGTCATGCGCGGGCGGCGGTTCAACGATATGCGCTCGTGGAACCTGGACCCGGAGACCAAGGCCGAACTGCGCGCCAAAGGCGTCATCAAGAACTACGGCACGGGCGGTATCCTCTTGACGGCCGCCGCGGCCATGGACGAGATCATCCTCGTGCCCGATGCCGAAGTCGGCAAGATGCCGATCCGCGAGACGCTGACCACGGAGTCCATCGAGGTCAAGACCCAGTTCAAGACGGGCTGGCTCGTGTGGATGGAACTGGGCCAGGGCGTCACCCGCCCGGAGATTCTGGTCAAGATCCGGATTCTCGGATAAGGGAGATCGCCGCACATGGTTCAAGTGAAGAACGTACGCGCCGGCATGCTGCTCATCACCGATGCCGGTCTGGAACTCAAGCCGGGCGAGGTGGCCGGAGCCGCCTCGCTCAGCCCCCAAATGCAGCGCGCCGTGGCCTCGGGCCACCTTGTCGTGGTGCGCGATGACGCCCCTGTTGCCGGACCGCCGGAGACCGATACGCCGGAGAGCCTTGCCGCCCTGCAGGCGCCCGACGCCGTGGCGCGCGTGCAGGCGGAAACGGATGCGGAACGGTTGAGGTCGTGGCTCGCGGCGGAGAAACGCCGGAGCGTGGTCGCGGCCATCAACGCGCGTCTGCAGGAACTCGCTTCCAACACGGGGTGATCCCATGCCGCTGGCGGACTTGGTATCCACGCTGCGCCAGGACCTCGCCGACCCGGAGAAGACGCTCTTCGCCGACGAGGTCTTGGCGCGGTGTCTCTTGAAGGGAGCGTTCCGTCTTGGACGGGACTTGCGCATCACGCTTGCCGTGACGGGCGGGGAGATCACGCCGGAGCCGGAAGGCGAGACGCGGGAACTGCTCCTGCTCCTGGGGCAAATCAACGCCTGCCAGATCATGCGCGCGGCGACGGCGAATGCGTTCTCTTTCTCCAGCGGGGACAAGAGTGTCAACAAGACGGGGCAACCCAAGCAGTGGGCGGACCTGGGAGAAAGGACAAATTCAAAAGGACAAAGGACAAACTATGCTTTGCGGCGAGCGGAAACTATGATGGCGGAAACGATCTTCATGATTTCTTCGGCTTCTTGAATGATGGGCGCCATCTTCTCTCTTGGCTGGAGGTCTGATTCAGTGATGATGCGCAACCAATAGCGCGTTTCGCGGGCTTCCTTGCGGGCGATAGACATCTTGGCGATGAAATCGGCCTTGCTCTGTGCGCCTTGCGCCTCTTCCACGTTTGCCCCGATGGACGTCCCCGAACGCAATACCTGATTCATCAAGATCCGTCCAACACGATCCTTCTCCAACGCCTTGCACAACCGGACGATTCTCAAGGAGAACTCAAAGGCCCGTTTCTCAATATCCCGCTCGCTCATGCGCCTATCCTATCCTATCCTATCCTATCCACCCCGACTCCCCACAGCAACACATTTGTCGGCGGATTCAAGTTCCAAGTGCAACATCCAGGTTATGGAAGACTTCATAGGGCGTTCGGTATCCAAGGGTTTTCCTGGGCCTGTTGTTGAGTTCATTGACGATACTGTCAATCTGCGGTTTGTCGAG
>Ga0209381_1005545_pt1 | contig 10194 bp, 10 predicted proteins | sample DewCreD2012metaG_FD_184111 | JGI IMG/M metagenome (GOLD analysis project Ga0209381, IMG submission 184111) | Hot spring sediment bacterial and archeal communities from British Columbia, Canada, to study Microbial Dark Matter (Phase II) - Dewar... ...
AGGCGGTCGAGTGGGCGCCGATTCGAGTTGTGGATGTCCAGCCATATCGTGGCGTTGTGTACTCGATGGGCGTCGACCGCTATCACCACTACGTCGCCGACGGGATCGTCACGCACAACTGCTTCTATGGCTGGAAGGAAGGCGCCGCGCATCAATTCCTCGGGCCTAACAACGCCGTGGACGTGTGGAGCATCAAGAAGATCAACCCCAACAAGATGGTCCACTTGACCGAGAAGCCCGTCGAGTTAGCCGTGCGGGCGATGCAGTACTCTTCGCGGGCCGGCGAGAACGTGCTCGATCTATTCGGGGGCAGCGGCTCGACGTTGATCGCCGCCGAACAGACGGGGCGCAAAGCGTTCCTAATGGAGTTGGACGCCCTCTACACAGACGTGATCGTTCAGCGCTGGGAGAACTTCACGGGCCGCAAGGCAGAACGAGTCACCGATACGTCCGTCGCCGTTGCGGAGGCGGTAGCATGATTCACCTTGCATTGCCCGGTCGAACCGTTGCGCCGCGGCCTGCCCGCGCGTCGCGGGAGCGCGGCGAAGCGATCCAGTTCGTGCTCCGAGATGGCGTAGGTGTTGCCGATCTTGATCGTCTCGATCCGCCCCAGCTTGCAGAGCAGCCGGACCCGGCTAGGGTCAACGTGCAAAACGCTCGCGGCTTCGGTGGTGGTCAGGTAACGCATGGTTCACCTCTCAATCGAAAAAGCCTCGTGCTTCAGTTCGCCATCCTGGTAGGCCAGCACTCCGGCGTACTCGTCCGTGATCGAGAGCACCCGTCCAGGCAACTCGCCCGGCAGGCTGCCGAAGTAGAACCCGCCGGTGGTCTCGCCGAACGAGAGCGGGTTGCCGCTGCGCACGACCAGCAGCCGGGCCGGGTTCCGCCACAACCCGAGGATCACCAGCCGCCCATCGGCCGCCTCGGCGGTCCGCGCTGCCCGCAGCCCCAGCGCGCCGGGGAAGCGGGCCATCAACAGCCCGAGCACCTCGCTGTCGCATTCCGTCTGCGGGGCCAAACGGAAGCGGCGGACCAGGGCGTCGTGGTTCGTGACCACGCCGTTGTGGACGCACCAACCGCGGCCGGCCGGGTGCGGATGGTTATTGCGGTTGTCCTCGGGACGGCCGTGCGTCGCCCAGCGGCAGTGGCCGATCACCACAGTCGCGCCGCGGCACGCGTCGAGGTCGCCCAGGTTGGCCGTGGCGGGGCCGGGGCGCTTGAAGGTATGAATGGTCCCCTGGGTGTCGAGCCACGCGAGTCCGAACGCGTGGTGGCCCCGTCGTTGCGTTTCCGCGGCGATCCGCCGCAGGCGGGCCAGGTCGGGCCCGCTCCCGTTCTTCGTGATGAATCCGAACACTCCGCACATCGCTCTGCGCTCCTTTCTGGGTTAGGCTTGGGCGTCGTACTTCTTGGCCAGCCGGCGGAATTCGGCCTTGATCTCTTCCTGGGGGATGGCGTCCGAAACCCATCCGTACTGCTTGCCGCCGTGAATCCGGGCGTAGCCCGCGCCCCAGGCCAAGTATCCGATCAGGCGTTCGGCCTCGCTCTGGCCCGGGCCGGCCTTCTTCCACCCGCCGGAAAGCGCGCCGGGGTTCCACTTCGGCATCCGCTTGGCGTTCAAGGCCCGCTCGACCAATCCGAGGCAGACCTGAATCCAGCCGACCGCCTTGGTCGCGCTGGTGGTTCCCGAGAAGACGCGGAACTCGACCGTGTCCTTCGATCCGCGGGCGAGGTTCGTCAGGTTCAAGGCGTGGTAGCGGTCGCGGTCGAGGTTGGGCTTCGCGTCCTTCTCGTTCCCGTACTTCCGCACCCCGCCGCAGTACCGGCCTCGCTCGCGCGACTTCGTGCCGGTGATCGCGTAGAGGCCCTTCTCGACGTAGGCCACAATCGTGACCAGGCGGGCCAGCGCGATGCTGGGCCACTGGCGTTTCCATCCGACGTGAACGTGGACCCCGCAGCTCGCGTTGACCCGGTGGCCTTTGGCTTCGAGCGTCTTCAGGACGTCGGCGACCTGGGCCAACCCCTCGGCCCCGCGAAGGACCGGGCTTACGATCTCGCATTTGTGGCCCCCGTTGCCGTTGTCGATGGAGCCGTCGGCCTCGGCCTTCCAGCCCGCGGGCAGGTAGGGCACCTGGATTCCGCGGCGGTAGCCGCCGATCCGCAGGCCGTCGTCGCGGACGGCGCTGTCGGGGGCAATCGTCTCGATCTCGATTCCGAAGCTGAGGTCGTTGGCGTTCATCGTGCGGTTCCTTATGTGGGTGGTGTAGTAGCCCCTCGTAACAGTGGTAACAGTCGCTCATCCGCGACGTTTTGTCCAGCTAATTCCAGAAGCCCTAAGTCCCAACAGGGTCGGAGCTTCGGGCTCGTTCTTTGTGTCAGAAAGGGCGGCTTTTATTGGGTGGCGGAATCGCCCGAAAAAGCCCGGGGGCCAGAGGCGGCCGTAAGAAACCCCGGGGGAGAACCCGGGGCGTTTGGGGGAGAAGAATGCGCCGGCGCTGGGCTAGGCGTGGGCGAACTTGCCCCGCTCGGCCTTGCGGAAGCGGGCCTCGGCGCCCTTGGTGGCGATCTCCCGGATGATCGCGCTGTAGAGCGTGGCGTGGGGCGTCTTGCCGCCCGGCGACTTCCAGTAGCCCTTGGCCTCGACCGCACGAATCATCTCCTTGGCGTTCATCGGCTGGCCGCTCTCTTCGAGCACCTTGGCCGCGGCGTCCAGGCCGCTCATCTTCTTCGGCTTGGCTTCGGCCTTGGCCCGCTTCGCCTTGCCGCGCTCCGGCTCGGCGCTGGGCATCGCCTCCTGGCTGACCTCCGTGGCCGGCGGCTCGGTGGTCGCAGCGGTCTGGGTCGCCTTGGCCCTGCGGCTCGTTCGCTGCGGCACACTCGCCGCACCGCGAAGCCGCGCTGGGCTCTTGATGTGAATCTTCTTGCCCGTGGCGAGGTTCGTGGCGTTCCAACCACCGTGGCGGTTCTCGCCGTCGATCCGCACCGGCACGAGCTTGTTCGACACCTTCGCGGTGTAGACGCCGCCGACCTCAACTTCGTTCTTCTTCATCGCACACCTCCGTTGGGAAAGGGGAAAGGAAGACTACTTCATCGACTGGCGGCCGGCCTCGTAGGCCGCCCGCAACGCGAGCTTGATCTGTCCGACCGACACTGTGTGGAAATCGAGCGAGTCGGAGTTGCGGTACGCGAGCGTCGGCACCTTCAAGACCTGCTGGGCGATTTGCGTCAGGCGGGCGTCGATGGTTGCCGCGTCGTCGTTGCGGGTCTTCGAGCTGGTCATCGTGGTTCTCCTTGTCGTCGGTCAGGCGTGGTAGATCAGGTCGGCCAGGCCCGCCGTCAGGAAGTCGACGATCTTCGCGGCGGTCGGGTTGGCGGGCAGGTGGTCCCATCCGCGGTCGAAGTTCACCACCGTTGTTTTGTCGGCCATCCGCTCGACCCAGAGCTTCGAGATGCGGCTGTCGCCCAACTCGTACTCTGGGCATTCGGCGTGCTCGGGAAACACCAGCGCGTCGAAGCGGTGGCCGGCAATCGTTCCGCAGACCCAAGTCCCACCGCCCGAGGCGCGGCGGGTCGTCTTGGTGATGCGGAGGTCGTCGCCGATCTTCTCGCCTCGGGCGTGGGTTCGTTTCGCGTTGGCCATCGTCGTTCTCCTTGGCGTTGGGGGGCGTTGGTTCGTACATCCACACATGAGCCAGGTTTTCGCCCAAAGCTCAAGCGCGGTCCGCGAAGATTCGCATCGATTTCTGGGAATACTTTCTGGCCCATGCGTAGCACCCGATGAGCACGACCAGCGCTGACGGACGGCAAGGCGGCCCGCTCAATCCCCAGGCCTTACGACTGGAGGATTTGGCCCGCATCCTGTCCGCTTCGGGGTCGCGTCCGGTGACTGTGGAGACCCTCCACGCGGACATCGAGGACGGCGCGCCGACAAACGCCGATGGCACGGTCAATCTGCTTGAGTACGCCCGCTGGTTGATTTCGGAGATGCTCCGTGGCAGCGATTGACGTCCGCCGACTCCGCCCCAGCGAACTGTGCCGACTGCTCAATTCGACCGGCGAGGTCTTGAGCGAGCGACAGTTGCACCGGCATCGCACACGCGCCGGGTTTCGCATCGGCGACGCCACGCACATTGATCTGTTCCGGTACGTCGCGTGGCTGGTCGAGGTCCGGCACACGCCTCGCCTAGAAACCGATGGCGACCCTTATGAATCGCTCAAGGAGCGTGCCCGGGCGCGCAATGCAGCCTTATCGCTTGCCGGGCGCGATATTGGCGAGTTGCCGGTGGTGGTCAACCCCGAGCGCAAGGCGCGGGCGGAAGGGGACTTTCGGTTCTTCTGCGAGTCGTACTTCCCGTTCACGTTCCATTTGCCGTGGTCTCCCGATCACTTGAAGGTGATCGCCAAGATCGAGCAGGCCGTACTCCGCGGCGGATTGTTTGCGATGGCCATGCCGCGCGGAAGCGGAAAGACGAGCATCTGTGAATGCGCCTGCGTCTGGGCCGTGCTTCACGGCCACCGCGACTTCGTCTGCCTGGTCGGCAGCGACGAAGGACACGCGATGGATATGCTCGAATCGATCAAGACCGAGCTCGACGGCAACGAACTGCTATTGGAAGACTTCCCCGAGGTCAGCTTTCCCATCCAATGTCTCGATGGGATTGCCAACCGCTGCTCGGGTCAGCTCTACAAGGGCGAGCGCACGCACATCGGCTGGACGGCTCGCGAGATCGTCTTGCCGACCATACCGGGCAGCAAGGCATCCGGGGCAATCATCAAGGTTGCAGGCATCACGGGCCGCATTCGTGGCATGAAGTACAAGCGGGCCGACGGCCGTTCGGCTCGACCGTCGCTGGTGGTGATCGACGACCCGCAGACCGACGAGTCCGCCCGCAGTATTTCCCAATGCGCGACGCGCGAGAGCATCTTGGCCGGCGCTGTGTTGGGTCTGGCCGGCCCGGGCAAGAAGATCGCCGGGGTGATGCCTTGTACGGTCATCCGTCCCGGCGACATGGCGGACAACATCCTCTCGCGCGACAAGCACCCGGAATGGAACGGCGAGCGGACGAAGATGGTCTACAGCTTTCCGGCCAACGAGAAGCTGTGGGCGAAGTACGCCGAGATTCGCGCCGAAGGCCTGCGGGCCGAACGTGGCTTGACCGAGGCCACCGCGTTCTACGAGGCGCATCGCCAAGCGATGGACGAAGGCGCCGTGGTCGCCTGGCCCGAGCGGCACAACCACGACGAGCTGTCGGCCGTCCAGCATGCGATGAATCTGCGGCTCCAGGACGAACGGGCCTTCTGGGCCGAGTATCAGAACGAGCCCCTGCCCGAGGACGACGCCCCGCAGGACGATCTCACGGCCGATCAGATCGCCGCGAAGTTCAATCGCCTCCGTCGTGGCGAAGTGCCCGTCGGCGGCAACCACCTGACGATGTTCATCGACGTGCAGCAGGCGCTGCTGTTCTACGTGGTCTGCGCGTGGGAGGCTGATTTCACCGGCTACGTGATCGACTACGGAACCTATCCCGATCAGCGACGACCGTTCTTCACGTTGCGCGATGCCCAACCGACACTCTTCCAGATGGCCAAGGGCGCCGGGCTGGAGGGAATGATCTACGCCGGCATGGAGGCCCTCACCGCCTCGTGCCTGGCGCGCGAGTGGCGCCGCGACGATGGGGCGATGATGCGGATCGAACGCTGTCTGATCGACGCCAACTGGGGCAACTCGACCGACGTAGTGTACCAGTTCTGCCGCCAAAGCGCCCACTCGTCGGTGGTCATGCCCAGCCACGGACGGTTCGTGGGCGCGTCGAGTATTCCCTTCTCGGAGTATCGCCGCAAGCTGGGCGACCGGCTGGGGCACAACTGGCGCATCCCCAGTGTCCACGGCAAACGGGCGGTGCGCCATGTGGTCTTCGACACAAACTACTGGAAGTCGTTCATCTACGCCCGGCTGGCTGTGCCGATGGGGGATCGTGGCTGTCTGTCGCTGTTCGGCGACAACGCCAACGCGCATCGCCTGCTGGCCGAGCACCTTACGGCCGAGTACCGCGTGAAGACCGAGGGACGCGGGCGCACGGTGGACGAATGGAAGCTGCGTCCTTCGGCGGTCGACAACCACTGGTTCGACTGCTTGGTCGGGTGCGCCGTGGCGGCGTCGATGCAGGGGGCCACGTTGCCGGAGATGAACGCGAAATCCGCGGGGGCGAAGCCGCGGCTGAGGCTCTCGGACCTGCAACGGAGTCGGCGATAGTGGCTGAACATCCACCGCAACAACCCGACGGTTCCGAGCGCGGACTGGTCTGTCGACAGTGCGGTTGCCGGCACTTCTGGGTGCTCTACACCCGCCGCATCGCCGGCGGCCGACTGATTCGTCGGCGCGAGTGCCGGCACTGCGGCAAGCGCTACACCACCACGGAGAAGATCGTGAATTAGGCGGCAATCCGGTGCGACGTTCTACCGGTAGCACCGATTTCCAACAACCGCGGCAAGAGGTCTTCCGTACTGCAACATCGCCGCTACAAAGAGCGAAAGACAACCGAGCCAGGCGACGTCGGCGACTGATCATCGCCGACGACACCAGACCAACGAACAGGCCATGCGGGGCCGCATTCCCCGGATGGCCTTTTTTCGTTGGTCTCGCCGGTTCGGTCCCTCGTGAAAGCGGGTGGGCCAGTGCCCGGTGAGGTCTTTTCGCGGCCTGCGGCTGCAACGAAACGGGAATCCCTGCCAGCGTGAGGAAGGGCGCTGAACATGCAGCCCCCATGAAAACGCCTCGCATGCTTGGTGCGACTCCAAGACCCGCCACTGAGGAGAAACGAACGGTGTCCGAATCGCTCGATGAAACGATCCGCGAGAACGCCCAAGGCCCGGCCGAGGCGCATGGCGACTCGGGCGGGATGAAGCAACACAACCTCCGCGACCAGATCGAGGCCGACCGCTACCTCGAGAGCAAGAAGGCGGTCAAGAGCAAGGGTTTGGGCATCGGCATGAAGAAACTTGTCCCCCCTGGAGCCGACTGACCATGTTCGGCTGGCTCAAGAAGAACCTCTTCGGCAGTAATGCACGACGGCGCCCCTTGCGGGCCGTCCACGTGCCGCTCGGCGTCCGCGGCCGCTACGATGCGGCGGCCACGACCGAAGAGAACCGCCGCCACTGGGCGGGCGCCGATCTGCTCTCCGCCGACGCGGCCGCCAATGCCCAGGTCCGCCGCGTGCTCCGTAGCCGCGCACGGTACGAGGTGGCCAACAACAGTTATGCCCGCGGGATCGTGCTCACCTTGGCCAACGACTGCGTGGGCACGGGACCACGTTTGCAGATGCTCACCGATGACGCCGAGGCCAACCGGCTCGTCGAGCAGCAGTTCGACGAGTGGGCCACGGCGGTCAACCTGTCCGAGAAGCTCCGCACGATGCGCATCGCCCGGGCCGAGTCGGGCGAGGCCTTTGCGATGCTCCTGTCCAATCCGAAGATCGATTCGCTGGTGAAGCTCGACTTGCGGCTGATCGAGGCCGATCAGGTGGCTACGCCGGAACTGGCCGGGCTCGGCGACTCGAAGAACGCTGTCGACGGAATCGTCTTCGACTCGTTCGGCAACCCGGTCGAGTATCACCTGCTCCGCAACCATCCGGGCGATCCCCACAGCGGTTCGATGGAATACGAACGGGTGCCCGCCGCCGCGATGATCCATTACTTCCGTGCCGACCGCCCGGGCCAGAGCCGGGGCGTGCCCGAGATCACCCCCGCGCTGCCGCTGTTTGCCCAGCTCCGCCGGTACACGTTGGCCGTGCTGGCGGCCGCTGAGACGGCCGCCGACTTCGCGGCCGTGCTCTTCACCGACGCGCCGGCCAACGGCGAGGCCCAAGAGGTCGAGCCGATGGACCTCGTGGAACTCGAGCGACGCATGGCAACGGTGCTGCCGGGAGGTTGGAAGCTTTCTCAGGTCCACGCCGAACAGCCGGCCACCGGATACGGCGAGTTCAAGAAAGAGATCCTCAACGAGATCAGCCGTTGCCTGTCGATCCCGTACAACGTCGCGGCCTGCAATTCGTCGGGCTACAACTACGCCTCGGGACGGCTGGACCACCAGACGTACTACAAGTCGATCCGCGTCGATCAATCGCAATTGGCCGCTGTCGTCCTCGACCGCGTGCTGCGGGCCTGGCTCGACGAGGCAGTGCTCGTCTCCGAACTCTTGCCGCTGTGGATGCGCACGACGGCCTTCCGCGATCTACCCCACCAGTGGTTCTGGGACGGCATGGAACATGTCGACCTGGCGAAAGAAGCCGCCGCCCAGTCTACGCGTCTGGCAAGCCTCACGACCACGCTGGCCTACGAGTACGCCCGACAGGGCCGCGATTGGGAAACGGAGCTGCGCCAGCGGGCCAAAGAGGTCGCGCTCTTGAACGAACTCGGCCTTGCGCAAGCGGCGCAGCCAAGTCCAACGCGGGAAGACGCCCCGGAGGAACGAGAGGAATCGGAGGTTTGACCATGCACCAGACGCTCACCACCGACCAGCCACGGAGCCAGCTCAGCCTGCTGAGTGAACCGGGGGCCATTACCATCGAGGCGGTTGCTGACGGAGAGTCTTCGTCCGATGGAAAGCCGCGACTGCCGCGGTTCTCGATGGTCGCCTACACGGGTGGCCCGATGCGGATCGCCGGCTGGCGCTATCCGGTCATCGTGGACCTGGCCGGGTTGACCATTCCCTCGCAGAGCCGGCCGATCCGCTTCGGGCATGACCCGGAGAGCGGGGTCGGCCACAGCGACGCGATTCGTTTGGAGGAAGGCCGCCTGGTGGCCACCGGCGTCGTGTCCCGCGACACGGCGGCGGCCCGCGAGATCGTCGTTTCCGCCCGCAACGGTTTTCCGTGGCAGGCATCGATCGGCTCGTCGGTCGAAGAGTTCGAGTTTGTTAAACAGAACCAGAAGGTCATCGTCAATGGCCGGGAGTTCTCCGGCCCCTTGAACGTCGTCCGCAAGGCGACGCTCGGGGAGATTTCATTCGTGGACCTCGGCGCCGACGGCAACACGTCTGCGAGCGTCGCCGCCGGCTTTCCCTGTCAACAGGAGGAAAACATGGACTCGCAAGAGAACGTCACCCATCAAGAGCCCATCGGTGACGCGGTGCCCGATGGCGGCGTCACGCAGGCGACCGCGGCCGTGCAGGCGGCGGCCCCTCAGGAACACCCGGCCGTCCGCACGGCGGCCGAGATTCGCACCGAGGCCGCGGCCGAGTCGAAGCGGATCGCGGCCATTCGTGGCTGTTTCGCCGGCCGGCACCCGCAGTTGGAGGCCCAGGCCATCGAGGACAACTGGGACGTGGCGCGCTGCGAGCGGGAGTTGAAGTTGGCCGATCTGCGCGACGGTCGTCCCAAGGCCCCGGCCGTGCAATTCCGCAGTGAGGCGGTAACCGGCCGAACCCTGGAGGCGGCCTGTATGCTCGCGGCCAAGGCGACGGCCGTGGAGACGATGTTCGACGAGCCGACCCTCGAGGCGGCCCAGCGCCGGTTCCGCGGCGGGATCGGGCTGCAGGAACTGCTGTTGGAGGCGGCCTGGGCGAACGGCTACACGGGCCGCAACTTCCGCGACAGTCGCGCCGTGCTGCGGTTCGCCTTCCGCCCCGAGTTGGAGGCCGGGTTCTCGACCATCGACATCGGCGGCATCCTGTCGAACGTCGCCAACAAGTTCCTGCTCGACGGGTTCTTCTCGGTCGAACGGACGTGGCGCAACATCTGTGCCACGCGGAATGTCAGCGACTTCAAGACGGTCACCAGTTATCGCCTGATCGGCACCGATCAGTACGAGCAGGTTCAGCCCGGCGGGGAGCTGAAGCACGGCACGCTGGGCAACGAGAGCTACACGAATAAGGCCGACACCTACGGCCTGATGCTCTCGATCGACCGCCGGGACATCATCAACGACGACCTCGGGGCGATCACCACCGTGCCTCGGAAGCTCGGCCGTGGCTCGGGCCTGAAGATCAACGACGTGTTCTGGGGTATCTTCCTGAACAACGCCTCGTTCTTCAGCGTCGGCAACAAGAACTACCTCACGGGCGCCGACACGGCCCTGTCGATCGACGGGCTGACGAAGGCCGAGGTCACGTTCATGGACCAGGTCGATAGCGACGGCAAGCCGATCGGTGTCATGCCGGCGATCATGCTCGTGCCCACGGCGCTGTCGGCCATCGGC
>Ga0209381_1005574_pt1 | contig 10133 bp, 8 predicted proteins | sample DewCreD2012metaG_FD_184111 | JGI IMG/M metagenome (GOLD analysis project Ga0209381, IMG submission 184111) | Hot spring sediment bacterial and archeal communities from British Columbia, Canada, to study Microbial Dark Matter (Phase II) - Dewar... ...
CCAGACTGAAGGAGGTTTAATTTTTCCCTTATTTTTGAGTTCCTCTGCCACCTCAAAAAGTGGTTTACCTGAGTCCGTGATGTCATTTCTTTTCAAACTCACAGGAGAGTTTGGCTCACCTGCCCAGTCCAGCCCTGCTGGATTCCCCCCAACAAAATCCCCCTGCTCTACGATGAAGCAAGCGATGTGGCTTACCGTGTTATCTCGAACATGAATTGGAAACGCTACAAAGTGCAGCCTGAAATGCCCATTGCCATCGTTGTGCATATTTGCAGCACAAAAGTTCCTTACAAAACTGTGGGCAAAGAATTCATCTCTGACCGCCCCGAAGTTAGGCGCGAAGAAGCTAACGCGATTCGTGAAGTTGCACGGCAGATTCAGCATTTCCTCGCGAGACAGGAGCATGTGCATAATGAGAAGAAGCGTCTGGGTATATTCAGTAAGTATCTTCCTAAAATCGCGGAATTCTCCACGACCCTTGCGGGTGAAACTAAAAAGCCCGACATAGAAAAACTGCTTAAGAGTGTACAGAAGTATGGCGCAGAAGAAGATTAAAATCGCAGAAAAAAGGCAAGAAGTCCTTAACAGTTTAAAGGGCTTTGGGGCTAACATCTACAAACAGCTCGAAGAAGGCCAGTTCCCCACGGTTACGATGCCCAGTCGCAGCACCGAAAACATCGCTTACGATGAAAAACTGCGTCAATACGTTCTAGGAGAAAAATGCGTCGGCAGAAGCGCACGAAACATTCGCCACATAAAACCCTTCACACAATTGGCTTGGGTGGCAATGTTTAGCAACGAATTAACCAGCCAACGCAAAACATCCACGCTCAGAGATGTCTACTACTCGGCTCAAGCTTACGAGATGACTTTTCAAGATCAGCAGGAATCAAACAACATCATCACAGACCTTGAAACCCTCACTGGTTTTGCAAGGGAAGACTTCAACGTGTTCCCCGAGGAACGCAGCGCAATCTTCGGCGACCTCGACATCGCCTACACGGTGCCAGGTTACGAAGGAAAAACTGTTAATTTGACCAATCACCCCGACGGCGTCCTCATCGGTCCAGCGGTAACTTCATCCGAATTCATCAAAACCAGCGCCGACAAAGTCATAGCCATCGAGAAAGGCGCACTCTTTACCAGATTCATTGAAGAAAGCGTCCACAGCAAACACAAATCTCTCCTAATCGCTTGTGGTGGACAAGCTCCCAGACAAACCCGCAGCTTCATTCGAAGACTACACGACGAACTCAACCTGCCGGTCTACATCTTAACCGACGGCGACCCATGGGGAATGCACATCGCGCAGGTCATCATTTCAGGCTCAGCCAATGCGGCCCACCTAAGAGACCTAAACACTCCAGACGCGGTTTGGAGTGGGGTTTGGGCAAGTGACATAGTTGAATACAAACTGCCAACAGATCCCCTTGATGAAGTGGACATTAAACGTCTATACGAGTTGCAGAGGGATCCAAGGTACCAAAATGACCCTGTTTGGCAACGTGAAATCAAGATGTTTCTCAAAATCAAGCGTAAGACGGAGCTTGAAGCTTTCAGCAGGTACGGTTTAACCTACATTGTGGACGAATATTTGCCTACTAAGCTGGAGCAGAAACCGAACTTGGATAAAAACGGCAAGAAAAAGTAACCTCTACTGTAAATAAAACGGGTGTGCTTTAGCGAATAGTTTATCAGCCATCACATCAGTAAAACGCTATAGGCTTAACAATGCCCCAAACTCAGTCCCCTAGCAAATCAGATGCTGCACTTCCCAGGTCACTATTTGCCCCCAAAAAAGACCCCCGCGCGGACATCCGAGAGATGGCGAACGACATTTTCTCAGATAAATTCATGATCGCTCTCTCCCTTATCGTCGTACCCATCATTTTAGTTCCCTTTCTCTTTGAACTCGACGCCACTGCCCTTAGCTTTCTAGAAATATGCGATTGGATTATCGTCATCTTTTTCGTGTCAGAGTACGCAATCAAACTATACGCCGCCCAAAACCGCTGGCAACACTTCAAACAACCTTGGCACTTGGTCGACTTGGTTATTATTGGATTGCCCTTTGTCCAGTACCTATCGCTCTTTGGGCTTGCTATGACAGGGTCGCCGTCTTTGCTGCTTAGACTTCTACGTATCCCACGGGCGTTTGCAGTGGGTAGCCGAGCTATAGCAGGCAGAAGAAACGGAGCAGCCGCTCAGTTAAAAATGGAGGCAGTGGGACCAGAGACCGTTATCCGCCAAATCGGCTCTGACCTGCAAACAAAACATAATCTTTCATGGGATGAACTCAAAGAGCACATATCTGATGTCAACCGCGAAGAGTGGCTTGACCTCCACTACGTCTCTGATGCAGGGTTTGCTAAACTCAGCAAAATACTCAGCATAGCAGAACCACACTTCAAAAGCGCCTTAGTTGACGACATCTACCCACACATCGACTATGTTCAGAAGGCTTCGTTTATTTTTCTCCAATCAGGTAAGATAGTCTACCCAGAGCACGCGGAAAACTTTTTAACAATTTCCCGCTCAGGCGTTATTGTAATCTGTAGCGGCTCCAAAATCATAACTGTTTCACGTCACAATGTTGACTTAATTGAAAAAGTTTTGCCTTCAATTAAGCAGTCATCGAAAGGTGACTCGTTTGTTGTTCCCGTACTGTACAGCATCCTTGAGTACATGTTAAACGATTACCGCGCGGTTCTCTCTGAAATTGAGATAGAGATTCTAAAAATTAGCAGTACACCCCGCTCGAAATTGCCCAAAGACTTTTTGGAACGGATCTACCAGCTGGATAAGGAAGTTGCAAGGCTTGTTTCGAACCTTTTACACTTTAAAGATATGCTGACAATCATCACTTCTAAGAGGGTTCCTCTTAAGGGGTTTGATGAGGAAAAAGAGGAATCCTTCCAGATACTTCAGGACAACGCAGAGTACCTAAACGAAATGTCACATGACCTCATCGAGAATCTGCGTTCGATGATTGACCTCTACATCAACCAAACCTCTTTTGAAGCAAACAAGATACTGAAAATACTTGCAGTGATTACTGCGATTTCGGTGATTCCCACGGCGATCAGCGGCATTATTGGGGCGAACCTTCTTGATATGCCCTATGGCGCTTATTTGTGGCAGGTCGTCTTCGTTATTGCTGTTGCTATGGCTTTTGCTGCGTATGCGTTTGTCAAGTTGGGTTGGCTTAAAACATAGTTTTTTTTGTTTTTTCTTTGCTGAAATCGTCAAAGACGCGTTGCGGCGACTCTTCAACCATTACGAAATACCTGCCATGAGAGACGCATGCACTTCAAACGACCAATAACATTATCTCAATTTTATTTTTAATTACTATTTTTAATTCATAACATGTTTAAGTTAACCTGCTTCTTTGATGTTGGAGCTCCTAGGTTGCATTGGGCGCATTAGCCACACATGACGTTGGTTGCTTAATAGGTTCCCAAACCAACGTAATTCGAATCCTACACGTCGATGATGACTCTGCATTGTTAGAGGTCTCTAGGCTAGTGCTGGGTCTGGAGGGCGACCTTGAAGTAGACCAAGCCACCTCTGCGGACGAAGCGCTCCAAAAGATCGCCAACGGCAACTATGATATAGTCATCTCGGACTATGAGATGCCTCAAAAAGACGGCCTAGAACTCCTAAAAGCGCTACGCGACCAAAACAACAGCATCCCCTTTATCCTTTTCACGGGAAAAGGCCGCGAAGACGTCGCCATAAAAGCCCTCAACTTAGGCGCCGACGGATACCATAACAAGCAGGGATCAACCGAAACCGTCTACGGCGAACTGGTTCACAGTATTAGAGTGCTCGTGGAGCGAAGCAAAACAAGAAAGGCGTTGGTGGAGAAAGAAGAGACTTTCTCAAAACTTGCCTCTCAATCTCCCGGTATGCTCTACCAGTTTGTCCGAAAACCAGACGGCTCCTACTGTGTGCCCTACACTTCTAAACAGATTAACGAGATTTTCGGATGCACTCCTGAGGCGGTTCGAGACGACTTTTCACCCATTGCTAAGGCGATATTGCCTGAGGATCTAGAGAAGGTAATAAAATCGATAGAGGACTCGGCGCAGCATCTTACTCCTTGGCAATGTGAATACCGTGTTAGGCTCCCCGACGGGATACATTGGATGTGGGGGCAGTCAACACCTGAAAAACTAGCGGATGGACGCATAGTCTGGAGTGGATTTAACACTGACATCACTGAACGCAAAAAGGCAGAAGAAGCCCTAGCTCAAAGCGAAGCGCGGTACCGTAGCCTCTACGAGAACAGCTTCGACGGCATAATGCTTTCAAAACCTGATGGAACCATTTTAGCTGCCAATCCGCAAGCGTGCCGTATGCTGGGTATGACTGAGGAGGAAATCAAAAAAGCTGGCCGCGACGGAATCGTAGTCCAAAATGGTAATCAAGCTCTAGCGTTACTGGAAAGCGACCGAACCGGTCGTGTAAGAGCTGAACTTACCTTTAAAAGAAAAGATGGAACCACCTTCATCGGCGAGGTTTCTTCAAACGCCTTTACAGACATAAACGGCGAGAAAGTAAAAAGTGTCTTAATCCGAGACATAACCGAGAGCAAAAACGCTGAAGACCGCCTAAGGGGAACCTTTGAGATTTTAGAAAAAGTCAGCGAAGGCATCGATGCAGGATTAGCAGTCATTGACAAAGAATACAATGTAATCTGGGCAAACAAGCGACTAACCGATATGGGCGTATTAAAAAACAAGAAATGCTTCTCCGCGTTCAACAAAAGTGAGGTTTGCCCCGACTGTGGCGTAAAAAAAGTCTTCGAGCAAAACATCCCTCTCTCAGTTCATGAATACGAATCAGTTGACGACAGCGGCCAAACCATCTGGACAGAGTTAAGGGTAACCCCCCTAAGAGATCAAGAGGGCCAAACAATAGCGGCAATAGAGTTGGCAATACCCATAACTGAGCGTAAAAAAATCGAAAAACTGTTACAGGATAATCAGGAACGATTACAGGCCGCCAACGATGAATTAATGAACAGCAAGGAGCGTTACCGTTCACTATTCGAGCAGGCGCCCATCCCCGTGGCAATAACCACGCTTGACGGCAAAGTCATCGATGCCAACCAAGCAATGCAGAAGTTGATGGGTTTATCTCTTGAAGGCCTGAACAATGTTTCTGTGGAAACTTTCTACGAGGATCCTCAAGAAAGAGAAAAACTAATCAAGATAATAAAAGAACAAGGTTCCGCAGTAGACTTCTACACCCAACTAAAAACTGCTACTGGCGAAATTATAGATGCAGTGCTTAACGTTTCAAAATTCCAAAGCGGCCAAAAAACGCTGCTGCGGACGACAATTCAAAACGTTACTGAACGCAAGAAAGCCGAAGACACACTAAACGAAATCTTTGAAAAGTTAGTCTTAGTTAACGAGAAATTGAATGTAGTTGGCAGAATCACCCGTCACGATGTCCGAAACAAGCTTAGCGCAATCAACGGTTACGCTTATTTGCTTAAGAAGAAACACTCCGATAAACCTGACATTGTGGAAGCGCTCTCCAAGATGGAGCAGGCAGTTAAAGAGTCTACAAAAGTTTTCGACTTCGCACGCATGTATGAACAGCTTGGCGCGGAAGACTTAACCTACATCGACTTAGGGCAAGCGGTAACTAAAGCAGTAACGCTTCTTTCAGGATTCAACCTCAAACTCGTAAACGTATGTACAGGTTTGGAGGTGCTTGCTGACTCGCTTCTTGTGCAGCTTTTGTATAATTTGATCGACAACACGATGAAGTATGGCCAAAAGAGCACAACCATAAAACTGTACTGGCGACAAACAGCCGATAAAGGGGTACAGTTGATCTACGAAGACGACGGTGTAGGCGTACCCCTTGAGAACAAGAGCCGCATATTCGACGAAGGCTTCAGTACAGGCGGAAGCAGCGGATACGGCTTGTACTTGGTGAAGCGGATGATGGAAATCTACGGCTGGAACATAGAAGAGAACGGCGAACCTGGACAGGGCGCAAAATTCACAATAACCATCCCCTACCTAAACAGAAGAAATCAAAAAACATACCGAAACCAAACCAATCAGACCACTGATTAACAGCAAAGCTGCGATATTGTGCCTTTAAATAAGGGAGGGGGCCTCTGCCCTGAGAGGTCGCGTGGCTTCAACATAGGGCAGCCACTTATTGATCCTTAGTTAACCATTCTGCAAGAGTCACTTGGTTGGTGTTGCCCACTTTCTCCAACGAAACGATACCACGGTCAGAAAGGCGCGCGATGATGCGGTGGGTTTGGAGTCTACTCAGACCAGTTTCGGCTTTGATGTATTTTTGGAGGTACTTACCGTTGTGGGCTTTTAGGGTGTCTATGACTTTGCGTTCTTCTGCGGTGAGGGTTTTAGAGACGGATTCATACGCTGAAACTGCGGTTCCGTTCCCATGAATAGCGACGGTGTTTGGCGGAGGTAAGGTGGCGGTGCCAATTCGGATTTGGGGATAAACAAGGTAGTAAGCTACTCCGACAACGCCTACTATGGTGACTCCGATTAAAACGGCGAATAGTATGCTGAAGTAGGGGAGCCATGTGTTGGTTGTGGTGGTTTGGTTGCCCATCATGCCGCCCATCATGTGTCCGTTGCCCCACATTTGGCTCATCCAACTGTAGGGGTCTTGTTGTGTGGAGAAGAGGGCGAAGGCGAGGGCGGTTGTGGCTATGAGGGCGGCTATGGCGGTTATTAGCAGGATTAGGAAGAGGTTAACTCTTTTCATACTATATCTAAATTAGACTTATCGTGCATGGATTTAAGCATTATCAAAAAACCACACCCTTTTACCATGCGAAACCGTTTCAAAAAACTGTTTCACTTCTGTTTCAGCCAACAGTCAAACCATCCGCAGCCCATAGTATAGGTTGAGGTGAAAAAACATGAACACAAAAATCATCCTCGCCATAGCCGCAATCGCCCTCGTTGCCGCAGCCCTTGTCGGTGTCACAGCAGCCCAATTCGCAGCCAACCAAACAACCAACCAAACTGCCAACACCCAAACACTTCCACCCTGCGCTGCAGCCAACGGCGCGGCACCTTACTGCCAAAACTCCACCACTGGTGAATCATACTGCAACAACTACGGTGCCTGTACAGGTTACTGCCAAAGTGGACAAGCATGCAACGGTTACTGCGCTCAAGAACAAAACCAAAATCAATACCAGTACCGCTATGGATGCGGCGGTGGCATGATGGGTAGAAATAGTTGGGGTCGCTGCTGGTAAAAACAGCTAACCCCTTTCCTTCTTGTTTTTTATTCTGTTGGTGTGGGTTTGTAGCGGGATAGGATGCCTTTGCTGATTTTTGGGGGTCTGGGTTTCCAAGCAGCCAACCTTGCTTTGAGTTCCTTGTCGCTTAATTCGACGTTTAGGGCGCGGTTGGGTATGTCGATGGTTATGACGTCTCCGTTTTTGATGACTGCGATGGGTCCGCCTTCGAAGGCTTCAGGTGCAACGTGACCGATGCTTCCGCCTCTGGTTGCACCGCTGAACCTGCCATCCGTGATTAAGGCTACACTTTCCGATAACCCCATACCTGCGATGGTTGCGGTTGGGAAAAGCATCTCTGGCATGCCAGGGCCGCCTCGTGGTCCTTCATAGCGGATGACGACTACGTCTCCTGCTTTGATTTTGCCTCCTTTAATGGCTGCAAGGGCTTCGGATTCGGAATCATAAACTTTGGCTGGACCTGTGTGCTTCTGCATTTTCTCTGAAACGCCTGCAGTTTTGATGACTGACCCTTTCGGCGCGATGTTGCCAAACAAGATGGCGATGCCTCCCTCTTTGTGAACTGGATCCGCCATTGAATGAATGACGTTGCGGTCAAGGACAACTGCATCTTTGATGTTTTCTTTGACGGTTTTTAGTGAAACTGTTTGACATTTGAGGTTTAGGAGGCTCTTGATTTCAGCCATAACCGCGGGAACTCCCCCTGCCGCATCTAAGTCTTCGAGCGCGTAGATGCCGCTTGGAATCATGCTACAGAGGTGGGGTACTTTTCTGCCGATTGCATCAAAAGTTGAAAGCGGCAAGGTTACGCCTGCTTCTTTTGCGATAGCGGGCAAGTGCAGAGTGGTGTTGGTTGAACCGCCCAAAGCCATGTCCACTGCAACGGCGTTTTCGAAGGCTTCTTTAGTTAGGATTTTAGATGGCTTGAGGTCGTTTTGGACGAGTTTAACAATCTGTTTACCCGTTTCTCTAGCAAGTCTCAGCTTAAAGGCGCTGTTAGCCAACGAGGTAGCACAGTAGGGCAGCGACATGCCAAGCGCTTCAGTCATACACGCCATAGTGTTAGCAGTAAACATACCGCTACAACTGCCGCATCCTGGGCAAGCGTTCGCCTCCAACTCTAACAGTTCAGCTTCGGTCATTTTTCCTGTAGCAACCTGACCAAAGGTGGCTTCAGGCATGCTGGCGTAGCTGACTTTTTTGCCGCGGTGACGGCCTGCTGCCATCGGTCCACCTGTAACCATGATGGCGGGGATGTCCACGCGTGCAGCTGCCATGAGCATGCCAGGGGTGATTTTGTCACAGTTAGTAACTAGAACTACTCCGTCGAGGCTGTGAGCTTGGAGCATGATTTCTACTGAGTCAGCGATGATTTCGCGGCTGGGCAGCGAGTAACGCATACCGATGTGCCCCATGGCGATGCCGTCGCATACTGCTATGGTGTTGAATTCAAACGGTGTGCCGCCTGCAGCTAGGATGCCTTCTTTTACGGCGTTACCGATGGTTTGGAGGTGGATGTGTCCGGGGACAATGTTGGTGTAGCTGTTTGCTACGCCGATAAGTGGCTTAGCTAGGTCGTCGTCTTGTAAGCCGAGGGATTTTAAGAGTGCGCGGTGAGGCGCTTTCTCGATTCCTGTCTTGATTTGGTCGCTTCTCAAACTTTAAACCTTCTAAACAAATCCACTGAGAACTATTTGATGGGTGTTACTGTTAAGTTTTTTGTGCCCACAGAAAGATTGTACCACACAAACCTGCTCCGTCATCGATGGAGAAATAAAGTTAAATTTCTAAATCGCCCATATAATAGTGACTTCTGCCAAACACGTTTAGGGTGCGTCTGGAGGTGAACATCAAGTATGGATCACACACTTACGCATTTTGAAATCCCAGCCAACGATGTAGAAAAACTCAAACATTTCTACGAAGAGGTTTTCGGATGGAAAATCACCCTCATAGAAGGCCCCCTCGAGTACTGGGCAATCCAAACCGTTCCCCTCGACCCCAACGGCAAAGCAATCCGCCCCGGAGTCAACGGCGGCATGTACAAGAAACTAACTCCAGACAATAAACCCTTAAACTACTACACCGTCGAATCCATAACTGACTTCCTCGACAAAATCGTTCGGTTAGGCGGTAAAGTCATCATGCCTAAACAAGAAGTTCCCGAAGTCGGCTGGATCGCTGCCGCCGAAGACCCAGAAGGCAACCCGTTTGCGCTACTGCAGCCTCTGCGCGTCTAGTCGATTATGCCTGTTGCTCTGGCAACCGTTTCACAAGCATCGTATCCCAAGTTGAGTTTATGCAGGATGGTGTAGCGTTCAGGGCGAATTTGCGCAGCCACTTGAAGCGCTTTAACGACGTCTACATCTTTTACGCCCAACTCTTTTGCAGTAATGGGTGCGCCGAGTTGTTTGAGGGTGCTTTTGATTTTCTGCCAGTTCGACCCATGCAAAAACGAAGTTAAAATTGCTCCGACGCCGCATTGCTCACCGTGCAGCGCGTGGTGGTGGTTTACGTGGTCAAGTGCGTGGCTGAAGAGGTGCTCGGAGCCGCTGCAGGGGCGACTGCTACCCGCGATACTCATGGCTACGCCGCAGCTAATTAGAGCTTCAAGCAATACCCGTAACCCTTCGTCTTGGCGGTAAACAATCAACTCAGCGTTCTCTGTGACAAGTTTAGCGCTCATCAATGCGAGGCTTGCTGCGTAGCCGCCGTAGTACTCCCCTTTTTCTTGATGTGCCAATCGCCAATCCTTGACGGCTGTGAATTTGCTAATCACGTCTCCGCAGCCACTTATGACAAACCGCCAGGGCGCCTTGATGATGATTTCCGTGTCTGCGACGATGGCGAGAAAAGC
>Ga0209381_1005588_pt1 | contig 10108 bp, 15 predicted proteins | sample DewCreD2012metaG_FD_184111 | JGI IMG/M metagenome (GOLD analysis project Ga0209381, IMG submission 184111) | Hot spring sediment bacterial and archeal communities from British Columbia, Canada, to study Microbial Dark Matter (Phase II) - Dewar... ...
CGCGGAACCCGGCCAGGGGGTTCACCCGCGTCAAGATCGTGCCGCCGGGGACGGTGTGACATGCGGCTGTGGCCATGGTCAAAACGCAGGTCGGTCAGGGCCCACGGGCCGATGATGCTCGTGCGGGGCAGGTTCGACGCCGCGCAGACCACGCCGGACAACCGCCGCCACTGGGCCGGCGCCGACGGCCTCTCGGCCGACGCCGCGGCTTCGCCGGAGGTCCGGCGAACGCTCCGCAACCGCGCCCGCTACGAAGTGGCGAACAACTCCTACGCTCGCGGGATCGTTCTGACGTTGGCCAACGACGTAGTGGGCACCGGCCCGCGGCTCCAGGTGCTCGCCGAGTCCGCCCACACCATCGAAGCCGAGTTCGCCCGCTGGGCCAGGGCCGTGGACCTGCCCGGCAAGCTCCGCACCATGCGGATGGCCCGGGCGCAGGACGGCGAAGCGTTCGCGCTGCTGTTCAGCCATCCCAGCCTGGACGGGCCGGTGAAGCTGGATATCCGGCTGATCGAGGCCGACCAGGTGACCACGCCCGATCTGTCCTTTGACAGGAGCAACGCCGTCGATGGGATCGTGCTGGACGAGTTCGGCAATCCCGTCGAGTACCACGTGCTCAGGCGGCACCCCGGCGGCGACGCCGCATCGGCCGGCACGCAGTACGACCGGGTTCCCGCGGCCAGCATGATCCACTGGTTCCGCGCCGACCGGCCCGGCCAGAACCGCGGCCTGCCGGACATCCTGCCGGCGCTGCCGCTGTTCGCCCAGCTTCGCCGCTACACGCTGGCGGTGATCGCCGCGGCCGAGAGCGCGGCCAACATCGCCATCCTGATGAAGACCAATGCGCCGGCCGGCGGCGAGGCGGCCGAGGTCGAACCCATGACCGAAATGGAGTTCGCCCCGAACATGGCGGTCTTTGCGCCCGAAGGCTGGGAACCCTCGCAGATCAGGGCCGAGCAGCCGGCGACGACTTACGACATGTTCAAGCGGGAGATTCTCAACGAAATCGCCCGCTGCCTGAACATGCCGTACAACATCGCGGCCTGCAACTCGTCGGGCTACAACTACTCGTCGGGGCGGCTGGACCACCAGACCTACTACAAGTCCATCCGTGTCGAACAGGCCGACATCGAATCGCGGGTGCTCGACCGAATCCTCGCCGCGTGGCTGGCCGAGGCCCGTCTGCTCGGCGATTTCTCCTCCCTGGCGGGCGTCGAATCTCTGGAACACCAGTGGTTCTGGGACGGCGTGGAACACGTGGACCCGGCCAAAGAAGCCAATGCCCAGGCCACGCGCCTGGCCAGCCACACCACGACATTGGCCTATGAGTACGCCCGGCAGGGACGCGATTGGGAGGCCGAGCTTCGCCAGCGGGCCAAGGAGGTCGTGCTGATGAGGGAATTGGGACTGGGGGAGTCTGCGGTCGGTAGTCCGCAGTCTGCAGCCCAGGACAACGCCGCTGATGATGCGCCAGAGGAGCAGGAAGCATGACGACCCAGAGCTACAGACCGCAGACCGCGGACTCCAGGCTCGAATTGACGGCGACGTGCCAGATCGAGGCGGAAGCTCCGCCTGTTGATGGCAAAGCCCCGTTGCCGCGATTCCGCATGATCGCCTACACCGGCGGGCCGATGCGCATCGCCGGCTGGCGCTACCCGGTCATCGTGGACCTAGCCGGCCTGGCCATCCCGTCGCAGTCGCGCCCGATCCGCTTCGGCCACGATGCCGCGGCCGGCGTGGGACATACCGATGCCATCCGCGTCGAGAACGGGCAGCTGGTCGCCACGGGGGTCGTCTCGCGCGACACGGCCGCGGCGCGGGAGATCGTGGCGTCGGCGCGCAACGGCTTCCCGTGGCAGGCGAGTATCGGTGCGGCGGTGGAGCAGTTCGAGTTCGTCAAGGACGGGCAGGTGGTCGCGGTCAACGGCCGCGAGTTCACCGGCCCGGTCAACGTCGTCCGGCGCTCGACGCTGGGCGAGATCAGCTTCGTGGACCTCGGAGCCGACGGCAACACGTCGGCAAGCGTGGCCGCTTCGGCCAAGGAGAACATCATCATGGAAGACAGGGAAGTCATTCAGACCTGCCTGCCGGACAGGCAGGCGCAGCAGGACCGGATCGATGCCGCGGCGCAGACGGACGGGACCGGCAGGGACGGGGCCTCGGAACGCGACGGATCGCGTTCGGGGACCCCAGCCGCCCCGGCCGTCGCCGATCCCGTACCCGACATCCGTGCCGCCGCGCTGGCCGAGACCAGCCGTATCGCCGCCATCCGCAGGGTCTGCGCCGGCCGGCACGCGGACATCGAGGCCAGGGCCATCGGTGAGGGCTGGGACGTGACCAAGACGGAACTGGAGGTTCTGCGGGCCGAGCGCCCCAAGGCTCCGACCATCACGGTGGGCATGGAGCACTCGCCGGTTCGCGCCATCGAAGCGGGCCTGTGCCTCCGGGCCACCAAGGACGAGAAGTTCATCGAGGCCGAGTACGGCCGCGACTACCTCGACGGTGCGCAGCGCTACCGTCGCATGGGTATGGTCCAGGCGGCGGCGATGTGCCTGCGGGCCGAGGGCATTGAGCCCGACTTCGACAACGTCGCGGTCGTCAAGGCCGCGCTGTCCACGACCAGCTTCCCGGCGCTGCTGTCGAACATCGCGAACAAGGCGCTGCTCAAGAGCTACACCGAGTTCCCGGCGACAGCGCTGCGGTGGTGCGCCCAGGGCGATCTGCCCGACTTCAAGACGCAGACCCGCGCCCGGCTGAACCTGGCTGGCGGATTGCAGGAGATCGGGCCCGACGGCGAGCCCAAGCACCTGACGGCCGGGGATGAGTCGGTGACGCTGCGGCTCAAGACCCAGGCGCTGGCCTTCAGCATCCACCGCTGGGACATCCTCAACGACGACCTCGGTGCGCTGACCCGCCTGCCGTCCCAGTTCGGATCGATGTGCCGTCGGAAGATCGACGACCTAGTCTACACCAAGCTGCTGAACAACAAGCTCTCCGACGGCTCGACCGATCTGTTCTCGTCCGGCAACAAGAACTACATCACCGGCGCGACCACGGCGCTGTCGGCCGAGGGCCTGCGCAAGGCCCTGGAGACGTTCCGCAAGCAGACCGACTCGCTGGGCCACGCCATCGGCATCGAGCCGCGATACCTGATTGTGCCGCCGGAACTGGAGTTCATCGCTCGCCAGCTGATCAACTCCAGCAGCCTGCAGCACGTCGGAGCGGCCACGGCGGCGGACAAGAACAACCCGACCTACAACCCGTTCCAGGGCGCGTACGAGATCATCGTCGAGCCGCGCATCTCGAACACCACCTACTCCGGGGCCAGCGCCACCGCGTGGTATCTGGCCTGCGATCCGGCCGTCTGCGACACGATTGAGATCGACTACCTCAACGGCCAGCGGACGCCCACCATCAACCAGGTCGGCAACGGTTCGATCCTGCGGATCGAGTACGAGGTCGTGTTCGACGTGGAAGCCAACGTCGTGGACTTCCGTGGCATGGTCAAGAGCAAGGGCGCTGCGTAAGCGGCTCCATCTGAAAGGAATTTCACTATGGCAACCTTCGTGCAAGACGGACGAACCATCGACCACACCCCCGGCAGCGATGTCGCGGCGGGCGCGGTCGTGGTCCAGGGCGAACTGGTCGGCGTGGCCAAGGTGCCCATCCCGGCCAACACGCTGGGCGCGCTGACCGTGGAAGGCGTGTTCGACTTCCCGAAGGCGACCGGGGTCGGCACGGCCATCGCCGCCGGCGCCAACTGCTACTGGAACGCCGCCGCTCAGCAGGCGACCACCACGGCCAGCGGCAACAAGCTCATCGGGAAGTGCGTCCGTGCCGCGGCCGACGCCGACGCGACGGTTCGCGTCCGCCTGATGCAGTAAGCCCCCGGAAAGGAGGCACCGTGACCGACCTGCTGCAGGAAGCCTGCGTGTGGCTGGACGGAATGCGCCGATCGCACCTGTCCCGGACCGTGACTTACCAGCGCGGCACCGACTCCGTCGAGATCGCCGCCACGCTGGGATCCACGACCTGTGAGGTGGCCGACGAGGCTGGCGCCACGGTGCAGGCCAGGGCGACGGACTTCATCGTAGCGGCCGACGAACTGGTCCTGGGCGGGGCTGTGACCAGGCCCCGCCTCGGCGACCGAATCCGTGTGGACGACGGCGACAGGGTGCTGGTCTTCGAGGTGCTGGACTTGGGCGGAGCCGGGCACTGGCGTCCGGCGGACCCGTTCGGCACGGTCCTGCGGATTCACGCTAGGCAGATCGACGAGGAAACGACGTGACCTGCAATGACCAGTACGACCGCTGCAAAGGCGAGTTCGGCTCGATCAACGTCAAGCTCGACCGCCTGGACGAGGCGATTCGGGGCAACGGCCGACCGGGCATCCAGCTTCGGCTGGACCGGCTGGAAGCGGCTGAAGCGATCCGCTCGAAGCTGCTGTGGATCATCGCCGGCTCGACGGTGGCGCTCGCCTGTGGCGCGGTCTGGAAGATCATCTTCGGAGCATGACTGCATGGCCAAGCGATGGATAAACTCACTGGACCTGGAGGTCGGGCCGAACGGCGTGCCGGTGTTCGACGTTGCCGGGTGCTGGTCGTTCGTCGGCGGCACCAAGCTGGTCCCCTCGGCCGCAACGCCCCAGCCGCTGGTGGCGGCCTCGACGCCGTGCCGCCTGGTCTGGATCGGGGCTCGCGTGGACAACGACGGCGGCCCGCTGAACACCCACCCCTGTTTCATCGGGGATGCGGCCGACCAGAACATCCCGCTCATGCCCGGCAACTACGAGGGGCTGGTCCTTCGCATCGACGATGCCAGCAAGGTCTACGTCCGGGTCGTGGTGGGTGGCCAGGGGGTCGTCTACCGCGTCTTCGCCTGAGTGTGCTATGGCACTGATTAGCTCTGCACAGTCCGGCTCCTGGAACCAGCCAACCACCTGGGTCGGCGGCAGCATCCCCAACCTGTCGCTGGATGACGTGGTGGTCGCCGATCACCACACCGTCACGGCGGACGGCGGCAGCCGGACGCTGGCGGGCGGCCGGCAGATCACCGTCAGCCCGCAGGGGATGCTGGAGATCCGCTCAAGCCTGACGGTCCAGCCCGGGGCCGCCCTCCATGCGCTGGGCACCCTGGCCGTCAGGGATGCCAGCGCCCTGAGCATCCTCGGCCAGATGATCCTGGACGGCACTCTGCACGTGCAGGGCGCCTCGACGGTCTACATCGAACCGGGCGGGACCCTGGCGATCGACGGCTACGCGAGCGTCGAGTTCTACTCCACCTTCCTGGTCGGCGGCACGATGCGGGTCGGCAGCCTGGGGGCTCTGGAGATCCTGGGCTCGGGGATGATGGGGTTCGACGGCCAGAGCCGGACCGATCTGCTGGGCTCCTTCCGCCTCTTTCCCGACGCCTACCTGTATCTGGGCCCGGACGCCCTCGTCCGCGTCGCGAGCAGCATGGACATCTCCGGCCAGATGGACAGCGACGGCGGCAGGTTCGTCATCCTGCGCCGCGAGAGCCGGATCAACGACGCCGACGGGGATTGCCTGTTCGTGTTTGACCAGGCCTATGGCCAGGAGCCGCGCCCGATCGCATAGGAGAGCGCATGGAACAGACCAGAATACAGATGGAACTCAGCGCAGCCGAGCAGGCGGCCGTAGAGCGCCTGCGCATGACGCCCCAGCAGCGGCAGGACGAGGTCGAGTCCCGGCGGCGCCAGTGGCTGGATTCGCTTGCGCCCGAGCAGAAGCAGGCGGCCGAGCAGCGCCGGTTGAGCCTCGCGGCCATGCCCCCTTCGCAGCGCCGGGCGTACCTGGCCGCCCAGCGCCTGGCGGGCACCGCCCGGTTGCTGCGGCGCGACGCGGCCAGGGGCGTGAGCCTCGCCGACGTGCTGGCGGCGATCGATTCAGGCGGCCGGGACGACGTGGCCTGGCTGGCGGGCGAACTGAAGAAGACGGAGTAGCCCATGGCGCGGATCATCGACATCGCCGACGCCGTCGTCGCGGCCCTGAACGGCCACACATTCAGCCAGCCCTTCACTGCGCAGCGGGCCTTCCGGCCGGTCTTCGACCTTGCCCAGATGAAGGACCTGCAGGTGACGGTCGTCCCCAGGGGCGCGGAACTGTCCACGGCCGGCCGGGGCCTGGCGCAAAGCGAGGTGCAGATCGACATCGGTGTGCAGAAGAAGCTGGCCGCCGGCGACGACGCGGAGATCGACTCGCTGATGGGCCTGGTGGAGGAAATCGCCGGGTTCGTCCGCGCGGCCGGGCGCTTCGGCGACGCGGTATGGGTCAGCACGGAGAACACGCCCATCTACTCGCAGGAACACCTGGGCGAGCTTGGGCAGTTCACCAGCGTGCTGACGCTGACCCTGCGGGAGATGACGGCATGATCGGCATGGTCACCACGTCGATGTTCTTCGACCGCCGGGCGGTCGCCGGCGCGGTGGACCGCGGGACGCGGCGCGTGCTGTCGAAGTTCGGCGCTTTCGTCCGCACCACCGCCCGGCACAGCATCCGCAAGCGGAAGGCCGTGTCGGAACCGGGACAACCGCCGAGCAGCCATGTCGGCCTGCTGCGGAAGCTGATCTACTTCGGCTACGACGCGGCGCGGAAATCGGTGGTCATCGGGCCGACGCCCCTGCGCGGCACGGCCCAGGTTCCGCCGCTGCTGGAGTACGGCGGCAAGGCGCGGCGGCGCGGGCGCAAGGGGCGGCAGGTGATGGCGACGTACAGGGCCCGGCCTTTCATGGGGCCGGCTTTCGAGCACGAGAAACCCAGGCTCCCGGCCTTGTGGGCCGGCAGCATCAGGTAGGACAAGGAGGCCAGAAACATGGCAACGTTCATCCTCGGCAAGGATGCGAAGATGTACCAGGGCACGGCCGGGGCGCAGCTCTCGGCGATGACCGAGATGGGCAACGTCAAGGACGTAACGCTCAACCTCGAGGCGGGCGAGGCGGACATCACCACGCGGGCCAACTCCGGCTGGCGGGCCACGGCCCCGACGCTCCGCGAGTGTACCTGCGAGTTCGAGATGGTCTGGAAGCCCGGCGACGCCGGTTTCGACGCCATCAAAGCCGCGTTCCTGGCGGGCACGGCCATCGAACTGGCCGTCCTCGACCAGTCCCGCGAGACGAACGGGGCGCAGGGGCCGAAGGGCTCGTTCTCCATCACGTCGTTCTCTCGCAACGAGGCGCTGGAAGAGGCCATCACGGTGTCCGTGACGGCGAAGCTGGCGGTCTTCGGCCAGTGGGTCGTGATCGGCGCGCCGTAAACCGGAGACAGCGACGCCATGAAGACCTTCACCGACAGCGCCGGCCGGACCTGGACGCTGGCACTGACCATCGACGCGGCCAAGCGGGTCAAGTCGCTGCTGGACGTGAACCTGCTGGAACTGGAAGCAGGCGATCCGCCGCTGCTGACGCGCCTGGGCACGGACGTGATCCTCCTGTGCGACGTGATCTTCGCCCTGCTCAAGCCGCAGGCCGACGCGGCGGGCGTGAGCGACGAGCAGTTCGCCGCGGCGATGGGCGGCGACGCCATCCTCGCGGCGCAGACGGCCTTCTACGGGGAACTCGTCGATTTTTTCCGCAAGCTGGGCCGAACCGACCTGGCGAAGGCCGTGGACGCCCAGCGACGGATGATCGACCTGGCGGTGCAGCGGATCGAGACGCGGATCGACCGGCTGGACCTCGAAGCGGCCCTCGAGACGACCCTTGGCGAACCGTCTACGAACTCGCTGCCGTCGTCGGCGTCAATCCCGGCCCGCTGACGCTCCGCGAACTGCTCTGGATGGCCGAGGCCCGCGGCCGGGACAACTGGGCGCACACGTCGGCGATTCTCGCGCTTGTCGCCAACGTCAACCGCGACCCCAGGAAGACCAGGGCGTACAGGCCGGCCGACTTCGACCCCTACTCGGCCGGGGAGAAGCCGGACCAGGCGATCGAGGTAACGGACATGGCGGTCCTGAAGGACGCCTTCACGAACAGGGAAAGGAAGCCGACATGAACTGGGAAACGATCCTGACAGGCCTGTGGCAGGTGATGAACTCCGCGCCGGGGGTCATGCTGATGGCGGCGTTCCTCGGCTGGCTGCTGACGAGGCTCTTCTCGCGGAGGCCCACCTGGGAGGACTACGAGGGGACGATCATCTCGGCCGTCAAGCACGCCGAGAAGGCCATTCCCGACGACACGCCCAACAAGGGCGCGGCGAGGCTGGACGAGGCCCTGCGTTACGTGCTGAAGGTCTACGCCCTGACCCATCGCGGCCAGCAGCCGCCTGCCGGCGTGGTCGATGATCTGCGCGAGGGCATCCAGATCACCCACGACCGACTGGAGGCGAGGGGAACGCTATGACGCCGGCACCCTGCTCGTGGCTCGCGGCCGTTGTTGCCGGGATCGTCCAGGCCCTCGCGACGATCCTGGCCAGGCGGTCGCGGCATACCGCCGAGGATGGCGCCAAACGCCCGCGGCTGCGCGATCAGTTGCGCAGCCAGGTGCGGCGCAAGTGGCGTGGGAAAACCCTGCCCGTTCTCATGCTCCTCGCGGTGCTGCCGCTCCCGGGCTGCGGCGCTCGCACGATCTACGTGCCCGGCGGCGAGCCGGTCCGGCTCCGCGAGACTGTCCGATCCGCCAAGGTGTGGGTGCTCGATGAGAATGGCAAACCCGTCGCCGGCGAGATGGACCTGCCCGAGGGCTGGTACTGCCTGCCCGTTCCGCCGGAGGAAGGGCAATAGCCTATGGCACAGGTAGGAGCCATCCGGGCCGGCCGCGCGTTCGTCGAGCTGTTCGCCGACGACAGCAGGCTCGTCCGCGGCCTGAAACGCGCATCGGCGAAGCTCACGGCGTTCGGCGAATCGGCCCGCAACATGGGCCTGAAACTCGTCGGCCTGGGCTCGGCCGTCGTCGCGCCCCTGGCAGCCTCAGGCAGGTTTTTCGCCAAAACCGGCGACGCGCTGGCCAAGATGAGCGGCCGGACGGGCTTCTCTGTCGAGGCACTCAGCGAACTGGGCTTCGCCGCGGACCTGTCCGGGGCGAGCATGGAGGTGCTGGAGAACGGCATCCGCAGGATGCAGCGGACGCTGGCGGACGCCGCCTCTGGCATGGCCAGCGCCCGGGAGTCGCTGTCCCTGCTGGAATTGACCGCGGCGGACCTGGCGGGTCTCTCGCCGGAGAAGCAGTTCAAGCTCATCGCCGACCGGCTCGCACGGATCGAAGACCCCACCATCAAGGCCGCCGCCGCGATGGAACTGTTCGGCCGCTCGGGGACGCAGCTTCTCCCGATGCTCGCCGGCGGCGCGGCCGGAATCGAGCAGTTGCAGGAGCAGGCCCGCAAGCTGGGCCTGACCATCTCGACCGAAGACGCCAGGGCCGCGGAACGGTTCAGCGACACGCTATCGATTCTCTGGAAGGTGCTCAAGCAGGGCGTCTTCACGGTCGGCTCGGCGCTGGTGCCGGTGCTGACTCAGACGGCGCAGTGGGTAACGCTTGTCGCCGTGGCCGCCGGCGATTGGATCAGGCGGAACAAGGAACTGATCGTCACCATCTTCCAGGTGGCCGTGGGCATCGCCGCCGCCGGCGCGGCGATGGCGACGCTCGGCTATGCCATCGTCGGCCTGTCGAAGGGGCTGGCCATCCTTGCGGCGGTCGTTGGCGGCGCGGGCGCAGCGCTGAAGCTGCTGGGAGCGGTGCTGGCGTTCCTCGTTACGCCCATCGGCCTGGTGATTACCGCCGTCGTTGCGATGGGGGCCTGCATCCTCCACGCCACAGGCGCCGGGGCCAAGGCCCTGGGCTGGCTCGGCGAGCGGTTCGAGTCGCTCCGCGACGATGCGGTCGCCTCGTATCAGGGCATAGCCGACGCCCTGGCCGCCGGCGATATCGCCCTGGCCGCGAAAATCCTCTGGCTCACGCTCAAGATGGAGTGGACCAAGGGCATCAACTTCCTGGAGAAGGCGTGGCTCAACTTCCACAACTTCTTCGTGCGCGTAGGCTACGATGCCTGGCACGGCCTGCTGGCGACCGTCGAGATCGTCTGGCACGCCCTGGAGGTCGGCTGGATCGAAACGACCGCCTTCCTCTCCAGGACCTGGACCCGGTTCACCCGGTGGGTGA
>Ga0209381_1005590_pt1 | contig 10102 bp, 8 predicted proteins | sample DewCreD2012metaG_FD_184111 | JGI IMG/M metagenome (GOLD analysis project Ga0209381, IMG submission 184111) | Hot spring sediment bacterial and archeal communities from British Columbia, Canada, to study Microbial Dark Matter (Phase II) - Dewar... ...
CGGCGGCGCCGGCGACGGGGGCGTGATGACGACCAACGACGACGCCTTGGCCCAAAAACTTCGACTGCTTCGAGTCCACGGCATGGAGCCGCGTTATTACCACAAGGTCGTCGGGATCAACAGCCGCCTGGACAGTTTTCAGGCTGCGGTGCTGAACGTGAAGTTTCCCTATCTGGATAGTTGGAGCGACGCCCGCGCAGCCAATGCCCGGCGGTATGGCGAGATGTTCGCCGCCGCGGGGCTCGACGGCGTCTTGGGCCTGCCCCGACACGCGACGCCGGGACGCCACGTGTGGAACCAGTATGTGGTCCGCGTGCCTGACGGACGGCGCGACCGGCTGCGGGCGTTTCTCGCGGAGTCCAAGATTGGCACCGAAATCTATTATCCTCTGGGCCTTCATGCCCAAGAGTGTTTTCGCCACCTTGGCTACTCGGCGGGCGACCTGCCCGAAACCGAGCGCGCCGCCCAGGAGGTCGTTGCCCTCCCGATCTTCCCCGAACTTACCGCGGAAGAACAGCAATTCGTGGTGGATCGCGTCGCAGCCTTTTTTGCCAAGCAATAGATCGAGTCTTGCCGGGATGCCGCTCGGTTCGCGCGCAGCGAAGCATGGGATTTGAAGGCGGCGCAACCGGTCCCAGCCCGGTCCCCCGCAAGCGGTGCGGGGGACAGTCCAATTTTTGCGGGTTTCGCCGCAAGAAAGCGGGACAGTGCCCGGGTGCGGCCACCACGGAGCGTGGCCCTCCAGGGAGTGTCGTGAACGAGGACCCATTCGTCTTCGGAGTCTCGGGCCATGTCTGGCAACAGGAATCGCATGTCCACCATCGGACGATCGCCGCTATGCGGCCTCGTCGCCGTCATGCTTTTGGGGATTCTCGCGGGCGAGGGCCGGGCCGAGCCGTCGCGCGCGTACTTCGGCGTCCGCGTCGTGGACGAGCAGACGGGCCGGGGAGTGCCGCTCGTGGAATTGGAGACCGTCAACTGTTTGAAATGGATTACGGACAGCAACGGCTGGGCCGCCATGGACGAGCCGGGATGGAGCGGCCAGCGCGTCTTCTTCCATGTGCGAAGTCACGGATACGAGTTTCCCAAGGACGGATTCGGGTTTGCGGGAGTCGTCTTGGAGGTGGGGCCTGGCAAGCGGTCGGTTGTGAAGATCAAGCGGATCAACGTCGCCGAGCGATTGTATCGCGTGACCGGCGAAGGGATTTACCGCGACAGCGTGCTGCTGGGCGAGCCAACGCCCCTGGTCGAACCGCTGGGGAGCGGGAAGGTGGCCGGGCAGGACTCGGTGTTCGGCGAGCGGTATCGCGGCAAAATCTTCTGGTTTTGGGGCGACACGGCGCGCCTGAGCTACCCATTGGGGCATTTCTGGATGGCGGGCGCCGTGTCCGATCCGCCTGGCGAGGGCGGGCTCGATCCAGGCCAGGGCGTCAACCTCCGCTACTTCACGAACTCGGATGGCTTCAGCCGGCCCGTGGCCCGCCTCGGAGTCGAAAAGGGGCCGATTTGGGCCGATGGATTCGTGACCCTTCGCGATCCGTCGGGGCGGGAGCGGCTCGTGTGCCACTACGCCCACATGGAATCGCTGGCGAAAATGCTCGACCACGGACTCGCCGTGCTGGACGACGAGAAGTCGGAATTCGAGCGGCTTTGCGCCTTGGACATGAAAGACCGTTGGTGTTTTCCGGCCCAGGCTCACCCCATTCGTTGTTGGAAGGGCGACGCCGAGTATGTTTACTCGGGCGAGGTCTTTCCGAACGTGCGGGTCAAGGCGGACTGGCGACATTATCTCGATCCGAAATGCTATGAGGGGTTCACCTGCCGTCGGGAAGGCGAGCCCGGGGACGACGCCGTGCTGCGGGGGCCGGACGGCCGGATTCTCTGGCAGTGGCGGCGCGGCGCCGCGCCGGTGGACGCCGCCGCCGAGCGGAAATGGATCGCCGCCGGCCTCATGAAGCCCGACGAGGCCCGATTCCTGCCCAAGGACGTCGATTCGGGACAGCCCGTGCTCATGCACCGCGGTTCCGTGCGATGGAACGCGTATCGCCGGCGGTGGATCATGATCGCCGGCCAGCATGGCGGGTCGTCGTTGCTGGGAGAAATCTGGTACAGCGAAGCGCACGACCCGACGGGACCGTGGCGGCGGGCCAAAAAGATCGTCACCCACGATCGCTACAGCTTCTACAACCCCGTCCACCACGCCTTTTTCGATCAGGACGGCGGACGGCGGATCTATTTCGAGGGCACCTACACCCAGTCGTTTTCCGGCAACCCTTCGGCCACCCCGCGCTACGAATACAACCAGGTGATGTATCGGCTGGACCTCGACGATCCGCGTCTGCGGCCGGTGCGCGAGGAAGGGTCCGCGGAGCGGGCCGAAGTTACCGCGGAACGAACTTCTGGGCCCGCTGGCCCTTGATGTCGCCAACCAAGAGGTTGCCCCGAGCGTCGACCGCCACGGCGTGGAGCCAGTTCAGCTCGCCGGGCTTTTCCTTGCCGTCCTCGCCCTTCGGGAAAGTCCAAAGCTGGAGAACCCGGCCCGTGGTGTCGAACTTCATGACGAGTTGATCCTTGGGCGGGCAACCGAGGAGGCCCTCGCCTTCGTGCCAGGGCATGGGCGAGGAGCCGCAGGCCCAGATTTCGTCTTCGCCCTGCTTGCCCTTGGCGACGTAGAGCCCCCACGGCACCATGAGATGGCGCCACTCGGCCAGGAACTTGCCGTTCTGGTCGAAGACCTGGATGCGGTTGTTGTTCCGGTCGGCCTCATAGAGTCGGCCCTGGGAGTCCATGACGAGGCTGTGCGGGAAACTGAATTCGCCCGGTCCCGTGCCGACCTTGCCCCATTGCTTGACGAACTTGCCGTGGCGGTCGAAATGGACGATGCGGGCGTTGGCGTAGCCGTCGGCCACGAACACGTCGCCCGACGGACTGATCGCCATGTCGGTCGGACGATTCATGTGGGTTTCATCGCAGCCGGGTTCGTTGGGCGTTCCGAGCCGTAAGAGGACCTGGCCGTCGGGCGTGCAGCGGAAGACGACATGCTGCTTCACGTCCGCCAGCCAGATCATCCCCTCGTGGTCGATGCGGATGAAGTGGGAAGAGAGCAACAACCCCTTGCCCCAGGCCCGAACGAACTGGCCGTTCGCATCGAAAACCTGCACCGGAACCTCGGCGCGCGTGGCGAGCCAGATCTGACCCTTGGCGTCCAGGGCGATGCCGGTCATGTCCCCCCAGGCCAAATCGGCGGGCCGGCGGAAGAACGCCGCGTCGACGTCGTAGCAGATGGAGAGGTTGACTCGCGGCCACTCTGGTCCGGTTGCCTGGCCTAGCGCGGGGAGCGGCGCGACGACCCCCGCGAGCGCGAGAGCGGCGCCGACCACCCCCCCGAGCCCGAAACAACCCTGGCGAAAACAAGCAGCTTGCATGGCGGGATCCTTTGTTTTCAGGAAGCGCGGAATCCTTGGTCGATCTGCCGTCTCAGCCGCGCGGCTGTCTCCGACAGGACTTGCTCCGGCACGTTCTTTCCCCAAATAATCTCCAGCGAGACATAGCCGCGATAGCCGATCGATTTCATGCGTCGGGCCGTATCGACCAGATTGGCATTCTGGGGATCGAGGACTTCGTCGTGAACATGGAAGTGGCGGATCCGGTCCTTCAAGGCGGCGAAGGTCGCGTCGTCCATTTTCGAGTCGTTCCAGAGGGCCCCGAAGTTCTTCGTGCGAACTCTCCGAATCACCTCGGCGGCTTCGTCGGCGCCCTTGATGATGTCGTGTCCGCACTCCAAGACCGGACAAACGCCGGTCGCCTTCGCATAGTCGCCCACTTCGTCGAAGGCCGCGGCGACCTGCTCGGCGGCGGCGGGGGTGAGCTTGGGAATGCCGCCGCCCGCGAAAATCCGCACCACGGCCGCCCCCAAATCGCTCGCGAGATCGAGATTCGCTTTCGCCGCCTCGAGGTGCTTCTTGTGGTCCTCGGCCTTGGGCGAGGCGAATTGCACGGAAGTGGCGACCGCCGCGACCTCGACTCCTTCGTCGCGAAAAGCCTTCCGGACGGCCCGCCGGGACTCGGCCGAGGTCGCCGAAGAAATGCCGTGGCGGTGGCCGGCGTCGACCCGAATTTCCACCCCGTCGTAGCCTGCACGCCTGGCCAGCGCGACGATCTTTTCGATCGGCCACTCGGGGCAGACAAAAGTCATGAAGCTGAGTTTCATCGGCGGCGGCGCGGCGAAAGCGTGGGAAGTCGCGGCCGTCGCCGCGGTCGCGAAGGCCGCCCCCAGGAATTCCCGTCGGGAAACCACGTCAACGATCGGGACTGATCGCGTCATCCCCTCTCTCCGTCAGATTCCTCGCAAGGACCAGCGGAATGCCGTCCGCCGGGCCGTCGGCCGGATCCCCGACGGCGAGCCGCTCGATTCGCCGAAAAACGGCCCAGCAACCCGCCGGGGACCGAACGCCGTTTTTCTCGACGCCCTGCCATCTGGCCACCGCCTCGGACGCGAAGCTGAACACCCTTCGGCATCCTCGGCAAGGCGTTTTCAGTTTAGCAACTCGCCCTGCCGCCCAAAAGCCCTTGCCAACGAGCGTCATGTCGCGATGCGATCGGCGAAGGTCGGCGGCCAGCCGGGCTTGACGACTTCGCCGTCGGCCGGCGCTGGACCGTCGCCGAGAACGGGCCATGAAGCCACTCGCGGCGGCCGCCTTGCGACGCGAGTCCGGCCTCATGGGGAAGCGAGGGGCGGCGGGGCGACGTCCTCACGCGACGAAGGGCGGGAGGCTTGCCCCGCCTGGCCGTCCCACGAGAGGCCCAGGCTGCCCAGGCGTCGCTGGAACTCCCGGTCGAACTGGACCTCTTGCTCCGTGGTGAAATAGGCGGTCCAATCCCCGACGCGCCCCTTGCGGAGGAACTGGTTCATCGTGAATCCGCGCTCCCACATCACCTCGGCGGCGTGGTCGAAGAGAAGTTCATGCTGCTTCATGAAATCGAAAGAGCACCGCTGGAGGACCCGCGGCATCGCCTCGGGCGGGACTTCGAGGCCGCAGAAGTCGATGATCCGGCGGATCGTGCCCTCCAGGTCGGCGACCAGATCTTCGTACCGGAGGAAAAGCACGTTGGGCCGGTCGCGGTGCTTCCACCAGCCGCGCACGTGCTGGAACCACGAGCCGTAGACCACCCAGCCCCGCATGAAGTCCCCGAAAAACCGCTCGAAGCCGTGGCGGTAGCGGAAGTGCGACTTGTAGAAGCTGTAGAACGAAACCGCCACATCCTTGCCGTTTCGCGCCACGTAGAGATACTTGCCCCTGCCCTTGGGCATGAACCCGTAAGGCAGGTGGCTCTTGAAAACGCGCGGCGAGGGCAGCTTCTGGAGGTCGCGCCGGTTGACCGCCGCGCGTTCGAACCAGGGACACGCCTCGGCGATATGGCCGATCGTCATGTCGCCGTCGGTCGTCAGTTGATACAGGATCATCTGCATCCAGGTGGTTCCGGACCGGGGATAGGTCACGATGAAGATGTCGTCCGGCCGCGAGCGGTAGTCGAAGAGCACCAGGCGGAGATAGTCGATCGCCACCGCCAGCCCGCGCAGGCCGACCGAGGCCCAGCGGAACAACGTGCTCACCGTCCAGAGGAGCCGCGACAAGACACGGCGGACGCCATCAAGGATCATGGCAGGCAATCCGGTCCCAGGGGCTCGAACGCCTTGTAGGTAAGGATGAACTCCCGATGGCCGAGACGCTCGGAACAGGTTCGCCGCCCACCGGCGACCTCCACGACGAGTTCAAAGATTTCTTGTCCCACCTCGTCCAGCGTGGCCCGGCCCTCGAGAATCCTGCCCGCATCGACGTCCATGTCCTCCGCCATCCGGCGATAGGTGTCCGGGTTAGCGCAGATTTTGATGACGGGGGAGATCGCCGAACCGACGACCGAGCCCCGCCCCGTGGTGAAAAGCGTCAGGTGCGCGCCGCAGGCGATCAGCTCGACGATCTCGGCGTTGTCCGAGATGTTGGGGAACCCGAAGCGGACGTCGCCGTCGGGCACGACGTCCAAGAGGTAAAGCCCGCCGCGGGGCGGGACGTCGCCCGGCTTGATCAGGCCCGAAATCGTCGACCGCCCGCTCTTGCTGTACGCGCCCAGCGACTTTTCCTCGATCGTGGTCAGCCCTCCCTCGGCGTTGCCCGGCGCGAAGCTGCTATGGCCCAGCGTTCGGTAGTAGCGCTCGGCCTTGGCGACGCTGGCCGCCACCTCGCGTCCCAACGCCGCTGTGGCGCAGCGCTCGGCCATGAACTGCTCGCACCCGATCAACTCGCCGGTCTCCTCGAAAATCGCGGTGGCGCCGGCGTCGACCAGCAGATCGAACGCGCGTCCGGCCGCGGGATTGGCCGTCAGGCCGCTCGTGGCGTCCGAGCCGCCGCAAATCGTGCCCACCACCAGGTCGCGGACTTCCATCGGCGCGCGCGGCGCGGATGCCAACTGTCCGAGCGTCCCCTCGATCCATCGCTTGCCTGCCTCGATCGTGGGCCGCGTGCCGCCGAGTTCCTGGATCACCACGGTCTGCACCGGTCGTCCCGAAGCGCCGATCGCCGCTTCCAGCCCGCGCCGATCAAAACTCTCACAGCCCAGGGACACCAACAGCGCGCCGCCCACGTTCGGGTGCGTGCAGAGTTGCCTCATGATCCGGCCGGCGTAGGCATTGGGAAAGCACCCAGGAAAACCGATCAAGTGGACCTCGTGCTGGCCGAACGGCGCGGCGATTTCCCGGGCCACGTGGTGCGCGCACTCCACCAAATAGGCCACCACCAGCACGTTCCGAACTCCCTTGCGCCCGTCGGACCTGAGATATCCCTGCATCGGCTCTCTCCGTGGAAAAGGACTGCGCGGTCCATTGTAGAGGAACGCGTGCGAAAGGGGGAGGAACGGGCTGGCGGGCGCTTGTCCCTGCCGGCTGTGAAGCCGACCCCTCTTCTAAGGGGAACAGGGGTTGAGGTTGTCGCCTCGGCACGCCGTGCATCCATGGTGTGCGGTGGGGGTTCATTCTCGGGTTGTGGGCCTGGGCCGCGTTGCCATCGATCGGAGCCTGTTTTTTCGCTCGTTCGATATCCGGGCCGTTGTCCGGTAATCGCGGACTTGGACTTTACTGGCCAGCCAGGCAACAAGGGACACCAGGACCAGTGAGGTTGACGGACCTGCCGAGCCCAGGGGTGGTGTGGCCGTCTGGGTTCCCCTGCCCATTCCCTTGGGCCTGCCCATGCCTCGAAAATCGCCTGTCCGAAGCGTCCGACGGTTTTCCATTTTCCGGGCGGCTACGCCAAACCACGCACGGTCTGTCAGGCTGAGAGCCAGCCTCGCGACGGTCAACCCCCAAACGATCCCCGAAGCGGCAGCGCGGAATCTCGCCCGCTGTCTTGCTTCCCAAGAGGGCGCGATCCGACAGGGGGGCGGCCGGTTGGGGGATAGGCCCTGGGCCGGCCAGGCGGTCGATCCTGTTTGCGGCCCGCCTGGGGGACGATATAATCCAGGCTGAGGAATGCCTCGCCATTGCGTCCGTCCAAAAACTGGTTAGGCTCTTGCCATGGCCACCGACACTGCAACCCACGGTCCGCTGCTGGTGCTGCCCCCGGAGCTGCATCCGAATGTGGATCACCTGGTAACTGAGGACGACACACCGGTGGACAACATCTACTCGGAGAAACAGCAGCGACTGCTCACCGAACCGCTTTACAGTTCGTGGAACGGCCCGGGGCCGGGGCGTCGCTTTGTCGTCATGTCCAACGTCGGCCTGTTCTACGCCATCCGCCAACCGCCCTACGTCCCGGACGCGCTGCTCAGCTTGGACGTGGAAGTGCCCGCCGATCTCTGGCCCAAGGCCCATCGTTCTTATTTCGTTTGGGAATATGGCAAGGCGCCGGAGGTGGTCATCGAGGTGGTCTCCAACCGGGAAGGCGGCGAGGATACGGAGAAGCTGACTGGCTACGCCCGGCTCGGGATTCGGTACTACGCGATCTACGATCCCGAACAATTGTTGAGCAACGAAGTCCTTCGGGGATACCGCCTTGTCGGGCTTTCGTTTCATCCCATCGAGGGAAGGATCTGGTTTCCCGAGGTCGAGTTGGGTTTGCAGCTTTGGCAAGGCCGTTACGAGGACCACGAGAACACGTGGCTGCGCTGGGTGGACGCGGAAGGCCGGGTGATTCCGACCGGCCGAGAGCGGGCCGAGGCCGAACGCCAACGGGCCGAGGCCGAACGCCAACGGGCCGAGGCCGAACGCCAACGGGCCGAGGAAGAGAAACGGCGGGCCGACATGGAGCGCGCCCGCGCGGAGAGTCTCGCCGAGCAGCTTCGGCGACTTGGCGTTGCCCCCGAGTGAGCGTCTATTGACGACTTGCCTTCACCGCCTCGTAGAGCGCCACGAGGTTTTCCTGCGGCGTGTTGGCCTGGACGTTGTGGACCGTGTTGAAGACGTAGCCGCCGCCCCGGCCGAAGATGGCGATCCGCTCCTGCACTTCACGGCGGACTTGTTCCGGCGTGCCGAAGGGGAGCGTCTTTTGGGTGTCGACGCCCCCGCCCCAGAACGTGAGCTTATCGCCGAAGCAGTCCTTGAGACGCCGCGCGTCCATGCCCGCCGCCGAACACTGCACGGGGTTGAGGATGTCGAACCCGGCGTCGATGATGTCCGGCAGCAGGTCCACGACGGAACCGCACGAGTGAATGAACGTCTTCCACGGCGTGTGCTCGTGGACCCAATCGTTGACCTTGCGATGGAACGGCTGGAAAAGCTTCCGGTAGGCAGAGCAGCCGATGAAGGGGCCGTTCTGCGTGCCGAAATCGGTGCCCGTGATGAACACGGCGTCCACCCGGTCGCCCACCGCTTCGTAAATCTTGGCCAAATTCGCCAAGGCGATGTCGCACTGGCGGCGAAACACCTCGTACACGTAATCGAATCGAAGCACGGTGCTGACATACCATTCCTCGACATCGCGGATGCCCTTGGGTCGTTTGAGCCAGGGGGCGGGCACCAGGGCGATGTCGCCAAACGCCGTGCCGCCGAAATTGGCCAAGATCGCTTTGTCGGTGTCCCGGAACAGCCGATCGGCCTGGCGAGCGAAGTGCTCTAGCGTGGCGTCGCTGATCGGGCCGAATTCCTCCAAGTTGTCTTCCGGATCGAGCTTCGCGTCGTCAATCGGCTCCTGGCGCACGATCGTGTCGAAATAGTAACCGCCTTTCGGCATCCGACCGCTCGGAGGGGCGGTCTTGTCGCCTTCGGGATACATCAGGATGTCGCCGTTGGGTTCCGGCTCGGTGTTGAACGCCCCGGGCACCAGCACCGGCGTGCCGTCGAATAGGGTCCACGGTTTCCAATCCTTGTTCTCGAAACCGAACATCGTCCGCGGACCACCGAGGCCGACCACATCGACCCCCAAAGCCTCCATCAGATCCGGCGCGATCTCGCCGAGCATCTGGTACGGCTCGACCACCTTGACCGGCGTGCCGGGCGGGTCCAGCTTCAACGCCTGCCGCAACAGATAGACGGCGCTGACGTGCATCCCCGTGACCGCGCTGGCTCCAAGGTCCAAGGGCACATAGTCGGGCTGTTCGTGGCGCAAGGCTGTGCGGACGCGCTGGCGAGAGTTCATGGCAGCACTGGGCAAGAGGTCGTAGGCAGGGGGCGGACCATGGAGCCGCGATCGCTGGCTGCGGCTCCGGTCGCCCTTCTGCGATTCATTGGATTGCCGCCCCGACCTCTTGTCAAGGGCAGACGCGGGGCGCTAGGATGGGGGCCAACTAGCGGGGCAGTGTCGGGAGGAAAGCGCGTGTCCAGCATCGAGGAGAATCGCGGCGGGAGTGTCGCCTACGTCTATCTTTTGGCCCTCGTGGCGGCCTTGGGCGGCCTGCTGTTCGGCTACGACACAGCAGTCATTTCCGGCGCCATCGGGTTCTTGACCACCCACTTCAAGCTCGACCCGGCGTTCGAAAAGGGCTGGGCCGCGGCAAGCGTGCTGTTGGGGTGCGCGGCGGGGGCGGCTTTGGCCGGATTCTTGAGCGACGCCTTGGGCCGCAAGAAGATGCTCCTGCTGGCCGGCATTCTTCCTGCTTTCGGCGTTGGGCACGG
>Ga0209381_1005600_pt1 | contig 10088 bp, 9 predicted proteins | sample DewCreD2012metaG_FD_184111 | JGI IMG/M metagenome (GOLD analysis project Ga0209381, IMG submission 184111) | Hot spring sediment bacterial and archeal communities from British Columbia, Canada, to study Microbial Dark Matter (Phase II) - Dewar... ...
CAGGAATCTGCTCCGGAATGATCAGTTTATAGGATACCAGATCCACTTCCTTGGCATAACCAAGTTTTTCCATAAATTCCGGCATCCAGGGGAAATTATAATTGGTAGCAATTACAACCCGTTCGTTAAAACCTTCAATAAGAAACCCCTGGGGATCTTTATCGGAAAAAGCCAGAGGACCAACCAGCTTAACCATCCCCTTGTTTCGCGCCCAGTTTTCAATGTACTCGAGAAGTGCCCGGCAAACATTCAAATCTTTTTCGCAATCCAGAAAAGCAAAGCGCGCATTTCGTTCCTGGTGAAGCTCATTGTAACGCTTATTGATGATTCCCATGATTCTTCCGACCGGTTTTCCGTCTTTCCAGGCAAGAGCCAGAACGGTATCACAGCAGGAAAAAGACTTGTTCTTTTTGGGGTTATAAAAAACCTTCTCATCCATGTATAACGGATGCACCCAGTTCGGATGATCGGCATGTATCTTTTCCGGCAAATAGATATAGGTACGAAGTTCCTTCGCAGTTTTTACCTCACGGATTTCTAAACTCATCGGATTGAATTTTGGGCGAAAGATATACTTTTTTTATTTCCGTTATCCTCTCCTACCGGTTTCTGTTACGACGAGCAAACAGAACGATTCCGGCCGGACGCAGGGTTCGTATCCATTCACGACTGCGTTCACTGAACAAACTGAGCAGAGAAGTAGTAAGCAGAATCATAAGAGGTGCCGTCAGAAGCCCACCAACAATATCAATAAAATAATGAGCTTTAAGGTAAACAGCCGAACAGGAAAGAAGCACCAGAATACCGAGCATCCAACGGAATAATGGTCTGGCATAGTGATAGGAGAGATAGCAAAGGATAACAGAAATTCCTACATGGGAGCTGGGGAAAGCACCTGTTGGCCGTTCGCCAACTGATTGTATGAACCGCAACAGTTTCTGAAAAGCCCCTCCCTCTGGAAGTCCGTTCAATGGTGCCGGAAACCAGAATTGCGGTCCCTGAACCGGAATAACAATGAAAATCAAATAATAAAAGAAGAACGACTGAAGAACAATAAAAATACTGCGGTTAAAATATTCTCTGTTATAGCGGTAGATTGCCCAAAGCACACCAAAAATCATCAGGAAATAGGACATGTACGACAGGCTCATAAGTTCCTGGAACCATGTCCAGTGAAAAACTTCAGAAAATTTAATACTGGGTTGAAAACCAAAAATCAGGAAATCGACTTTTTCAAACCACGCATCCAGGTAATTATGCCAAATATTGTTGTAAAAGTCAGTTTCTCCGTAAAGATATCCCAGGGTGGCCAAAGGGTAAAAGCTGCGCAGAAAATCGACAAACCGGTAATTGAACCTTACCTGCAGAATAATGAGCAGCATGAGTCCGCTGAAAATGGTTACCCTGGCTCCCAGATGAACCCAGGTTGCTCCCAGAGTTTTAAAATAGAATATGTTGAGCAGGCCGGTAGCAACAAGATAAATTAACAGGGCCCACTCAACAGGACGAAATCTGATTACCTGTGTTAATTCTCTGTTGGTTTCCATATCGTTAACAGGTAATTACAAAAACAATGCAAATATCGTTTTTTTTTTAAAACTTCATTTTTTTCGAGCTAAAGGTAATGTTAAGAGATAGTAAACTTTGATAATTGACATTCTGTCAGCAATAATTGCCAAAATGACAAGGAAATATTTGTTCAGAAATCCGGTAGAGCCAACAGACCCTACATTCCAACTGGCTGAAAAATAAAATTTCTGCCGGTTATACCGATAAACAAAGTACTCTGATATCCTCAAATCAATTATTTTTGTACTTCCATTTTCCAAATCGATGGTTAAACATTTGGTCAGGAACAGCATAATGACCTTTTTGGCAAGTGTCTTTTCTGCCTTTTCAGTATTGACCGCTTCTCCGGCTATTCAACGACCTGATTCAGCAGCATTCAATAGCATTTTAATTTCGGCCGATTACTCCAGTGACAATATCGTTTACGGAAATCTGAATACAAACGTTTCACAACCCTGTTTTTCTTCTGTATTCAGCTATGCGTCGCGCAGCGGTATGGAAGCAACTGCCGGATATAGTCTGATTGATAATTCAGACACATCGCTGAACAAAGCTACCCACCAGTTTGATTTTACCCTCGGGTATCGTTTTAGTTTTCCGCTGGATCTTTACCTTTCCGGATCCTATACCCGCTTTTTCTATAGTAAAAATACTACAACTCTCCGTTCCACCTTTGATCACCAGATGGAACTTGATGCAGGCTACAGCGGAAAGTTTGCTGATGTAAGTGCCAGCGCCTTCTATCTCATCGGAAATACAGGCGAGTTTTTTCTATCCCTTCAGAATTCCTATAATTTTTCCATCGACAACTTCCCTTTTCGTAATGTCAGCACCGGATTCATGCCGGGCGTCTTCACCATCCTGAGTTCGCAGCAGTTTTATAACGAATACCTGCTGAACCTGTTTCTGCAGCATCCAGTTTACTACATGTACAGGTGGCGATTGATGGGGTATACAAAGGAGCAAATAAAAGCTATGTTGCTGGAGGAAAAGAAATTTACCTTCACATCGTTCATGGCTTCTGTCCCGGTTTGCTTCTCATGGAAAAATTTTATGCTGACGGGAGGAATTACTTTCCTTAAGCCCTTGAATCAACCTTCATTTATTAATGACAACTGGGTGGTAATGTACAACTTCAACCTGAGCTATATGCTCCTGTGGTAAGCTACCAATATTCTTTACAGCATTTTGTTCCTGAGATCAGAACTTACAAAACTCATTCTGATAGGTTTTCGCTTCTTTGTCTCCAAGTTCAGCAGCTTTTTTCAGGTCGGCACATGCTTCATTTATCAAGTCAGCATTTAGTTCAGCCAATGCCCGGTTGAAATAAAAATCGGGATTCTGCGGATCCAGTTGAATGGCCCTTGTATAATCGGCAATAGCTTTTTCGAACTCTCCGGACTGGAACCAGGTATTGCCCCTGTCGTACCAGGCATGATCCTCATCGGGGGCAATGGCAAGCCCTGCGGTAAAGTCTTCAATTGCCTCACGGAAACGGTTCAGCTTAAAATAGGTATTCCCCCGGTCAAAATAGGCATCATAATAAAGGGAATCGATCCTGATTAACCGTGTGAAGTCTTCCAGTGCCTGTTCAAATTTTCCAAGTTCATACCAAGCATTCCCCCGGTTATAAAGAGCATCCTTATGGGCAGGTTCCAGTTTCAGGCACTGGGTAAAATCTTCCACGGCAGCCTTGTAATTCTTCAGATCGAATTGAGCATTGCCCCGGTAATAGTAACCTTCCGCATTGTTCTTATCAAGTGAGATTGCCTTATTGTAATCAGTAATTGCGGCAGATATCTGTCCTCTGGCATGTTTATCCCGGCCGCTCGTAAGATAATCAGCGGCATTTTTCTGCGCACTGAGACCCGCATTCAGTCCCAGGAAAAATATTGTGACAAACAGTCGGATCATAGTCGGATTTTTTTCAATCATAATGAGAATTTTAACGGCGGAGACGGTTACGGATAATGGTACTCCGTTGTTTCATTATGATTTCGCGCCGGTAATACAATTTATTCCCCTGTTTCAGCATGGCTTTCTTTTGCCAGTTGAGCCGTGCTTCGCGCATGATCTGCCGGCGCCTGACCGGATCCAGGCGCTGGTGATCGTTGGTTCTGCGCACAGGAGCATAATCGCGACTATTAGGCCGCAGCGGAATGGAAGGCTTTCCGGCCGGAGAAGCAGTATTCTCCTGCGCTACCAGAGACATTCCGCTCAATGCCATCAGGAGGAGAAATGCCAGAAACTTTTTCATGTGGTTGTATTCTTTTCTGGTAATTTGATGCCTCAGAGGCACAAAAGTTTAATCCGGAATCAAAAAAATCTATGAAACCATTCCTTCCATTGATTTTTCGAGCTCTCTTGCCTGTAAAAGGAATTCTTCCACATTCATCTCGCGATAAAAAATCAGCCCGTGTGCGTTCCGTATTCTCGGATGTTCATTCATATAGAAGAAATCTTTCCCCAGAAGAAGCTGAATATCCTTTAGCTGTTCCACCCAAATTTTTTGCGACAGGTCGCTGAACGGACCATCGTATTCATAACTGGGGAAAGAAGCATCCACCTGGCTAAGATAACAGGTATTGAACGTACTCTGGAGGGCTGCCATGTTAAGAAGAGAAACGGGAACAATGACATTCGCCTCTGCAGGATTGAACCGGTACCATATGTTTCGGTATCCCCAGATGCGGAGATGAGAGAGATCTTCTTCTTTGCTCCACCATCTTACGGCCTCGGCCAGAGCCTGGAGGGTTTTATAGTGTGTATCAGGGCCACTTCCTTCCGGGTCGAGAGCAAGGCTGATTACGGTCGGTTTCACCTTCTTCAGCAGTTCGTAAACCGGCTTAACATCCCTTTCTTTCTCGGGCTGGGGAGTAAATATGTCGCCGGTATAAAAACCAAGACGCAGATGATGAACGTTTTTAACCTGCACGCCATAGTGTGCCCATACCAGTTCTTCTTCAAACTCACGGATCATTCCCTTAAGCCGCTGAATGGAGGGAGGATTCTTTTCCCCGTCATAGCTCCGGTTCAGAATTGCTATGATTTCATTGATCTGATCGCGCAGTTCTTCTTTGTTTTTCACCTTATAGATATCTACAATAGCCCGCACAATCCTGTGACTCAGGCCCCGTTTGCGCCCCTTTTCGTCCTTGTCGGCTACTTTGTTGAGATAATGGTACACGTCTTTATCCCACTTGAATAAATAGCCTTTTTCAAAAAAGTCGTCATAGTCCGTCATCTGTATTTCTCCCTGATCAAGAAATGAACGGGTTGTTATCAGTGCGTCGCGCAGAAAATGATTGGTTACAGCAGTAAACCCGGAGGTCAGAACAGCAAAATGAAATTTATTGGTGGCCGAACGCACCTGATGGGCAATATGAGGAAGGATGGCCAGTGGGATGTCGTCGTGATGAGGGCCGGTATGAAGATAAACCTGATTGGTTTCTTCCACAAGTCCTTTCTTCAGTTTTTCCTGAATTGACTGCATGACCGATTCAACGGCAGCGGCGGGTGATCCCGGGATCATGCGGCAGAATGGATCAGCTTTCAGGTCATCAGGCACGAGGTGATGGCCATATTTCTGAATTTTTTTGCACAGATTGATTACGGCCAGTTCTGATTTCTGCTGATTCCATCCGTTCTGCTGGTAGTAGCGCATTACGCTGTCGTTAAGGCGGGAAGCCGCTCCGGCTGTCAGGTAAAAACGGCTGTTGGGCAGTTTCTGGAGCACAGTAGCCGGATAAAGATTGTCGGGAGGACTCTCCAGCGAATGCTTCACTATACCAGCCTTGGCTTCTCCAGCGGCAATGATAATGGCAATAGCATCCGGTTTCCAGGTAATGGTTTCAAGCCCTATGGTAATGACCAGCCGTTTGCGCGATATTTCTATTCCGCCAAGGTCAGAGGCGGCTACAGCCTGGGTTTCAAAATTTGTTGCCGTCAAACGGGTGGTGGAATGATGATCTGAACCACGGCAGTTGAAAGCTATGTGTCCATCCGGTCCAATGCCTCCCAGAAAGAAACCTATTCCCCCTTTGTCGCGGATCTTCTGCTCGTACTCACTGCACCATTGGTCAATCGAAAAGATACTCTGCTGCTGAAGTTTCTCCTGGGGTGTTCGGCAGTCTCGGTACCGAAGTGACAAATCCACGTTCAGGTCAGGAAAGACCTGCTGATAGGTTTTCCCTCCGGCCAGCGGAATTTCGTCACAGTTGATGAGAAGAGCCTTACTGCGGTCCAGACCAAATTTATCGATATAGAAGGTATTCACATAGTTACAGAAACTATTGTGCTGAACCGGTGAAATCGGATAAAACTCATCGATCTGCACAAAATGCAATCCCCTCAGATCGGGTTTCTTTTTCAGGTCTAATCCGTATTTTTCTCTCAGACTGATCAGTTCCTTATTATCCCAGTTGGCCAGAAAATGTTCCGTCCATTTGATAAAATGCTCAGGTGTTTTTCCTGTAGGCAGGCTGATGACTCCTTCGGGATTCTCTGCAACCCATTCCAGAAAACGCAGGGAAGTAAACAACCCCAGTTTTGGAAAATTATCGACAATGATGTAAGGAACCCTTGTACTCCACGAGGTAATTCCCGATTCTTTCTGAAAGCTTTGTTCGACTTTTGTTAACCGAATCTGACTCATAGAAGATTGTCTTTTTTAAGAAACTTCAAAATTAACAAGTTTATTGAATGATTGTTTACTCAAACCTCCAAAAACTCAGTTTGCCCGATTACAGGAAAGAATAAATAACTTTTTGCTCATGTTCTCATAACTGAACATTTTCAGTTAAAAGAAACTGCCTTATATTTTCTATTTTTGAACCCTAAATACTTCTAATAAGCAATGCGCATACGATTATTCACTGCCATGGTGATTCTGGTAGCACATTTCCTGCATGCCGGGAGCCAGATTACCGAAAAAATGCTACAACAGCATATTCGTGTACTTGCCTCTGATTCTCTTCAGGGAAGAAAGTCAGGCACGGAATATGAGCGAAAAGCGGCGGTTTACATCAGAGACTATTTTCAGAAGCTTGGGCTTAAACTTCTGGCCGACAGCGGATTTCAGTCGTTTGCTTATTCAGGTCTCAGGGGACCGAAGGTATCGCAAAATGTGATAGCCTTTCTGGAGGGCAGTGATCCGGTTCTCCGGCAGGAGTGTGTTATAATAGGAGCGCATTACGACCATATAGGCAAAGCCCGATTCCCATACAGCCGGCGCTGGCTGAGAGGAGGTATCCATTACGGTGCCGATGACAACGCTTCCGGTACGGCATTACTGCTTGAAATGGCCAATGCACTGGCTTCCAAAAAAGGCAACTTCCCGCGTAGTTTTGTATTTGTTGCCTTTGGCGCTGAAGAAGAAGGTCTTCAGGGCTCGTCCTATTTTGCCTCACACCTGCCAAGGGAAGTGGGAAAAGTCTTTGCTATGATGAACTTCGACATGGTAGGCCGGCTGGGAAAAGAAAAGAAACTCTTTGTATCCGGTTCCGGAACAGCCGACGAAATGGAACAACTGTTAGCCCAAATCCATGTTCCTGAAGGCCTTCAGATTGTTAAATTCCCGGGAGGAAAAGGACCTACCGACAGCCAATCATTTTACCTTAAAGATATTCCCGTTCTTTCGTTCATAACAGGCCTTCATAAAGACTATCATACCCCGGGCGATACGGAGAATAAAATCAACTATGAGGGTATGGTAACCATTGCTTCGTATGCATTACCTATAGCCGAGGTTTTGGTTCGTTATCCCGGACAACTTACCTACAGAAAAAACAACGAATCCCTCCGCACAAATGAAATAACTCTTTTGCCCTCATGGAGGTTTACCGGACATCTGAAGGGTTTTTCCCTTGGCCTGACTTCCGTTATGAACGAACACTACGGCTCCGATTTTCCGGCAGGATATGATTTCATGAAGAACAGACTGTTCCCGTCTTTTTATCTGAGGGAATATCCATGGGAATTTGGAGTAAAGATCATAAAAAATGTCGGTCTGGTTACCGCACCGGGAATTGGCTATACCTCGCTTGCCCTTCCCCTGAAACCCGTGCAACTGATCAATCCCTCAGGCGACAGTCTTTCTTCCTATACCCCTGATTATATAGGAGTGGATGCATTGCGTTCTCACCGCTACAGCTCCTGGAAAATTATCCTCCCCGTTTTTCTGGAGTACAAGATACCATCAGGCAGAAAATCGGCCTATATCGCAGCCGGAGTTACGGGTGGCCTTCGGATCGACGGAAAAATCAGATATACCTACAAAAAGGACGGATACCGTTACAAGGAAGAAATCAAAGGTCCATGGTATGTCAATCCCTGGGAATTATCAGCTCAAATAAGAGCCGGTTCTGGCCAGTTTGGATTATTTGCCGATGTTGCCCTGACACCTTTGTTCAAAAAAGAAAAGGCACCGGCTTTTTATCCGGTAACGGGAGGAATTACCATTAACCTGAACCGCTGACACACATTTTCAAAGTAATCATGGGAAATCAGAAAAAAACTGCAGGCAGAATCTTTCTGGTAGTCCGGTGGACTGTACTGATTTTCCTTTTATGGTCGGTCAGCGGGGTTGTTACATACCGGTTCATCAACCCGCCCTTTACATTTCTGATGTTCAAAAGGACTTACCAGCAGATTGCCCAGGAGAAACCGGTAAAGATTGAGCGGCAATGGAAGTCGCTGGATGAAATTTCACCGCATCTGGTGCGGGCTGTTATTGCCGCTGAGGATAATAATTTTCCCCGACATTTTGGTTTCGACCTGGACGCAATGAAAAATGCACTGGAACACAACCAGAAAAGCAGCCGGCTGCACGGCGCAAGCACCATCACGCAGCAAACCGCAAAAAATGTGTTTCTGTGGCCCCGGCGGTCGTATGTGAGAAAAGCTTTTGAGTTCTACTTCACTTTTCTTATGGAAGTTTTCTGGAGCAAAAAAAGGATAATGGAAGTGTATCTGAATGTAATTGAAACCGGACCAGGTATTTATGGAGCAGAAGCAGCTGCCCGCAGATACTTTCATAAGCCGGCTTCACGTCTTACCCCCGCGGAATCGGCACTGATTGCCGCTGCCCTTCCCGCTCCCCGAAAAAGAAATCCGGGAAATCCAAGTGCCTATATGCTCCGTCGTCAGGCTCAGATCCTTGATGTTATGGAAAAAATCGGACCAATAAAATGGAGGTAATTTTCAATTTCCGATTTCCGTAACAAAATCACGTCATAAATGCAGGAAACCATTTTGCAGGAAATGATAATCAGAAACTGAAAATCAATTCTTGTTTGATTTTTAAAAAAAACGTGTAAATTTCTGCCATATTTCACACCCGAAGGCAGACTGGAAGGGAATTAAAGGATACACACCTCCCGTAAACTAGCTGTTTCACGATGACCCAAAGAAAAGAGCCGGAAGTTCTTTGCAGGAATTGTATGCAGGTACAGATCAGAACGGAGTTTTCTGACCATTTTGAATGAAAAAAGATCCATAAACCGGTGGGGAAATAAGGCTTGTCGAAAGTAACAGCAAGATGATTATTACAACATCTGAAGTACAAATGACAAAGTACAAACTTTTAAAATTTACCCCTATGGAAAAGCAGGAACTCCTTACAAAAGTTAAAGAAGTAGTGGCCAGGGTTCTCAAAATGGACCCTGAAGAAATTGCCGACGATGCCAATTTTGTATTTGATCTGGGCGCCGACAGCATGCAGAGCATTCAGCTGGTAGCTGCCTTTGAGGAAGAATTCGGCATTACCATGGATCAAGACAGAGCACTATCAGTGCAGACAGTAAATGCTGCAGCCGATTTCATTGAAGCGTACCTGAAAAAATGAAAATGGGAAGATAATTTCCCCGGTCTGAGCGAAAAAATTTATTTCCGGTTCAAATGTTCAACCTGAAAATCATTCCATTTTATGATTACACCCCGTTTCGAGGTTCACCGCAAGAATCTGGATAAAATTTTCTACCCGGAATCCGTGGCCATTGTCGGAGCCAACAATGTGCGAGGCACAGTGCCGCACGATATTCTTGACAACATTCTCAAAGCGAATTTCAACGGGGTAGTTTATCCTGTCAGCCCGCGCGAACGGTTCATTGCCGGAGTGAAAGCATATAAATATGTAATCGACATTCCTGATCCGGTCGATCTGGCTATCCTTGTATTTCCGAGCCAGGTCTGCCATCTTGCATTGGAACAGTGCGGGCAGAAAGGGATTCCCGCCGCCATTGTTATCTCTGCAGGATTCAGGGAAGTAGGACAGGCAGGTAAAGAAAGAGAAGAAGAGCTGAAACGTATTGCTGAAAAATACGGGATATCCTTCATCGGGCCTAACTGTCTCGGTGTGATTAATACCGACAGCCGTTCCCTGCTGAATGCATCGTTTGCCCGGAAAATGCCGGAAGAAGGAAGCATCAGTTTTCTTTCGCAGAGCGGCGCTTTGTGCACGGCTGTGCTCGACTATGCGCAGGCACGGAATATTGGATTTGCCAAGTTCATCAGTTTCGGTA
>Ga0209381_1005601_pt1 | contig 10087 bp, 13 predicted proteins | sample DewCreD2012metaG_FD_184111 | JGI IMG/M metagenome (GOLD analysis project Ga0209381, IMG submission 184111) | Hot spring sediment bacterial and archeal communities from British Columbia, Canada, to study Microbial Dark Matter (Phase II) - Dewar... ...
ATCAACATTGATAGAACTCCAAATTCTATCAACGCTGATATGTCTTGGATATTTATCAACACTTATATATTTCGGATGTCTATCAATGTTGATACGACTCCAAATTTTATCAACTTGATATGTCTTGGATATTTATCAACAGTGATAGAACTCCAAATTCTATCAACGCTGATATGTCTTGGATATTTATCAATGCTGATAGAACTCCAAATTCTATCAACTTGATATGTCTTGGATATTTATTTCCACGAATAGATGTTGGATATTTATTTCTGGAAATACGACTCCAATCTAGCAACTGAATATGTCTGAGATATTATCAATACTGATATATTTCTAGAAATAGAATTTGGATATTTATCAACATCATTAAAGTGAGATTCGATTGATAATCGAGTTATTTGTCGAAATGTCATCAACGCCGAAATTCGTCTGGCTTATATACTCATTGGTGGAAAGCTAACTTCAATAGTGAAACTTTCCACCAATAAGTATTGATAGAATCCAAAATCATCAACATTGCGAAGATTTAATCGAACTCTTTATTAAAGTGGGAACAATATTTAGATAAATCCAAATATTCTTCGAATCGATATGATGATAGTTAGAATTTCATTTGCGTTGGTATCATATGCAAGTCGATGTTGATGTTAATCCAGATTGTATTTCTTTCTCCTGATATCACATCTCATTTCGTCAGTGTTGAGAAGTATCGAGTTCAATCGGAGTTTTGTCGGTTCTCGGACGGATTTGTCTTCTTTCGACCGAGAGTCGATGTTGGTTTGGTATTTTCCTCCAAATTCATTTCCCGGTCTTGAATTTGACCTGTCGGATTCGGTTTTGAGTTTACTTTACCTTACTTATAGCAATGAAAGACATATCTTTTAACTGGATCTCCCGCTTGATCGACACTTTGTCCGATGGAGATAACTTTCGAAAAGAGGGGTTTTAATAGATTTTCAATGGCAGGTCGTGTTCCGTGATATACTTCATCTTCCGCTCGTTTTATCAGAATCCATTCGGCGGTGTCTCTTTCAATAACACCACATTCCAAGATTAACACTCCTCCAGGAGCAAGAATTCTCGCAATTTCGTTCATTAACTTATTTGACCCGTCAGGATTAAAGTAAGACGGAGTCGTGGCGTAGTGAAATGCTGATAACAAGAGGATGACGTCATAAGAGAAATCTTTTTCATTTCTTAAGGTGTTCCAATCTCGGCACTGGTAAGTAATCTTCTCTTTCTGATCTGGTAGAAGACGAGCTCTCGCTTTCTCGATCATGCGGGGATCCTTGTCAATTCCAACCACAAGTTTGGCTCCATGTTTTGAAGCTTTGATACAAAAGTATCCCTCATTGCAACCGACATCAAGGACACGTTTATCCCGGAAAAGATTCTTCGCTCGAAGAGCCTTCCACTTCTCCGGTGATTTCGATATTCCATGTTGTCCAGGAAAGCTTTGATAGGAAGACATTTTAATCTTGGAAATAAAATATTCATCGGAAGATGTTTCGACTTTCAGGGAAACTTTCGAAAAAAACGCCGAAGAAAAAAGAATGTCAGTCAAAGTGACGATTGACGGTCACAGGTATGAGGTGGGAGACTTCATACCGCATCATCCTGGTGAAAAGGAAGCGAAGGGTCGGACTCTTCGAAAATATGCTGATCAAGATATTACCGATGTCTTTTTTCGGTATCACGCGAAACCGAAGAGGAGAGAGAGATCACAGTTGATACTTAATCTCGCTCGACAACTTGGAGAATATAATGGTGTGAAATATCTTGGTCCGGCGTAATAACGTCAGAATCTTTTAACTCAACGGAGTTCCGTTGAATTAAAAGAATATACATAAGTTGGAATGTCGTCGATTGGATACTTTCGACAGAAAAAATCGGAAAAAAAAAATGAATTTTCGATTTAAGAGTCAAAAAGAGTTTGATAATTCTACTGTACTATGGAAAGTATGAGAAGAGCTTTTGGTGCCACGATATATGACCTGCCCCTTGAGATTCTCGATATGATATCGAACTATCTTTCAATGACGGATAGGATGAGTTTGAGGTTGACATGTTGGGGTTTTTACATGGGGATTCGGGAAGGAGTGGAGGAGAAACTGTATTCCAATCAGGTGGACCATTATCGGGACCTGATTTTATGTCTCAAGGAGAACAAGTGTGCGTATGACACATCGATTATGGGGTCAGGGAAGACTTATACAGCGTGTGCGGTGGCGGCCAAGTTGAGACTGTCTTTGACGGTGTTTTGTCCGAAGTCCGTGTGTCCGGTGTGGGAGAGAGTTGCCTCATACTTTCGAATTGATGAGGTGATGGTTAACACATATGCGAGTCTTCGACTGAATAGGACCTACCTCAACCTTGTGGAAAAGGAGGGTAGGACGAAGTATGTGATCACACCGGAGTGGTTTAATAAGATTCGGAAAGGGACACTTCTTGTCTTTGATGAGGCCCATGCCCTGAAGAACGACACGGTACAGTTTGATTGTGCACGAGTTCTGGCCAAGGGTATCTTCTCACAACCGGACTTTCGGTCATATGTTCTCTATATTTCGGCGACACCCTTTGATAAGAAGGAACAGGTAGGGCGTATATGTCAACTTCTTAACGTCATTCGGAAGAGTCGACTGGCTCATCAGGATATTTATCGAGGTTATGTTCTTGATGGTATTCAGGATTTGATTGACTATTGTGAATGGGTGTCAGATCTCGATCTGAGTTCTGTGGCCAGAAAGATTGACAAATTTAACAAGTACAATATAATGATGGAACTGTTTACAAACCATGTCAAATCGAGGTTCTTTTTGTCCATGCCTCCACCGATTCTTGATAAGAATGCGAAGCTGGATGCGAAAAATGGTTATTACAAGCTGATGTCAAGAGATGCGAAAATTCTCATGGATGAGGTAATTCAGGAGCTGAGGGAGATTGTTCAAAATGAGACCCAGATCGAGTGGAATCGAGTTCTGAACTCGTGTCGAAAGAGTGAGAAAGCCAAGTTGGAGATCTTTATCCGAAAGACACGGTCAATTCTGAACTCGGATAATTGGACGAAGGTTATTATCATGTTCAACTATCTTGAACCGATTGAACTTTGTACCCGCTTTCTCTCTTCGTATAATCCTCTTGTGATTACAGGTAAGACACCTCTTTCCACTCGTGATGAGTACATCACAAAGTTTAATACGGATGCTCAATGTCGTCTTCTCATTGGAAGTATGTCAGTGACGTGTTTGGGAGTTTCACTTCATGATACCACGGGTAAACATCCGAGAGTCATGTTTCTTTCACCCACCTATAGTGTCATTAACATGCATCAGGCCTCTCTTCGTATTCATCGGATTGGATCGAAGTCTCCTGCCACTCTTCGCTTTGTCTATGCGAGAGATCATATCGACGAGACGAGACTGATTGAAATCATTGCCAAGAAGTCGGAGCACTTAAAATCATTACGAGATGAGAAGCTTAAAGATGTCAAGTATCCGGGTGAATATGAAGCCGAGATTGAAAACTAAGTTTTCTTTCTCGACTATATTTCGATGACCCAGAGGGTCATCGAAGTCCTAACATTTAAAGATGTCGATTGTAAAAATGAATTCCGTTGAAGCAGAATCGCTAGGTGGCAAAATGCAATTTGACGATCTTCCCCCCGAAGTTGTATGTCATATTCTGAAATATTTATCGGTTCGGGATCTTCTTTTCATGAGTCAAGTGTCGTGGAAATATTTTAATCTTATTAAGGGAAGATGGAAGGAATTTGACTCTTTCGACAATCGTCGATTTCTTGCGGAGTTATTTACGAAAGAGATGATAAGACAAAATTATGGAAAAGAGATCATTCAGATGCAGCTGGGATACTATTCCTTCTTAACAGATGAGGAGAAAGACTCTCTTGAAGAAGCTTTGACTAAAGTTATTAAAGAGGGAACTCTCGAACTTGTACCCCAAATCATCGAAATTTTCACCTATGAAGAACTCACGCATGTTGCAAAGTACACTTGTTCCAAGATTGGTCAGCAGATTATTCGCAAACAGAAAAAAGTTTCTCAGATCGTGATGGACATCATCACCCCCAAACTAAGTCAGTTAAATTTTCTTCGATGAAGATTTCAGAAAATATTCCAGGTTAAGGCCGAAATCTTCATCGAAGAAGAAGAATTTAGCGATTTAATTTCTTAGCACAACGGTAACACATGCCATTATGTTTATTGAGAGTATCTTGAGTGAATTCACCTCCACACGTTCCGCCACAAAGAAACTTGGGCTTTCCTTTGGGGGACTTGTCGGAAGGAGGGGGAGAGTTCAATTTGGTGGCACATCGGAAACACATGCCATTATGTTTATTGAGAGTATCTTGAGTGAATTCGCCTCCACACGTTCCGCCACAGAGAAACTTGGGCTTTATCTTGCGGGACTTTTCGGAATTTGGAGGAGAGTTCAATTTGGTAGCACAACGGTAACACATGCCGTTATGTTTATCGAGAGTTTTCTGGGTGTATTTTTGACCACAGGTTCCAGAACAGGGGAACTTTTCGGACTTTGACGGAGACTTTGTTTCGGAAGGAGGACTTGTTTTCTTTCGCCAGCATCGGTTACACGTGCCATTCCACTTGTTGAGAGTTTGTTGTGTGAACTCCTTATCACATCCCGGACACTTGGCCTTTCCGTTTGTCTTTTTGTCGAGATCTCTTGGAGGAGGGGACTCAGGGAGAGTCTTTTCGTCAGAGGAAGAGGGTTCCGGAGGAGACGAAGAGGAAACAGACATGGAGGGAATATTCGGTATCTTTGGAAGAGGAAGAGTTTTCGAAAGTGTCGACATGAAAATATAAGAGTTGAATTTATTTCGAATTTCGAATTAGAATGGAAGATCATATTTATGATTTAACATTTCAAATCGGAATCGAAATCGAATTCGGTCAAGAGGAGGTGGAAGGAGTTTCTTGTTCAACTTGGAAGGGTTTAAAGAGGTCAATTTTAAAGATGTCGGAAAAGTTTCGATCGGTGTAAAGATGGTCAGGATCTCGATGTAAGATCGAGTGACGGAAAACATATTCGAGGGAGACACCGGTCTGATTGGCGAGGAGTTGGAGATCGTCATATTTCTTTTGGCATTCTAAATAGTCAAAGAAACTGCTAATGACTTGAAAGGTGTTAAATCCACGATTCCATCCAGATGTAATTCCGACACGATTTCGAAAGTCCGTTGTCTGAGAAGGATGTGTATAGGCTTTAATATTAAAGTTTCGTGAAATCTTATTATTCTCGGCATAAACTTCTGTGAAGTTGAAATCGGTGACAAAAAGACGATATCCAAATGTGGGAACGGAAAATTTAAGATTGTCAATGTCATAACTTAGAATGACATCTTCGGCCCGATAAAGAAAGTTATCAAGTTTAAGATCATTGTGATTAATCTTATAGTGAGTTAAAAGTTGAGCGATATAGAGAGCTTGAAAGAGAACGGAGATCCACGCATTGTCAGGACAAAATGGAATTTCTGGATTAATTGCATTAAGACGCTCGACAACAATTTGGCCTTTCTTAACATCAAACTCATAATAACGAGGAAGAAACATGTTAAGTGGCTCGATGGAAGTTAAATATTGGACAACTTTCTGGATATGTCGAGTTTCACTTGAACGAGTCTTTGACTTTTCTTTAAGAATAACACGTGTTGGATCACTGGGATGAATAAAACATGTGAAAAAACATCCCTCTCCTAACATCGTTTGTTTTTTGTTCCGGAAATCCTTTTTGGTTTCTTGTCTTCCGAAGATTTTCGAAAATCTTTTACTTTTCTCGCGTTAAAAGATTTTCGAAAATCTTCGGAAGACAAGAACATAAATCTTTAATAAGATTAAAATAATAGGAACCCATGAACCAACTTGACGAGACGATTAATTACTTAGCGAGAACCTGGTCACCTCTTTTCGGTATCATCGACTATTTGGAAATAAGTCAGATTCCTCTTCAACCCGTTCTTCCATCAAATTACACTGGACACCTCTATCTTGGACCTCTCTTTCCATCAGAAGTTCTTCTTTCCTTCTTTCGAGAGAAGAACATCACGGTTGTTATTTCGATGGGATTTCCAACAAAGCCATTTCCAGATGTTCCGGGAATTCATTGGTACGGCTATCCGATTGAGGACAACCTTCAGGAAGATAACGCCAAACGTTTTGAAAACTATCTTCCGGAAATCTGTACAATTCTCGACTCCTCTCTTTCAAAGGGGGAAAATGTTTATGTTCACTGTATGGCCGGAATCTCCCGTTCAGCTACGGTCGTTCTCTACTTCCTTATCTCTCGATTTCTCGTTTTCTCCTATAACAATAAACCGTTGAGTCTTAAGTTTTGGCATACTTTTAAAACACTTTCTCCGTCAAAGAACTTACTTCTCGACTTTGTCAAGTATCTTAAGAAGTATCGAAAAGTCATCTCTCCCAATCGCCGTTTTCTTCAGATCTGTCATGACTTTATCCAAAAGAACTATGTCTACGCTTAATCGTTCTTCTTTTGTTCTTCTCTTCTCTTGATCTTCTCTGAAATGTCGTCTGAAAGACAGAGTCGAGAGAGATAGTCAACAATGTCAAAGTGTTTATTATCGGCTGCAATCGAGATAGCCTCAGCACATCGTGTCTGAAAATCTATTCCATGGTGAAGAAGATACGTAATAAGATCAAGAAATCCATTTTCTGCCGCTAAAACAAGAGCTTCATTATCTTGGGCGGAAATCGACGCCCCTTTTAACAAAAGATACGAAACCACATCCAAATGCCATTCACTTACAGCAGCGAGGAAAGCTTCACTCTCTTGGGCTGAAGGGTCAGCTCCATGTTCGACAAGGTATTTCACTATGTCAAGATGACCATTTCTTGCAGCTCGGATGAGAGCATCATTCTCTTCCGCAAAGATATTTGCACCTCTTTCATGGAGATACTTCACCAATTCCAAGTAACCATTACTTGCAGCAAGACGGAGAGGAAGATCATTGAGCGAGGAAAGATGAGCTCCCTTATCAAGAAGATAGACAACCAGGTCTTGATAACCATTTGCCGCAGCATAGGAAAGAGCTTGGTCATTATTGGCGGAAACATCCGCCCCCGATTCGACCAGATACTTAACCACGTCTCGATGACCATTTCGTACCGCAAGTCGGAGAGCTTCATTGTCTTCAGCGGAAATATCTGCTCCAGATTCGACCAGATACTTAACCACATCGAGATGACCATAACTTGCCGCCCAACGAAGAGCCATATTCTCATGGGCGGAAATATTTGCTCCCTGTTCATGGAGATATTTAACCACATCCAGGTGTCCATTCATACTGGCAAGACGAAGTGCATAATTGTCCCGATAATGAAGATTTGCCGAATGCTCGACCAACAGTTTCACAATATGAAGATGTCCTCTTTCCGCGGCCAAAGAGAGGGCCTCAGCCATAACAAAAGGAGAAACTCCCATCTGCAACGCCCGGACAACTAAAAAGAGAACTCCACTTTCAGCTCCGGTAATTAACAGATCTCTCGCTCGGACATTTCGAGGAACGTTTCTCACAATCTCTTGAATTTGCTCCTTCAGAGATCGAGGAGAAGAAGGTAACTTCGGAGAGATATGTTTGAGCCACACTCGTTTCCAAAAGCGCTCATTTTGACACAGAGAGGCAAAACGTCGATTTACTCGACATGTCTTAAAAATCTCGTCAGGCGGAAGAGACAGAAGAATCTCACCAAGAATATCAGTCGGAATCTCGAAACTCATCTTTCGATCAACGGAAAATTCCTTTTCATGTTTCTTGAAATAATTTTCTCTCTCTGTCGAATCTTGGAAAGAAGGAAGTAACATCAACGTGTTTGGTATCAAGAGAGATAACACTTCGACTCTCAACGAGACTCGAATGTCTCCAAAGTTGAAAATTGGAGGTAACAGAACAAGACAATGTTAAGATTTGTATCGGTCTCACTTGAAACTTTTCAATGTCTAAAGTGATGTCCTGATAAAAGGAGATTTAGAAAAGGAAAGAATCGATAATCGATGGAGTACAGTATTTGCGATCTTCCCCCGGATCTGCTGTACTATATCTTTTCATTTAATTGGGACTTGATTTTAGTGTCACAAAGATTGTGTTCGTATCTTCGAGGACTGATGAGACGAACTTTTCTTTTCTCTCTTCTTCAACGACCTCTCACAGAGAGGGAGATTGATCACTATCTGGGAACTCAACCTTCCTATTTTGCGTGTTACATATCACTTCCCTCGATAACTCTCGGATATTGTCAAATGGTAACATCGAATGGAGAGACAAAGATTATCTGTCACACATTCGATGAGGATTACACTACCTTTATTGAGTCCACCCAAGACAATACAACTATTTTAACGATACTGGAGAGTCTTCTCGAGGAATCAGAACATGTTAACTTTCTTGAGAGATGTCAACTTGATGTGAGATCCCAGTATTACATTCTCTGTCGTCGAATGGAAATCTTTCCCGATGTCAGAAAGAGGGACATTAAAGAGTTTCTATTAAAGAAACTTCGACGGATCTTGGATTCCCTTTCTCGGAACTATTTGCAACGAACTCGATCTCGACGAGTTTCGGAGTCCTCTCTTATAAGTTTTGTGTCAGGTCATCTGTACTTGTTGACTCAGATTACCGATCTTAAACTTTCGGTGAGAGGTTTACGTTCCTCCTCGAGAGAAGATTTTTCCCGGTCGATATCGAAAACTCAATCTCTCGACGAGTTAAGATTTTCACTTGAGAAAATATATCAGGATGCGGTTCACCTCTATCAAGAAATTGAAAACTATCTTCTTTCTTTCGGCGAATCCTAAATTCGGATGTCGAACTCTTTGGATGATGTGAGAAAACGTCTTGACGAACTTCCAGTTTCAGATCTGAAATATCTTCAGACCTATCTTCAAGCCCAAATCGAATGTCGAGAACGTGTGGACCAGCTTCAGAAAGAAAAGGAGGAACTTCTGAAGAAATATCAGAAAGCGGAGGAGAAATACACCCGGGCGATGGAGATACTTGACATTGTGGAACGAAATGGATGGTACTTGAGTGTTAAGAAGTATGATATTCCGACGATAAAATGTCTTCCCTTACCCCTATACTTGAAAGTGGAGCAACGTCTTGATGGAACTTGGAGAGTCGTCGATCTCAGTAAACATCAGAAGGACTGGTTTACCTTTCTACATTATGATTATCGACCGACAGATGACGACGCATGGATTTTAACAGAGGATCGGGAAGATCGATATGAAAGAGGTGTCATGACAGTCTATCTCTATTTTAAGCCCCAAAATCCGGAATTCTTGGGAATTCGTCGGAATACAAAGTTCGAGTGTATTTCTCGAAGTGGAGACGTTATCGAGTTTCGCTGGAAAGACGATGGGCCGGTCTGTTTGGAACATCCAGATCTCGAATGGGACGAAGATTACTATATTCTTCCAGACAGTGTCAAAATCTCCTTCTAGAATTAAACGACCCATCCATGTTAAAAATACTTCGAGTATCTTTGATTCTCGAAGTGTACGTTTTTTTGGAGATAGAGTTCTCATTTCTATTTCTCCGAATATGTTTGGGATGTTTATTTCTGTTGATACAACTCTCATTTCTATTTCTCCAAATATGTTTGAAATGTTTATCAGTGTTGATACGACTCTCATTTCTATTTCTCCGAATATGTTTGGGATGTTTATCGATGTTGATATGTTTTGGATATCTATCAACACTGATATATGATTTGGATATTTATTCATGTTGATACGACTCTCATTTCTATCAGCACTTATATGTTTGAGATGTTTATCGATGTTGATACGACTCTCATTTCTATCAACGTTGATATGTTTGAGATGTTTATCGATGTTGATACGACTCTCATTTCTATCAACACTGATATGTTTGAGATATCTATCAATGTTGATATGTTTTGGATATCTATCAACATTGATATATCTTGAATGTTTATCAATGTTGATACGACTCTCATTTCTATCAACATTGATATATCTTGAATGTTTATCAATGTTGATACGACTCTCATTTCTATCAACATTGATA
>Ga0209381_1005602_pt1 | contig 10086 bp, 8 predicted proteins | sample DewCreD2012metaG_FD_184111 | JGI IMG/M metagenome (GOLD analysis project Ga0209381, IMG submission 184111) | Hot spring sediment bacterial and archeal communities from British Columbia, Canada, to study Microbial Dark Matter (Phase II) - Dewar... ...
GGGCGCGGGCCATCGCCTCCAAGAGCCGGATGCGCCGCTGACTGTTCTCCATCAGCTCGTCGTAGGCCGACAGGATGCCCGCGATCCGCCGTTGCACCGGCAGCGGGGGAAACGGGACGGGCAATTTTGCCAAGTTCGTGCTGTTGATGTTCTGTTGGACTGCGCCTGCCGCAATGGAAAGCAAGTGTTCGCGTCCCGACTTTGAGTTGAAGAAATAGCGGTAGAACCGAACATCCGCCTGCTCGTTCAACCGAAGTCGAATGAGGAATGCTCCAGGCAAAACCGGTTTGTCGAACCCTCTGAAGATGCCAGCGATGCCGCACGTTCCCGACCGTGAGATTACGAGGTCGTCCTTGCGGAGGATGTGGGTTTGGAACTTTTCGGGGTCGAGCCGAGCCAGCGGCATGGTGTCGTAGGAAATACAACCGTCATTGTCCATGTCGGTGGTGCGCAAGGTTGCGACGTTTCCATCGTCAGCATAGAGGTCGCCACTGAAGCGCGGTCCGAACGCAGAGTCGGTTACAACTTCGCCGAAGGATATGACGCGCCAATCGCTGGGCAAATTTTCGAGGAGGCCAGCCATCGTCACGCCTCCAGAATCTCCGCCCCGTTGCCGGCGATGGTTTGTTCGCGGTCGCGCGCCTGGGCGTGGGCGCGTCCGGGTGTGGCCCTTTCAGGGCAAACCATGTTGTGGTTGGCCGTGTTCCTGGGGCGTTGCCCCAGGCTGACGGGTTTTGCGCCGTTGGCGCACAAATCCATCCGCGCCAAAGGCGCAACGACTCTACAGCCCAGGGCAACGCCCTGGGGACCCGGCCCAATCAAACCATCCCCGCCCTGAAAGGGCACAACTCGAATCACCCCGCCCACCAACGGAAACGCCACCCCACGCCCCACCCTCTCCGCCGCGTTGCCGGCGATGGTTGGTTCGAGGTCGCGCGCCGGAATCCCGGAGGGATTCAATGTGAATAGCCGTGGGTGGCAACCCACGGAACAGCGCGGCAAAACCGTCGCAACCCCGGAGGGGTTGAATGTGGCTGGCAACGTGCGCCCCGTTCGCCCCCTCCGGGGTCGTGGCGTCAACGAACACCAAACTGTGGGTTGCCACCCACGGCTATTCGTGGTTGTCCCCGCTGGGGACGGACGGACGGGAAACGTGCGGCGCGATTGGCGGTTCATTTCATTGCTCCCTTTTTCTTCCTCTTGGGCAGCTTTTTGACCTCGGCATCAAGCAAGTTGAGCAGGTCGGCTTCGCCCTGGGCTTCGAGCTCCGCCCGGCGGCGGGCGGCGAAGCGCTCGTATTCGTCCTCGGCGCGCTGGTGCGCCGCTTCGCGGCTGACCTTGCCGGAATCGGGCAGAATCGCCCGCTCGTTGAGGTTCAGGAAATCGTGAAGGCGGGTGAGCCAGTTCTTCAGGAAGATTTGTTTGCGCCGCTGGGCCTGGTCCTCGGCAAAGTCCAGGAACATGACGACCAGCCGGTTCAGTTCCTCGATCTCATTTTCGCGCAGGTAATTCTTGGCGACGGTCACATCGCCCTTGCGCACCACGCCACTGTGCCACGAAGTCAGGCCCATGTTCGGCCGGGAGGCATTGGCGCGTTCGGCGATGAGTTCGGCGGCCGTCCTGCCCGTGGCGGCGAAGTGCAGCTTGTTCTGAATGGTCTGAAAGAAGACCTGCGTCTCGGGTTCGGTTGGATCGTAATCGGCGGCCAGGGCGAGGATTTCCCGCACGCGCAGATACACCCGGCGTTCGCTGGCGCGGATGTCGCGGATGCGCTCCAGCAGTTCGTCGAAGTAATCCACCTGGCCCTTGCCCGGCGGGTTCTTGAGGCGTTCGTCGTCCATCGTGAATCCCTTCACGAGGTATTCTTTGAGCCGGGCGGTGGCCCACTGCCGGAACTGCGTGCCGCGCGGAGATTTCACCCGGTAGCCCACGGAGATGATGGCGTCCAGATTGTAGTGCTGCGTCTCGTAGGTTTTGCCGTCGGCGGCAGTTATCCGGAATTTCCGGATAACTGATTCCGGGGACAATTCTCCCTCGGCAAAGACGTTCTGGATGTGCTCGTTGATCGTCCGAACATCTTTCTGGAAGAGTTCCGCCATCAGCTTTTGGGTCAGCCAGACGGTTTCGTCCTCAAACCGGCATTGGATGCGCGTCTGGCCATCCGGGGCTTGGTAGAGGATCAACTGAGACTGGGGGGCGTCGCTCATGTCTCCAGAATCTCCGCCACGTTGCCGGCGATGGTTTGTTCGAGGTCGCGCGCCTGGGCGTTGAGGGTTTCGAGTTCCTCGTTCAGCGTTTCGAGTTGTTCCTTGAAGTCCTCGTCGCTCACGGCTTCGCCGGCGGCCACGCCCACGTAGCGGCCGGGGTTGAGCGACCAGCCTTGCGCTTCGATTTCCTTGAGCGTGGCGGCGCGGCACAGGCCGGGCACGTCGCGGTATTGGATGGGGAGCGTGCCCGCCTCGGGTGCTGCGTTTCGCGCCCTCGCGGAACGCTCGGAGTTGCCCGCGGGGGCGCGGTCAACAGCACGCGAGGGCGCGTGTGCTCCCCCGAAGATTTCTTCGAGCTTCGCGCGGGCTTCGTCGCCGCCGAGGGTGAAATCCAATTCTTCGCCGCGATAGAGGCGGACGATGTTCGCCAGAAAACTGATCTGTGTCTCCGTCCAGTCGCGGTGCGCGCGGTCAATCTGCCGATAAATGTGCCGGGCATCTATGAAGAGCACGGAGTCGGCGCGGTCAGGAGCGCGGGATTCATCCCGCTTCACCGTGGAATCGAGGGAGGCGTTGGAGTTTTTCGAGACCTTGCTGCTGGCGGACGTTGAAGCGGCGTGAAGGCCGCGCGCCTTGGATTTATCCAAGAACCACAGCGTGCAAGGCAATGTCACCGTGTAAAACATGTTCGGGCCGACGGCGACCATGACGTCCACGGCGCGGCTTTGGATGAGCTGGCGGCGGAGTTCCTGTTCGGAGGCGCGGGCGTCGGACGCGGAGTTGGCCATGACGAAGCCGGCCCGGCCCTTTTCATTCAGCGCGGAATAGAACAATTGAATCCAGAGATAATTCGCGTTGTCCGTGCGCGGCAGGCCGAAGGGAAACCGGCGAGCCGGGCCGACGGAATCTTTCAGCCGTTCCTTGTCCACGGCATCCACGTTGAACGGCGGATTGGCGAGGACGAAATCGAACCGCCCGACGCTCTGGTGCAAATCTTCGTAGTAGCTGATGGCTTCGCGGATGTCGCCTTCAAGCCCGTGGACGGCGAGGTTCATCCGGCAGAGCCGCACGGTTTCGGCGACTTTTTCCTGACCGCAAATCGCGAGTTCGGCGGAGGGATTCTTTTTGTGCTCGGCCACGAAGCGCGCGCTCTGCACGAACATGCCGCCCGAACCGCACGCCGGGTCGAGGATGCGCCCGTGATACGGCTCAAGCACTTCAACGAGGAAGCGGACGATGGAACTGGGCGTGTAGAATTCGCCGCCCTTCTGTCCCTCGGTGCGCGCGAATTCGCCGAGGAAGTATTCATAGACGCGGCCAAAGGCGTCGTAGTCGAGGCTGACAGGGATTTCGGAAACGCGCTTGAGCAGTTCCTTGAGGAGCGTGCTGTTGAAAAGGTTGTAGGTCTTGGGCAGCACGCCGGCGAGTTGCGCGTTGTGCTTCTCGATGTCGCGCATGGCTTCGTTGACGGCCTTGCCCACGTCCGCGCCTTCGGGCAGCGCGAGCAGCTTTTCAAAGCGGGCGTTGGGTGTGAGAAACAGAACGCCTTCCGCGTTGTAAGCGTCGGGATCGTCCAGCCGCGAGCCGCGCCGCGAAGAGACGGCGGATTTTTCCAGCGCCGCGCGGCGAACGCTGAATCGTGCATCGGCAAAGCGGAGGAAAATCAGGCCGAGAACCGGCGCGGAGTATTCCTGCGATTTGAGGCCGGAATTGGCGCGAAGCTGGTCGGCAGCGCCCCAAAGACGTTTTTCCAGCGTGTCGTTGGCGGTGTCTTTTTCGGATGGCGCAATCCAGTGCATGAAACGGCGCGATGATAACGACAACCGCGCGGCGCAACAAGCGCAGGGACTTGTTGCGATTGAAAAGCGGGAGTTGCATCGGGCGGGTCGCTCGATGCGGCAGGCGAGCCGCCCGCGCTACCTGCTTTCCGATTTGGGTCTTTGCGTTTAACTGTTTTTCTTCCGCTGCACCTTCGCCGCCACTTTGAGCCGCAGGGCGTTGAGCCGGATGAAGCCGGTGGCGTCGTCCTGGTTGTAGGCGCGCGTCGGGTCGGCTTCCATCGTCGCGATGTGCGGGTTGTAGAGACTCACCGGACTCTTGCGGCCGGCGACCATGAGGTTGCCCTTGTAAAGTTTCACGCGCACGGTGCCGGTCACGTTCTGCTGGCTCTCCTCGACCAGCGCCTGCAACGCCAGCCGCTCGGGCGAATACCAGTAGCCGTAATACACCAGCTCCGCGTAGCGCGGGATGAGCGAGTCGCGCAGGTGCATGACTTCGCGATCCATCGTGAGGCTCTCCATCTGGCGGTGCGCGAAATGCAGGATCGCGCCGCCGGGGGTCTCATACACGCCGCGCGATTTCATGCCCACGTAACGGTTCTCCACCATGTCCACGCGGCCGACGCCGTGTTTGCCGCCAAGTTTGTTGAGCGCCTTCATCACGCCGAGCGGGGAGAGTTTCTTGCCGTTCACGGCCACGCAGTTGCCCTTCTCAAAATCCAGCGTGACGAATTCCGGTTTGTCCGGCGCGTCTTCGGGGAACACGGAGAGGGTGGTGAAGTGGGCGCGGTTTTTCAAATCGCCCGCGTCAAACCACGGGTCTTCGAGGATGCCGGCCTCGTAGGAGATGTGCAGGAGGTTGCGGTCCATCGAGAAGGGTTTTTTGGCGCTGGCCTGGACGGGAATGTGTTTTTTTTCGCAGTAGGCGATCATTTCGGCGCGGCCGGGAAACTCGTTGCGGTAGCGCGCGTCGCGCCACGGGGCGATGACCTGCAGGTCGGGCGCGAGCGCGGCGGCGGTGAGTTCGAAGCGCACCTGGTCGTTGCCCTTGCCGGTGGCGCCGTGGGCGATGGCGTCGGCCTTTTCCTTGCGGGCGATTTCGACCATGCGTTTGGCGATGAGCGGGCGGGCGATGGACGTGCCGAGGAAGTATTGGCCCTCGTAAATCGCGCCAGCGCGGATCATCGGGAAGATGAAGTCGCGCGCGAATTCCTCCTGCAGGTTGTCAATGTAGATTTTGGCCGCGCCGGTGTTGCGGGCCTTTTTGTCCAGCCCGCGCAGTTCCTCCGCCTGCCCGATGTCGGCGCAGAAGGCGATCATTTCGGCGTTGTATTTTTCCTTGATCCAGGAGAGGAGCACCGAGGTGTCGAGGCCGCCCGAGTATGCGAGAACGATTTTCATAAGCGCAGATGCACCTTGATGATTCGGCCTGCCTGCGGGGTTGGAAAGGGAAAAATGGCCGCGCCGGCGGCGGCCATGTTTCCGCTTGCCGCTCCGGGGGCGCTGAATCATAGTGCGCGCCGTTCGGTGCCCGCCACCGCAGCGTTGGTTTGGGGTCTTAGCTCAGTTGGTAGAGCGTCTCGTTCGCAATGAGAAGGTCAGGGGTTCGAATCCCCTAGGCTCCACCAAACCAGCCCTTGCACCGCCTGATTTCCATGCCCGCCGACCGCCTCTCGCGCCACCTGCTCATCGCCTTTGCGCTGGCCGCCGGGCTCTATGCCGTCGCCTACACGCTCATCGAAGGCCGACGCGCGCGCCACACTCCGTGGGTGGTCGAGTTCACGCCGGTGTCGGCCGCGTCCCAACTGCGCCTGGTCATCCGGCAAGCCAGTCTCGGCCTCGGCCCTGTGGAAGTGCGGGTGCCGCTGGCCGCGCCGGTCCCGGACGCGGCGCGGGTCGAATTTGGCGACGTGCGGCCCGTTCCCTTTCCGGTGCCGGGCGGCCAATGCGTATTTCACGACGCCACGTTCATGCCCGGCACCGTCGTGCTGGACTTTGACGGGGTCAAAGTGCAGTTGCTCCGGCGCGTCCTCACGGTGGGCACGAATGAATTTCCCTGGCACCACCCCGAACCCATCAGCGCGCGGCCGCCATGAAACGATTTGGCCCGCGCGCGGCCCGTTGCTAGACTCCCCGCCTGTGCCGCCACGCATGCCGCCGCGACCCAAATTTGGCGAGGCCAACCTCTCCGCCCTCATCGGGGCGGCGTTTGGCTCGGTGGGCGGGCTGTTTGCGATCGGGTTGGTGCCGGCGCTCGTCATGCGGCGGCCCGAATACCTGGTCGCCGCCCCCACCGTCAGCGTCATCAGCTTCTTCCTCAGCGGGGCGGTCGCGTGGACGCTCGGCGGCCAGATTGGTCCTCGTCTGGCGCGGCTGCTGGGCGGGCGCGCGGGCATGATTGCCGGCGGCGTCCTGGGCGGACTGCTGCCGCTCGCCGGACTGGCCACGTGGGGCTGGCATCTGGCCACGAATTGATCCCGGGCCGACCTTGACCCGCCCCCGGCCCGCCCGCCACGCTGCCGCCTATGAGCGCTGCCGCCCCCGCCCCGGAACCCAAACGCCTCGCCTCGCTCGACATTCTGCGCGGGTTCGACATGTTCTGGATTCTGGGTGCCGACTCGCTCGTCTATGCCCTCAACCGCCTGAGCCAGTCCGGGCCGACGAAGTTCCTGGCGACGCAACTCGAACACGCCGAGTGGTCCGGGTTCCGCTTTTACGATCTGATCTTCCCGCTCTTCGTCTTCATCATGGGCGTCTCGACGGTGTATTCGCTCACCAGGGTGCTCGAGCGCGAGGGGCGGGCGGCGGCGGCGAGGAAAGTCGTCGTGCGCGGCGTGCTTCTGTTCGCCATCGGGCTGTTTTACTCGGGCGGCCTGAGCAACCCGTGGCCGGACATGCGGTTGATGGGCGTGCTGAACCGCATCGCGCTCTGTTACCTGGTTGGCGGGCTGCTGTTCATCTATGTGAAGCCGCGCGCGTTGATCGGCGTGGCCGTCGCGCTGCTGGTGGGTTACTGGGCCGCGCTGACGTTCATCCCCATCCGCGACCTCCGGCTCGACAAGAACCACCTTGCCGCGCAGGCCGAGGCAGCGGGCGACGCGAAACTGGCGGCGCAATTCCGGGCCGCCGGCAACGCCAGCAGCGTGAACCCCTCGGCCATCCGGAACAGCCCCGTCTGGGCGGCCACGGAGCGGATGTTCGCCGCCACCACCAACCGCGTCACCGGGCAATACGATCCCGGTTACAATCTCGCCTGCCATTTCGATTTCCAATACCTGCCGGGCCGCAAGTATGACCTGTTCTGGGATCCCGAGGGGTTGTTGAGCACGATGCCGGCGGTGGTGACGGGGCTGCTGGGGATTTTCGCCGGCCTGTTCCTGCGCCGTCCGGGGTTGAGCGACGGACGGAAGGCCGTCCACCTGCTGGCGGCGGGCGCGGCGCTGGTGGCGCTCGGGTTCCTCTGGGGCATGCAGTTCCCGGTCATCAAGAAAATCTGGACGTCGTCGTTCGTGCTCGTGGCGGGCGGTTACAGCGTGATGCTGCTGGGGGCCTTCTACTGGATGGTCGAGGTGAAAGGCTGGCAGGCGTGGGGCCGGCCCTTCCTGTGGGTGGGCATGAACCCGATCACGCTTTACCTCGTGAGCAATTTCCTCGGGGGCGGCGGTTATGTGCGGCTGGCCAACCGGCTCACCGGCGGCAGCGTGAAGGCGTTCTTTAATGAGCGCATTGCCGCCGGCTGCGGGGACCTGGTGGTTGCGCTCTCCGGCGTGCTGCTGTTCCTCTGGTTCGCGCGGTTCCTGTATCAGCGGAAAATTTTCCTGCGGCTGTGAGCGGGGCCAGCGCGGCCACGAGCGCCGCGAGCTGGGCGGGCGAGTGTTCGCTGGAAATCACAAACCGGAACCAGTCCCGCACCGCGCCATAACGCAGGCGGGGCGGATGGATGCCCGCCGCCAGCAGCCGGCGTTCGATGGCCTGCGCCGCCGCCGCGTTCAGCGGATGCAGCGGAATGACCGGTCCGGGATGATCGGGCAGCGCCCAGCCGGCCGCGCGCAACCGCGCCTTGACCCAGTCCGCGTTCGCGCGCAGTCGGGCGCGAAGTTTCGCGCCCCCGCGCTGGTGCAGCTTCACGGCGGCGAGGGCGGCGTTGGCCAGCGGCAGCGGCAGCGGCGTGCAACCCGTGAATGCCCGGCTGCGGGCGAGGATTTGCTCCCGCAGCGCCCGCGCCCCCAGCACCGCGCCGCCATACGCCCCGAACGCCTTGCTCAAGGTGACGCACTGGATCAACCGCGCCCGCCCCACGCCGCAATGCTCCGGCGTCCCCCGCCCGTGCGCGCCCAGCACGCCCGCGCCATGCGCGTCATCCACCAGCAGCGTCGCGGTCGGCGGCAGCACGCGCCGGTAGGCGTCGAGCGGGGCCACGGACCCGTCGTGCGCGAACAGGCCATCGGTCAGCAGCAGCCAGCGGGCGCGGGGCGCGCGGCGGACGAGCCGTTGCACGGCGGCGGCGTCCCGATGGGGAAAGGTTTGCACCGGCGCGGCCAGGTGGCGGGCCGCATCGCGCAGGGCCGGATGCGCGCGTTCGTCCAGCAGGGCGCGGTTGAACTCCCCGGCCAGCGCCTGGGCGACGAACGCGCTCGTCGCATAGCCGCCGGGGGCAAGCAACGCGGCGGGCGCGCCGAAGAACTCCGCCAGCGCCGTTTCCAATTGTCCGTAAAGCGCGTGTTCCCCGGTGGTCATCCGCGAGGCGGCCACGTTCAGCCCAAATCGCCGCGCCCCGGCGGTCAGCGCCGCGACCACGCGGGGATGTCGGCTGAGGCGGAAATAATCGCAGCCCGCGAAATACAGCAGGGTGCGCCCGCGCCAGCGGACGCGGCTGCCCGCCAGCAGTTGCAGCGGCTCCGGCAGAAGCATGGCGTGGATATAAAGGACGGCGCGGTCCGCCGCACGCGCGAAAGTCGGCCATCTGCGGAACTGGCCGCGCGGACGGTTCCGCTCCGCCGGGGTCCGGCCCGTCGGGCGCCCGTGACGACTGGGGAGCGGGGCCATCCGGCGGGCGGTCACCGGTTGGCCTGCGCTGCGGCCGGCAGGGGCACGGCGATGGCACCGAGGCCGGGCCGGTCGGCGATGCGGTTGCCCAGGATGTCCTGTTCCACGCGCAAGCCGCCCGGCAACCCGCGTTCATCGCCGGGGATTTTCAGGATGGGGATGCCCCGGTCGCGAACCAGTTCCACGTTGCGTGGAACATAGTCTTCAATCCTCACGCCGCCGCCGTTCACAAAACCGGGGTCGCCAAAGAGGGGCGCCGCATCCTGCAGCACCGAATCCGCCGGCCAGTTGTCCGGGCGCAGAAAGAGATTGTTGCGGAAGACCACGTTGGGGATGGCCGGAACCTCGCCGACGTCCGGGCGGTTTTGGTCGCCCGTCACGGTCTGGCTGCGGCCCTGGAGGTAAAAGATGTTGTTGGCGATGAGCACGCCGCGCGCCGTGGGCGCCACAGCGAATCTGGCCACGATGTCGCCGGCGACAAAAATGGTGTTGTTGTGGAAGTAGGTGTTGCACGGCCCCTGGCGCGGGCTTTTGTCGCCGGTGTAGCCGCTCAACCAGAACAGTTTGCCCTCCTGAAACGCGCCGTTCCGGCCCTTCACGCGATGGCCGTCGTTCACGCTGACGTTGTAGCGATAGGCGATGTTGTGATTGTTGCCCAGCACCTCGTAAAAGCCGCCCGCGTTGTGGGCGCTGAGGTTGTGCTGCACGATGATGTCGCGGCAGTGGTAATCAATGTGAACGCCGGCGGAGTCGCCCGGGCCGTTGGCGTTCAGAAACCGGCTGCGCTCGATGACCACGTCGCTGGTCTGCCACGTCCACAGTCCGCTGCCGCGCTTCCAGTTCCGCGTATCCTTCGTGCTGCCGCTGCCCTGGACGTCCAGCTCGCGGAAGCGCCCGCCGCGCAGGCCGGACATCTGCACCCCTGGCCCGCCGGTGTCGCGCACGCGCAGGCGCTCGACGGTGACGTTCTGGATGCCGTTGCTCGGGGCGGTGAACTTGAGGCCGGTGTGGCTGACGTTCGCAATCTCGCAGTCTGCCACAGTGAGGTCGCGCAA
>Ga0209381_1005606_pt1 | contig 10082 bp, 10 predicted proteins | sample DewCreD2012metaG_FD_184111 | JGI IMG/M metagenome (GOLD analysis project Ga0209381, IMG submission 184111) | Hot spring sediment bacterial and archeal communities from British Columbia, Canada, to study Microbial Dark Matter (Phase II) - Dewar... ...
GCCCGAGGCTCAGGTTCAGGCCGCTGTCCAGCCAGGCGCTGTCATAAATCGTCATGAGCAAGCCCACCCCGTCCTGATACTGCTTCTGCGTGACCCAATTCCTCTGCAGTTGCAGCATGACCGTATGCGAGACCTCGCCCCGGTCGCTGAGCGTGTACAGGGGCAGGCGCACGTTGAGCTTGCCGTTGAACAGATTGATTGTTTCGATGTCGCTGAGTGCGTAGCTTCCAGCCGGAGTGCCCGGCTCGGCGGCCCGGGGAGTGTAGCCGTCGACGATGGTCTTCCACGGCTGCGCCCGCACCGTCATCGACGCGGCCAACACGGCCAGCACAAGAATGCGCGCCCCGAGGTGGTCAATGCGAATCTTCAGGCTCTCTCTCATCGCGCCGGCTCCTTCATTCGACCGCGATCACGCACCGCTGCTTGGCGGATGCACCAAGCTGTAACACGTACTCTCCTTTGACCAGCCGCAGCCTTCTCTGCAGCCCCGCCAGCTTCGTTCCGGCGCGCTCCGGCGCCAGGACGCTAACGCCGCTGCGGGCTAGGCGGAGTCCTTCGAGGGTTGTTCCGCCCCGGCTCCTGACCTGGAGAATAACGTCGCCTTCCGCTACTCGGATCGACTGCGGCAGGCAACCAAACTCGTCGATTTCCATCCAGACAAACTGGGGCTGCGGCGGTGGCGCGGCCAGCGCTGCCGCACCGGCGGCCAGCAAGCATGCTGCCCATGCCAGCCGGGCCAGTCCTCTCGCGGCCGCAAACCACACTTTCGTCACTCCGCTGCCGCCCAATAGCATCGCGTCCGCACCATCAAAGGATTGAGAAAATCGTCTCGTCATCGGTCTTGCCTCGCCCTCCTACTTCTTCCCGCTCACCTGCACGCGCAGCTCTTTGGTTTTCGTCTCGCGCGGCAGCTTCAGTTCCGCTGTGAGGCCGTCGGCGGCGGCCGAGAATTCCGCCCGTCCGGTGGCCGCCTCCGCCAGCACGACGTCGCGGCTGGCCACAGTCAGCGTCAGGGCGGTCTCCACCGGCACGGCCAGCCGGTATTCCCTCGCCGCGCCGGACTGGCCGGCCAGCCGCATCGCCAGCATCGGCGTGCCCGGCCGGTAGACGCGCAGATCCAGGGCCGGCCGCTTCTGCGCGGCTTCGTCGATTTTCATGAGCACAGCGCCCGGATCGGCCACCCGCACCGTCAGTTCGGCGCCCTCGGCAACCGCCACGCGCAGCCGCTCCGGCGCCGCCGCGCCCGCCTTCACTTCCACTCCGACCGGGAATCCGCCCCACAGGCACGGGTCCAGCAGCGCGCCCTCGGCGAACGGCACGCAGGCGCGGTACTTGCCGTCCGGCACGCCGCTGATCGAGAAGCCGCCCCGTTCGTCGGTCCTGGCCATCAGATTCCGGGCCACCAGCACGCCAGGCTCGGCCGGCACCAGCGAGACGACCGCTCCGGCCACCGGCCTTCCCTCGATCGTCTCCACCGCGCCCGCCACCGTGCCGCCCGCAGCTTCCTGCGCCGCGCCAGGCGCTTGCGCCGCCAGCAAAGCCGCCGCCAGCAGCATCGCCCGCATCGCTTTCCAGGCTTTCATCGCTTTCATGCCTCCTTGATTGGCTCCGCCACGCCGCGCCTCACTGATAGGTCTGGAACCCATCCACGTCCACCCAGTGCCACTGCGACGCCGACTGCTTCGTTCCTGACACGTAAATCCGAATCGTGTGAAGGCCCCGGGCCAGCCCGCCGAACATCCGGCTGGACTGCCACTCGATGGTGGGCGAGTATTGGTCCACGGAGCCCACGTATTGGCCGTCGATGTAGACATAGGCGATGCCCCGGTTGAAGGCCTTCGTGTAGTAGTACTGGATGCCGGTGCCGTAGAAGGAGAATTCGACCGAGGCCCAGGCCGTGTCCGAGTAGCTGATGGTGCCGTTCTTGGGCTGGCTGAACTGCGTGTCGTGATACCAGTTCGAGGCGTACAAGACCTCCGGATGGAAATCGTCATAGAAGCCGGGCGGAGGCGGCGGCGGCACGCAGGTGATGTTGGTCACCCGGAAGCCCCAGCCGTTGCCGCTGGCATTCGACACCAGTTGCAGGAAGACCGACGAGCCAGGCACTGAGATGGTCTGTCCGGCGAGCGTGGAGCCGCTGAACGGGCTGCCGGAAATGGCGTAGCCGTTGAAATCGGTCACATACAGCCAGTCGCCCGACTGGAGGAAGGTCTGCGAGTCAAACGTCACGTTCAGCGAGCCGCAGCTGCCGTTGTAGTAGTAACTCCAGGTCTGATTCGTGCTGTTGGGATAGGGGTGCGGCGACTCCGGATACGGCGTCGAGGTCACCGTGATCGACGCGCTGGCCGTCTGCCCGAACGCCTCCACCCCCTGGTACAGCATGCGCCAGGCGAAGCTCTGCGTGCCCAGACTGGACGGTGCGGTGGCGTTGATCAGGATCGTCACGTCCTGCCCGGGCAGCACCTGCTGCACCGGCAGTTCGATGCTCGACACGCCCCAGGTGCTGTTGCCCTGCGGGTTCCAGCTCACCAGCCGGTGCGGCTGGCTCGGGTTCAAGCCGCTCGACTGCCAGATGTTCTGGCCCGTGTTGCGCACCGTGAGCGCCACCTGGAACGACTGTCCCGGGGCCACCTGCGACGGCGTCCAGAACTGGATGATCGACGACTGGCTGATCCCCGTGACGCCAGGAACGAGCCACTTGCCGACTTCCTGGTAGCCGACGATGTTGCCCGCATAATCGCTGGCCGCCGCCAGAACCGACTTCTGGCCCGAAAAGATGGGCTTGAATTGCAGGTCGAGCGTCAGCGTGAGCTGGTTGCCGTTGCGCGCCACGCTCGATGTCGCAGCGTATAGCGTGCAGTAGGAGTTCGTGGGCGCTTGCGCTGCGCCCAGAGGCACGTCGGTCCAGGTGCCGTTGTCCAGGCGGAAGCCGAGCAGATTAAACTCCGCGTTGAAAGAGATCTGGCAGGTATAGGCCCAATCGGACAGGAACACCGTCTGGAAGCCGCTGATGTCGTCCTGACCCTGCGCGTCGCTCACGGTGAAAGAAAACTGCTGCCGCGTGCCGCTGCTGTTGTTCGGCGACATCGTGTAGAGCGCCGGCGGCTGGCTCGGCTGGATCGTGATCGAGGCCGTGGCCGAGGCCGAGTAGCCGTTCACACTCGCACGCACGCTCGCCGTTTGCGTGGAAACCACTCCCTGAGGTGCCGTGTAGGTGGCTGACATCCCATTGGCGCTGAGCGTTCCGCCTCCCGAAGCGATCGCCCACGTCACTCCCGCCCCGCCGCAATTCGAAGTCGACGCCGTCAAGGTCTGCTTCCGGCCCGAGTACACCGTGGCCGAGGTTGGGTCGATGATGACCGTGCAAGGAGGAGGAGGAGTCACCGTCACCGTTGTCGAGCCGGATTTCGATTGCTCGTTCGCGAGCCTGGCGGTGATGGTGAAGGTTGAGTTACTCGAGACGATGGGCGCAGTATACTTAGCCGTCAGCAATCCAGTGCTGGAAATCGAGCCGCCGCTCGCCTCCCAGACCACGCTGTTGCCCGAGCAATTCGACGGCGCAGCCGAATAGTTCAGCTCCTGCCCGGATTGGACGGTCGCGTTGGCTGGAGTCACCGTGATGACACAAGGCGGAGGCGGTGGCGGGTTTACCGTCACCGTGGCCGAGCCGAATTTGGTTGGATCCGCCAGACTTGTGGCCCGGATCGTGAATTGCGACTGTGTGGAGACTGTCGGCGCCGTGTATAGCCCATTCTGATCGATCGTGCCGCCACCGCTTTGCACCACGCTCCACGTCACGTTCTCATTTGAAGTTCCCGTGACGGTTTTGGTGAACTGCACGGTGCCGCCCGAGGCCACGGTGGCCGAGGAGGGAGACACCGTGACCACGATCGGCGGGGGCGGTGGATTCTCGATGGCGATCGCCCGACCGCCGAAGTAGATGTACTCCCTCGTAGGCGTCTGCCCGGCGGCCGCGGCCGTCCAGAGAATTCCGATCAGGAGGCAGCCGAGCCGCCTGGCAGTGAGGGGATGATGGCAGGAGGGCATAAGGATTCTTCTTGAGCCGTCACTCTTGCGAGTGCGCACGAAAACCGTACTTAGCGGCGAAGAATAATCGGAATCGGCGGCAGCTTTCTTTCGCAATCCGTGCTGCTCGGTTCTGCTTTTTTCGCCGCTCTGCTCGATTATTGCCTGCCAGCCTACGCCTTTTTCGATTGGCAACTCCATAGGATTAATCCGATACTGAGCGAATAACATACCGAACACAGCACAAACTTGACTGTAATTTGCGCATTGTAAAGGAAATACCTGCACCGCATTTCAGGGAGTGAGGCAGCCGGGGAAATATCCGCGAATGGCTTTACCATGGAACGTCATGGGATTCGCTTTCCCGGTCCTCCAGCGGGAAAGTGGCTCCTGGCCGTCGCCGGACTGAAATGTAAGCTTGGTGTTGATCTCAGAGTCGCCAGGAGCAGCGCGCCAGCCAAGGCGTGATGTTTAGCTGGGGATGTTCTCCCCGCCCGCCGGACGCGCCGCGCGGTCCAAGGCTGGGCCCTAACCATCATTGCGGGGAATCCCCTATCCGGCATTGCAGTCTTGCGAAATACAATCAAACAGAGGCTCGAATCAGCCGAAATGGTCCTGTATTGGTGGTGTGCAGGTGAAGCGGTCCCCGTGTTCGCAGTGTGCGCCGTTCCAGATGGACGGAAGCCTCCGTCCGCCCATGCGAATCGCCGTCAAGGCAACTGCGCGGCAATCAGGGCATCGGCTGGAGATGCCTTGCCTCCATCGTTTTGCGCTTTCGAGTGCTGCGATTGCGCGCGGGCATTCCGTCGACTGCGGCGCTTTCCCTCAAAGGCGCCCAGGGCCATTGGGAAATCGCCTGGCCTGCGCAGTACTACGCAGACGGCTCGATGTCTACTTTGAGGGATTTGCTTCAGAGCCACCTCCGCTGCGGGGAAGACAACCACTTGCTATGGATGGAAAGAACGATGTTGGTTCCCATTCCTGGACTTGGGATCGTGCACCGCTGCGACCAGACCGGCGCTGGTTTCGTCTTGCACCTGGAAGGAGCGCCGGCCGCGCTCCGGCCCCAGGATGTTCTGCCGAGCGGCGAGCGGGCGGCTTTCGCCGTGTGGCAGGCCGTGCTCGCAGGAAGCGTGCGCCTCGACGAGCCTCAGGTGGACGTCCTGGCGCAGTTTATCGCCGAGGGGATGTGAGAAATCGGTGAACCAACGGCTGAGTCTTCGCGCTGCGAGTCGCGTCGAGGCCAGACTGCAAGTGCTTGGGGCCGGACACGCCCCCATGCCGTGCGCGGTCGAGTTCATGGCGGGCGGCCGCGTGCGTGCCTCGGCGGCGCATCCGGTCAGCGCTGGTGCGCCGGTGATGTTGGAGATGCAAGAGCGGTGGCTCACCAGTGAGGTGGTGTCTTGCAGGCCGATGCTCGAAGGCTACGCATTGAGCTTGCATCTGCATGGGGACGGCGGCTCCGGGAGAGGGGAGGGGATCTGAGCCAGGCCGCGGCACATGGCAGCCAGGCGCCCGCGCGGCCCTGCGCGGAGAGGTTGAGTTCCAACTCCGGCCGCCGGTATGATCGAAGCGTGGCAGGCAGTTTGATCGTCGGCGTCTTCGCTGTCCTGGCGATCTTCCTGCTGCTCCGTGTTCTCCACCTGCTCGGCTTTCTCGGCTACTGCATTCTGGGGGCAATCGCCGCGGCTGTCGCTGGCGGTTTCCGTCTGCTGCCGCGCCTGATCCGCGCTTCCTTCTGGCCGTTGTTGAAGCTGCTGCGACTGGCCGGGTGGATGCGCAGGCAGTGCGCCGGCGCTCATGGATGATCTGGGGAAAACCGCGCGGATGCAACAGTTCGTCCCTCATCCACTCCCGCCTCGATCACGGAGTTAATCTCGCCTTCCGCAGCCGGGCCGCCTGGGGACCCCTCGTATCCTCACGGGTTCGAATACAGCAAGATGTAGCCGAGGGTGGCTCCGGCGGACGTTTTCACTTTCAGAACACCAGCCCAGCCGCTCGGGTTGGCGGCGGCCATCAGTTCGGCGAAGCGGTAGCCGTTGCCGGCGTCACCCGCGAGGATGAGTTCGCCGTTCGCGCCGTACTGGCGAAAAACGATCCAGAGGTCAATCTGGCCGCTCGCAAAGGTGCTGGTCATCTTGAAGCGCCGCTAGGAGGTGGGGGGAGGGGCTTTCGTGACACTTGCTGCCACATCACGCGCGTCGCAGTAGCACTAAATCCTGGTAGCCGAGCCCGCATTCTACGTAAGACACGATTTCAAACAAGGAGGGCCATGTTTGCAGCACATATTCTTTGGTTTGAAACGTCGTGTGATAGAACTCTGGGTGTAATCCGCGCAGTTTGGGCGAGCGCTTAAACAGGATTCCCTGTGAGCGAAGTGCCGCTGCGTCCTCCGGGCTCAGTCGTTCGATCGTTCCCGTTCCGTGCAGACTTATCAAGAGCAATCCTCCGGGGCGCAGGATGCGGCGAAATTCAGCAAGCCATTGCAATTGAAGTTGTTCGTCTAGGTGAGTAAAAACTGACACTGCATAGACACAATCAAATTCCCCGTTCTTGAAATCTAAAGGGGGTGCGGGTCGGTTGGTGCAGAAACTGCCAAGCAGATTGCGCTGGCACCATTGAATTGCAGCGTTGTCCACATCAGTGCCGTAAAATCGCGTGTTAGGAAAGCTTTCTATCAGCCACCTTATCGTTCTACCGCAACCGCACCCGAAATCGAGAACCATGTCCATCTGGCTCAAGGACTCGCCGGCATCGTTGAGTGCTTGCTCGATACGCTCGGCAATTCGTTGACCCACAGCAAGAAAAAGGCGTATGTCAAGACTTTCGGAGACCTTGTACCGGAGAATAGGCGGAGGCACTCGACTGTGCCGCGAGCCCCAAACTGCTTCGATTGCCCGACGTATAGCCAGACGCAGATGGAGGAATGTACGGAAAGCCGCATAATATACAGTCTTTGCAGCGTTATAAGCCTTCCATGAGATAAACATGCTATTGCGTTGCGATTCCAGAGCACCAGTCCATCGGACGGATTCTCTTATATCGCGCGAGCGACACATCGACCGCCTCAATTGTACCTCCATAGCCTGAAGGCTTTCTGAGCCGCGCACGACCGTAATCCGTCCGTAGCGGCGGGCGGAAGGCAGCAGGGTGGGGCTGAAGGGGGACGTGCGGCGCGATCAGCGCAGATGCGGGAGGCGGACGGCGGGGCAGAGGGGACGGGATTTGCGTTTTGGCGCTTTTCAGGCCGGTGAGGCGGAAGCGGCCACACACTTCAAGCGGTGCTGAAAGGATCTGGCCGTTTTGTACCCACTCAGCCGGATTCGTCAACCCGGCAAGGGCAGCAGCCGCAGGGCGCCTTGCCAGTTGCTGAAGCGGCTCATGCTGCGCGTCAGGCGCAGAATGAGCTGCCTGGCATGCCGCACCAGCTTGCCCGGCGTGTGGAACATCAGAAACCGCAGCCGCCTGGGCCGCACCGCGAGCAGCTCGGCCGGCGGCGCCAGCCGCTTCCGCGCCGTCAGCACATGGAAGGTCAGCACCGCGAAGCGGAACCAGGCGGCGTTGGCCCCGAAGCGGGCGCAAGGCAGCACCCCTCCGGCCAGCTCGTTCTTGAGCACTGCATGCGCCGCCTCGATCGAGCCCGCCTTCTCGCGGTGCCACTGCAGCAGCCGCTGCGGCTTCCAGTCCCACAGATTGGTCCGCACCGCAAAGTACTTCACCGCCTCCCCGCCGCCGAACAGCTCCCCCTGCCTGGCGCGGATCCGGATGGCGATCGTGCGCAGCGGCTCCCGGTAGCGGTTCTCGGCCGTGCCCTCAGGGAAATAATCCACCTGGGCGCACTCCTTGATCCCCTGGCTGTCCTCGGCGTAGGGCTGCCAGCGCTCCTCGGGCGTGGCCAGAATCTCGTCCCGCAACGCCGGGCTCATCCGCGCACTGACGGCAAGGCCGATGAATCCCTGCGGCCCGTCCGGCCGCCGCTCATGGCGCAACCACGTCAGCAGGCCCTCTTCCTCACAGGCCGAGTCGCCCCGGAGGTAATACTCGCCCACCGTCTCCGGCAACGCCGCAAAGGCCCGCTGCGCCACCCGCAGCGGTTGCTGCTGCGCCGGCACGTTGCCGTCCCGGAATTCATCGGCCAGCACCACGTTCATCTCCGCCCACAGCGCCACCACCGGCTGGTAGCCGGTGCATCCTTCGTAGGTCCGCCTGGCCTCTCTCTTCCAGCTCTCAATGATTGTCGAGTCCAGGTCCACCGTGGCGATCTTCTGCTCCGCGCAGCGCCGGCCCAACTCCCGCACCACATCCTGATTGACCTGCGCCAAAGCGCGCAGCCCCGCGCTCTCCTCCGGGATATAACTCACCTGGCCCACCGCCAATTCCTGCTGCGCCTGCTCGATCAGCGCTTCCTCGTGAAAGCGGTACAGAAACTTCCGCGCCGCCTCCGCGCTCGGCATCTGGTAGCCCGCCATCTCCGTCACATCGGGGGCTTCGCGCAATTGGTCGAAGTCCTCCAGGCAATCCCCACCCACCGCGTTCAACGTCAGGAAGCTTTCCACGTAGGCCGCTTCGTCCAGGCCCCGCTCTCGCTGTTTGAGACGCAAATGGCGCTTCACGCTGCCCGGCACATCCAGGCTCCGCACCGCCCGCAAGAACAACGGCAGGCCGCCCAGCGCGGTCACGCACTCCTCCAGCGGCTCCCGATCGATCTCAAACAGAAACTCCCCTTCGGCCGGAGATCGCCTCGATTTCAGCCTCATGCCCGAATTGCTTGCACGTTTGCACCCATTGGGTGCAACTCGCCGCCCCGCTACTTCTGCCTCCCAGCCCCTCTCCACCGGGCCTCGGCATGCAACGGCTCAATTCCTTACGGACGGATTACGGGCACGAGCGCGGCGCGACCGGACGACAATGCGAGAAGACATGCAGGCGGTGAGATCCAGAAGGTCCGCTGCGAGGAGGGCGGCTCAAGTTCTCCTCAACCATCAAGGCGTCGTTCTCGAGTCAGGAGCCATACCGTGCAGTCAAATGAGATGAGCCTTGCTCGTCGACCAGGTCCTCCTGCGAGCAGATGCCCCTTCTCGCCGGCCGCCAGGAAGGCCCCGCGCCACTCCGAGAGAGTTGCTGCCGTCACGCCGTACTTGCGGCTCGTGGCTTTCAGATCGGCGCCCCGGAGCAGCTCCAGCACCACGCTCATCTTGCGCTTGGCCGACCAGCGGCCCTTGCCGCCGCGGCCGGATTCCGGCCCCGCTTTAGTCGCCCTCCGGGCTCCTTGCGCGGGCCCGGATTCCGAGTGTTTCATGTTGGACATCCTGATTCTCCTTATCGCAAATCAGTGTCCAAGGAAATCGTAGGGCGGGGGACAAATGGAGTTAGAATGATCGTGCCAGGTGAAACGGAAGCGGGCTCTGCTGGGAAGCAACCACGCCGAGGGATAGCCTGGTGGGCTCATCGAGACGATGAGGCGGGGGCGTGCGGGAACAACCCTGCGCCCCTTCCAAACTTCATCGGATCGAAAGACCCCGATGCCTCGAAAATCCCCGCCCGAAGGGCGGAATACTCGCTTACGGAGAACGCCGGTTCTCCATTTCCGGCTGAGCCAGCACAGAACGTCCGTGCCGGGCCCACCAGGACCTCTCCGGAGAAGGAGAAGAACTATGTGAGTCGATGAGCCTTGCCCGCATTCCGGTTCGGCTGATAGCCTCCAGCAGGCGTGCTACTTGGGCTTCATCGGCGAGGCCAGCGACGCTCATGACGCCGTTGAGAACATCGAAGGTGAGGAGTTCTTCTCCTCCCACGATAGGTCCAACTTCCCGTTTCAGGATTGCCACCTCCTCGGCGCAATCCATGCCCTCGATCTTGAATCTGCGTGGCTGCTCACTCGACGGCCCCATCTGATTGCTCCTTTTTTCGCGATGCCCAACTGAGCACCAGCGTCGGCAGCACCAGCAGTGTCAGCAGAGTCGAAGTGGCCAATCCACCAATCACAACTGTGGCAAGAGGGCGCTGCACCTCCGCTCCGGCGCTCGTCGACAGGGCCATGGGCAGGAAGCCCAGGC
>Ga0209381_1005617_pt1 | contig 10060 bp, 10 predicted proteins | sample DewCreD2012metaG_FD_184111 | JGI IMG/M metagenome (GOLD analysis project Ga0209381, IMG submission 184111) | Hot spring sediment bacterial and archeal communities from British Columbia, Canada, to study Microbial Dark Matter (Phase II) - Dewar... ...
GATTTACTTTTTCTAAAAATATTTCAATCCTGCTCGGTTTAAGATTTCTTAGTGTCTTTGTGCCTTCGTGGCAAATATTTTTAACCACAAAGTTCACAAAGAAGATACAAAGTAACTCAAAGAAATTTTTTAATAAATTTATTCTATACTGTTCTTGTTAAGAAATGTTTCACTTTTTTTTCAATAAAAGTGAAAACATCTTGAGGATTTACATCCTTCTTTGGCAAAAATTTGATAGGAGTGATCTCAATATCATCATAACTTAGTAATGCTTTTAAATATAAAGACTCATCAAATTCTTGATACTTTTTTTTACATATTTCCAGAATTGACTCAAGATTATTATTTAATAATATAAAATATAAATCGAGATAATCCCTATAAGCTCCTCTAAATAATGCTGCAACTTTCATAGCTCCAATTTCAACTTCATCACAAATCTGAAACCACTCGCTTTGTATAAGCGGTAAAACAAGCTCTTCTTTTATGTTCAAAAATGAAAGTTTTATTTCATCATTAAGAATAATTGTAAACGTATCTGTTTCAAATTGAATCACAATTATTTTATAATCTTTAAATAAATCGCTTATTTTTTTATTCAGGTCTAATAAATTAAATTTTTTCAGAGAAAAAAAATCGAAATCAATACTTTTCCTATGTCCTAATTGTAAGGCAAGTCCTGTGCCTCCTGCTAAATAAAGATTATACTTTAATGTTTTTAACATTGGAAGAATCTTTAATCGCTCATCATCAAGTATTTCTAATCTAAGTTCTTTCTCCATAAACTTTTCTCTTTAGAGATCTTCTCCCAAAAATAAAAACTGCTTTTTGAAAGGGAATACTTAGCTTTATTATCTAAAAACTGTTTAACTTCTTCACTTGTAAAATTTTGAAATATCCAGCTAAATGTTGAGAATGAACCATAATTAAGTAATCTTTCAAGAATAAAATTTCTGTGCTTTTTAAGATTCAGACTATCAAAATCAATATCCCAGAAATATTTTTTGAATTCTTTTGGAATAGGTTCTATCTCGGATCTTTTAATCATATTTAATTTTTATTAATCCAGTGAAGATTATAATCTTTTAATTTTTTTCTGCTCATTAAATTAAAATAATTATTTAATTTCTTAATAAATTCTCATCACAAATCCGTTAGCTGACGGACACAAAGAATCAACAAAGTTCGTAAAGAAATTTTCAATTTTTAATTGTTAATTATAAATTATAAATTCCACATTAAAATCACACAAGGTCCTAATAATTTATTTTCATTCTGCGAAGAGATATTGTTAATGAATTTTCTTTGTGTCTCTGTGCCTCTGTGGTATAAAATTATCTCACGCAAAGAGAAATAAATGGAACACTGAAAACACTGATGCGACTGATTTACACTGATTTAAATCTCTGTGTCTCTGTGGTAAATAAATTTTCCACGAACTCAGTTAATAATTTCACTCCTCGGAGTTAGACGTTTTTGCTTGGTTTATTTTTTTAACCAATATTTAACCACTAAGTGGTTTAATTATAAAATGATATTTTGGTGTCTTTGTGCCTTCGTAGCTAATAGTTTTTTTAACCACAAAGTTCACAAAGAATGCACAAAGTAGCACAAAGAATTTTTCAATTTTCAATTTTTAATTGTTAATTATAAATTCTACATTCTAAACACAGCTTCGCCACCTTAGTCACATTTCGACTAAATAAACAGCAATTCAAAACGTAAAATAAAATTCTGAATGTGTCCTCTATTGGAAAATTTTATAGACCTATAAAAATTTCTCCAAAATGTAAAAATTTAAGTCTGGTTAAAAAGCATATCTAAACTTAACAATTAATACATTAAAAGTGAATCATTTAAAAATTAAAAAATTTTCAAATTGAGTTCAGTTAAAATAATATTTGATTTTTATTATAAAGTTGAAAATTCTAAGAAAAGAAGTAGATAAGTACATTTTAACAAACTCAGTAGATTGACTAAAGCACCTCTTTCCTTAATCTTGCTACTGGTAATTTAAGCTGCTCACGGTATTTTGCTATTGTTCTTCTCGCAATATGTATTCCTTCTGACTGAAGAATTTCGGAGAGTTCATCATCACTATAAGGATTTTTCTTGTCCTCGTTTTCAATAATTTCTTTTAATCTTTCTTTTATATGCTTGTTTGATACTTCCTCACCTGAATCAGTACTTAAGCCTTCACTGAAAAAGTATTTTAATTCGTGAATTCCCATAGGGCTTTGTACATATTTCCCATTTACAACTCTGCTTATCGTGGAGATGTCCATTGCTATTTCATCTGCAATATCTTTGTAAATCATTGGTTTTAATGCAATAGGACCTTTTTCAAAAAATTCGAATTGTTTTTCAAAAATTGCTCGCATTATTTTCATTAAGGTTTCACGTCTCTGCTCAATGCAGGCAATAAACCATCTCGCTGATTCAAACTTTTCTTTTAAGAATTTGTAAGTATTTTTTTCTTGTTCACTTTTTTTTCTCTTTTTATTTGATTCAATCATTTCAAGATAGTTTTTATTGATTGTAACAGAAGGCAGAGTTTTGTCATTAAGAGTTATAATCCAGTTATCTTCAACTTTTTCAATTATAAAATCGGGAGTTATCTGGTTAGCGTCAATTAAATCAAATTTCCCTTCGCCAGGTTTTGGATTAAGATTTTGAATAATTCCGATAACTTCTTTGAGAGTTTCTTCAGTTAAATTCATTTTATTTTTAATGATATCATATCGTCGTCTTGAGAATTCATCATAGTAGTCTTCAAGAATTTTCTTCGCTATAAATTTGAAGTATTCATCAATCTTCAATTCGTTTAATTGAATCAATAAGCATTCTTTGAGATTCCTTGCTGCAATTCCTATTGGGTCAAACTTCTGAATTTTTTTAAGAAGATTTTCTGCCGTCTGATAGTCTATTTTAATATGCTCAAATAATTCTAAATCCTTGAGTATATCTTTCAAATCTCTTTTAAGGTAACCATCATCATCGAGATTTCCGATTATTTCTTCACCTAATGTAAACAGATTATCATCATAAAGTTCAAGTAAATGTAATTGTTCTAAAAGATGATCTGTAAGAGTTCTTCTTTCAGGAGCGATAGGTTCAAAATTATCAGTTTCAGTATTCTTATTTCTCCATTCATTTTCAAGATCAACTTCATTCATAAAATCTTCTAAGCCAAATTCTTCATCAGAACTTGTTTCTGCTTCAGCAGATTCTTCTGAATTTTCAATTTCAGATTCTTTTTCTGGTTCAAGTTCTTTTTCTTGCATTTCAAGTTCAATATCTTCGATAAGCAAAGGATTTTGTTCAAGTTCTGTTTTGATTCTTTGCTCCAAAGCAAGATTATTCAACTGAAGCAATTTCTGAAACTGAATTTGCTGTGGAGTTAATTTCTGACTAAGAGATAATTTTTGACTTAATGACAACATTTTTTTACCTGTTAAACTTTTCCTCTAATTTTGAATACCATTGTTTTCCGTATAATCTGATTAGTGATTCTTTACAAAACTCAGCTATAGTAACATCTTCCAATTTACCTTTTTCCAAAGCGGGCTGGCACTCACTAAATTTCACATACCGTAAAATATCTCCTCCAAACTTTGAAACTCTTATTGGAAAAAGATGACAAGAAATTGGTTTTCTGAAATCAATTTTTTTATCAAAATAAGCTCTTTCCAATGCACACTTTGCAATTTCATTTTCATAATAGACGAATACGCACTGTCTGTTTTTAATACTTCTTAGAAATAATTCATCTGATTTCTTTTCATAAAATCCGTTTTTAATTATTTCATCTTTGTTAATTTCTTCAAGATATTCAAAAACAACATTTAATGATTTCTCAATTTCAGGTATTTCTTCCTTTAAAATAGGAGCACCATATTCGCTTTCAATAGTACAGCAAGCGCCTTTGCATTTATTCAAATCACAAACAAATCTGGTATAAAGTATTTCACTGCGGATAAGTACATTATCCACAGAGTAAGTATTATTAAAAAACACAAACTCTCTTATTTTTTTTGTAAATATAAAGATTTTTGAGCATTATTTTTTAGTCAACAATAAACAAACTTTGACAACTCTCTCTTGCTCTTTCCAAATCCTTTAATCTTCATTATTTTTACGAAGTGATTATTAGTTCTCAATAATTTGCGCCCGTAGCTCAATTGGATAGAGCATCTGACTTCGGATCAGACGGTTTGGGGTTCGAGTCCCTACGGGCGTACAATAATGAATTTAGAATTAAGAATTTAGAATGTAGAATTTTGATTGAAGGAGTTTCTTTAAATTTAGAATTTCTTTTTAGACATAGATGATTTGATATTTCTTAATAAATAAAATCTATCTTTTACTCTCAATTTAACTGTTATACCAAATTTTACTTAACAATATTTATAAATGATCTTCTCTGAAGAAAAATATCGTTTTATGTATGCAGCATTGCAGGAAGCAATGAAAGCTTTTGAGGAAAATGAGGTTCCGGTGGGTGCAGTGATTGTTCATCAAAACAAAATAATATCACGCGGATATAATCAAATTGAAAAATTAAAAGATGCAACCGCCCACGCAGAAATGATTGCAATTACATCAGCAGCAAATCGTTTAGAAAACTGGCGTCTCAATGATTGCAGTTTATATTTAACACTTGAACCCTGTATTATGTGTACCGGAGCAATACTCAATTCACGAATCAGCGAAGTATATTTTTCAACTTATGACACTAAATTCGGTGCCTGCGGCAGTATTTATAACATTCCTGATGAGAATAGAACTAACCATCATTTGAAGGTTTATTCTGGTTTATTAGCTGAAGAATCTTCGAATCTTTTAAAGGATTTTTTTGAAAGATTAAGGAATAAACCTAATTCCTCTAATTTCACCTGAATCTTGATTAAATAAAATGAATAATCTAATTTGCAATAAAAATTCAGGAATTTAATGCGAATTATACTTTTTGGTTCTCCTGGTGTGGGAAAAGGCACTCAGGCAAAAATTTTATCAGAAACACAACACATACCTCATATTTCAACAGGTGATATTTTACGCAAAGCCGTCAAAGATAAAACAGAACTCGGTATGAAAGCAGCCGAAACTATGAATAAAGGTGAATTGGTGCCTGATAATATTATGATTGGAATTATTAAAGAAGTTCTTAAATCTGATCAATGTAGTAATGGATTTATACTTGATGGTTTTCCCAGAACTGTCATTCAAGCTGAAGCATTAGATTCGCTTTTTGATGAGCTTAATATCAAAGATGCTGTGCTTGTCCACATTACCGCTGATGAAAATGAAATTATTAAAAGATTGACAGGACGAAGAGCTTGCAAAGTCTGCGGTGCAATATTTTCATTAAAAGAGATTGAAGGTCTGGATTCCTGTCCTAAATGTAATGCTGAAAATAGTTTTTATCTTAGAGAAGATGATAAAGAAGAAGTCATCAGAAAAAGATTGAAAGTATATGAAACTAACACTATGCCCGTGCTCGATTATTATCTTTCAAAAAACAGAGCTATTACAATTAACGGTTTAGGTACTGTTGAAGAGGTTAATCAAAATCTTGTAAGTAAACTAAAAGAGAAAGTTTTGATAGATTAATCTGATTTTTTCAAATATCCTTTGATGATTTTATTATCAACAATTTTAAATATCTTCGCAGTGGGATATTTTTTAACCAAATCATAATCGTGTGTAGCAAATAAAACCGAAGCACCTTTCTTATTTATTTTTAACAGCAGTTCTAATATTTCGTAGGAAGTTTCCGGGTCAAGATTCCCTGTTGGCTCATCGGCAAGAATTATCATAGGGTTGTTCAATATAGCACGTGCAATTGCAACACGCTGCATTTCTCCACCGGATAATTCATTCGGATAATTTAATCTTTTATGTGAAAGACCAACTTCCATCAGTGCATCGTTTATAATTCTTTTAATTTCTTTCCCCGAATGATTTGTTACCTGAAGAACAAATTCTAAGTTTTCATATACATTTCGATCTTTTAATAACTTAAAGTCTTGAAATACTATCCCAATTTTCCTTCTGATTAAAGGAATTTGTTTTTTCTTAACATAAGTTGTTTCGTAGTCTCCTATGGTAACGCTGCCTGATTGAGGGAATAAGTTCAGATAAATCATTTGCAACAGAGTGCTTTTACCAGTGCCACTCTTTCCAATAAGAAAAGCAAATTCTCCTCTATCCAGACTCATTGATACGTTATCAAACAAAGGTTGGTTTTTATAATGAAAAGTTAAATCACGAATTTCTAACATTACTTTTTCCTTTTAACTATAAATTGAGCCCTGAAATTTTGTTCTTTACAATCTTTAAATGTAAAAGCATTAAAACAATCCACAACATATAAATTGCTCTTATCAATTATATCAAAAAGCTCGTTCAGTTCAAATATTTTTTGCCTGTGGATTTCAACTTTGGTTGAACCATCTTCAAAATAAAACTTAAAGATGTTTTTATGGATTTTGCTCTTTTTAAGAAAAATACTTTCACGCGTAAAACTAATATCTTTAACTCTCCCCTGTCTTGAAGCATACTTTTGATGATGAAGACTATTCCTTACCAATCCTGCATCAAATAAAAATATTCCGTCATCCTTTAATAAAAGAGAAACATTGTTAAAAAACTTCTTCAATTTAACTTTTGATAAGATGTAATTAATACTGTCGAAAGAGCAGATAATAACATCAAATTTCGTTTTGACTGCAGGGTATAACATATCGAAACAAATAGAACTCACATTCTGAACTTTAAAATTTTTTAACATCGAAATTGAATTATCGGAAACGATGTAATCAGAATACTTTTTGTAAAGATATTTTGAAAGATTCCCGTTTCCTGCTGCTAATTCCAAAACAAAGCTTTTTCGAGGATTACAATAATTTTTCGTCAGTTGATAAATATAGTTTGCCCAAAATCTATAATTGATTTCGGACATAATATGATCATAAATTATTGAAACGTAGTGATAACTATCTTTCAACTTTTTTTCGTGAGTTTAAGATTTGTATTGCATATTTAAAGGCAGACAGTAAACTTGAAAAATCAGCACGATTTTTACCAGCAATATCATAAGCTGTTCCGTGATCGGGGGAGGTTCTGATAATTGGCAAGCCGGCGGTAAAATTTACTCCTTGACTAAAATTCAACATTTTAAACGGAATTAAAATCTGATCGTGATACATTCCGTAAACAGCATCGAAAAATTTATAAAGGTGATTTCCAAAAAATGCGTCTGGAACATAAGGACCTTTTGCAAAATCTGTTTTGTTGATTGCTTTAGAAATTATTTGAATCTCTTCTTTGCCAATTTTGCCGTTTTCTCCTGCGTGTGGGTTCAAACCAAGCACTGCAATTGTAGGTTTTTTTATCCCAAAATCTTTTTGCAGAGTTTTTTGAAGCAGTAATAATTTTGAACTAATAGTTGATACTTTGATTTCTGATGAAACTTCTTTTAACGGAATATGAATAGTATGAAGACTTGCTTTCATTTTTCTTGATAAAAACATCATCAGAAAATTTTTGACTTTGAACTCATTTGCAAATAGTTCAGTCTGACCCCTGAATTTAATACCTGCTAAGTTGATTGCATATTTGGAAACAGGAGCAGTAATTACAACAGAAGATTTTTTATTCTTTAACTCGTTGATTGCAAACATTAAAGAATCATAAGCGCTTTTTCCCGATTGAGTGGTGGGAGTTCCAATTTCCATTTTTGCATCAGGCATTTCAATCAGATTCAGATGATTTGCTTCCGATTCATCAATGTTTTTTATAACCCGGTACTTAAACTTTAACGGAAGCATTTCATAATAAAATCTGAATACATTCGCTGGGCAAAAATATATGAGATGGTATTTGGATTTATTTTTAAGAAGAAAATAGAAAAGCTTAAAGGAAATCTCAGGACCTATTCCATTTATATCGCCGCAGGTAAATAAAATTTTATTTTCTTTTTTCACTGCAAACTCTTAAAATTACCGTCACCTCTGGAATCAATAAAAGAGAAAACTCTATAAGGATTTTTGTAATACCAGGATTCTATCACTTTACCTTCAGAGTTAACATTTCTATCAATTCTTTCTGGTTTACCATTCAGTATGAAAATTTTTCCTCTGTCAGTCTTTGCACCGTTACGTTGTGAAATTGAAATAAATTCGTTTTGAGCATAATCAACCCTTAAGTAAAATTCATTCATCAATTCATTAAATGCAGTAGCGGGAGTTGGATCTTTTTGATTCCAGTAATTATATAATTTTTTCTTCTTTTCATTTTCTGAACTGAAATAAGTTCGGAAACTTTCATCCACCTCAATAAACTCTATCATTTCAAGAGCTAAGTTATAATCCATCAATGATTTTGGCTTGTCAATCCAGCTAACTAAAATTGGAAAAGATTTTATCAGATTACCCTTCTCTCCAGATAACTCAACTATGTATTTACCTTCAAATAACTTTTCATTAAAATTTTTAATTAGAATAGAATTATTTTTTTGTTTGGATTCAAGTTCAGAATTTATTTCAAGTATATGTTTGTTTTTATTCAATTTGAAAATCGGGGAGATAAAATTATACTTCAGAAATTCATACTTAACTAAAACCGAATCCTCAGATTTAACAGTTACTTGTTCAACTTCTGAAAAATCGAAATCACCTGTTACAAGCAAGTCATAATTATTTTGAGAATGAGGGACTGTATTTCCAAAAATATCAACTTCAAAATAAGGTACTCCATTTGTTTGATTTTGATTTACCAATAACCATCTGGGCAAATCTTTGGTTCTTAAGAGGTCTATCTTATGATTATAAATCCAGAAAGTTTTGCCGGTAATCAAATCCGTATAATTTACATTACATAGAAAAGTATCAGCAGATAATTCAAACTCAATAAAATTAGAATAAACATCAATATCAGAAATTGTTTTCTGATATTCGTTTAATTCAATAATATCTTTAATAAATTTTCTTTGGACTATCTGTTCGGTGCTATTTTTTACCTCAATTGTTATTTCAAATTTTGAAATGAATTTTGAATTATCTTTTTCAAATACAAGACTGCTGTAAGGCACTTTAAATAGATAATATGCTTTGTAAACAGAATCTTTAGCAAAAGTAAAAATTTCAGATTGAACTCTCTTTTTGCTGTAAGATGAATTTTTATAATCAACTTGAGCTGAAGAAGAAAAATGTAAAATCAAAACAGTAATAAAAATTCTAAACATATATTAATTAACTGTTCATATTAGCTAAAAACTCTTTGTTATTCTTCGTGCCTCTTAATTTATCAAGCAGCCATTCCATTGCTTCAATTGGATTGTAATCACTGAGTAATTTTCTCAATATCCAAATTCTTTGTAAATCATCTTCTTTCATAAGTAATTCTTCTCTTCGTGTTCCTGATCTGTTCAAGTCAATAGCCGGGAAAATTCTTCTGTCACTTAAATCTCTATTCAAAACAATTTCCATATTTCCAGTGCCTTTAAATTCTTCAAAAATAACATCATCCATTCTGCTGCCTGTATCAATCAAAGCAGTTGCTATAATAGTCAAACTACCACCTTCTTCAATATTTCTTGCTGCACCAAAAAATCTTTTTGGTTTATGGAGAGCGTTTGAATCAACACCACCGGAAAGAATTTTACCGCTGTGTGGAATAACAACGTTGTGAGCGCGTGCTAATCTTGTAATTGAGTCAAGAAGAATAACAACATCTTCTTTGGCTTCAACAAGACGTTTTGCTTTTTCAATAACCATATCAGCAACCTGCACGTGTCTTTCAGGCGGTTCATCAAAGGTAGAGCTTATTACTTCAGCTTTCACCATTCTTTCCATATCTGTTACTTCTTCAGGTCGCTCATCAATAAGCAGAATAATTAATTTTACATCGGGGTGATTTCTTGTAATTGAGTTAGCAATTTTCTGAAGTAAAATCGTTTTACCACTTTTTGGAGGAGAAACTATCAAACCTCTCTGCCCTTTGCCAATTGGAGTTAGTAAATCCATTATTCTCATTGAATATTCACCAGGAGCAGATT
>Ga0209381_1005636_pt1 | contig 10027 bp, 10 predicted proteins | sample DewCreD2012metaG_FD_184111 | JGI IMG/M metagenome (GOLD analysis project Ga0209381, IMG submission 184111) | Hot spring sediment bacterial and archeal communities from British Columbia, Canada, to study Microbial Dark Matter (Phase II) - Dewar... ...
GCGCCCAGCGGGGGGCAGGCGTTCATCTTGAGGGCGCGCGCGCCCGCCGCCACGACGGCGGCGGCTTCTGCGGCAGCGGCCTCGGGCGGGTTGTTGTTGCCGCCGGCCCAGCGGTAGACCTTGACGCGGTCGCGGACGCGGCCGCCGAGCAGGCGGTGGACGGGCTGGCCCGCGGCCTTGCCGGCCAGATCCCACAGGGCCATCTCGATGCCGCCGAGCGCGCTCATGTAGACCGCGCCGCCGTGATAGAAGCTGCGGTCGTAGCAGCCGCGGACGAGCGCCTTCACGCGCGACGGGTCTTTGCCGAGGAAGAACTCGCCGAGCTCGTGCGCGGCGGCCTCGGCCGAGGCCAGCTGGCCCTCGAGCGTGTATTCGCCATAGCCCTCGGCGCCGTCATCGGTGAGCACGCGCAGCAGCCCCCAGCGCGGCGCCACCTGCACGGTCTCGATCTTCTCAATGCGCATGGCCCTTTCATTCTATGGCCGCGCCAGCCCCGGCACGGAGAAGCCGGCCCGGTGCGGGCGCATCCAATCAGACATGCACGCAGAAGAACAGCGGATCCGGATCGTGATCCTGGTCGGGTCGGTACGGCCGGGCAACTACACGTCGAAGGCGGCCGCCATTGTGGCCGATGAACTGGCTCGGGACCCGAGGGTAACAGTGGAAGTCGTTCACCCCGAGCGCTACCATCTCGCCCTGCCCGGCATGCCCGCTCCGGACTCGCGCGCCGAGGAGTTGCAGAAGCTCGTCGCCGCCGCCGCCGCCGTGGTGATCGCCACGCCGGAGTATCACGGCTCGTTCTCCGCCGCCATCAAGCTGGTGATCGAGAACCTCGGCTTCCCGTCGGCGCTGGCGGGCAAGCCCGTCGCCCTGCTTGGCGTGGCGGCGGGTTCGATCGGCGCGATCAAGTCCATCGAAGCGCTGCGCGGCGTGGTCAGCCACGTCGGCGGTCTTCCGCTTCCGATGCCCGTGTCTCTGGCCCATGTCCAGAAGCTGTTCGCCGAAGATGGCGCGGTCCTGGACGCGGCGGCGGAGAAGCTGCTGCGGCGGCTGGCGCAGTCCGTGATGGAATATCTCGGCCGGCACGTCTGCCCGGCGCTGACCCTGGAAAGGCTGCTGCGGGAGGGCCAGGCATCGGTTTCCTGACCTCTGCCTTCAGGGGCGAAGGCTCTGCGCCCGGCCCGCGGCGCCAGCCGCCGCGGCCAGGCCTGCCGGACCGGAGGGCGAAACATTCCGGCCCAATCCCGTCGGGCGCGGGGCGACCCTTGACTCAGAGGAAGAATCAGCGTACCTAAAGGGTGGACGGGAGGCTGCGCCATGGTTTCGGCCAAGCTGGTTCATCAGATCGAGGATCACTGGGAGGCCATCACCGCGAGATTTCTGCGCCGGCTCCGCCTGCAGCACGGGCTGCCGCATATCAGCCGGATGCCGGAGTCCGAGCTGACGGAGAACTGCCGCAAGCTGCTGCGCAATCTGGGCCACTGGCTGGTGTCGAGTTCCGAGGGCGAGATCGCGGCTCTTTACGAAAAAGTGGGCCGCGACCGCTATGTGCAGGGCGTGCCGCTGAGCGAGAGCATCCGGGCTGTGCAATTGCTGAAAGAGGCGGCGCTCGACTACATCCGCGACGAGGCGTTCGTGCAGACCAGCGTCGACCTCTACGCCGAGGAAGAGCTTGAACTGCAGCTGGGGCGGTTCTTCGACCTGCTGACTTACTATCTGGCGCGCGGATATGAAACCGCGTGCGGGATGACAAGGGACGAGAGCTAGGCGGGCGGACGCGGCGGGCGCGGGCGGGCCGCGGGCGTTACGGGTGTGTTATCCTGATGAGGTAAGAAAAGAGGAAGGTAACTCAAAGGAGCGCAAGGAAATCGAATGGCGCTGGCCCAGGAAGCCAAGAACGAGCTGATTGCAAAGTACCGGCAGCATAAGACCGATACGGGCTCGCCGGAAGTGCAGATTGCGCTGTTGACGCGGAACATCGCTCAGCTGACCGAGCATTTCAAGATCCACAAGAAAGATCATCACAGCCGCCGCGGCCTGCTCAAGCTGGTGGCGCGCCGCCGCAAGCTGCTGGATTATCTGAAGCGGAAGAGTCCCGAGCGGTACAAGGCTCTGATTCTCAGCCTCGGACTGCGCCGTTAGGCGCAGGCCGCAACCCCAGGTCTGCCGCTTCCGCCCGCCGAGGGCGGGAGCTGCAGACAGAGGATGCCCGCACATGGGACAATCCCGCCGGACCTCCTGCCCTGCCAGCCCGAAGTGTATTCCTGACCCGCGTCCGTCCGTTCCCCCGCTCCCCGGCCGCTTTCCCCGAAGTAGAGAAGAAGCAGTCCCGCCGCAATCGCGCCATGCGGGACGTGGAGATTCACTGACATGAAGCATACGGTAGACATCGACCTTGGGGGTCGAATTCTCACACTGGAAACCGGCCGCATGGCCAAGCAGGCTCACGGCGCCGTGGTGGTGACAATCGGAGACACTGTTGTCCTGAGTTCCGCCTGTTCGAACACGGAGCCGAAACCGAACGCCGCGTTCTTTCCGCTGACCGTCGATTACCGCGAGTATACGTATGCCGCCGGGCGCATTCCCGGCGGGTATCTGAAACGCGAAGGCCGTCCGAGCGACCGCGAGGTGCTGACGGCGCGGCTGGTGGACCGGCCGCTGCGGCCGCTGTTCCCGGAAGGCTACACCTGCGAGACGCAGATCATCAGCCTGGTGCTGTCGGCGGCGCCGGACACCGATCCGTCGGCGATGGCGATCGTGGGCTCGGGCGCGGCGCTGGCCATCTCTGACATTCCGTTCGACCACATCGTCAGCGGCGTGCGCGTGTGCCGCGTGGGCGACGAGTACATTCCGTTCCCGTCCTACGAACAGCAGAACCAGTCGAAGATCAACATCGTGGTCGCGGCCACCGATCAGGGAATCGTGATGGTGGAAGCGGGCGCGAACGAGGCGACGGAAGAAGAGGTTCTGGCGGCGATCGATTACGCCTTCGACTGCTGCCGCAAGATCAACAACGGCATCCGCGAACTGGTGAAGGCGGCGGGCAAGCCGAAGCGCGAGTTCACGCCGCCGAAGCGGAACGAAGAGATTTACGCCAAAGTCGAGCAGCTGGTGGGCGAGCGGCTGACCGATGCGCTGAACACGCAGAAATACGGCAAGACGGAGAGCTACGCGCGGATCGATGCGCTCGAGAAGGAAGCCGTGGCGGCGTTCACCGAAGAGGCCGACCAGCAGGAAGCGGCGGCGTGCTTCGAGCTGCTGCGGGAGCGGATCTTCCGGCGCGAAGTTCTGGAGCTGAGGCAGCGTCCTGACCGGCGGGCGTTCGACGAGATCCGGCCGATCACGATCGAAGTGGGCGTGCTGCCGCGGGTGCACGGCTCGGCGCTGTTCACGCGCGGCGAGACGCAGGCGCTGGTGACGACGACGCTGGGCACGAAGGAAGACGAGCAGAGGCTGGAGACGCTGAACCTGCTCGAGACGTCGAAGCGGCTGATGCTGCACTACAATTTCCCGCCGTTTTCGGTGGGCGAAGTGGGCTTCATGCGCGGTCCCGGGCGGCGCGAGATCGGCCACGGCGCGCTGGCCGAGCGCGCGATCGCGCCGATGATTCCGCCGGAGAGCGAGTTTCCGTACACGCTGCGGATCGTGAGCGACATTCTCGAGTCGAACGGTTCCTCGTCGATGGCGACGGTGTGCGGAGCGAGCCTGTCGCTGATGGACGCGGGCGTGAAGATCAAGGCGCCGGTGGCGGGCATCGCGATGGGGCTGGTGACCGACGGCGAGAAGTACGCGATCCTGACCGATATCGCCGGCGCGGAAGACCACTACGGCGACATGGATTTCAAGGTGGCGGGCACGCGCGCGGGGATCACGGCGCTGCAGATGGACATCAAGGTGCAGAACGTGAGCCCGCAGATCATGCGCGAGGCGCTCGAGCAGGCGCGGCGCGGGCGCATGTTCATCCTCGACAGGATGGACGAGGCGATCTCCGAGCCGCGTGCCGAGCTGAGCCCGTACGCGCCGCGGATCTACACGATCACGGTGCCGACGGAGAAGATCCGCGAGATCATCGGCCCCGGCGGCAAGGTGATCCGCGGCATCATCGACCAGACGGGCGTGAAGATCGACGTGCACGACGACGGCACGGTGAACGTCTTCGCCAGCGACGGCGACTCGGCGGCGCGGGCGCTGAAGATGATCTCCGAGATTGCGGCCGTGGCCGAGGTGGGCAAGACGTACCTCGGCAAGGTGGTGCGCATCGCCGACTTTGGCGCGTTCGTCGAGCTGTTCCCGGGCACCGACGGGCTGCTGCACATCTCCGAGATCAGCGAGAACCGCGTGAAGAGCGTCCGGGACGAGCTGAACGAAGGCGACCAGATCCTGGTGAAGGTGCTGGCGCTGGAAGGCAATCGCATCAAGCTGAGCCGGCGCGCCGTGCTGCGCGAGCAGCGGGAGAAGCTGAAGAACGGCGGACGCGCGGGCGAGCACGGCGAAGAGAAGAGAGCCGAGCCGGGCGCGCGGGAAGCGCAGCCGCAGCCTAGCGGCGGGCGCAACCGCGGTCCGCGGCGGTAAGCGCCGGCGTTCGGGTTTGAATGAGAAGGCCGCCCTTTCCGGGGCGGTCTTTTTGTGTCTCCGCGCCGGGGCAGGCGCTCCGGCGCCGCGGCGCGGCTATTTGACGAGCGCGGCGAGCTTTTCCTGATCGATGAGGCGGGTGACGGCTTCGCGGTAATCGGGCCAGCCCCTGATCTGGAGAACCACGCGGCTGACGGCGCCGGGGTAGGGCGGCGGGCCTGAGCGCTGCCAGATGTAAACGTCCTCGTCGAGCCCCTGGCCGGGATCGGGATCCGGAGTGGAGGGGCGGCTTCGAGCCGACACGAGCAGCTGGACCCAGACCCGGGTATCGTACTTGGGGACAGACTTGGCGAGCTGCTGAATTTTCTCGTCGATTTCTTTCAGTTTGGGGGCGATGGAGGCTTCAAATTCCCGGATGACGGGCGTTTCTTCTTCGTAGATGATCTGGCTTTCCTGGCGCAGGCGGCGGGCCTCGTCCTTGTTGCCGGCGCGCTCGGCCGCATTGGCGGCGCGCATTTTCTCGCTGGCGCGGGCGCGGATTTCGCTGATTCTCTGCCGGACGGAGTCGGGGCGGCGGGTGAGAAGGTCCCGCTCGTCCCGGAGGCGTTTGATCTCCTTCTCTTCGGGATACTCGCGGCGGGCAGAGGGGTTCAGGATGGAATAGGTGAGGGTGGAATTGACGTAGTCGGTGAGCGAAGGCGCCGAGCCGGCGCAGACGAAGCCGGTGACAAAGCGCGTGTTGGCGAGCGAGTCCTGCCAGCCGGCAGGGGCGGGAGAGAAAGCGGATTGCAGGGCAGTGCTGATCTGCTGGGCGGTTTTCTCTTCATTGGGTGTGAACTTGCGCGTGGTGCAATCAGCCCAGGCGCAGGCGGGAATCAGGATGGCGAAGAGCCAGAATCGGAACACGGCGTTTTCCTCCTTGAACACGCGGGAAGATGGCCGGCCCCTCTGACGGGCGGCTTCAATGTAAGAAACCGAAAATGGCGGAGGGTTGGGCTCAGGCGGCGGGCGGTCCGGGCTGGGAGGGGGGGCTGGAAGAGCCGGGGTCGAGGGCGCGCTTGAGGGCGCCGGGCGGGATGTCGAGGGTGCGGATGGGGAACGGAATGACGATGCCCTCGCGGCGGAAGCGCGCGAGAATGCGGCGGCGCAGCTGGTCCTGCACGAGGTACTGTTTGGTGAATTCCTCGACGTGCACGATGAGGGTGAGGTTGAGGGAGGAGTCGCCGAAGCCTGGGTTGAAACGGACGACGGGCGGCGGGTCGTAGAGGAGGCCGTCGAGGCCGCGGGCGGCTTCGACCTCTTCGAGCACGACGCGCTCGACCTGATCGATGTCTGTCTCGTAGCTGACGTTGAGCGGGATGCGGACGGCAAGGCGCTGTTCAGGGAACGTGTAGTTGGTGACGAGGGCCTCGCTGAGTTTGGAATTGGGGATGACGACAAGGTTGTTCTGGAGGGTGCGAAGCGTGGTAATGCGCCAGGAGACGTCTTCGACAAAGCCTTCCTGGCCGGAGTCGAGCTGGATGTAATCGCCCTTGTGGATGTTGCCGGCCATGGAGATGTAGAAGCCGGAGAAGAGATTGGCGAGGGTGTCTTTGAGGGCGAGGCTGACGGCGATGCCGCCGACGCCAAGGGCGGTGAGGGCCGGGGCGAGGGAGATATCGAGCAGGTTCAGAATGACGAGGAGGCCGGGCACGGCCCAGAGAATGCGGATGGTGGCGGCGGTGAGGGCGGTGACGTGCCAGCCGGTCGAGCTGCGGGAGAGGGCGTAGCGCAGAAGAATGATGGTGGCGCGGGCGAGACCAATGGTGAGAGGGACGATGATGAGAGCGGCGGCGAGAACCGTGAGTTTGTGTTCGAGGGAGCGGGAAAGGTGGCGTTCCTCGATGTCCTTGAGAGCAATGAGGAGGGCGATGGCGACGGCGGTCCACTGCGCGGGCCAGCGGAGGGCGTGAAGGAGCTCGTCGTCGAGCGTGGTGCTGGTGCGCTGGGCGATCTTGTGCAGGGCGCGGAGGCCGAGCCAGACAAAGAGCGCGATGGCCGCGGCGCTGACGGCAGCGACGAGAAGGTAACGCCCGGCGGGGTGCCAGCCGGAAGAGAAATCGAACAGGTTGAGGGCGAGGTTCATGAGGCAAGCGCCGTCTGCGGGGCGATGCGGCGGACGGGCAGGCCGGCCATGCGGAGGTGGTGTTCAACGTCGGCCGGGGTGAGGCGGCTGGCGTCGTAGACGACGGTGAGACGGTCGAGCGAAGGGGCGAGCTTCAGCGCATGGAAGCCGTAGACGCCATGGAGGCGCTCGATGGCCTCGGCCCACGAATCCTGAAACGGCGCGAGAAATTCGTAGTGCAATTCGACCTTCGACATCGCACTAGTCAGAATATCATCCGGCAGGGTGAGTGAGCTTCCACAGGATCTGCCGCAGCATGCCGGTGCAGATGGCTGCGTCGCGGGAGGTAAGGCAGAGCCGGTGGACGAGGCGGCGGGTCTTGTCATGAGCGGAGGTCTCGCGGCTGTAATCGGAGTAGCCGCTGAGCTGAAGGACCTGTTCGAGGAGGAGAGAGATGCGTTCGAGTTCGGCTTCGGTGGCGCGTTCCGCGGCTTCCGGCAGGCGGCGGGCGGCGGCGGGGGAGCGGGAGAGTTCGTAGAGGGTGACGGCGACGGCCTGGCCGAGATTCATGGAGTCGTGTTCGGGACGGGTGGGGATGTGGAGGAGCCAGTGGCAGTGGGAGATGTCCTGGTTGGAGAGGCCGAATTTCTCGCTCCCGAAGAGGACGGCGGCGCGGGCTGACTGCAGGTGGCGGCGGAGGAGACGGCCGGCGCGTTCGAGGCGGTAAAGCGGGTGCTCGAAAACGCGGTGGCCGAGTCCGGTGGCGCCGACGATGAGGGAGCAGTCGGCAACGGCTTCCGCGACGTTGTCGAAGAGGCGGGCGTTGCGGAGGAGATCCGAGGCGCCGACGGCGCTGACCGCTTCTTCATAGGCGACAGAGTAAGGGCGGACGAGACGGAGCTCGAAGAAGCCGAAGTTGCTCATGGCGCGGGCGGCGGCGCCGATGTTGAGGGGGTTGCGGGTGTCGATGAGGACGATGGCGAGGTGCTGCTTGGGGTCCGGCGGCATGGTCTCACCGATCAGGGTACCGCCGGGGGCGGGTTTTGGAAGAGGCAGGAGGCCGGGCAGCGGGGGATGGAGGGGAGGAAGTAGCCTGGATTGATGGGGATGCGGCGGGTTTCGGTTCGTTTCGCAAAATTTGTTTTTGGGCTGGAGGCTCGGGGGCGGCGGGCTGAGATGGGGTTTGAGGCGGGATGGGGCTCGCGGGCGGTTCGGGAGGGCAAACGTCGGTGGAGGGCGAGGGGAAGAGGGGGTCGGTCAGTCGGCGCTGGCGGTCGCGGTGTTCCCAGAGCGTGCGGAGGGCGCGCTCGTACTGGCGGCGGAACATCACTTCGTAGCGCTGCAGCAGGTGCAGGGCGCGGGAGGTGTCGGCCAGCGTGCGGAAGGCCTGGGCCTGCATTTCGCCGTTGGAGAGGCCGCGCGAGGGCAGCTCGCGGGTGATGAGGATCTGGAAGAGGTCGGCTTCGAGGCCGCGGACGCGGCGGAGGCGGAACTGGGCGTTGGCCATTTCCATGACGCAGTGCCATTCGGTGGGGGTTTGGGGGCAGTATTCGTCAATGTAGGCGTCGCGGAGGGCGACGAAGTCTTCGGGGGACTCGTAGAAGAGGAGGGCGGTTTGGGTGAAGAAGCCGTGTTTGCGGGCGTTCTGGGAGGAGCGGGCTTTGCCCTCGGGGGTGCGGGGGCCGGTGGACTTGCGGGCGTTCGAGCGCCGGGCGGCGAGCTGTTTTTCGGACAGCGGACGTTTGGGGTTTTCGGGAGTGGTTGTGGCGGACATGGCAGAAGCTCCGCACGGGGTGGGGCTGCAGGGGTGGAGGTGCGGTCGTAAGTCGTTGGGAGGGCGAGTGAAAGATTCTTGGGTTGGATGTCATGGGCACATGTGGGATGCAGCCTTCGGCCAAGGCCGAGGGGAAATCCGAGGGCAAGGGCGGCGGGGAATCCGGGGGGAGGGGCAGATTTATAGAGGAGGGGCGGGGGGCGACTGGCGGGCGAGGATTTCGCGCAGGGCGGCGTGGCTGGTTTCAAGGCTTGAAAAGACGGGCAGGCGGAGCTGCGTCTGCAGGGGCTCGCGCAAGTGCGCCATGGAGACCTGGGCGAGCACGATGACCTCTGCGCCAGCCTGTTTGAGCGCCAAGGCGGCGTCGCAGAGGATGCGGTCATGCGCAGCGGTATCGCCTTTGAGCAGCGCGCCGAGGGCATCGGAGCGCAGTTCCACGGTCACGCGCACGTGCTGCCCGGTCCGGAGCGCGACCTCCTCGAGAAGCTGCCGGGTGGGCTCGACCGTGGGGGGAAAGGTCACGAGGACGCCAATGCGGGAGCCGGCATGGACGGCAGCCTGCGCCATGGGCAGATCGATTTTGACCACGGGCACGGGAGAGGCCCGCTGGAGGCGGTCCATCAGGCTGAGCGTCGTGGCGGAACAGGTGATCAAAGCCGCCTGGGCACGATAGCGGGCGGCAGCCCTCTCGATCAGGGTCAACAGGCCGGACTCGACGGCGGGTTCATCCTCTTCGCGGAAGGCGCGCATGATGCCGTCGTCGAGCAGGTTGACGATGGACCAGGAGGGTTCTTGCGCGGCGTAATAACTGGCGAGCGGCGTGATCGCCGCCGGGGAGGCGTGAATGAGAGCAAGACGGACGGAATTCATGGTTTTAATCGAGGCCCAGAGCGAGGGCGGGACTGGCTGAGGTCATGGTCTCCAATTCGAGAGGAGAGAAGCCCTGGCCGCGCATCTGGCTGATGAAGTGTGCGAGACCTTCGACCGGATGGGGATTGTCCGGCTGGCCGAGGTCGGTGGCGAGAATGGTGTTGCGGACGCCGGCGGCGCGGATGTCTGCGGCGAGGCCGGCCCAATCGCGGCAGAAACCGGGACGGCAGAAGCAGCGCTCGAAAAAGAGCCCGGGCCCGGCAAGGCCTTTCTGGAGAGCCACGGGCATGGCGATGAACTGGATTTCGGGGTGGGTGACGAGGATGGCGCGCACGCCTTCCTCGCGGGCGACAGCCACGACGGCGGCGGTTTCCTCGGGCGCGAGGTGGCCAGTGCCGAGGATGGCGCCCGAGCGGGCGATGAGGCGGATGATCCGGATCACCTCGGGCAGCAGGCGGCCCTCGTCGTCCAGGGCGCGGAGGCCTGTGCCGGGCGCGCCGCGGAAGGCGCGCTCGTTCTCCGCCGAAAGCGTGGGCATCCAAATCTCGGCGGCGCCCATGCGGAGGGCGGCATCGACAGCCTCGGGATTCCAGCCGCCGACGGCGTGGTTCAGCACAAGCCCGCCGCGGACGAGGATGCCAGGCAGGGCTTCGCTGAGCGCCGCCGCCAGAGGGACGGTCGGACAGTGGTGGTTTTTCAGGACGATG
>Ga0209381_1005658_pt1 | contig 9981 bp, 9 predicted proteins | sample DewCreD2012metaG_FD_184111 | JGI IMG/M metagenome (GOLD analysis project Ga0209381, IMG submission 184111) | Hot spring sediment bacterial and archeal communities from British Columbia, Canada, to study Microbial Dark Matter (Phase II) - Dewar... ...
CGATCGAGCGCGACCCCCTCCGGTGCCGTGACGACAACCACTGCCGTCGTGCCCAAGGAACAGCCCAAGAAGGATTTCATCCAGATCATGGAGGCTCACCACCCGCGCTATCTCGCGACGACCTGCTCCTCGTATCCCGGGGACCTCTACAACAAGTTCGTGCGCGCCAAGGAGGTCAAAGGGACTCGCTTCATCCATCTGGCCATTCCCTGTCCGCCCGGCTGGGGCTTTGCCACCAAGGACACGGTGAAGCTTGGCAGGATGGCCGTGGAGGCCGGCATTGTGGTTCTCTACGAGGTGGATGAAGGTGAATTCAGGCTGACGGGCAAGAGCCTCAACATGGCGAGAAGCGGCCGGAAGCGCCCCGTCGAGGAATACCTCACGTCGCAATCCCGATTCAAGATGATGGACGAGGATGCGATTGCTTCTTTTCAGAAGCAGGTCGACGAACGCTGGGATCAGCTTATGCGGCGTGCCGGCTTCTGAAGCGTCGGGCACAAGAAGGGAAGCCGCCCTTCCGACCTCGCCGATATGGGGGAAGGGCGGCTATTCATGGATGGGGGCCTCGATCCCTACCCGACAAGCGGCTCTCATTCCCACCACCGAAGCAAGATGCTCCCCCAGGTGAAGCCCGCTCCAAAAGCTGCCATCACCACATAATCGCCCCTTTTGAGCCTCCGATCCTCAACCGTTACGTCGTAGAGGCAAAGGGGAATAGTCCCGGCCGTCGTGTTGGCATACCGATCAATGTTGATGACCACGCGGCTCATGTCGATTCCCATTCGACCGGCCGCGGCATCGATGATCCTGAGGTTGGCCTGGTGCGGGATGAAAAGCGCGATATCTTCCCCTTTCAGCCCGTTTCTTTCGAGGATCTGGACGGAAACGTTGGCCATTTCCGTGACGGCGAATTTAAAGACCTGTCTCCCCTCCTGGTATGCGTAATGCCAGCGGTTCTGAACGGTCTCGTGACTGGCGGGCCTCAGGCTCCCTCCGGCTTTCATGTGCAGGAACTCTCCGCCCGCCCCGCTCACATGCTGAATGAAATCCAAGATCCCATGCCCTGGCTCCGGGCAGGGCTCGAGCAGCACGGCTCCGGCTCCATCACCGAAAAGAACGCAGGTGTTGCGGTCCTGGTAGTCGATGATGCTGCTCATGACATCACTTCCGATGACGAGCACCTTTTCGTAGCGGCCGGCCTCGATCATCTGCGCGCCGGTAGTCAGAGAGAACACAAAGCCCGAGCATCCGGCCGAAAGATCGAACCCCCAGGCCCGTGTGGCGCCGAGCTCCTTTTGCACGAGACAGGCCGTTGACGGAAAGAACATGTCCGGAGTCACGGTACCGACAATGATGGCGTCCACCTCCCCGGCGCTGACCCCTGCCCTTTCCAGGCATTCCCGAGCGGCCCTCGCAGCCATGTAGGAGTTGCCCAACCCCGGATCCAGGATGCGTCTTTCGCGGATGCCCGTGCGACTCACGATCCACTCGTCACTGGTTTCCACCATTTTCTCGAGCTCCTGGTTGGTCAGGCGTCTTTCCGGCACAAAGCGCCCAACAGAGCGTATGTAAGCAGTTCGATCCGGCATGGCTTGCCTCCTGCCTGCTCTGAAAAATTGCTGGTTTCTGGTTTCTCGTTCCTGGTTTCCAATGCTACATGATGCCTTTATAATAGCCCCCGTCGATCTGTATAGAAGCCCCGGTGATGTAACTGGCGCGCTCGGAGGCGAGAAAGGTGACCAGGGCCGCGAATTCCTCCGGGGTTCCCAGTCGTCCCATGGGTACGGATGACTCCCAGCGCTTGATGACGGCTTCAGGCGTTGTGCCCTCCTTTTCAGCGGTCACGACGGCAAGGGAGCGAACCCTCTCGGTCATGGTGTAGCCGGGGCACACGTTGTTGACGGTTATGTTGTAAGGGGCCAGTTCGTTGGAAAGGGTCTTGGCCATGCCGATGACACCGGACCGGACCGTATTGGACAGGATGAGACCGTCGATGGGCTGCTTCACGGATATGGACGTCATGTTGATGACCCGCCCCCAACGCTTCTCAATCATCTTGGGGACCGCCTCGCGAGTCATGATGATCGTGCTCATGAGATTCAGTCGAACACCGAAAAGCCAGAGATCGTCGTCGATTTCCAGGAAGGTCTTCGAAGGCGGCCCCCCAGCGTTGTTCACCAGGATATCCACGGTACCGAAGTGCTCGATTCCCTTTCTGACGAACTCCCTGGCCTGCTCCGAGCTGGTGACATCGGCGGGGATGCCGATCACTTCCACGCCCGTCGCGACCCTGATCTCCTCCACAGCCCTGGGAAGCTCGGGATCATCCAGGGCGCAGATGGCGATCCTGGCGCCCTCCCTGCCCATTTCCATGGCCACGGCCTTGCCCAGTCCCTGGCTTCCACCCGCAATCAATGCCACCTTTCCCGTCAATCCCAAATCCATCCGTCCATCCTCCTTTCGGGTCAGAGTCGTTCATGGCTCCATACAAGGCAGGCTGAAGCCATCCGCTTGCTCAATCCCAGGCCTCGTAGAGCTTTTTCATGTCCACGGAATACTCTCCAGGCCGCTCGTAAATGAAGAACGGAGGGGTAACACGGAGCTCCTCTCCCCCTCCTTTAGTGAGAAACATGTAGACCAGCTTTGCAGAGCTGGCGGGATACGAAAATATCAGCGTGAGTTCCTTGGGACGGAAAGCGGCTGCATGAGCAGCCACCACGAGTGACTCGAGCCTTGCGGCAGAAGGTAATCCGCCGCCTTGAAGAGATCGGGAAGGGTGGTTGCGAGCTCGTGTCTCGCAATGGCCCTTTGGGAGTCGGGATTCACCCTCCCCGAATGAAGTCGCCTGTACGGCGGGTTGCTGACCACCAGGTCGAAGCCCTGAGGCGGCAATACCTTTGAGACTGCGCGATAATCAGCATGGAGGAACCTGACCCGCCCTTCCAGCCCATTCTCCCGGGCGTTTCTCCTGGAAAGGGAGACGAGGTCGTGCTGAATCTCCACTCCGACAAGCGATTCACCGAGCCCCCGAAAAGCGAGTATCAGGAGCACTACGCCACAGCCGCTTCCCAGCTCCAGCACTCGATCTCCTGGCCTCACCGCCGCCAGCCCCGCCAGGAGAACGGCATCGATGGAGAATCGATATCCTCTTTGCTCCTGATAGATCAACAACTTACCGGAAAAGAGGGAATCTCGAGTGAGCAAATCCAGTGCCTTAAAAAGGAGAAATCCCTTGGTGGAGTGCCGACCTCCACCATCCATTCAGGACCGCGAGACCCCTGTCATGGACGCGATGCAGAGCCGGCATCCCTTCGGGCTCCTGATGCACACCGTGATCTTACGGGACAACGCGTTCACCGCACACGATCGGATGAATCACCATGCCGCTCCCAACCTTGGGATAAAAATAGGTTGATTTATGAGGCATGATCAGCCCTGCGCTGGCCACCTCCTGGACCTGGTCTATGCGTGTGGGGTTGATGAAGAAGCCGGCATCGTAGCGCCCCGACCTCACATCGTTGAACGCCTCATCGAGGTTGTGCTTGAAGTGGATATTGTCGGAATTTGCCAGAAAGGTGTCCGGGAGAGCGAGCAGGTGCTTCAGGATCACCTGGTCCAGCACCACGACATCGAGACCCTGCAGGACCTCGGGAATGCCGCTGTCGGCCAGCAGGCTCGGCAGGACATCCCTTTTGGCCTTCAGGAGAAACACGGACGAGGCGCGCCGGCTGAAGAAACCCATGGCCGTCTGCCTCGAGGCTCCGGCGGCAGCCAGTGCCCCGGCCCAGGTTTTGCGGCCGGCCTCTGAATTCCCGAACGGCTCAATCTCAAAAAACGATGCCGCCGCCTGCAGAAAAGCGTCGACGGACCAATCACCCAGATGGCGGAGCAATCGATGCGTCGGCAGGATGGTCAGTCCGTTCCGGTTCATGTTGGAAAGATACACCATGATATATTCAAAAGGGGCATGGTCGCCGGCGCCCGGATGGCGTTCCCTCTGAATGGAACGGTAATTCAGGGCGGTCTCATACCGATGGTGACCATCGGCAATAAAGATCGCCTTGCTCCTCATCAGGCTCTGAACCGTCTGCAGAGCCTGCTGGTTATGAACTCTCCAGATCCTGTGCTCCATGCCCTCCCTGTCACGGAAATCCATGACGGGTTCCGGCTCGCGAGAGACTTGCAAGGTATGATCCACCAACTGATGCGGGTCTGAATAGAGAGCAAATACGGGGCTCAGATTGGCGTTGCAGGCGAGCATCAGCTTCAACCGCTCATCCTTGACCGCCTGAAAGGTTCGCTCGTGCGGTCGGACTCCCCCTGAGTCAAAGGTCTCAAGCCGCAGCAGGCAGAGGAAACCGCACCGGGTTTCCTGGCGTCCCGCCGCCCCCTTGAAATCCAGCTCATAATAATAGAGCGCCGGCCTGTCGTCACGAATGAGGATTTGAGTTCTTTGCCACTCCTTCAGATAGGCTGCGGCCCGGGTGTGCGGATTGGAGGCATCGGAGTCATCGGGGGTCGGTTTTCCGAGCTCCAGGCGGATCATGTTGTATGGGTTACACCCATAGAACAACTCCTGCTCTTGGGCGGAGATCACATCATAAGGCGGGATGACGACCTGGCTCAAGTTGGGAATTCGTTCGGGATTATAACGCAGCCCCTTGAAAGGGGCGATTTCCGCCATGACGGTCTATTCCTTTCTTCCGGTTTCGCTGAGAGTATCGAAGCAATAAAAGGAGCCAGCCCGATCACGTCTTCATATCATGATTGAAGATCATCTTGCTAGCATAGCTCAAGCCCTTTTTCAAGCTGCACCCTTTGCACCGTTCCCCGCGGCGGGTGTATCCCGTAGACGCCAGCTCGAGGAGAGGCTGATCCCATGGGCGGCCCCTAATTGATCCTACACGCACCGGCAGGGGACCCAGGTCCCAAGGTGCATGCAAAACCCAGCTTCGCCGCATTCACGAATTCCCGCACCTTCGAAGGGTCTTTGCGGCCGTCGCAATCCTCGAGCCCCGTGTGGGCGTCGACTCCAAACGGTCTGACCGTCAGGATGGCCTGGACCACATTGCGCGGCGAGAGCCCACCGGCAAGGATCAACGGCTTTTTCGCCGTATGAACCAGCCGGCGACTGACATGCCAGTCGTGCGTCCGACCGGTGGCGCCGCAGGCTCCGGTCTCGGGGTCGAAGGTGTCGGTGATGAAGCCATCCACCAGGTCCTCCAGGACTCGAATCTCTGTTTCCAGTTCCCCAAGGTTGCTCTCGCGGACAATGAGGCTCTTGATGACGGCCAGGCCCGGCACCAGCTTTCGCAGTTCATGGAGACTCCCGCGAGTCACACGTCCATGGAGCTGAACGTTTTGAACGCCGATCTGCCGCACCAGTGCGGCAATTTTCTCGGGCCGGGTGAGGTAGGTGATCAGCACTCCCCTTTGTTCCAGGCCGAGAAGCCTGACGATGCGCGCCACCTCGTGGCCGGGGAGATCCTCCTCGTGAAAGTCGAGCGCGAGGGGAAAGCCGAGCAGGTCAACCCCTGCGTCAAGCAGCATGCGTGCTTCATGGAGATGGCAAATGCCCGCCACCTGGACCAGGCCGGAACGATGCCGGATTCCTTTCAAAGAGTCCTCCCTCTCGATCACAAGATCGGTGCGGCAGTCGGCCCAGCCACCCACTGGCTCCCCATAAATCCACTGCTCTTCGGGCCTCGGCGGTCAGAGACGCGATTCCCGGCCCGGCTGAGCGTTTTTCCACCGTCCGCTTCACGCCGATTATGGAGCACATCGGTCAGTGCGCCCAAACGAGATTTTAGCCGCGCGGGAATTCCATTTGAGGAAAAGTGGGCCTTCAGCCGATCAAATACCCAAGCTCTGCGAGGCCATGAGCTGGAAGAACGCACGCCACACTCAGGCAGCATCTTGGATGAACTGCGGTGACACAGGAGACATGATCGTCTGCATATGGCGGCGCAAGTCGATGGCACTTCGATCGGAAGCCGCTCCGACGGGGGACAGAGGAGCCCAATGGAACTGGAGGCGGATCTGGAATCCCTGGATGCTCTCGTGGACTTTGTTCTCGGAGAGTTTCAAGGTTCGAATCCACCGTCCGATCTGGCTCAAGACATTCGACTTGTCCTGGAGGAGGTTTTCACCAACATCGCCTTATATGCTTATCCGGATTCACGGGGATCGGTCCAGGTGGCCTGCCACGTTCGGGATAACGGACGCCTGTGCGTTGAATTCAGGGATACGGGCATTCCCTTCGACCCGACGAAATTCATGCCGTCGGACCTGGATCAGGATTTTGCGGAACGAGAAATAGGCGGCCTGGGAATTCACCTGGTCAGACAACTGGCCGGCGAAATCCACTATGACCGCATCGGTGAGTGGAACGTACTGCTGATCGTATTCAATACCCCGTAGCTGATCGGGGAGCTATGCAACGTCTCATCAAAGAGGAGAATGCTCCATGTCCTTGACGGTCACATCAACCGAAAAACAGGCCGGGGTTTTTGTGGTTTCCGCCTTCGGCTCACTCGACACCAACACGCACCAGACCCTTGAGAAAAAGATGGACCATTTGATACAGGGTGGCGCAGCCAGGGTGATCACCCTGGACATGGGCGGCGTCGAGTACATCAGCAGCATGGGAGTGCGCGTGGTTCTCAAGACCAAAAAGGACCTTCAGCGTCGCGGGGGAGCCTTTCTCCTCGTCAATCCCCAGCGGCAGGTCAAGAGGGTCTTCGAGATCATCAACGCGCTTCCATCTCTTCAAATCTTCTCAAGCCTCGAGGAACTCGACGATTACCTTGCGGAAATGCAACGTCAGGCACTCGATGAGATCGCCTGACCCTCGAAGAGGGAGGAGGGGCACACGGGTCCTGATATTCACCCTCCTCTCCGCAAACCGCAGGGATGAGGGGGAATTCACTTCATGAGCGGCGTGTGCTGCAGGTTGGGACCGGCGGGAGCTTTGTTCCTCGTGGCCGGCTTGGCTTGTCTCGTCATGGCGGCCACCGGATACCGTGCGGAGAGGACATTCCGAAATCCCGTGGCCTACACCCTCACCGACCAGGCACTCTACGTGCTCGAAAAGGAGAAGAACACTCTCCTGGTGCTGCGCCCCTTACCCGGCGGTCGTGGGCTTGAAGCCGTGGGATCCCACGCCATCGAGCGGGACGACGACAGCCGCTATTACATGGTGAGAAAACTCTATCCCGGTCCCGAAGGCATCGTCGTCCAGAGCAATATCTACGCTCTTCAGACCCGGGAGTTTCTCGGCTACCGCTATTCCCTGTACAAGTATCCGGCTCTGACTCCCGAGATCCTGCTCACCATCATCTTCAGAAATCCACAGCAATACCCCGAGATCACCTACGCCTTCGACTCGCATGGGAACCACTATTTTGCGAACAACATCAAATATCAGTTCAACATCTGGAAAGTCCCGCCTTCCACTGAAGTCAGGATAGACTCCGGACGGCTCCCGGAACAGGTCCAGGCCCTCGGTGAGAGAAACGATCCCCTGGATCACTGGGAAGCCGTAGCGGTGGGGCCGAACGGGAACATCTACGTCTCCTCGGGTGTTTCCGGCAGGATCGTCGAATATGCGCCATCCGGGCAAAGAATCCGCGAGATCGGAACGGTCGGCTTTGACAGGGGAAAACTGCTGGCCCCCGATGAAGTATTCTTCGCTCAAACCTCGCGGCACGCGCCCCCGCTCCTGACGGTCGCCAGCAAGGGAAACCGCACCTGGGTCCAGTTTGACGAGACCGGCTCCGTTCGGGAAGTGTTGGACCCGCTCGACCTGGACTATCCCTTCAGCGACGCCCTGGTCGGGCTTTTCCATTACGATTCCGCCCTTGGCAACTTGTGCTCCTTTGACCTCGCCAACCGAGCTTTTCTGACCTTTGGCCCGAAGCCCGAAGCCATCCGTTCCTATTCCATTCGGCTTCCCGCGCGAACCGCCTCCTGGATCGCATGCTCTTTACCGCTCTTTCTTCTCGCCTGTTTCGCCGGCCGTCTTTGCCGTGTCTGCCGGAACCTGCGAGTGCCCTTCTTCTTCAAACTCTCCATTCCACTCGTCGCCATCGTCGTGCTCACCGCCCTGCTGGTGGGCGACGGAGTTTACAGCATCATGAGTGCGGAAGTGATGGAGGAATCCCTCCGCAGATCGTCCACCCTTGCCCGGGCCGTGCTTCACAACATCTCGCTGGCTGATCTCAAAGCCATCCAGAAGCCCGAGGACAGGGAAGGCGCCGTCTATGAGAAGTTGCATCGCACCATTTCAGGGATCATGGACGGCAAGCAGGCCGAACAAACCCCCAAATGGATTCTTCATAAGATTCAGGATGGGCACTTCCATTACGGGATCAACATCTGGCGAGGGGCCATCTTCATGCCGTGCATCGTACCCGCTGATCGCCGGATATTCTGGCAGGCCCTCCGGGAGAAACGCCCCCAGCACGGCTTCTTCACCGACGACGAGGGGGAATGGTTCAGCCACCTGACACCGGTGCTGGACGAAACGGATGAGGTGATTTACGTCCTCGAGCTCTACAGGCCGGCGGAGGAAATTCGTCGAGCGAGCGGCCAGGTGAGTCGCAGGGTGAGCCAGGTGGTGAGTGGAACCGTCGCCGCAACCCTGGTGCTGGTCATGGGCTTCTCCTATGTCTTCGCGCGACCATTGCGCCGTCTGAGGCTTCAGACCGAAATGGTCAGCCGGGGCGATTTCGAGCAACTCATCGATATTCGATCCCGGGATGAACTGGGAGATCTTGCAAGGGCCTTCAACCGGATGGTCGGCGACCTCAAGAACTACACGTGTGAAGTCGCGCGAGCGGCGGCCGAAAAGGAGTCCCTGGCGGGAGAGCTGCGGCTGGCGAGACAGCTCCAGCAGGAAATGCTGCCACAATGCTTCCCTCCTTTTGCCCAGGCGCCGAACGTGTGCATGTTCGCTCAGATGGAGCCGGCCAAGGAGGTAGGCGGCGATTACTATGATTTCTTCCTCGTGGACGACGACCACATGGCGGTCGTGGTGGCTGACGTATCGGGAAAAGGAATTCCCGCCGGGCTCTTCATGATGAGGGTCCGGGCTCTGCTGAGGGGCACGGCCAGCGGCAATCTCAGTCCCGCGGACACCCTCACCCGAATCAACCAGATGATTGCATCCGAGAACCCTTCGGCCATGTTCGTGACCATGTTTTTCTTCATCTGCGACATGAAATCGGGGCAGGTCACCTACTGCAACGCCGGTCAGAATCCGCCGCTGCGGATCAGCCGGGGCGAAGTGATTGCCGTGGGCATCGACCGTCAAAACGGCAGGGGCCTCCCCATCGGCATCATGGAGGATGCGGTTTACACCGATGGCACATTCCGGCTCGAACCCGAAGATATCCTCGTTCTCTACACGGACGGTGTCACGGAATCCTTCAATGCCGAGAGCGAGCTCTTTTCTGAAGCTCGCCTCGCGGAGTCGCTCAAAGCGCCAAACGTTCAAGATCCAAAGGCGATCTGCCAGAACGTGCTGAGCGAGGTCAGGCAGCACCAGGGCGATGCCCAGCAGGCCGATGACATCACGATCCTGAGCTTCCGGCTCAGCGCGACAGCCGGCTGCCATGGGTTCTCCACCCAAATCGAAGACCGGACGCACGGAGACCCCGTCGCGCCATCCCTCCATCTTGCCGAAGCCGCGGGCCGGCCCGCTGACGGGGATCAGTGCTCCAACACAGGCTCGCCCCCGCCCCCTCCTCAGCTCAGAAAAGAAACTGAAGAACTCCGTCGATTCTCATGAGAGCGCTCTTGACCCTTTGCGTCCCGGCCTCCCCCAGCGAACCGGCCTTCCACAATCGCTCGATGCCTTCCATATGCAGCATCAGCGAATCGACGGCCGATCTGACATTCAGGTCGTCGTTCATGTACCTGTCGAAATCGTTCATCATCGGGCCGGCCGGGTCGTCACCAGGCATCGCTCCCCGGCCGACC
>Ga0209381_1005660_pt1 | contig 9979 bp, 6 predicted proteins | sample DewCreD2012metaG_FD_184111 | JGI IMG/M metagenome (GOLD analysis project Ga0209381, IMG submission 184111) | Hot spring sediment bacterial and archeal communities from British Columbia, Canada, to study Microbial Dark Matter (Phase II) - Dewar... ...
CATCGGGATGTTGAACGGTTATTCCTTGCTGCACGGTCTCGCCTTCGGTCGGCTCTTGCAGGCGAAAGATGCTCAGATCGCGCCCGTCCCTCAATCGCAGTCCCCACCAGCACCACCGCATCGGCTTCTTCGTTACGATCTTGCCCCATTGGTGATCGTACCAGAACTGCCCCTCGACGCTTCTTTCTTCCTCGCCGATGCGAAGCCGTCCGACCGCGGGAAGCCTGGGATAAGTGTAGTAGTGCTGGTCCTCGGGGTCGTCCAGCCCCGTCAGGCCCGTGCCCAAGACGAGCAGCGGCTTGCCTTGCCGTTGCAATGTCAGTTCGAGCGAGAACTGCCGGTTCTTGAATACTGCTTGATACGAAGAACCCTCTTTCAGCAGACGATTCTCACCGTAGTGAAGCCACAATTCCGACTTCGGAGGAGGGGGCGGCGGCTCCGGCGACGTCATGAACTCGTGCCCCTCGGGAAGGCGCACCAAGGCGTCCCCAAGCCAACGAGCCAATTGCCTGCCGATGCCTCGTGGGGGCGATTTGGCCTCTGTTTGCTCACCTGCATGCTCCGCCGACTCTTGCGGGTCAGACAAGTTGAATAGCGATCGGTCGACGAAAGCGCAGTGGCGGTTTTCGCCGGTGGCCAGATCGGACAGATTGTAGAACAGGTAGCGTCCCTTCTTGTTGCGTTGGAACGAGGAGACGAACGAATACTCGAACTTCGCCACCCCCCGTCGCTTCAAAAAGCCGAAATGGTACCACCATTCGAAGTCGCTTTCCGGGTGCGGACCCTCCTCCTTCTGAGGATCGAAGGCGAACGCTAGAGGTTTCGGGCCGGCGAAGCAGCAGCATCCGCCCAGAGCCGCCCCAACCCCCTGAACAAAACGGCGTCGCGAGATCGGCATTCTTGATTTCCTCGCAGATCGTGTTCGCTCTGCCCGCACATGGTCGTAACGCATTGCTGCGGCCGCGACCGCCCAGAACGGGCGGACTCCCAAAAGAGCATCTCACAGCGATATGCCCCGTCGTGTTCGGCGTCCCGCCCGTCCGCGAAAAGCTGTTCTGCTCGCCAGCAAAAACGCTCGCCCTGATGTCTCGCGACGGCGTCGAGATCGTACAACACTACGATGCAAAGGAACGCGAGCAATCTCTTCCCGCACCAAACCAAATTATCCATGAAGCCGCCGAAAACGCAAACAAGCTCAGGCGAGGCGCGCACACAACCGCCGAATCGGCTTTGCGCCGACAGATTCTCTCCATTGCGATTGAAGAGATTGCATTGGTGCGAGTAACCGCAAGGGGGAAAGGCACCCCGGGCGTGATTCGAACACGCAACCCGCAGCTTAGAAGGCTGCTGCTCTATCCGATTGAGCTACCGGGGCGTAGAAATCGACCTCGAACCGTGGCGTTATTATGCGGGCAAGCTGTCGCGGCGTCGATCCGTCTCGTACTGGTCCCAGCCGATCGAATCGCAGGGGCGCCGCGGAGGCCGATTCTCCACAAAACAGGCCGAAATCAAGCGTCTATCTTACCACCGGTGCAACGGCCGGGCCAAGGGCGGCGTTCGGCCGCGCGGCGCGTAGCGCGCCGAAGCGTCAGGTCTGTTCACATTGCCGGCGGCGCCGAACCAACCGATTCCGCGCCAGCACCAAGAAGACGGACGCGGTAATGATGCCGATGCCGCCGCCCAAGTAGCTGAAGTCGTGCATGGTTCCCGCACGGACGAACGCGGTGCGGTCGGCAACGCCCGCGGGACACCAATAGTCGGCCATCGCCGCTTCGGGAATCGCCAGGAATACATCGACCAGCCGGCCGAATGCGGGCACGATTGCCGCGCGGCGCATCACGGCCCATGCCGCGCCGGAATGCGAGCGTTCTTTAAGATGGTCAATGGGAACCGAGGGCGGCCGCGCCGGCGGAAGCCACGGCATGGTCGTTTTCAACGGTGCTGCCCGAAACGCCGATCGCCCCAATCACGTTGCCTTGGGCATCTTTGATGGGCACGCCGCCGGGAAAGGTGATCAGCCCGCCGTTGCTGTGCTCGATGCCGTAGAGCGATCCGCCCGGCTGCGAGAGGCTGCCGATTGCCCCGGTGGGCATATCGAAGAACCTCGCGGTTCGGGCCTTGCGGATCGAAATGTCGATCGATCCGAGCCATGCGCCGTCCATTCGCGCAAACGCCTTGAGGTTTGCCCCGGCATCGACCACAGCGATGTTCATCAACACGCCCAACTCGTTCGACTTGGCCAACGCGGCCTCAACAGCCGCTTGGGCCTGCTGCAACGTCAATTCGCTCATGCCGCGCTCCTTTTGCGAAATAGGCGTTCACCAGAAACCGGAAACCATGAAGCAACCCGAGCGGCGACAACATGCAACAAGTCGGCTCGTTCGTATTGCGGCGCCCTGCCAACAGGCAAAAGCGATTCGATGCGACGGTGCGTCAAGGCCGTTTCGCTTCGATTGGCTGAGACGCGAATGCCGCGATTCACCCAAGGTCTGTCGACCCGTTCGGCTCGTTTCGCTCGACAATACGCGCCGTTGATGCCCTCGGTGAAAAAGTCGTTCCCATTATATCGCTCGATCAAGGGGCCGAAAACTCGGCCGAGCTGGTCGGGCGAGCATCCACCGTTCGGCGGCGACACGACATCGCCAAATCATTGTGAAAACGGCTCGATGCCGCTGCCGGTTCCTCATTTCCGCAATCGCGTGCTCCGGTCTCATCGAGTGCCGCCGACCGAGCCGGCAGAGCGACAACGCTCGACCACTGCGCCGGTGCGGCTTGCCGCTCTGCCGTCGGCTGCTATGCTGTACGCTCGGCCTGCGGCATGAAGCAATCTTGTGCCGTGGCGGAGCGTCGGCCGAGACTGCGTCCGGATTCGGTGATGCCGTCGCTGAAGCAGCAGTGGGCCGCACGAGACAAAGCAAGGATACCGTTATGACTGAGCGATGCGGGTTGTTCCTCTCGGTGGACGGCGGCGACGGGGCGGGAAAATCCACGCAGTTGGATTTGCTGCTGCCTTGGCTGCGCGAGCGCGGGCACGACATCGTGGCCTGTCGCGATCCCGGCAGCACCCCTTTGGGCGAGGCGATTCGGCAAATCGTCTTGCATCGGCACGATCTTTCGATCCATCGCCGAGCCGAAATGCTGCTCTATATGGCGGCCAGGGCCCAGTTGGTCGAAGAAGTGATCCGCCCCGCGCTCGACCAAGGCCGCACCGTGGTTTCCGATCGCTACCTTTTGGCCAATGTGGTTTATCAGGGCTACGGCGGCGGACTCGATGTGGAGGAACTGTGGCGTGTGGGGAACACGGCGGTTGCGGGCCTGATGCCCGATGTCGTGCTGCTGCTCGATGTTCCGCCCGAGGTCGCGCAATTGCGGATCGGCCGACCGCTCGATCGGATGGAGAATCAGGGCGACGAATTCCGCCGGCGGGTTCGCGACGGCTTTCTCGCCGAAGCGGCGCGGCGGCCCGATCAGATCCTTGTGATTGATGCGTCGGGCACTGTCGCAGAAGTGCAAGCGGCCCTGCGCTCCCGCCTGACCGAATGGTTCGACCGTTACGGCCGAAGCCGGTGAACTCTGCGCGCACTGAAATTGAACTCTGCGCGCACTGAAATGAGCGTTCTTCTCGTTGATGAGCGGAGGCGCGCCGCGCCGCACGAGTTATAGGCGGTCGCTTGCGCGCAGCGTCCGCCCTCCGCTCCCGCCATGTCTGTTCTCGGCGGTTTCACTAAGGCCAAATCCGGCCAGGCCCTTTCTACGAACAATTGAGAGATCAAAGTGCCAAACATTTGCGTAATACAGAGGGAGCAAGGGCCGGACTAAGGGCTTCTGCCACGGAAAGGATGGGTTCAATGAAATCGCCGAAACTCACGTACCGTCAACGAATTGGCGAGATGTGCTCGTCGGCGGATCCCATCGCCATCCGAGTGCCCGCCAAGGTGTTACAGCGGTTCGGCCGGTCGATCGACCGTCAGTTGAAAAGGCTCGAGTCGGCGTGGACCCTCCCCGATCGGTTCGAACGGCCCCTCCCGCAGTGGGCAGTGGACTCACCTTGGGATCGCCGCCGATAGCCCACGGTGGGAACAGGAAGATTCCTTCAGCGTCAAGCTGCGCCCGGTTGATCGATAAGGCCCAGGCGTCATTGGGCGTTGCCGCTCTGAGCAGGCCGAGCGCCTAGTAACTTCAAGAAGTACCTGAGCGCGACGCCCATCTCCGGTTTGGCTCCGCGGGCGATGCGGCGTTTGCAATGTTGGCTGCTGTCCAGCCGAGGCCGAATCCGCGATCTACCGGCGCGACCGAGGGAAGCGGTCTTGGACGGCCTCGACGGTCAACTCTTCCTCCCGGAGAGCCTCCATGGCCAATACGGCTGCGTCGGCGGCTTGTAGGGTGGTGAGGCACGGCACGCCATGCGCCACGGCCGCCGAGCGAATGCGGCCCTCATCGGTGAAAGCTCCCTTGCCGCGGGGGGTATTGATGATCAGCCTCAGATCGCCGTTGGCGATGTAGTCGAGCACGTTGGGGTGCCCTTCTTGAATCTTGTTCAAGCGGGTGACCGCCACGCCGTTCTGTTCCAGGGCCGCCGCGGTGCCGCGGGTCGCCAGTAGTGTGAACCCCATGCGTTCCAATCGCTTGGCCAATTCAACCACGTGTTCCTTGTGACGATCGGTCACACTGATAAAGATTTTTCCGCTCTTGGGCAATACAGTGCCGGCGGCCAACTGGCTTTTGGCGAAGGCCAGCGAGAACCGCGGGCTGATGCCCATCACCTCGCCGGTGCTCTTCATTTCCGGTCCGAGCACAATATCCACACCGGCGAACTTGACGAACGGAAGCACTGCTTCTTTCACGGAGACATTTGCGGGGATGGGGTCCTCCGTCAGTCCCAACTCATCAAGCGACAGGCCCGTCATCACCTTGGCCGCCAGTTTCGCCAGCGGTACGCCGGTCGCCTTCGCCACGAACGGCACCGTGCGGCTTGCCCGCGGGTTGACCTCGAGCACATAGACGGTCGGTCGGCCGTCTTCGCGTTTGACGGCGAACTGCACGTTCATCAGCCCGCGGACGCCCAACGCCAACGCCATTTTGACGGTCGCCTCGCGGATCTCCCGCACAACCGGGCCGGGCAGGCTGTAGGGCGGGATGGCGCAAGCCGAGTCGCCCGAATGAACGCCGGCCGCTTCGATGTGTTCCATCACGCCGGCCACGACGACCCGCTCGCCGTCGGCAATGGCATCGACATCGACCTCGACGGCGTCTTCCAGGAAGCGGTCGATCAGCACCGGCTGACCTTGCGCCACGGCAAAGGCGGCCGCCACGTATCGGTCGAATTGCTGCATGTCGTAGCAAATTTCCATCGCTCGGCCGCCCAGCACAAAACTCGGGCGAACGAGGGCCGGGAACCCGATCTTGGCGATTTCGCCCCGCGCTTGGTCCATCGTGCGGGCAATGCCGTTGGCCGGCTGCCTGATGCCCAGCCGGCTGAGAAACTCGGCGAACTTCTCGCGGTCTTCCGCCGCCTCGATCGTATCGACGCTCGTGCCCAAGATCGGCACGCCGGCATTGCTTAGGGCGCGGGCCAGGTTCAGCGGGGTCTGGCCGCCGAATTGAACGATCACCCCATCGGGCTGAACACGGTCGTAGATGTTCAGCACGTCTTCGACCGTGAGCGGCTCGAAGAACAACAAATCGCTCGTGTCGTAGTCGGTTGAAACCGTCTCGGGGTTGCTGTTGACCATCACCGACTCGATGCCCAATTCGCGCAGTGCAAAGCTCGCGTGGCAGCAGCAATAGTCGAACTCGATGCCCTGACCGATGCGGTTCGGCCCGCCGCCGAGGATCATCACCCGCTTTTTGTCGGGCTTTTTGGGCGGAGTTTCATCTTCGTCTTCGTAGGTGGAGTAGTAGTAGGGCGTGTACGCCTCGAACTCGGCCGCGCACGTGTCCACCGACTTGAACGTCGCCACGATCCCTCGCTGTTTGCGATTCTGGCGCACCTCCATTTCGGTGCTGTCGAAGATGGTGGCCAATTGCCGATCGGAGAAGCCGGCCCGCTTCGCCTCGCGGAGCAAGGCATCGGGACATTCGGCCAGAGAACCCGCGGCGCGAAGCCGATCTTCCACCTCGATGATCTCGGCCATTTGCTGGAGGAACCAGGGATCGATCTTCGAGATTTCGTGAATCTCCTCGATCGACATCCCGTACTTCATCGCGTAGCGCAGGTGCCAGATGCGTTGATCGTTGGGTACGGCCAACTTGGCGCGGACTTCGTCGATCGTCGGCTGATCGGGCCTGCCCCACAGGTCTTTCCCGTCGCAACCGAGGCCGAAGCTGCCCACTTCGAGCCCGCGCAGCGCCTTTTGCAGCGACTCCTTGAAGGTCCGCCCGATGGCCATCGTTTCGCCGACGCTCTTCATCTGCGTCGTCAAGTGCGCGTCGGCCTCGGGGAACTTTTCGAAAGCGAAACGCGGGATTTTCGTCACCACGTAGTCGATGGTCGGTTCGAAGCAGGCGCGGGTTTCGCGGGTGATGTCGTTGGGCAATAGCCCACGGCCAGCTTGGCGGCGATTTTCGCGATGGGAAAGCCCGTCGCCTTCGAGGCCAGAGCCGAACTGCGGCTGACCCGCGGATTCATTTCGATGACCACCATCCGGCCGTCGCGCGGGTTGATGGCGAACTGGATGTTCGACCCGCCGGTCTCGACGCCGATTTCGCGGATGACGGCCAGCGATGCGTCGCGCATCCGCTGGTATTCCTTGTCGGTCAGCGTTTGGGCGGGCGCCACGGTGATCGAGTCGCCGGTATGGACGCCCATCGGATCGAAGTTCTCGATCGAGCAGATGATCACCACGTTGTCGTCGGCGTCGCGCATCACCTCCATTTCGTACTCTTTCCAGCCGATGACCGACTCTTCCAAGAGCACTTGATGCACCGGCGAGGCTTCTAGGCCGTAGGCCACCTTCGTTTCGAACTGCTCGCGGTTGTAGGCGATGCTCGATCCGGTGCCGCCAAGGGTGAAGCTGGGGCGGACCACGCAAGGCAGCCCGATCTCGTTGATCACCTGCCGCGCCTCTTCCATGGTGCGCACCGTTTGGCCGCGGCAGCACTCCAGCCCGATCTTCTCCATGGCGGCCTTGAATTTGTCGCGTTCTTCGGCCTTGGCAATGACGTCGGCTTTAGCGGCGATCATCTCGACGCCGAATCGTTCCAGCACCCCATGCCGCCAAAGGTCCATCGCCACGTTCAGGCCCGTTTGCCCGCCCAAGGTGGGCAGCAACGCGTCGGGCCGCTCGCGCTCGATCACCTTAGCCACGATTTCCCAGGTGAGCGGTTCGATGTAGGTGCGATCGGCCATTTCCGGGTCGGTCATGATCGTGGCCGGGTTCGAGTTCACCAGCACCACCTCGTAGCCCTCTTCCCGGAGGGCCTTGCAGGCCTGTGTGCCGGAATAGTCGAACTCGCAGGCCTGACCGATGATGATCGGGCCGGAACCAATCAGCAGAATCTTGTGAATGTCGTTGCGGCGCGGCACGTTAGCTCATTCTCCCACAAAATAACAGGCGGAATTGCCCGAACCATCTCTTCTCTTTTCGACATGCGACCAAAGGCTCGCGCTCTCGCGCACCGTCAGCCCGCCCGTTCCTTTCGGCCTGTTGCCGACCAGACCAAACGACGGAAAACAAATAGCGGGACTACGGATGAGGCTCGTCGCAACAGTATAAAATTGCACCAATTTAGCACACCCGTTCGCCACCGGGCAAGGGTCGGCCGGAGCGGAAGCCCCTCCGGAATCGCCAAACAAGAGGGGAGCGGCGCGAACGCGCAGCCTGCTCGATGCTCCACCAAGGCCGCTGGGTGTTCGGTGCGCCGGCGCAAAGCCCGGGCCAAACCTACCCCCCAGAAGCCTAGGCTCTTCGTTGCAACCCTTGAAAGTTCGCCGAAAGCTGCGTAAGCTGAATTACTTTTCGCGTCGTGCGACGCGCTAACTGTTTCCCTCTGTTCAACTTTTGCGAGGAGTGCCGTGAGTACCGCGTATTCCGCCAACGAGACGACCGCCTTGCCCAAGACGCCGCACGAACCGATGTCGGGCGCCGACATCGTTGTTCAAACCTTGGTGAACCACGGCGTCGAGGTCGTTTTCGCGTATCCCGGCGGAGCGAGCATGCCCTTGCATCAGTCGTTCACGCGTTTTCGCGATCGCGTGCGCGTCATCTTGCCGCGGCATGAACAGGGCGGGGGCTTCGGCGCGCAGGGCTATGCGCGCACCACAGGCCGTTTGGGCGTGTGTACAGCCACCAGCGGCCCCGGAGCGACCAATTTGGTGACCTGCTTGGCCGACGCCAAGCTCGACAGCGTGCCGATTCTGGCGATCACCGGCCAGGTGGGCACCAGCGTCATCGGCACCGACGCCTTCCAGGAGACCCCGATCGTCGAGGTCTGCCGCAGCATCACCAAGCACCACTATCTGGTGACCGATGTCCGCGACATCGCCCGAGTGATGCGCGAAGCGATTTACGTGGCCACCACCGGACGCAAAGGCCCGGTGCTGATCGACCTGCCCAAGAACGTGCAGTTGGCTTCGACCGTGCCCGACTTCCAAGCCCCGATGGACCTGCCGGGCTACCGCCTGGCAGACCCGCGTCCCCAGCCGGCGAAGATCGAACAACTGGCCGCTTTGATCCGCGCCGCCAAGCGGCCGCTGATCTACGCCGGCGGCGGGGTAATCGCCTCGGACGCCTCCGACGAGCTGACCGCCCTGGTGCGGAAAACCCGCATCCCCGTGGCAATGACGCTCATGGGCTTGGGCTGCTTCCCCGGCGACGATCCGCTCTCGCTCGACATGCTCGGCATGCACGGCAGCGTGTACTCGAACGTGGCCGTCAGCGAGTGCGATCTGCTGCTCGCCGTGGGCGTGCGGTTCGACGATCGCGTCACCGGCAAGGTCAGCGCCTTCGCCCCAAACGCCAAGATCGTGCATATCGACATCGACGCGTCGGAAATCAACAAGATCAAACGCACCGATCTTTCAATATGCAGCGACGTGCGTGCGGCACTGGCGGAATTGAATAAAATCGTGGACCCCCCCGCCGATCACGAACCGTGGCTGCGCCGCGTGGCCGACCTGAAGGAATCGGAGCCGTTCCGGTTCAACACGCAATACGCGGGCATCTTGCCGCAATACGCCATCCGCGAACTGTGGCGGCTCACGCGAGATCGAGACACGATCATCACTACCGGCGTCGGCCAGCATCAAATGTGGGCGGCACAATATTACAAGTTCCGCCGCCCGCGGCGCTGGGTCTCCAGCGCCGGACTGGGAACGATGGGCTTCGGGCTGCCGGCGGCCATCGGCGCCAAGGCCGCCCACCCCGACAAGCTGGTGATCGACATCGACGGCGACGGCAGCCTACTGATGAACATCCAGGAATTCGCCACGTCCCGGTGCGAAAAACTGCCGGTGAAAGTCCTGTTGTTGAACAATATGCACCTGGGCATGGTAGTGCAGTGGGAAGATCGGTTCCACCAGGCGAACCGCGCGCACACCTACTTGGGATCGATCGACGACCCCGAGGCGCTGGGCCGCGGCGACGGCATCTCGCCGCAGCACCGCTACCCCGACTTCGTAACTATCGCCCGCGGCTTCGGGTGGCAGGCCCGCAGCATCAGTGAAAAGGCCGAGTTGACCGAGGCGCTGACGGAAATGATCGAATCGCCCGGCTCGTACCTTCTCGACGTGCTCGTGCCCTACCAAGAGCACGTGCTGCCGATGATTCCCTCCGGGCAAACCGTCAACGAGTTGATCAAAGAATAGCCGCTCTCGCGACGAGCGGCCGTTCGCTGAGCAACAAGCGATGCACCGCCGGTGCGAGCCTTGCAAGCGGCTCGCGCCGCGGGGCATCGAAGCGGAACCATTGTCGGGGTTGTCCGCGATGGCCGGCGCACTCGAATGCGTTTTCCCGCTAGTTTCGGCCCGGGGATGCTGCGC
>Ga0209381_1005690_pt1 | contig 9920 bp, 6 predicted proteins | sample DewCreD2012metaG_FD_184111 | JGI IMG/M metagenome (GOLD analysis project Ga0209381, IMG submission 184111) | Hot spring sediment bacterial and archeal communities from British Columbia, Canada, to study Microbial Dark Matter (Phase II) - Dewar... ...
CGGCCGATTCCTACGCCGACCACAGCGACTCTCACCTTGCCGTTTCTTGCCGGGTCCATAGTCATGTGTGCGGTCTCTTTCGAGCCTCCTGTCCGTATTGTCCAAGACGCATTTCCCGTCCCGCAGCCCAGTTGACGGGGCAGGATCTTGCCGGATTGTAGCACCGGGGTGGGGGGCTGTCCACGAGCCGGAGGCCCGGCGCTCACCGTGCGCCGGGCCTCCCGGAACTCGCTCGTTCTGTTGTGGGGCCGGACGGCTCAGGCCGCCAGCGGTTCCCTTCTGCGCTCCATAGCCTGCGATGGCGGATGGCCGGCCTCCACCCGCACCAGCAGATCGGCGATGTTCCCGGCGTCCTCCGGGAAGCTGGCGAACGTCAGGGTTCCTCTCACCGGGAACAGCTCCTGCCCGGAAGAGGCATTCATCGTCTGCACAATCCCCTGCAGCCGCTCGCATACCGCCGCCGCTTGTGATCCCGTGTGCGGAAGCATCAGCGCGAACTGGTGGGATTCGTAGCGCGCCACCAGGTCCGCCCGCCGGACGCGGGAGCGGATGGCCTGACCCAGCGCCTCCAACCGCTCGTCCGCGGTCATAGGAACCCATCCACCGTGAGAGTCGCTCAGGTACTCCAGCGACATCAGCATCACGGCCACCGGGTAGTGATGCCGTGTTGCGCGGGAGAGCTCCTCCTCCAGACGGGCGAGGAAGTACGAACGGGTGTAAAGGCCGGTGGCCGGATCCGTGATGCCGGAGACCTCTTCAAGGTCCACCTGCCCTCCGCGCCTCTGAAGCGCCCGGAGCTGCACCTGCACTTCCTTCAGGTCCTCCGTGGTCAGGATCTTCTTCAGCTTGCGCGTGGAGTTCCGCAGAATATGCGACACATAGTTGCACGAGATCCCCAGCTTTCTCGCGATCTCCGTCTGGTTCAGGTCGCGGAAGAAGTACTCGTGGATGACGCGCTGCTCCACGTTCTTCAAGCGCTCCACGGCGGATTCCAGCACGATGCGGTCCTCGATGGGCAGCTCGAACGTCTCATACTGCCGCGAACGCACCTTTTCGATTTCGGAACCTGTGGTGGAGCCATCGTCCCGCTCGGCGTCCAGGGATCCCACCTTGAAGACGTCCCTCGTGGTGAGGAGCGAGCTGACCTCCTCCTCCGAGATCTTCATCACCTGCGCGATCTCCGCTTCCGTCGGAGCGCGGCCGTACTGCTGGGCCAGTGACTCGATCACCCGCTGCATGCGCTGGTTGAGCTCCTGCAGCCAGGCCGGCTCCTTGATGATCTTCCCCTTGTCGCGCAGATAATGCTTGATCTGCCCGATCACAAAGTGCGTGGCATAAGTTGAGAACTTCACCCCCTTCGACGCGTCGAATCCGTCCAGCGCCGACATCAGCCCGATATAGCCTTCCTGCACCAGATCTTCCACCGGTTCGCCGGCTCCGGCGAAGCGCCTGCCGATGGATTCCACCAGATTCCTGTACTGCAGCACCAGCTTGTCTCGGGCACGGGTGTCGCGCCGGATCCTGTAACGCTCCAGCAGATGCTGGATCTGCTCTTCCGTGAGTCTCGGTCTGTGGGCGTTCTTCATTCGATGCTTGTCACAATCTTGAAGATCGGAGCCATGATGGAGATGGCGATGAACCCCACCACCAGGCCCATGAAGACGATCAGACAGGGCTCGATCATCGAGGTGAGTCCTTTCACCGCGTTGTCTACCTCGTCATCATAAAAGTCCGACACCTTCACCAGCATGTCGGAGAGGCGCCCTGTCTCTTCGCCGACGTCTATCATGTGGGTCACCATGGCGGGAAACACGCCGCTCGCCGCCAGAGGTGCGCTGACTTTCTGTCCCTCCCTGATGGAGTTACGCGCGTTCTCGACCGCCTTCGCGATGACGATGTTGCCTGATGTCTCCCCCACGATCTCCAGGGACCGCATCATGGGAACACCGCTTGCGATCAGCGTCCCGAAGGTGCGCGCGAACCTCGAAACCGCCATCTTCTGAACCAGCTCGCCCACCACCGGCAGGTTCAGCTTCAGTTTGTCGTACTGATACCGTCCGCCCGGCGTGCTGAGGATCCAGCGGATGCCGAAGTATCCGCCGATAGCAAAGCCGATCGGAATGTAGATGTAGTTGCGGAGCAGGTCGCTCATCGCGAACAGCATCGCGGTGGCGGGCGGCATTTCGATGTTCATGGACGCGAAGATCTCCTTGAACTTCGGCAGCACGAACACGAACAGCGCGCCCACCATACAGAACGCGAAGATGAGCACGATGGTGGGGTACATCATCGCGCTTTTGATCTTGTTGCGGATCTCCTGCTCCTTCTCCAGGAACTGAGAGACGCGCTCCAGGATGGTGTCCAGGATACCTCCGGTCTCGGCCGCGCGGATCATGTTGACGTAAAGCTTGTTGAAGACGTGCGGGTGCTTGCTGAACGCCTCCGTCAGGCTCATACCGCCTTTGACGTCTCGCTTGGCCGTCTCGATGACCTGCGCCATGACCGGGTCTTTGGTCTGGTTGCCCAGGATCTCCAGGCACTTGACAATGCCGATACCCGCCTCGATCATCGTCGAAAGCTGCCGGGTGAACACCACAAGCTGCTGCAGCTTGACCTTCTTGCCCTTCGTGGACGACTTACGGGGCTGGGCCGCCGACTTGGTGCCTCCGCGGGTTCTGCGGATGCTGACGATGTGATATTGCTGCTGCTGCAGACGGGAGATGACCAGGTTCTCGGACTCCGCCTCGATGGAGCCCGTGACGGTCTTGCCGGATGCGTCCACAGCGCTGTATTGAAAGACTGCCATCACCGTTCTCCGAGGTAGCGATCAAGATTCTCCGGGTCGGTCGCGTGCAGCTTGGCCTGCTGCAGCGAAATCAGGTCCAGAGTGGCCAGCTCGGCCAGCGAGCGGTCCATCGGCTGCATTCCCAGGTTGGTTCCCGTCTCGATGGCGGTGCCGATCTGGTGGGTCTTGCCCTCGCGGATCAGGTTGCGGATGCCAGAAGTCGCCACCAGAACTTCCACGGCCACCACGCGCCCGCCCTCGCGCATCGGGAGCAGCAGCTGCGAGATGACTGCCTCCAGCGTGTTGGAGAGCTGCACCCGGATCTGCTCCTGCTGATGCGGAGGAAACACGTCCACGATGCGGTCCACCGTCTGAGCCGCGCTGCGCGTATGCAGCGTGGCGAATACCAGGTGACCGGTCTCCGCCAGGGTGAGCGCCGCGCTAATGGTCTCCAGGTCGCGCATCTCGCCCACCAGGATGACGTCCGGGTCCTCCCGCAGGATGGCGCGCAGCGCGTTGTGGAAGGAGTCCGTGTCGGAGTGCAGCTCGCGCTGGGTCACCATTGCCCGCTTGTCCCGGTGGAGATACTCGATGGGATCCTCCAGCGTGATGATGTGGACCGAGCGGTTCTGGTTGATGTGGTCTATCATCGCGGCGATGGTGGTGGACTTGCCGGAGCCGGTCGGTCCCGTCACCATGATCAGCCCGCTGGTGGTCTGGGTGAGCTTGCGCAGGACGGGAGGCAGACGCAGTTCATCCATGTCCGGGATCTCACTCGGAACTACCCGGAACGCCGCCTGGTAGCTGCCTTTCTGGCGGAACACGTTCACGCGGAAGCGGCAACGGTCTCCCATCGAGTAGGAAAGGTCCAGCTCCCGCTCCGCTTCCAGACGGCCCACCTGCTCGCCGGTCAGGATGTCATAGACCAGCCTCTGAATGGTGCGGGAGTCCAGCGGCTCGTAGTCGCTGCGGACCAGGCTGCCGTCCACCCGGTATACGGGCGGCAGGCCGCAGTGGATGTGCACATCGGAGGCCCCACGGAGCAGACCCTCTTCCAGGATCTCATCTATGTGGACCCCTTCGGTGGAGCGCATGCGGACCTGATGCCCGTCCATATGGCTCTGCCCGAACAACTGGATGTCATCGTCCTGCTTCTGAAACTGGTTGTTCATGCTGCTTTCTGGTTTGTCGTCCCAGGCGAATGCTTGTCCCATTGGTTGATCTCCCGTCAGGCCGGGGCGGCCCCTTCCGCCCCTTGCTTCCCTGGTCCGCCGGGCTTCCGGGCCCGGCAGCCCCTTCAGGCTGGTCTCAGCTTTATCCCCCTCTCAGGTACCGGTCGAAGTTCTCCGGGTCCACGGCGCGCATCCGCGCCTCTTCCAGTCCCACCAGTCCCTGCAGATGGAGGTCCACCAGTGCGCGGTCCATCGGCTGCATGCCCTGGGCCTGGCTGGTCTCCAGCAGGGTGCCGATCTGGTAGCTCTTCCCCTCGCGGATAAGGTTCCGCACTGCGGATGTGGCCACCAGGATCTCGTGAGCGGCCACGCGCCCCCCCCCGTTCATCGGCAGGAGCAGCTGAGAGATGACCGCCTCCAGAGTGTTGGCAAGCTGCACACGGATCTGCGCCTGCTGATGCGGGGGGAAAACGTCAATGATGCGGTCTATGGTCTGTGCCGCGCTCCGTGTGTGTAGCGTTCCGAAGACCAGATGCCCGGTCTCAGCCAGCGTCAGCGCTGCGCTGATGGTCTCCAGGTCGCGCATCTCACCCACCAGGATAACGTCCGGATCCTCGCGCAGGACCGCACGGAGGGCGTTCTCGAAGGAGTCGGTGTCCGCGTTCAGCTCCCGCTGGTTCACCATCCCCACCTTGTGCCGGTGCAGATACTCGATGGGGTCCTCGATGGTGACGATGTGCACGGGCCGGTGCGTGTTGATGTAGTCAATCATCGAGGCGATGGTGGTGGACTTACCGGCGCCTGTGGGGCCGGTCACCAGGATGAGCCCGCTTCCACGCCCGGTCAGTTCCTTGCAGATGGGCGGCAGGCGGAGCTGCTCCATCGTCGGGATGTCGCTCGGCACAACGCGGAAAGCGGCCCCCAGCGACCCGCGCTGGCGGTATACATTCACGCGGAAGCGCCCCACACCGGACAGACCATACGAGAAGTCCAGCTCCCGGCTCTTCTCCAGCCACAGGATCTGGTCTTTCGTCAGGATGTCGTAGATCATCCTCTGGATCTGATGCGGCTCCAGCGGGGTGAAATCCATCCGGCAGAGGCGTCCGTCCACGCGCACGCACGGAGGCAGTCCGACGGTCAGATGCACGTCCGACGCGCCCCGGCCGACTCCCTCCCTCAGGATCTCGTCCACGTGGATGGTCTCCGTGTCCCGCCCTGCGGCCCGGTAATCGTCCGTGTCGCTGCCCAGAGGATCCATATTGAACGGTCCGCCTCCCGCAGTCTGCGGGGCGGGTTCGTCATCATCTCTTCTGAATGCGTAGAGCTGTCCCATAGTCCTGTCGTATCCGTCCTGCCGCGCGCCGCAGCCGGCGCGCGGGATCTCAGCCTGTGTAGATCACCCTCAGGGATTCCTCCAGCGTGGTGTGACCGAGGAGGATCTTTTCCATCGCGTCGTCCCGCAGGGTCTTCATGCCCTGCTCGACGGCGGCTTCCTTGATGGCATACGCCGACGCCCGGGCCAGAATGAGGTCGCGTATCTGATCGGTGATGGGCATCAGTTCGTAGATGCCGATCCGGCCCTTGTAGCCGCAGTTCTTGCAGTTGGGGCACCCGCGTCCGCGGTAAAACGTGATCTTGGAGTTGGGGTCCAGCTTCATCCCCAGGCGCTTGATGGCATCGGCGGGCGGGGTGTAGGACTCCTTGCACTTCGGGCAGATGGTGCGCAGCAGCCTCTGCGCCAGAACCCCGATCACCGCAGAGGCGATCAAGAATGGCTCGATGCCCATGTCAATCAGGCGGGTGATGGCGCCTGGCGCGTCGTTGGTGTGGAGGGTGGAGAGAACCAGGTGGCCTGTCAGGGCCGCCTCCATGGCGATGAGCGCCGTCTCATGGTCGCGGATCTCGCCCACCATGATGATGTCCGGATCCTGGCGCAGCATGGTGCGCAGCCCGGAGGCGAACGTCAGGCCCGCCTTGGGGTTCACCTGGGTCTGGGTGACCCCTTCCAGCTCGTACTCCACCGGGTCTTCCAGCGTCAGGATGTTCTTCTCGCCCGTGTTTAGCTTGGCCAGTGCGGAATACAGGCTGGTGGACTTGCCCGATCCGGTCGGGCCCGTCACCAGGATGATCCCGTAGGCGCGGGTGATGATGGACTCGAACAGCTCCAGCGTCTGGGGCAGGAACCCCAGCTTGTTCAGCCCTACGTGGATGCTGCTCTTATCCAGCACGCGCATGACGATCTTCTCGCCATACACGCTGGGAAGGGTGGAGACGCGGAAATCGAAATCGCGGTCGTTGATGCGCGCCGAGATGCGTCCGTCCTGCGGCGCCCGCTTCTCCGCGATGTCCATGTCCGCCATGATCTTGAACCGCGAGATCAGCGACGCCTGGGCCTTCTTCGGGACCGTCATAACGTCGTGCATGATCCCGTCTATGCGGAAGCGGACGCGCAGTTCGTTCTTCTGCGGCTCGATGTGCAGGTCGCTTGCGCCGTCGGCGATGGCCCGGGAGATGATCAGGTTGCCCAGCTTGATGATGGGCGCCTCCTCCGAGAGCTCCCGGAGCTGCTCGATGGAGACCTCTTCCTCCTCCTTTTCGGACCGCTTCTCGATGTCTATGCGGTCCTCGTCAATGTCCTTGATGACGCTGGACACCACCTCCGAGACGTCCGATTCGGAGCGGTAGGCCCTGTTGATGGCCTCCAGGACATCGTCCTCGGCAGCCATGACCGGCTCGATCTCGCAGCCGGTGATGACCCGGATCTCGTCAATGGCGTAGATATCCAGCGGGTTCGCCATCGCCAGGGTGATCTTCCCGTTGTTGCGGGCGATGGGGATCACCTTGTAGCGGCGGGCGATGGACTGAGAGAGGAGCTTGACGGTGTCGGTTTCGATCTGCTGGTCCGCCAGTTCAACATAGCGGACCCCCCAGTGCTCGCTGAGGCAGCGGACGCGGTCCCTTTCGGTGATGAGACCCATGCTCACCAGGACGTCGCCCAGGGACTGGTTTGGGCCCAGCTGCGCCTGCTTCTCCTGAGCCTCGCGGAGCTGCTCTTCCGTGACCAGTCCCTGCTTTACGAATGTCGCGCCGATGCCTCGGAGCTCCATAGGTTCGTTGACGTCCCTGTATCTTCCCTGGTGCGGCCCTTCCGGGGGCCGTTCTTGAAAAGGTCGCGCGGATGTCTCCGCAGTCATATCGTCGGCAATCCCGGTGGTTCCGCTTTCCCCCGTGAAATTGCCGGTTTTTCGGGTGGCGGCTCTTGCCCCGGTCTCAAGGGTTGGCGCGATGCGGGCCCCCGGCTCCCCGGCTGCTCCCCGGAGACCCGCATCGCAGCTCTGGCATCCCCGTCTACGGGACGTCCGGGCTGATGCGGCAGGTGATGAAGATCACCAGCTCGCGCTGATCGGTCGTCCTGTCGCGGTGCTTGAACAGATTGCCCAGGAAGGGCAGGTCGGAGAGGAACGGAATCCGCGTCAGCGTGCTGACCTCGTTCTCGTTCAGCAGTCCTCCGATGACCACCGTGTCTCCGTCTTTGATCCGCACGGAGGTATCCGCGAACCGGGTAGCCACCTGCGGCAGGGTGACGCCCGTGTTGCGGTCCGTGACAAGGGTGGGGGTGCTGACCTCCGGGTGGATCTTCATCGAGATGGTGGCGTCCGCCACGTTGACCAGCGGCATCACACCCAGCTCGATACCGGCGTTCACCTTATTGGTGGTCACTGTGATGCCGCTCGTGGTGGCCTGTATGCTTTCGATGTAGGTGATCTGGTCGCCGATGAAGATCGTCGCCGTGTCACCCTCCACCACGGAGATCTTAGGGCTGGCCAGAAGCCTCGCCTTGCCGTCTTTGATCTCGGCCTCCAGCGTAGCGTCCAGGAACATGCTGAAGCTGCGGGTGGTGGTGGTTCCCGCCGCGGCGGTTCCGCTGGCCCCGATATTGAAACCGTTCAGGGACTGGTCGTACAGGAAGCCCTGTTTCAGCGCGCTGTTAGTGCCGATGTCCACTAGGCGCGCCTCGATGATTACCTGCGGCGCCGCTACGTCCACCCTCCTCAGGATCTCCAGGCCGCGCTCGATGTCGCTTCGCGTCCCGGAGAGCACCAGCATCCGGGATGCGTCGTCCACGCTGGCCTTCTTGTCGTCGCCTTTGCCTTTGGCGGGCGCTCCAACGGCTGCCTCGCCTCCTCCTCCGCCTCCACTTCCGGACTTACTGTCTTCCTGTTCGACGGCCTTCCGGTAGACAAGGTCGTCCTTGCCTACAGGCCGGAGGAAGTCTAGCGGGGCAGAGACCGAGCCGGTAGCGACGCGCAGCGTGGGCACCAGCCGCTCAAGCGTCGCCACCAGGCTTGAAGCGCGGGCGTGCTTGATGCGGTAGACCTCTACTTCTGTCCGGGATTCCGTTGGAGCGATGGACTGGTCCACCAAGGCCACGAGCGTGCGGGCGGCCTCCACGTCTTCCTTCGGACCGCTCAGGATCAGTGTCTTGCCGTCCGTCTGCTGGGCGGGCAGAGACGCCACCAGGTTAGGATACTGGGCTTTGAGGACCGTAAGCATGTCCTGCGCGGAGCCGCGGGTCATCGTGATGACCTCCGTCGCCGCATCCGCGCCGGAGCGGAAGCTGTTGATGGACTTGTCGGAGCCCACGTAGTACGTGCTTCCCTCGCGGATCCAGCGGTAGCCGGACAGACGCGTGATGGAGTTGAGCGCGCTCTCGAAGTCCACGTTCTGCAGCGAGACCGTCACCTCTCCCTTCACGTCCGTCGCCGTTACCACATTGACCCCCGCCTGCATGGTCAACGCTTTGAGGACGTCATTGATGTCCGTCGCCACCATGTTCAGGCTGATGGGCGATGAGGTCGTGCTGCGCAGCGTGGATGTGTTTGCGCTCTCGGGAGCGCGGGCGGTCCGGACCGGGCGCGGCTCGGGACTGCCGGGCTCCAGCACCTCGGCCTCAGCCGCCACGCGGACCACCGGTTCCTGCGTGCGGGCCACCGGCGCAGGGCGGAAGGCCATCAGGTCGCGCTTCGGCGCAGGAGGCTGCGCCGGAGGAGCCGCCACAGTCGCCGCGCGCGGAGCCTCCTTCACGTCCAGCCGCGGCGCGGGCGGAGGAACGCTGGCAACAGGAAGAGCCGTCAGCGGCGGACCCGTAGGGTTCACTGCAACAGACACAGGCACAGGTGCGGGTTTCGCCGCCGGTGCAGGGGCAACAGATGTCGCTGGAGCCGGGGTGGCTGCGGCACTCTCAGCCGGGCGGGATGTTGCTGCCGCCTTCGCCGCCTGTTGCGCCGCCGCGCCCTTCCAGACGGTCAGTGTGAGCGACCCGTCCCCGGCGCGCCCGAGCTCGTAAGGCACCTTCGCCGCCGTCGTCACCGCCACCCGGGTGAGCGGGGGCCTGTTCTGGAACCAGCCTGCCCGCACAGCCTTGACGTACTGGCTGCGCACCGCCTGGCGCACCGGTTTGCACTGATACTCGCCGCGGATGTCCAGCGCGATCCACTGGCCCGCCGCGGACTGATTCACCCAGGCCTGAGCCGGGCCATCCACCGACACGCGGATCTCGACCCTGTCGGCGAGGTCGTTCACGCGCACGGCGGTGACACTGGCTGCCTGCACGGCCGACGCGGCCAGCGCCAGTCCGATGATGATCGGCCAGAGGGCGGTTCGGGCTTTCATCTCAGTTGCCCTCCTGGCGCGGCCGGGACGTAGATGTCGCATCTTGCGCTCCTCCTAGTTTCACGAACACGCTGCGGTCTTGCTTTTTCAGAACCACTCCCACCGGGGAGATGGATTTGACCACGTAGCCATCGCCGACGCTCTGGCCCTCGCGGACGAAATATCTCGCGCCGCCCTCCCCGCGGAGGATGGCGATGTCATACGCCCCGCGAACGACGCCTGTCGCCGTGAACGGCGGAGGTTCGGGGGGCGCGGAAGCCTGCACTCCGGGACCTTCCACGCGGAGTCCC
>Ga0209381_1005692_pt1 | contig 9916 bp, 11 predicted proteins | sample DewCreD2012metaG_FD_184111 | JGI IMG/M metagenome (GOLD analysis project Ga0209381, IMG submission 184111) | Hot spring sediment bacterial and archeal communities from British Columbia, Canada, to study Microbial Dark Matter (Phase II) - Dewar... ...
TGGCTACCTCGACTGCCGCCGCCGGAACCCCGAGTTGGTCAGGCGCTACTTCCATGAGCCGTCCGTCCGCTACGCCGCTCTGTGACTGTTAGCGCCGAGTGCTACATGAATTGTGGCCAAGGTAGTAACTAGCGCCCTAGGCAAGGTCGAAGCAACCGTGTCCCAATTCCAGCTACCGGGTGAGCACTTTGGCGAGTTTCCTCGAGTCAGCGGCACATTGCTGGTGGGGTACCGCTTGGGCGGGGACCTCACGGGCCCCGCCGAAGGTCGGGGCCTGCTGAGATTTGAGAGATCGCCTGCACCCCGGGGGTTAAGATTCCTGGCCGGGAAGACCTTTGGCTTGTTGGCTGAAGGCATGGTGGAGAACACAAAGGAGGGGAAGTGTCTGGCCCGGTTGACCCTCTTGATAGTGCCCAAGAGCATCGTGCGTCACGTCTTTTTCAACGTACGTGGTGAAGGAAGCGCAACAGCTGACAGGTGCTGCAAGGAACTGGGGCCCGCAGGCATCATCTCTTTAGCGCAGAACGCGCTTCAGGAGATGCGGCCGAGGGTGCGCTTCGGCCTTTTCGGGTTGACCCTCGGAAGCGTGGACCTCAGCGGCCGGGAGGCGGAAGAGCCTGCTCGGCCTGTGCAGTAGCATGCGCCGCGCTCTTGGGCCGACCCGAGCCAAGGGGGTACGGTCCAGGCTCCGCGCGGTCGATGACCGGAGTGCGAGTCGATGCATAGCGCCAGCGGGGATACTATGGGGGTCCCCGGTATGCGACGCCCTGTGGCATCCGGCACCATCACGCCGAGCGGGGACCTATGCAGTGACTCAGTACCGTGATGATCTGACCGGAGCCCAGGAACCGGTCTGGCCGATGGACTGCGACCCCGTGGGGTCATGTGTCCGCACACGGTTGTCTTGGGGGAATGTGGGCACGTCAGGGCTCGCCCCAAAGGAGGACGGTGATGCAAGGTCAGGGGGTTCTTGTCTCTGTCCTAGCGTGCGTGGCGGTTCCTGCTTGCTCGCCGCAGTGGCGCTACGTGCAAGATCGTTCCCTGGACTTCATGGACTGCTTCTCTGCCCAGGTAGGCTATGGAGCGCCGGCCAGTTTCCGCGTCCAGTTCACGGAGTGGGTGTCAACTGGAGTTGGCCTGGCTGAGTCCGTGGGCTGGGGCTTCGAGGGTTGCCATGTGGGGAAGTTCTTCCGCGGCCATGTGGGAATTCCCCTAGGCCCGATTGCCTCCCTCACGCTGGGCGGACTGAAGGGTGTGGCCAACTCGGTAGCGGTCCTTCTAGGTACCAGGGAGACCCCTTACGACAATGAACCCCGATGGTTCCTGTATGTTACGGATCTCTCTGAGATGTGGGAAGTTGGTTGTCCTGATGGTCACCCACGAGTCAGCATGTCCACAGCCAGTATCATCGTCTTCGACCTGCTGTCGGTCCCCGCCTTGCACAGATCATGGAAGAACGTGTGGCGCGCATCACCAGAGGATCATCCGCGACCACGCGTGGCAACCCGGTCACTTGACGTTGCCGCGGAGTTGACCATCATGCCGCTCAGCGTGCGCGTCCGCTTCTCGCCGGGAGAGTTCATTGACTTCCTGGCTGGGCTTGTCCTTGCGGATCCGGCAGGCGATAGCTCCGGAGGCGATGACGGTTCGAGTCCTCAGAGAGCGCCAGTCAACTGGCATGGAGCAGCGAATGAGAGAGTCGCACGGTGAAGGCGTAGCGAGCCACACCGGCCCCAGCCATGCGCCCGTGCCCGCAAGGGCAGGGGCGACCTGTCTGCGTGCGGCCCCGCACAGGCAGGAGCGTCGGCCAATGGGGACATGCAGGCCGGGTTTTGAGCCGCGAAGTCGACTTCGGTGGCGCGCGAGGGCGCGACGGCTCGTTTCGGGACGGGACGCGCTCGGGAAGAGCGAGCACTACGCCTACGATGCGGTCGGCAGCCTCGTCCGCCGCACGGACGCGTCGGGGAGCCAAATATTCCGGTGTACGAACCGAGGGCGAGTTGGGTAACCCGTACCACACCTCGACCGTGCGCCGATCATGAATGAGCACCTTCTTCACCACGCGCTGAAGAAGGTGCTTTTTTTGCGGGTTGGTCCCTTCCGCCATCACTTGCTCGAACTCGTCCACGAGCCGCGCCAGCATCTCCCGATCCATCGCCGGTAGGTCGAGGCTCTTCCGGCGGGATTCGAGCTGGGCGCGTTCGGCCTCCAGCTCCGCGAGGCGCGCCTTCAACTCCTCCACCTTCTCCCCGCAGGTCGCGGCCTTCAGCGCCCCGGTCTCGAATGCCCGGAAGTACCGGTCGACGCCTTTGCGGACGCGATCCATCTGGCCGTCCACCTTCTCGATTTCCCTCTCCACGTCCGGCTTCTCCGTATCGAGCCGCTTGTTGGCCTCCACCCAGATGCGCGCCATGAACTGCTCGTCGCGGAACATCGCCTTCACGTCTTGGACGATGGCGGCTTCCAGGAGGTCCGCGCGGACGTAGTCCTGTTCGCAGTCGTGTGTCTTCCACCTCTTGCTGCAGAGGTAGTACGGGATTTTCCGTCCGTTCTTCCGCGTGCTCACGCCGACCATGTGCCCACGGCATTTCACGCACTTGATGATGCCCGAGAGCAGGCGCTCGTCTCCGTTGTGCCAGAGTCTGCCGTTCAACTCCTCGGCGCGCTCCTTCAGCACGTTCTGGGCATTCTCGAAGAGCTCGCTCGAGACGATGGCCTCATGGTTGCCCTCGTAGATCACCTCGCGCCAGCGGAGTTTGCCCACGTAGAGCGGATTCCTGAGGATGTGCAGGAGGGCGTGCTTCTCCCACTTGTTCCCGTTCCGCTTGCGATGTCCGGCGTCGTTGAGTTTCAGCACGATGGTTTGGGTGCCCTCGCGACCGAAGGCGTACATCTTGAAAACCTTCCTGACGAGGAGGGCCTCATCCTCGTTCACGACGAGCCCCTTTCCCGGCTCCAGCCGGTAGCCATAGGGCACCTGGCCGCCGACCCAATCCCCGCCCTTCGCCTTCTTCTCCATGCCGACCTTCGTGCGCTCGACTATCGTCGCGTGCTCGAACTCCGCGAAGACGCCGAGCATCTGGAGCATCATCTTCCCGGCGGCGCTGGCGGTATCGAACGGCTCGGTGATGCTCTTGAGGATGACGCCGTTCTTGGTGAGCTCGTCCACCATCTGGGCGAGTTCGCGGACCTTGCGCGACAGCCGGTCCACGCGGAAGACCAGCAGCACGTCGAACGCCTTGACCGAGGCGTCGTAGAGCATCTCCTCCAGGCCGGGACGGTTCATGTGCGTACCGCTCTCGGTGTCGCGGTACACCTTGTGCAGCGTCCAGTCGTCGCCGTACTGGCTCTTGCAGTAGGCCTCCAACCGGTCCTTCTGGGCGTCGAGCGAGTATTTCTGGTGGTCCTCGTCGGTGCTGATTCGCGTATAGAACGCAACCTTCGGCATCGTCCGCGTCCTCCTAACTGCTTACCGCCAAGCGCGTTGCGTACTTAACCATCGCCACACCCCTTACTCATCCTTCGGCGAAAGCCAAGGCAATTCCCGCCGGTGGCCTCCATTCCATAAAAGGCCCCTGCGCGTGGTGCATCGGGACATGAAAAACGCTTGACTACTAACAATTGTTAGATATAATGCCGGGGTTTGGCAGAATGGAGGATTCGCGATGCCACGACCTGCGAGCAAGGAAGCCACCCCGCGACAGCGGGAGGTTCTGGATTGGGTGAAGACGTTCATCCGCGACCACGGCATGCCGCCGACGGTTCGGGAGATCGGCGACGCCCTCGACATCAAGAGTTCCAGTGTGTTCCACCTGTTAAAGGAGTTGGAGCGCAAGGGCTACGTGGAGCGCGTCGGGCGCGGCGCGCGGTCGCTCATTCTCAAGGGCCGCAAGCGCGTTCCCTGCGGGTGCGTGGAGGTGCCGGTTGTGGGGCGTATCGCAGCGGGCCAGCCGGTGGAGGCCATCGAGCACGACGCCGGGACGCTTCACGTGAACAAGGACATGCTGCACGGTCAGGGCGGCTTCGCGCTCAAGGTTGTCGGCGACAGCATGGTCGACGCGGGCATCCTCGACGGCGACTACGTTATCATCCGCAAGCAGGAGACCGCCGAGGATGGCGAGATTGTGGTCGCGCTGATCAAGGACGAGGCCACGCTCAAACGTTTTTACCGCGAGGGTGACGGCGTCCGTCTCGAACCGGCGAACAGTACGATGCAGCCCATCCGTGTGCGGACGGGCGAATTCCGGATTCAGGGCAAGCTGGTCGGCGTCCAGAGGAACATCGACCGCAACCCGCGAACGGTCAAGTCAGGCAAGGAGTGACCTATGGCGCACGACTACGCACCGAAACAGTTCCTTCGGAACGCGAAAAACGCACTGCTGAAGGAGTACTTCACGGCACGCGGCGAACTCGCGGACATCGACTGGGACAACCTGAAGGAAACAGACGTGGACCCGGTTTACGCTGCATGGCAGGCATTGCCCGAAGACAAGCAGGAAGAGGTTGAGCAGGATTTCCGCGACATCTACGACTTGGCCTCGGCGGAGGGCACGCGAACGCTGATCGAGGAGGGCCGGTTCCACGGTCTCGACCTTGGTACGGAACTCGATGGTGTGGATGGATTCATCAACAAGGCATTCCACGTTCTCTTGAAGCATAAGGATGTCTTCGACGTCGCGCACATCCTGGACCGCGCCGACCACCTGAACGGCCGTTATTGGCGGAAACGCAAGGACATGCCGAAGAAGCAGCCGAACGTCACCCCTGCGGCGCTCAAGGAGCTCGGCGACGCCATCGGGGCCTACTACCGCGAGAACCAGGGGCGCGGGAAATGGTGCAAGGTCGAGACCTACCTCCGTGGAAGCCGACACTACTTTTTCGCCTATCCCAAAGACTACACGGACACGTTCATCGGCTACGACGACAGCGGAACCTTCGAGCGGCGGCGGCAGAACCCCGCGTTCGAGGTGGTCTTCGTCTACGATCCGACGGACGGAACGCTCGATCTCTACGCCCAGGGCGACAAGGACCTCAAGCAAGACTTGCAGAGACTCTTCACCCGATGCCTCTTGCAGGAGGAGCTTGCCGAGGAGAACCGGAACTCCATCCCCTACGAGCTGAACGGGCTGAAGAGCCGCATCTTCGCGTTCCCGACGGAACCGGCTGACGGCGTAACGGAGGTGCGCGTCAGGGAACTGCGGCTCTCCATCGTTGGCAACGAGCGCAAGCGCATCACGTTCGAGGTTCCACCGAAAGGAGGACGAACGGACATCCACGACCTCGTGGAGCAGGCGCTTCACGAGCAGCGGCTTCCGCTCACGATGGTGAACGTAACTTCAGCCGTCATCCAGATACGCATCAACAACACGAGCGGCAACGGCAGGGCCGAGAAGACGGTGTCGTTCAGGATCGCCGCGCCGGACTCCTGCAACCTCAAGGACAAGCCGGAGCACATGGTGGCGAGGAAGTATCTGAAAGCCTGGGGTCTCGAACGTGTCTGACCTTCTTTCACCAATATGGGAGCGAGCGGACGCGCTGGAGCCGCTCTTCAGCGGCGACGAGGTCGGCGCGTGGGCGGACGGCGTCGCCAAGCGGCTTGCCGAGTACGGGCTTATCCGCCAGGTGGAGAATGCAGGGTCCGTCGTCTGCGATGCCTGCGCTGGCGGCCACGTCGAGGAAGTGACCCTCGTCAAGAGTCCGCGCGGTGCGCCAATGCGCGCCTACATCCACTGCCCGGAGCACGGTCGGGTGCGCGTCAAACTCGACCGGCTCAGACAATGGGAAGTGGATTTCACCGGCGTTGCCGGGGCCGTGTCCCACGCTTTGGAACTGGCGGGCAACGTCGAGGAGGTCGTCTCGGGGCGGGTGTGGTTTCTGGGGAAGGCCACCGTCGCCGCAAAGTCCCGCGCATTATTCTTGGCGCGCGGCCTCACGTGGGAGGACGCCCGCGATATTCTGGGCGCGAGCGCCAGGCTGAACGCGGCCAAGTCTGCGATTGTCTTCGCCGCTGGTGACGTTCCGCCCGAGGGCATCTGGAACGGCGACCCGCCGCCCGTGGTGGCGCTCAAGACCGTGGCCGCTCTCGACAAGGACGGGTTCATGGTTGACCGGGACCATCTGGAGGCGTTGCTGTCTTCCGGGCGCAAGAAAGCCCAGGCCGTAACGATTGTCTCATTCCCCACCCCCGCCGGAACGGCCTGGCCGGACGTGCGGCTCACGGTCACAGACGCCGATTTGCGCGTCGAGGCGAGGGGCAAGCGCAAGGACTACACATTCCAGGGGGCCGGATTCGAGGAACGGCGGAAAAAAGGCGCGCCGGACTGCCTGTGGGCGCTGCTCAAGGCGTTCGGCACGCACGGCGGCGTCCTGCCTTTCAAGGCCGTCGATGAGAAGACCCGGACCAACCTCAAGCAGTACGTATCGGACCTTCGCCAGCGGCTTGCGGCGCTCCTGCCCGGCATCGAGGGTGAGTCCATCTCCTACGAGAAGAAAGACAAGTCCTACCATACGGCGTTCAAGGTGTCCTGCGAGGACGCGCTCCAGTTCCCCATGCCACCGGGCACATCATGGACGGACGTGTCCATTGCCGCAAATGGCGGAACAGGTATCCGCATTTCCGTCTCGTCCACTGAGAAGTTCGCCGTCTCCGGTTACGCCGACGAGGGCGACGATTCCACCCACCAATGGGAGGGCGCGGAGCGCGAAGGATCGGTCGAGCGGACGTATGACCTCCGCACGCTGGGCTTGGCCGACGACCGGGACCGGCCGAACCGGGCCGGTCAGGCGCTCCTGGCAGTCCTCGCCGGGAAAGGAACAGTCCAGCGTAAGGCCGACGACAAGGGGATGCTGGAGCTCTGCGGCGTATTGAGCAAGCTCATGGGCTTGGACGGATCGCCTTTCGAGTTCGCGGAGATTGAGGAGAAGTGGGTTGCGCTCTTTGATGCGGAGAAGGACCTATGACGGATCGTCCGACCGGAGTCGATGGCCTCCAACAGATGAGCGTGAAGAAGCTGCTTCGCTTGTACAAGGAGATTCTGCGGCATCTGGAAGAGCGCGAGATTTGCATGACGAAAGACAGCCCAGTCGGGGGCTACGGCGAATGGCTCGTGGCCCGCGCTTTCGGTGGGAGACGACTGGGGAACTCGAACAAGAGCGTCGATGTTCTGACGCCCGATGGGATTCGCCTCCAAGTGAAGACGCGGTGGCTACCGCTCGAACATGACTCCCGACAACTGAGCGCCATTCGCAACCTCGACAAACGTGGCTTCGACTACCTCGTCGCTGTTCTCCTGGACAGGAACTTCGATGTAATGGAAGCCTATCAACTTCCCCATGCGGCCGTGGCAAGGCTCGCCACCCGCGCCGAGCATACCAACTCGCACCGTCTCGTCCTCACGCCCAAGGTCTGCCGCGACGGGGAGTGCAGCAACATCACGGATAAGATCCGTGCTGCCGATCCAGAACAGAGAGGATGAGGAGACAATGGTGATACCAGCATTGGACTGGGATCGTGTCCGGGACCGTGTAGCCGACTTCAACGCCTCCGGTGCCCCGTACTACCTTGCCGAAACGGCATTACACGAGGCGTTCAAGCATGGCCTGACACCGGAAACAGTCCCCCTGTGCATCATGGCCGTGAACAGCTTCTGGAACGCAAACGTGGATAAAGAGCCTGGCGCGCTCAAGGACCTATGTGAGCGCACCGTCAATAACCTGAATGAGATCAAGAACGGCGTCGAACGGGTGTGGGAGGTCTCTCTGCCTACCAACTCGTCGGGGCTATCAGCAATCGTGTCGGGCGGTCGCCAGCTGCTGCCCCGTTTTCTCAAAGCGCCGAATGCGAGACGAACGAACTACTCCTTCGCGTCCAAGTTCCTCCACTGGTGCTGCCCATCGAGTCTGCCGATTGTGGACAACATGTCCGTGAAGAAGATGAACCAGATCATAGGCAACGGAACCATTTGGGTGCCACGCCCGGGCTCCACGACAACCGAGAACAAGTGCCTCGACAGCTATGAGAGAGTGATAGAGTTCTACAACGAGGCACTGGCCCAACTGGCAGATGCGGAGAGGGCCGACTTGGTAAAGCATGATTACGAGAGCCAACCGCAAGGCTTTCAAAGGCCGAACACCGTTGTGAGAATCCTGGACAAGTACCTGTGGATGGAAGTGAAGCAACCGAAGCCATAGGGCATGTTCCGCAAGGCATCTCCTCAACACGTCGGTAATTTCTGACCGGCGTCCCGACGGCATTCCCAAGAAATCTCTGCACCCGCAAGCCTTTCGCAACCCCTTGTGTTTCAAGCACATGCCGCCGGACCCGCCCCTCATCTAATGTCGCCGCGGTGATTTCTGACCTGGGCGCTTCATGCGCTCAGACAGAGATCAAGACTACGAACGGCTGGAGCAGGAAATCGGGGGCGAGAACTACACGTCCCTTCTTCGACGGCTCCAGGAAACGAACGACGCCCTCCTCCGATTCGGCGGCTGGCCGGACTTCATCGCGTTCATGCGCGCGGGGTCATCCGAAGACCCCGCTAAGGAGTCCGTTCTCCTGGCCATCCTCCAGGCCCACGCCGAGGACAAGGACCCGCGCTGGCGGGCCGTTCTGCTGGCCGTGTTCTGGCCCGGGCTCGACTCCATCTTAAACCGCAAGAAGGGCTGGGACGAGAACGAGGACGAGCGCTGGCAGAATGTCCAGTGGGCGTTCCTCCAAGCCGTCTGCAAGCTCGACGTCTCCCGCCGCACCGACCGCATCGTCCAGCGCATCGTCAACGGAACCATCCACCGGCTTCACGACGAGTACCAGCGCATCTGGAGGCACGGCGAGCGGGAAACGCCCACTGATCCCGAACAGTTCGAGGAAATGGTCGGCGGCGATGAGATCGACTTCGACGCCATAGACCTCCGCTCCAAGCAGGACGCCGAGATCAGGCGGCTCCGCGAACACGCGGACGCCGGGCGCATCTCCGAGGCCGATTTCCTGCTCCTCGTCGGCACCCGCGTCTACGGCAAGACCGCCGCCCAATACGCGCGCGAAACCGGGATCAGCAGCGACCTTGCGCGCAAGCGCCGTCTGCGGGCGGAGGCCGCGATCCGCAGGGCCGAGGAAAAGCCCCGGGATTCCTGTCCCGGTCCAGACCCCCCGACCGGCCTTTTGTCTTTCGGAGGCGAAGCGAATGACAATCGACGGAGGAGCGACGGCCATGATCAGCAGAACCGAGGTCAAGGAACTCATCAACGACCTCTTCGAGGAAGAGGCGCTCGTGATCGGCGGCCTCGTCGCGGTTCACCGCGTGGACGACGACCTGGTCTGGCGGCTGGTCAAGAACCTGGACGTGATCCGGGGCAAGACCCTCCGCCGCATCGATGCCAGGGAGAAGAACGGCGGCGACGCCGACGCGACCGCGCGGCCCAACCTCAAGCCGCACCCGGCCATCGAGGACTTCCTGCTCGCCATTCGGAGGGCGTAGCCGGTGACAACCACGCCAACCATCGAGATCAAACGGCACTTTCAGACGCTCTCCGAGAAGGAGACCGAGGAACTGGTCGGCTTGGTAGCGGACATGCTCGTGACGTTCATCAAGAACCGCAGGAGCGGACGGTGCGGGAACGCGCCGCCTTCCTTCGAATCCCCTAAAGAGTCTGAAGCGCAGCACACGGGAGACAACCATGGCCCGATCAAGAGCGAGTGATCCGATCACGTCACGGTTGGCCGCAAGCGAGGCCGAGTCGAGCGGACGCGCCCACGCGCAACGGCAACTCTGTCTCGGAGAAGTCCTGAAGAATCCCGGCAAGACGGCGGCGGAGATCGCCGTGGCGACCGGCCTGGAACGGCACGCGCCCTCGCGGCGTCTGCCGGAACTCCGTGAGGCTGGGCTCGTCACAAACGGCCGCTCCCGCATCTGCAGCGCCA
>Ga0209381_1005705_pt1 | contig 9894 bp, 9 predicted proteins | sample DewCreD2012metaG_FD_184111 | JGI IMG/M metagenome (GOLD analysis project Ga0209381, IMG submission 184111) | Hot spring sediment bacterial and archeal communities from British Columbia, Canada, to study Microbial Dark Matter (Phase II) - Dewar... ...
CCGCGCTGCCGGGCGCTAGGCGACCGTGAAGCGCGTATTCGCCACGGGAGAGTCGATGGTGAATTCCCAGCCGTCTCCAAGATCGATTTTTACGTTCGCACGGTACGCACCCGGAGGCAGCGCGAACGGCGTCACCACGATCTTGCCCCCTCTGAATGTAGAACCCGCCTCGGGGTTGCTCTGCACCCGCAGCACGGAAGTGCCGGATGCGTCGGCAAGCACCTCCACAGCGGTGCGGCCAGGCAGAAACCCTTCCCCGTAAACCTCCAGACTTCCCGGAGCCGATGGCTTTGCCTTGCGCAACACAACCGCCTCGATCTGGCACACTGGGTCGGGATAAGCGGCCACCAGGGAATTGGGTGGAGAGAATCCCTTCTTGTATTCACCTTCCTCGCTGGGGTCCCAGTCCCAACGACTGTACTCGTACAGCCACAAAATGTAGTCGCGCACGTCCGCGGCGTTGCCCCGCAACGTGGGATCGGCGCCGATGAGATCGGTCAACACTTGCAGGGCAATGGGTCCTTTGCGCAGCTGCAGGAAGGCCTCCACTTCCGCTGGGGAGAGCGTACACAAGTCGGCCGTCGGGTCGCGATTGAACTCCTTGCGATTGGTGAGGCCGCTCGCGTGTGGCTGGGTTGTGAGCTTGCTCACAAGTTCGGCGAGGGGGGATAGAGGCATGAAAGGCTCCTTTCTCGGGAAGCGGAGAGAATGGGCGTCGCCTATCACTCCGCGCTCCTGGAACACAAGCGCGCGGGCAACTTTATTTTTCCTGCGCGAGGTCGAGCGCAACTTTGCAGGGTGTTTTGCCCGGGAAGCAAGGGTAGGTCCGGCAACTCCGCGAACGTTGCGCTTTCTCCTTGGAACGTGATACGCCTGGCTGGAGCGCGGGCCCATTGCGCATTCGCCACTGGCGCGGTGCCGCACCACGCTGGAAAGCGAGTGTCCGATGAACCTCAGACGAGCGTTCGAGTGCCGCCCCCGCCGGTGGGCAACGTTGGGCTTCGTTCTTGCCGTGCAGTGGGCGTGTGCGGCTACGTGCGCACAGGCTTTACCGACGGCTACCCGGAGCCCGACGGTTCCGCCACCTTCCGCGGCCTCGCCCGGGGGAGGATCGGTGCCGCTTGCCACGCCCACTTGCAGTTGCCCCGAGCGCTGCCGTTGCTCGGGCAATAGCAGCGGCTCGGAACACTTCGGTACCTTCGATCGAGCGCATTCGGTTTACGGGTCTTCGACCAGCGCTTTCGACTCGAATCTCGTGTCGCGGAACCGCCTTCGCTCGTCGCGGAACCTTCACGGCGCGGCAGCGACACCGTTGGCCGCGGGGAACACGCCGTCGCCGTTGTTTGCCCCGGCGACACCGCTGCCCGGAGCGGCATGGAATCTCCGCGAGATGCGCGCACTGCAAGCGTGGCAAGCACTCGGTTGGCCGCAAACTCCTCTGGAGAACCACAAGGTGTACGTTGCGCTGATCGACACGGGCATCGACACCTCGCATCCCGACTTGCAGGGGCGCCTCGCGCCTTGGTCGAGAAATTCTGCGTCCTCGCAAGACAACTCCGATGCCGCCCACGGCACAGCCATGGCGGGAATCATCGCGGCGACGGGCGACAACGGCGTCGGAATCGACGGAGTGATGTGGGGTGCGCAACTGATTCCTTGCGCGATCGGTGGCGCGAGCACGGGCAAGGCGGAAGAAGCGGTGCAGTGCTTAGACTGGCTGGCCGGGTTGATCGATCAGGAGCACATCCGCATTGCCGCGGTGAACTTTTCGTTCGGATCCGACTGCTGCGACTGCGCAGCCGAGCGAGCCATTGCCCGGCTGCGCGACCGCGGTGTTCTCGTGGTGGCCTCTTCTGGCAACGGCCGGCAAGACAACGACTCCGAGCAGGACTGTCCCTTTTACCCGGCGAGCTATCCGCTGTCGAACATTCTCTCGGTGACCGGCTCCGACAAGTTCGGCAACGTGCTGTACCGCTACGGCAAGCGCCGCGTACACGTGGCGGCTCCTGGCGTGGACATTCCTGTGCTGACCCCAGGCGGAGGCCGGAGCGTCATGCCTGGGGGAAGTTCTCCCGCGGCCGCGCATGTAACCGGACTCGTCGCCTTGCTGGCAGCACAAGACCCCACACGGTCGTGGGCTGCTTTGAGAAACCTCGTTCTCGCTGGCGGCGCGCCGGTTGCGTGTGGCGATCAGCCAACGTGTGCCCTGGTGAGCGGACGACGGGTACGAGCTTGGGGAGAGAACGGCGAGGGGTCCCTGCGGTGCGTCGGAAGAAGGGTCGTTCGCCGGCTTCTTCCCGTAAGAGACGTGGTGAGCCTTTGGCCTGAAGAGACGTTGGTCGTCCGCGTGTTGAGCATCGATTGCGCCTACGCTCTCGCGGTACCGCCCGCTACGGTGCGCCAAACCGCACCGAGCAGCAGCACGGCGGGCGAGCTGGTGTTCCGCGACGATGGGCTGCCACCGGACGAAGTTGCCGCAGATGGCGAGTTTGCGGGAAGCTGGAAGGTGCCCCCACCTGCGCACCGACGGTACGAAGTTGTCGTTGCCGGTGAGGTTTTGCGGGTGGACGTACCTTGAGGGAGCGCGGCTGCGGCCGAAGTGCCTGCGGTCGCTGCACGGGCATGGCGGCAGCAGGCACATTGCGCCACACAAAACCAAGGGCAGCGCAAGGGCGATGCGGTCCCCGAAGGTGCGGGCAAAAAATCGTTCGGCCGCGCCGCGGTGGGCGTCCTGCCGGCCCGCGCCCCCGCCGGGCGACCCACCGGGTCGCCCCTACATTGCCTGCCGGAAGGGCGCGGGTTCCGATGAACCACGCGCGTTTCCGCGTGTCGTAGGGGCGGTTCGCGAACCGCCCTGGCAACTGGTACGCCGGGCGTGCTGCGATGTTCGTTGGAGAGGGGTTTGCTGGGGTGGAGTGAGCGGACAGAAAGCTGCTGGCTGTTTCCAACGAAGCAACAAAGAGACGCCTCTCCCTGCCAGGGAGAGGCCGGCGCGCCGCGCCGGGTGAGGGTGGACCCTGTCGTCGTGCATCGACGTTCGACCCACTCCCTCACCTTTCATCCTCTCCCTCGCCCTAGCCAGGGCGAGGGAGAGGAGTCGACGTCGCTTGGTGCCACGGAGTGACGGTTTGCACATCGCAGTTGCACGGGAGAGAAAAGACGCCTCTCCCTGGTAGGGAGAGGCTGGCGCGCAGCGCCGGGTGAGGGTCGATCCTGTGGTCGTGCGACCTGTGAGGGTCCACGTCGTCTGTCATCCCGCCGGGCGCCTGGCAGCGGCGATTCCATCGCGGCATCCGATGCAACATGGCATGTCGTTGGGGCGGTTCGCGAACCGCCCCAACGACTCCTACGGGGATCGTCGCCGCAGTGTTTACATGCGGTAGACGCCAGGGCGCATAGGCTCGATGGGGGCGTTCCGGGCAGCGGCCAAGGCGAAGCCAAGAACGTCGCGGGTGTGGACCGGGTCGAGAATCCCGTCGTCCCACAGCCGCGCGGTGGAATAGTAGGCGCTGCTTTCTTCCTCGTACTTCGCTCGAATGGGTGCGAGAAACGCCTCTTGTTCCTCGGGGCTCATGGTTTGCCCTCGTGCTGCGAGCTGCTGGAGCTTGACCGTGAGTAGCGTTTGCGCTGCTTGTTCACCGCCCATCACGGAAATGCGCGCGTTCGGCCACAGGAACAGCAGCCGCGGCTGGTACGCGCGGCCGCACATGCCGTAATTGCCAGCGCCGTGGGAGGCGCCGATGATCACCGTAAACTTGGGCACGCCCACGGTACTCACTGCGTGCACCATTTTGGCCCCATCTTTCGCGATGCCACCGTGCTCGTACTGCTTGCCGACGATAAAGCCTGTGATGTTTTGCAGGAACAACAGCGGGATGCCGCGTTGGCCGCACAGCTCGATGAAGTGCGTGGCTTTCAGGGAGGATTCGGAAAACAAAATTCCATTGTTGGCTACGATTCCGACAAGGTACCCATGGATGCGAGCAAAACCGGTGACGATGGTCGTTCCGTAACGGGCTTTGAACTCGTGAAAGCGGCTGCCATCCACCAGCCGTGCAATCACTTCCCGCACGTCGAAAGGCTTGCGCGGGTCGCGGGGCAAAACTCCGTAAATCTCCTCGGGAGGGTATGCGGGAGGCTCGGGCGTGGTGACATCGAACGGAGCGCGCTCCACGGGCCCGAGGCTCGCAAAGATGCCGCGCGTGAGTTCCAGGGCGTGGTGGTCGCTGAGCGCCAAATGATCTGCCACGCCGGAGATCCGGGTGTGGACATCGCCTCCGCCAAGCTCCTCGGCGGTGACCTCTTCACCGGTAGCGGCTTTCACCAGTGGCGGGCCGCCGAGGAAAATGGTTCCTGTGCCTTGCACGATGACGGTTTCGTCGCTCATCGCGGGGACGTACGCCCCGCCGGCGGTGCACGAGCCCATCACTACGGCCACTTGCGGAATCCCGGCGGCCGACATGCGCGCCTGGTTGTAAAAAATCCGGCCGAAGTGGTCGCGGTCGGGAAAAATTTCCGCCTGCAACGGAAGAAACGCTCCGCCGGAGTCGACGAGGTACACACACGGCAACCGGTTTTCGAGGGCAATTTCCTGGGCCCGGAGGTGTTTTTTTACGGTGAGCGGGTAATACGTTCCGCCTTTCACGGTGGCATCGTTGGCGACAATCATGGTTTCGCGGCCGTGGATGACACCGATGCCCGTTACGATCCCGGCACTGGGAGCCTCGTTGTCGTACATGCCCCAGGCGGCGAGGGGCGATAGCTCGAGGAACGGCGTGTCGGGGTCGACCAGCGCATCGATTCGCTCGCGCACCAACAATTTGCCGCGCTCACGGTGGCGCTGTCGCTGATCGGGCGGCCCGCCTTGCTGCACGAGTCGAATCCGCTCGCGTAACTCCTCCGCGAGCCCCTCGTGGTAGCGACGGTTTTCTTGGAACTCGGAGGAGCTGGGTCGAATCTTCGATTCGATGCGGCGCATGGCTCACCGCCTTAGCAAAGCCACCCGAGGGTGAACCACTGAAGGACACGCGAAAAATGTTTCCCCGGTACGCCCAACCCGCGGCAAGAAATTTATCGGGGCGGTTGGAGGGATTTCGTTGTCGGGCGCGTAGCGCCGGGTGAGGGTCGGTTGCGTCGTGCATCGACGTTCGACCCACTCCCTCACCTTTCATCCTCTCCCTCGCCCTAGCCAGGGCGAGGGAGAGGAGTCGACGCGGCTTGGTGCGACGGAGTGACGGTTTGCACATCGCAGTTGCACGGCAGAAAAAAGACGCCTCTCCCTGCGAGGGAGAGGCCGGCGCGTAGCGCCGGGTGAGGGTGGACCCTGTCGTCGTGCGACCGCATCATCCGGGGGGCCCGCCCGCCGCACCCCACGGGCGACCCACCGGGTCGCCCCTACATTGCCTGCCGGTGGCGCGCAGCGCCGGGTGAGGGTCGATGGTGTCGCCGTGGATCGACGTTCGACCCACTCCCTCACCTTTCATCCTCTCCCTCGCCCTAGCCAGGGCGAGGGAGAGGAGTCGACGTGGCTTGGTGCGACGGAGTGACGGTTTGCACCTCGCAGTTGCACGGCAGAGAAAAGACGCCTGTCCCTGGCAGGGAGAGGCCGGCGCGCAGCGCCGGGTGAGGGTCGATGCCGTCGTCGTGCATCGCCGTTCGACCCACTCCCTCACCTTTCATCCTCTCCCTCGCCCTAGCCAGGGCGAGGGAGAGGAGTCGACGTCGCTTGGTGCGACGGAAGTGACGGTTTGCACATCGCAGTTGCACGGCAGAGAAAAGACGCCTCTCCCTGCCAGGGAGAGGCCGGCGCGCAGCGCCGGGTGAGGGTGGATCCTGTCGTCGTGCGACCTCCGTAGGGGCACGGGGGCGGCGTGCCCGTACGCATTACGGGCAGGACAGAACCAGGCCGAGCACGGTGTCGCGCCAATCCGTGCCGCCAATGACCGGCACATCCAACAGCGGGGCCGCGCCGGCCAGCGCCAACCCGCTCAACTGATTCGCGGCGATATTCGCACAGGCACCGCTCGCAGGGGCTCCTGCCGCAGGGCTCGGAAGACCGATGGTCACCAACGTGGGCGCAGGATTCGTGCAGGTTTGGCCCGAAGGGCAGTTCGCGTCTTCGACGCACGCCGTGGAACTGGCGCTGCACGTACCTGCAGGTGCGGGGGAGTCTTCGATCGAGGCTGTTGCGCTTCCGGTGGTCAGCGGCACGGTGGTCGTGACAATGATGGGGTTGAAATCGTCCGCGGTGCACGGCGCACCATCGGCGCCTTCGTTGCCTACGGCTACCGCGGTGAGCCGCAGCGTGGCCCACAACACGCAGTCGTTGTTCACTGCCGCTCCGGTGGCGGTCATGTACAGGGCACTGTTTTGCGTCCCGGCGTGCGCCACGTCGGCGCCGCTCGAACCCGCGATCGCCGATCCAGCGCAGCTCGCGCCGCTGCCGTCGACATGGTCGCGGCACGAGGCGAAGTCGATCGGGCCCCCGGTGAACGGTGCAGTGCACGCGCAGTATCCCATGCTGCGGATCACGTCCACGCACACAGTGCTACCGGCAAGTCCGAGGCTGCTCGCACCCGGAATGGCCACTGGCGCGAGCGTGCGGCTCGTGGCGGTGCCCAGCAACACGCCCTCGCCGCCGTTGCCGAACGGGTATCCGAGTCCGGCAAGCGAGCACACGGACAACGGCAGCAACCCTTGCACGGAGTACGTCTCGTCCGCACCCGATTGCACGAACTCCGCGCTGCTCGCCGCGAGCCCGCAGCCTTGGCGCAGGCAAGGCGGACGAAACCGGCAAAGATCCGGACGGCACCCGGGCGTGACGCGCGGGTCGCAAGTAACCGGCAAGGTGCAATTGGTCGCCGCTGTGCCCACGCTGGTGCCGGGCGGTTTGGCGGGCGCGGCAATGGCCTCTTGCAACCGGCTGAGGAAATCCGCTTGGACCGCCAGTTGCCCGTCGAGGGCGCGCTGTACCTGCGTCACCGCCAACCACACCTTGGCGAAGTCCCACGCATTGCTCCCTAGACTTGCCGGCACGATCCCACCGGCGCCGCTGTGCACGAGGCCCTGCCACTCCAAGTCAGCGGTGGTGCACTTCGGAGTCGTTCCCGTGGTGAAGGCTTTGTCCACCGCATCGAAGAATTTTTGCCGCTCGTTTTTGCCGCCGCTGATGTTTGGCAAATCGAAAATGCGATTGAGTTCCTTCTGGCAAATGTGTGCGGCTACAGCCAAAAAGCCCGAGCCCGCTTTGGCGAGGTTTTTCGCCTGCTCGCGGCGAATCGCGTCGCCACACTTCTGCAGCGCGTTCGCAACCTTCGCGTGGAAAGCAGCGCTGCGTTTGGCGAGTTCGGCCTGACACTTGTCGGGTGCGGCGAACGCGGGCGGCACAGCGCCCACGAGCGACCCCAACACGAACCCGCAAACGACGAGCTTCACAGCATGCGACTGGACCATTTCTCGCTCTCCTTCGGGCTGCCATCCTCCAGCCGGTAAGCACAGGTTCGGTCGAGACAGCCACACCCACGCTCTCTACCCCACGCGCACAACCTGTGGCAACCATAAAAAAGGGGCTCCGGCTACAGGCCGGAGCCCCTTCCTGGCCAAACATCCGAGCGGGTTACGGTTCGCACTTGAGCTGGAACACCGTCGTCAAATCCCCAAGGCTGCCGCCAGAAGTGCTATCCAATGCCGGGAACCCGCCCACGAGCGTGGTGCCACTGAAATCCGCCGAATCCAAGAAAGCAGCACCGCAAGCGGTACCACTCGCCGCACCCGTCACGGTATCGGTGAAAGACGCGCTGCAACTACCCGCGTTGTCGTAGTTCGACACCGTGAGATTGACGGTTCCGGTGGTGAGTACCGTGGGCACTACGTTGCCACCGGCACCTGTACACGGCGTCGACGCAGACTCGATTTGCAGCGTGGAAAGGACCACCGTGTCGTTGATCGCAGCGGCCCCTGACAAAGCTTGACAGGTCGGGCCAGGCGTTCCGCCGGAAGGACACGACTCCGACGTAGCACTTGCAGGCAGGCAGGCGCCAGTGTTGCACGGCCCTGCGCCATTGGCAGCATCGACGCATAGATCTACGTTTTTGGGCCCGCTGAACAAAGAGCTTGGCCCGCACTTGATGAACCCGGTGGCGCGGAGCTGGGTCACGCAAACGTTGTTTGGACCAACGGTCAGTTCGTCGACGGTCCGGGAAGGGTTGCCCACCACGGCGATATCGGAGCCAATGAAATCGGGGTACTGGCAGTACTCGGAAACGATTTCCTTCCCGAGCGGAAGGTTGAGCGGAACATTCGTCGAGCCGTCCTCACCGAGCAAAGTCACTCTTGTAAAGCTATTAGCCACACCTGGTTGTAACCTGCAGTTCATTTTGTTGCATGGCGGAACTCTGAGTTTGCAACAGGTGGGGCAGTCGCCGGTAGTACCCGCCGGCTCTCCCGGAGTGCCATTGGCGTTGGCGTCGCACAACGCATTCATGATTCCCGGCGTGTCGGCCACGATCCAGATTTGCTTCTCGTACGCTGCTTTCAACATCGCCGTGATCAGCCAACGGATCCAGGCGTCGCCAAACTGGCCTTGGGGCAGGTGGCCAAGAGCAGCCAGGCTCGCGTCGTTGCACTTCTGCGGGGTGGCCGTGTACAGCTTGTTCAGTTTGTCGTACGTCTTCTGCACCTGAGTCGGGGGCGTGCCGAGCGGAGTGAGCGGGCCACCAATGGTTTTTGCCAGCAGGGTATCACAGGCCTTGGTCACCTTGGGTAGCTCGACCGTGATGTCGAGGCCCTTGGTCGCGACCTTCACGACCGTCTGCCGGTACTTGTCCTTGCAGAGTTGCAGCGCCTTCAGGATGAGCGCTTGGATCTTCACTGCCTCCTTTTCGATGCCCTGTTGGCACTTGTCCAACTGCGCTTGCGCCGTCCCACTCGCTAAGACGAGGCAGGCAGCAGCGAGGAGGCCGACCAACCAACTTCGACTTGCCTTCATAACCTATCCCTCCCTTGTTTTCGTTCTCGGCTGGTTCCGCACCATGCGGCCAGCCGCAATGTCTGCTCTCGTAATTACGCCGCCTGTCAGACACATGTCAATAGGGTTTCTTTGGCACCCTTCGCTTCCCTTGGTTGCGCGGCGCGAGGACACAGTCTACCGTGGGCATCTCGCTCTTTCACGACGCCAAATGGGAGGGTCGCGATGTTCGCAAGCGCTCGTCTTCGTAGCTTCTCGTTCCGCACTTGGGCCGGGATTCTCGGTCTGCTCGCCGCGCCGACGATCGGATGGGCCTCGGAGCCGTGGAAGGGTCCCGACCACCTTGGCAAGGCACGACTGGGGATGTCCTTGTCGGAACTTCGGACACGATACCCGAACTTGCAAGTGATCCAACCTCCAGGAGCGGCTTCCGGCCCCGAGGACATCGCCACGACTTTGGCCGAGGTCGAAAACGAACGCATCGAATCTCTGGGCCGTTGCTCGCTTCGGTTCCAGCTTTTGAACGACAAGCTTTACCAAGTGCAGGCCCGGTGCGACCGAAAGGCAGAAGAACTGGAAGCGCACCTCCGCAAAGCGTACGGCCCGCCGCATTTCACACGCGAGGAGCCGCTCACTTGGTACTGGCGCAGCTCCGCTTCCACCTTGATTTACAGCCGCGAACAGCGCCAAATCTCGCTTGCCGATAATTCCTGGGCCGGCGCGTTGTTCCACCGCGCCTTGCGTGCTCCCGCCGCCCCGACGCCGGCCGCCACGCCTTGAGGCGGCGGGGCCGATCCAACAACATCGTGGCACGATGCCGCCGCGGGCGACGCACCGCGTCGCCGGTACCTGCCCCCGCGTACAGCGGCGCCCGTCGTACCGACGTTGTAGGGGCGGTTCGCGAACCGCCCCTACAACCCGCCGCGGTG
>Ga0209381_1005712_pt1 | contig 9886 bp, 6 predicted proteins | sample DewCreD2012metaG_FD_184111 | JGI IMG/M metagenome (GOLD analysis project Ga0209381, IMG submission 184111) | Hot spring sediment bacterial and archeal communities from British Columbia, Canada, to study Microbial Dark Matter (Phase II) - Dewar... ...
AGGGCGGCATCGACAGCGTCGGGATTCCAGCCGCCGACGGCGTGGTTCAGCACAAGCCCGCCGCGGACGAGGATGCCAGGCAGGGCTTCGCTGAGCGCCGCCGCCAGAGGGACGGTCGGACAGTGGTGGTTTTTCAGGACGATGGCCCGCATGCCGGCGTCGCGGGCGGCGCGGGCGAGCTGGTAGGCCGAGGCCTTGCGCGGGCGGACGTCGGGACCGGCGTGGACGTGGGTGTCGATGACGCCTTTCAGGGTCACGCGGCCACCTTCTCGCAAGCCAGGCAGATGGCTTCGGTCATCTGGCGGGTGGATGCCGAGCCGCCGAGGTCGGGCGTGAGGACGCGCGCTTCGGAGAGCACGTGCTCGACGGCGAGGCGGATGCGGTCCGCCGTGTCGCGTTCGCCGAGGTGATCGAGGAGAAGAGCGCCGGACAGGATGAGGCTGACGGGGTTGGCAATTCCGCGGCCGGCGATGTCCGGGGCGGCGCCGTGGGCGGCCTCGAACATGGCGGCCTTTTCGCCGAAATTTGCGCCTGGGGCGAGGCCGAGACTGCCGGCGAGGCCGGCGGCGAGGTCCGAAAGGATGTCGCCGTATTGGTTCGGGAGCACCATGACGTCGAAGGCGGCCGGGTCTTTGACCATGCGGTAACAGGCGGCGTCGACCATGCTGTCATCGCAGAGAATGCCGGGAAAACCGGCGGCGATTTCGCGCACGCACTGGAGAAAAAGGCCGTCGGTTTTATGCAGGACATTGGCCTTGTGGATTGCTGTGACGCGCTGGCGGCCGTTGCGGGCGGCGTACTGGAAGGCGAACCGGGCGATGCGGAGGCTGGCCTGGCGGGTGATGCGCTTGACGGCTTCGCCGCAGTCCTGGCCGACGCTGCGCTCGATGCCGCTGTAGACGTCCTCGGTGACTTCGCGGACGATGACGAGATTCATGGCGGAGTAGCGTCCGGAGACGGGAGCGAAGCCGCGCACGGGGCGCAGGTTGCAGAACAGGTCCAGCTCGCGGCGGAGGCCGTTGTTGACGCTGGGGTGGATGCGCGTTTCCTTGGGAGCGCGGACGACGGCGCCGCCGCTGAGGCGCTCGGCGATGAGCGGGCCCTTGAGGATGACTCCCAGGGAGCGCATCGTTTCCAGAGACGACCAGGGCAATTCCTCGCCGAAGCGTTCGATGGCTGCCTTGCCGACGGGCGTTTCGACCCATTCCACGGGTGAGCCCACGGCTTCGAAGACGAGCCGGGTCGCCTCGAAGAGTTCGGGGCCGATGCCGTCTCCCGCTGCCACTGCGACAGGATGTCTCATGACGTTCGTCCAGCCTCCAGAGAGTGTTCTTCCCAGCGGGCCGAGGCCACGGGGATGGTGCCGGCCAGCACCAGCGCGGCGATCATCCAGAACGGCCCGTCAAAGCCCCATGTTTTCGTCATCCATCCGATGAGCCAAACCAGCAAGGCGCCCATGAAGGACCCGATGCAGCCCATGATGCCAGCGACGAGGCCGACGCGGCCGGGCGCGATGTCCTGATTGAAGGCCAGGAAGAGGGCGCCCCAGCAGGCGCGGCCGGCGTTGAGGAGAAAGATGGCTGCGATGGCGAAGCCGACGCCGGGCGCAAAGGGGACCAGCGCCGACGCGAGCATCAGAGCGGCGGAGATCCACATCATGCGGACGCGGGCGCGTGCGACGGTCCAGCCGCGCGAGATGAGCCAGGAGACGGCCGCTCCGCCGCCGATGAAGCCGATGTCGAGTCCGGCGTAGACGAGGAACAGATAGCCGCTCAGGGTTCCGCTGACTTTCAGCCCCCATTCCTGGACAAAGTAGGTGGGCACCCAGGCGGCGCTGATGTGAATGATGGGAATGGTGAAGGCGGCGCCGGCCAAGCAGGCCCAAAAACGGGAATTGCGAAGAATGTTTCGGATGCGGTCGGCTTCGGTGAGTGCGGCCGGGTTGGCCGTGCCCTGCAGGACGGCGGCCGGGGGGCGGAACCAGGCGATCCAGGCGGCGGCCCAAGCCAGGCCCAAAGCGCCGAGCACCACAAAACCGAAACGCCAGCCGTAGCGGTTGGCCAGAAAAATCATGAGCAGAGGCGCCAGGACGGCGCCGATGCTGCCGCCGCTCATCATCAGGCCATTGGCGAAGGTGCGCTGGCGCGGCGGGAGAGTGCGGGCGATGATGCGGGCGGCGCCGGTCTGCCCGGCGGTTTCGAAGGCTCCGAGCAGGAGGCGGCAGACGAACAGTCCGGCAAATCCGCGGGCGAAACCGGCGAGCATCTGGGAGAGGGACCAGAGGGCGACGAAGAGTCCGTAGGTGAAGCGGATGTTGTAGCGGTCGAGGAACCAGCCCACGGCGATGTGCATGGCGGCGTAGGCGTAAAAAAAAGCGGAGAGGAGGCGGCCGAGCTGCTCGTTGTCGAGTTTCAGCTCCGCAGCCACGATGGGGGCGACGACGCTGAGAGCCTGGCGGTCGAGGTAGCTGAGGGCGGTGGCGAGGAGGAGGAAGCCGCAGAGTTTCCACTGCCAGGGGGTCAGGGCGAGGGGCGCGGCGGCGGGGCCGGAAGCGACCGGGGCCGGGGCGGAGTCCCGGGCGGGGCGCTGTGCGGAAGCATCTCTCACTCGGTTCAGGTATATCACTTGTATGTCACCGATTTCAAGATCCGGTCCGGCTGCCTGCCAGAAGAATTCGGATACAATAACAGGCGATGGCCCGCAAAACCGCCACGCGAGCCGCGAGCCGCGCCGGGGCGGCGCGCGGCGCGAACGCGCCCTCCCGCCCGCTTTCGGCCGTGGATGCGGCCTACCAGGCGATCAAGTCCGACATTCTGTCCAACCGGCTGCGGCCGGGCGACCCGGTGCCGATTGAGAGATACGTGCGGGATCTGCGGCTGAGCCGCACGCCGGTGCGGGAGGCGACGCTGCGGCTGGAGCGCGAGGGGCTGATCGAGATCCGGGCGCGGCTGGGCACGTTCGTCTCCCATCTCGATCTGCGGCACATCCGAGACATGTACCGGGTGAGGCGGCTTCTGGAGGGCGAGGCGGCGCGGGAGGCGGCGCTGCGGGCGCCGGTGGAGGAGCTGGAGAAGTTGCGGAGCGAGCTGGCTTCGTTCGCCGAAACGGGCGACATCGATACGCGTGGCATGTCGGAGACCGGGCAGAGGGTCCATCAGCTGATCGTTGCACACTGCGAGAACGAAGAGCTGCGGCGTCTGATCCTGTCGCTTCAGGATCATTTCACGAGGTTCCGGAGCCTGTCGATCCAGCTGCCGGAGAAGGTGGTGTCGTCGCACCGGGAGCACCTGGCGATTCTGGACCGGCTGATCGCCCGGGATCCCGAGGGCGCCTGCGCGAAGATCCACGAGCATTTCGACCACGCCTCGCAATTCCTGCTCGACAGCCTGCTGCACGGAGATTTCCGGGCGCGGCCGCGGGTGACGATCGCTTTTCCGTAGGCGGCGGCTGACTGGCGCTGGCACGGGAGTCATCCTGGCAGTTTCAGAAGCGGAGCTTGAGCGCCAACTGCAGGACGCGGGGATCGCCTGCCGACTGGATGGCGCCGTAGGTGGGAGTTCCCACGGTCGAGCCGGGCTGGCTGAAGGGGGTGTTGTTGAAGGCGTTGAAGGCCTCCGCGCGGAACTGAAGCGCGGAACGCTCGGAAAAGGCGAAGGTCTTGAAGAGGGAGAGATCGAAGGAGATCTGCGCGGGCCCGTCAAGGATGTTGCGGCCGCTGGAGCCGAAGGCGCCCGCCGGGGGGCGGACGAAGGCGGCTGTGTTGAACCAGCGGTCGATGCTGCGGTCGAATCCGGTGCGCGGGTCGGCGATCTGTTCGGCGGTCTGGGAGGAAGCGGCGCAGTTGCAGGAATCGATGCCCGCAAAGACGCTGAAAGGGAATCCGCTGCGCCACTGTCCGATGATGTTCGACTGCCAGCCGCCGGCCAGAAGGCCAAGCCAGCCGCCGGAGTTGAGGAAGCGGCGGCCCCTGCCGAACGGCAATTCGTAACTGCCGCTGAAGACGATCCGGTGGCGGATGTCGAAGCCGGACCGGCCCTTGCTGAGCCTCAGGTTATAGATATCGCGGGGCTGGTCGTCGATGAGAGAGGCCGCGTCGAGGGCTTTCGAGAAAGTGTAGGAGGCGAGGTAGGAGAAGCCTGCGGAGAAGCGGCGTTCGGCTTTCAGGTAGCCGGCGTGATAGGTGGAATTGGCGCCGTTATCCGTGAGGCGGATCGAATCGCCGAACAGGGGGAAAGGACGCCGGGAGAGGATGGGGGTAGGCCGGGCGGGGTCGGGATCGAGCCTGGCCTGGTTGAGGTTGAGCCGTTGCGCCAGACGCGTGCCTTTGGAGCCCATGTAGCCCGCCTCGAGGGCCATGTTGCCGGGAAGAGCGCGCTGGACGGCGAAGTTCCACTGCTGGTAGTAAGGATCGCGGTATTCGCCAAAGGAGCCGAAGACGCCGGGCCGCGAGCGCGGAGAGCCGCGTTCGGGAAACAATTCAGTGACGCGGAGAGCGGCAGGGCTGGCGGAATTGGCGTTGGCGTCGCCGCGCAGGTCGATGACTTCGCCGAAGGGCGGATTGCGCACGAACGTGCGGACGTCCTGGAGCTCGACGATGTCATAGAAGATGCCGTAGCTGGCGCGGACGGCCATGCGGCTGTCGCCGAAGGGGCGGAATGCGAGCCCGATGCGGGGCGCCCAGTTGTTGGCGTCGTTGGGCAGGAGGCCGCGGGGCGTGAAGACGCCGGAATCGACGACGGCGGGGGCAGGCGACGGAACCCAGGCTTTCGTGCCGCCGGCGATGAGGAGCCTGCCGCCGGGGTAGGCGGGATCGAAGAGGGTGAGCCGGTTCTGCACATCGGAGTAGCGCGTGTTCAGCTCGTAGCGCAGGCCGAGATTGAGGGTGAGGCGGCGGCCGATGCGCCAGTCGTCCTGAACGAAGAAGGCGTAGGTGAAGCCGTTGAAGTTGCCGGCCAGCGAGGTGGAGGAGCCTGAGGCGGTGATGGGGAGTCCGAGCAGGAGATCGGCGACGGCGACGCCCGTCGTCGAGGAGCCCGGCATGGCTGTCATGACTCCGGTGAAGCTGAAACTGCCGCGGGCGCTATTTTCGCTGCGGTCGTTGTAATTGGTTTTCCTGAAATCAATGCCCGTCTTGATGGTGTGTCCGCCGCGGATGACCGAGACGTGATCGACGAGGTGGTAGACGTTGGAGACCTGCGTGGTGGGGTTGAGGCCGTTGCCGATGCCGGTGAAGCCGGTCAATGACACGGCGGGAACGCCCCAGGCGATCGGGTCGCGCAGGAGGTTGCGCAAGCCGAGGAGGGAGGCGTAGTCGGTACCATAGGCTCCGTCCTGCAGGACGAGATACGTGGGCCGGTTGTAGCCGAGGCGGAGCTCGTTGATGACGCTGGAAGAAAAGCTGCGGACGTAGCTGAATGCCATGTTGTAAGTCCGCACGAAGGTGGTGGAGCCGCTGTTGTCGATGGGGCTTTTGTTGGTCTGCGGGCCGTCGAAGATGGCGAAGCGGTAGAAGACGGAATTCCGCTCGTTGAACCTGTGGTCGAGGCGGGCGATGCCCTGGTTGTTGTCGCTGAGATCGCTGAGGGCGGCGAAGTAGTTGTTCCCGGTGGCAGCGTCGGTGGCGGGCAGGGGATAGAGGGCGAGAACGGTCTTTGCGAACTGCCCGATCCTCGATGGGGGGATGACGTTGCCGGCGAAGGGATCGCGGATGGAACCGGTTCCGGAAGGGTTGGGGCGGGTGGTGGCCGGGTCGTAGATGGGGCGGTTGTTGCGGAACCCGAGAGGCGTGAAGTCGCCGGCGCGCTGGGCGGCCGTGGGCACGCTGAGCTGTCCGGTCCGGCCGCGGCGCACGCGCGTGCCTTCGTAGTTCAGGAAGAAGAAAGTGCGGTTGCGCCCTTCATAGACTCGGGGCAGGCTGAGAGGGCCGCCCAGGGTGGCTCCGAACTGGTTGTAGCGGAGCGGCGCCTTGCCGCGGGCGTTGCGGTTGTCGAAGAAGTTGGTGGCGTCGAGAGCGTCGTTGCGGAAGAAGTGGTAGGCCGAGCCGCGGAATTCGTTGGTGCCGGACCTGGTGGTGGCGTTGACCTGGGCGGCCGAGCGGCCGAATTCGGCAGAGAACGCGTTGGTCTCGAGGCGGAACTCCTGCACGGCGTCGACGCTGGCGAAGAAGGAGGGCGTGAGGTAGTGCGGATCCTGCGCATCCACGCCGTCGATGAGATATCCGTTGGATTTTTCGCGGGCGCCGCCGACATTGAAGGCGGGGGCGTTCAGACCTCCTGGCATCGGGCGGCGCGTGGCGACGAATGAGGTTGGCGCCGTGGGGACGGTTCCAGGGGCGAGCACGGCGAGGCTGTAAAAACTCCTCCCTTTGAGCGGGAGGTCCACCATCTGGCGGGAGTCGATCACCTGGCTGATGCTGCTGGTTTCCGAGGCGACCAGCGGCGCGGCGCCCGTGACTTCGACGCTCTCGGTGACGTCGCCGACCTGAAGAGCGAGATCGACGCGCGCGGTCTGGTTGACCAGCAGTTCGATTGCCGCCACAACCATTTTCTTGAAGCCGCGGGCTTCCGCCTCGATCTGGTACATCCCCGGCTTGAGCTGCGTGACGGCGTAACTGCCGCTGCCATCGGTCACCGTGCGCTGGGCGATGCCCGTGGCTTTCTCCACCAGAATCACCGAGGCGCCCGGGATGCCCGCGCCTGAGGCGTCCTGCACGGTTCCCACGACGGTTGCCGTGACTGTCTGCGCCGCGGCGGGCCAGACGAGGGCGATGCCGACGGCGAATGCGAACCACAGGGTTGCTGTCCTGGACATGCTTTGCCTCCGCGTCACTGCTGATTTCGGACTTATCTGCGGCGATGGCTGATATACTACATGAATATCATTCGTATGTCAATAGAGGGGCGCCCGGGGGGCCTCTCCCGGGCAGGCGGGCGGACGAGGGAGGCGAACCGCAGCGGCGCGGGCGGGGAGGAAGCGGGGTGATTTCTGCGGACGGCTCACGCCGCTCCGGCGGGCTTGTGCTAGATTTGTAAGGTCAGGCTCTCGCTCGAGGTAGTCCGCGTGCAAATCTTTTTGCAGGGCAAGTTGCTGGGGATTGAACCGTTCATTCTCGGCACAAGGGGCAGCTTTGCCGCTCTGGCGGGGAGGTGCCTGTATGTTTCCCTGTTGATGGAAGCGCTGCCGCGGGCGATGCTGGAGCGGCTGGGGCTGGCGCACGAGCTGCTGGGGTCGTGCGGGGGCGGGCAGTTTCTGACGGTGCTGCCGGCCGAGAGTCTGGGGGAGGCGAACGCGTTCCTGGTGGAAGCCACGCGGAAGGTGGCCTCTTTCACGGGGAGCGATCTGCGGCTGGCGTGGTCGAGCACGGAGAATCTGGGGGCTTGGAGCGACATCCGGAAGAGGCTGGATGCAGGCTTCCGGAAATGGCGGGGCACGGCGGCAGTGGAGCCGGAGGGGCTGTTCGAGCCTTACGAAGAGGCGGGCGACGACACGTATTTTGAAGGGCTGTTCCTGGGTTTGCCGGATACGGCGGCGGCGGTGTGGGATGCCAACGCGGCGGGCATGCTGAGGCAGGAAGGCGAGCCGCACTGGCTGGCGACGCATTTCGCTCAGATGCCGGGCGGTTGGCCGGCGGGGGTGGAAGAGCTGGCGGCGCGGGCGCGGGGTCGGAAGGCTTGGGGCATCCTGCGCGGAGACGCGGACCAGTTTCAGGCGCGATTGCAGAAGGCGGAGACGGTGGAGGAGTACATCCAGCTGTCCGTCTTCTACAAGCAGTTTTTCCTGGGCGAAGTGCAGACGCTGTGCGGGCAGCAGGAGTTCCGGGACAAGACGACGGTTCTGTACACGGGCGGGGATGAATTCGCGATCGCGGGGAGCTGGGACGCGCTGCTGCAGTTTGCGCGGGCGATCGAGCGGGTGTTCCGGCGATCGAGCGAAGAGCTGCTGAAGGACTTTCCGGGCGTCGAGGGGAAGACGCTGTCGATGGGGATTGCGGTGGCACCGTCGGCGGAGACGGAACCTGTGGCGGTGTACCGGGAGGCAGGGCGGCAGCTGGAAGCAGCGAAGACGGCGGGGCGGGACTCGGTGGCGGTGTTTGGGAAGGTGCTGGACTGGAAGCAGCTGTCGGAGGCGGCGGAGCTGAGGGAGATCATGGTGCGGATGGTGGACCGATTCCATTGCTCGCCGCAGTTTTTGGGCGAGCTCGGCGCATTTTACCGGGAGACCGACAGGGTGCTGCCGGCGCGAAGCGCGCGGCGGCTGCTGGAGACGCAGCAGCGGCCGTGGCGGCTGCACCGGCGGCTGAACCGAGTGCTGGACGGGCCGGAGCGCAACCGGGAATTCGAAAAGGCCCGGCAGGCGGTGCTGGCGGCGTTTCTGACGCGCGGCCAGGGGCAGCTGAAACTGAAGCCTGCGGGCCGGGTGGCGCTGGAGTGGGCCCGGATGACGGAAGAGGCCGAATAGAAAAATGAACGAACAGGAAGCTCGACAGATCCCGCAGGAAAGCGCGGAAAGCGCGGCGGCCGAGCCGGAGACCGGGCAGGCCGGATTGCAGGGCGAAGCAGCGACGGCAGCGGCGGAGGCTCCGGCAGAGGCAGGAGCGTCAGAACAGGCGGCCGCGGCGGCAGAGGCGCCGCCCGCCGGGCAGGCGGCGGCCGAGGAAACGCAGCCCGCCGCAAAGCCGGGGCCGCAGGGACGGGCGCCGCAGGAAGGCCGTCCGCCGCGCGGATCGAGACAGCCGCAGGCGGAACGGGGCCAGCGCAGGGCGGCGCCTGAGCGGAACGAGCGCGGCGAGCGCAAGCCGCAGCGGGAAGCAGGGCGGCCGGAGCGGCGGGGCGGCGGGGAAGGCCCGATCGAGATCGACCTGGAGAAGCTGATCTCGGACAGCCTGTATCTGGACAATCAGGCGCACGCGATCGTGGCGCGGATGCGCGACATGGACTCCGGGACGCGGAGCCAGTTGCGGCGGCTGTTCAGCGCGGTGCGCCGCGCCTGCCGCACGGAGGAATCCGACCGGCAGCACGCGTTCGTGATGCTGCGGGCGCGGCTGGCGTACACGATCGCGCGGCACCAGCTGCGGAGCCTGGATCCGCTGGAGAAGCTGCTGCTGCAGGTGACGCGGAAGAACGACGCCCGGGGCTACGAGCGGTTCCGGGACCTGTTCGAGGCCATCGTCGCGTACAACGAATAATGAGCGGAGATCGCGGAGAGACTCATGAGTTCACACACCGCATCCACGAAGCTGGGCCTGATCGGCAAGCTGCTTTTTGAAGGGGAGATGACCTGCGAGACGGGGCTCCACATCGGAGCGGGCAAGGGCTCGCTGGACCTGGGAGGCGCGGACAATCCGGTGGTGAAAGACGCCTTCGGCCGGCCGTACGTGCCCGGCAGCTCGCTGCGCGGGCGGCTGCGGAGCCTGCTGGAGCAGGCGGCCGGGCTGGTGGGGCCCGAGGATCTGGTGTATCTGTCGCGGCGGCGCGGACAGGAAGTGCGGATCCACCAGAGCGACGATCCGGGCGACGAGATCTGCCTGCTGTTCGGGCGCAATCCGGGGCGGATGGAACGCGTGTCTGGCGAAGCGCTGGAGCCGTCGTCGGCGACGCCGGCGCGGCTGACCGTGTACGACGCGCCGCTGGAGCTGGACTCGATCACGCCGCAGATGCGCGAGAACCTGGACGATGAACTGACCGAGGTGAAGAGCGAAAACGCGATCGACCGGGTGACGGCGCAATCGAACGCGCGGACGCTGGAGCGCGTTCCGGCAGGGGCGCGGTTCCGGGTGCGGATGGTGCTGGACATCCTGTGTCCGGAGGACCGGGAGCTGGTGGCGAAGCTGCTGGAAGGGCTGCGGCTGCTGGAAGACGACGCGCTGGGCGGAGGCGGCTCGCGGGGC
>Ga0209381_1005725_pt1 | contig 9860 bp, 7 predicted proteins | sample DewCreD2012metaG_FD_184111 | JGI IMG/M metagenome (GOLD analysis project Ga0209381, IMG submission 184111) | Hot spring sediment bacterial and archeal communities from British Columbia, Canada, to study Microbial Dark Matter (Phase II) - Dewar... ...
CCGCCACACCTTCCAGCGCGACGGCCCGGGCCACGATTTCCGCCGGCACGGCCTGGCGTCTCATGAAGTCCGTGCCCCGCCCGGTGGTCGCCTGCTCCCGCGCCGGTTCGGTTACCGGTGCCTGCGCCTCTGCGTCGGCCTTCGTGTAGAAATTGGTATCCGGAGGCCGGGCAGGCGAGGGCGCGGTCACTGGGGCGGCATTCCCCTGTTCGAGACCGGCGTCCGATTGCGGGAAGCCGAAAAACAGATTGGGAATCGTCTCGTCGAGTGTTACTCGAGGTCGGTTGGTGTGAGCCGGCCGACGGCGGGCAAAGAACAGCGGAGCGACGATGTTCAGGGGAAATTGCAGGGGAGTGTCGTCGCTGGCGACCGCCGCCGATTGGACGGGTGGCTGAATCCAGGCCCGCACCAGTCTCCACGGGAACTCGATCTTCCCGATCCGCAGCCCTTTCTCGATGATGCCTGCCGGGATAACCACCTTGGCCTCTGTCCCCCCGACTTGGGCTACTTCCATCTGGACGGCCTGAGGCCACGTGCTCAACAAGGGCAAGAGCGGGATTTCGATGCGGTCCGCGCCCGGAACGGGGCTGACAGCGGCCGGGGCCACCAAAGGCGGAGACGCAAGCTGGCCTGCGCGGGCATGCTGCGCCAGCGGCGGCGGTTTGCTCTGCCCGTTGCCGCCCGGCTTGCCAGGCATGGGAATGGGCGGCGGTGCGACCGCCGGCGTGACCTTGGGCAAGGGCGGCGTTTCCGCGGACGGTACCGTCCGAGCCGGTGGAGGCGGTGCGGTCGGCCTCTGGCGTGCCCCAAGTCCGGCCGGTGCTGGGACAGCCGTGGCGCTCCGAGGAGGGGCATCGGCCGGGCGCTGCAGACGCGGGGCGGCACCGCTTCCGCTCGGCGCGCCCGGCATGGACTGGACGCCTGCCGGCTGCTGTCGCTGCTTGAGGACGCAAACGGAACCCGGGTCTTCGAACGGACTGGTCACGTGGTCGGGTACCGTGACGGTCTTTTGAGTGGGCCGACGCGCCAGCAACGTTGCCCGGTCAATGCGCGCCAGAATTTCCGCAAGGGGCAGACTCACCGGTACGGAGTCGCAGTCCGTCGCCAGCGTAAACACCCCGGGTGCCGCCAGCCGCAGCTCGCCAAAGGAGATTCTGACCATGCCGGTGGCCAATTGCGACATCACCTTGCTCATTGGCACCGGAATCGTCAGTGCCCCCACCTCGGGGCGACGGATGCGGGCCTTCAGTTCCTGGGGCAAGCCGTCCAGCACTGGCTGCAGCGGCAGATGCAGCGTGTCGCCGGTCACGCAGCCCGACGGCGCTGCCGAGGCCGGCGGCGGCCCGGTATGCACAGATGCCTCGGGCGGCGAGGCCGCGCCGGTCACTCGAGCCGCGGGCGGGGCTGGTCGTGGCTCAGGTTCGTCCCGCAGCCACCGGCAAGCGGCCTGGAACAGCCCGGTCAACCGAAAACGGCCATGGGTGGCGGAACTCATGACTCGGATGTCCGCCGGGCGGTCTCATGCCGCCGAGCCGGGACAAGGCCACCAACCCGCGCCATTCGCGGGGCATGTGCTGTAATGACTCGCTTCATGGCATGTGCCAACGCAACGATTTGCGGACTCTGCGCGTGCAAGTGGCGTACCAGCCTGCCCTCGCCTCGTGCGACCAACTGCCATGCAACTGACAAACCGGGGTCTGCCATGGCGACCCGGAGTCCGGGGGCGTCCACGCCCAGCAACCGGCCGCCGCTGCCGCAGGCGCACCTGCCGTGGGCGCATGGCCTGGCCGGTTGATGTCCCGCCGGCTGTCCAAAGTATGGACTGTGCTGTCGGCGCGTGCCCCTTTTTGAGGACGGTGTCGGTGTGGCCAGTGGGCCGGCATGGGGATTGGGTGGGCCGCAAAGCAAGCGTGCGCGACGGGGGGCTGAAACCCGCCATCTGGCGCAGCCGACGCAGGGCTTGTGCGCCCGCCGACTGCTCAGCCCAAAGGCCGAACAGGCAGTTGGCTGGTTGGCAAAGCGCAAGCCGCGGCCGGGGGCAACAAGAGCTGGCGCTCCCCGGACCGGGCGCGGCGTGTCTCGCCAAAGCCCGGACGGAACGCCCTGTGCTGGCGGGAGGGCGGGAGATGAGCCGCGTTTTCGGGCTTGAATTCCGCGGGTTGAATGACTAGCCGTTTGATGGAGCGAGTGATGAAACAGCGACCGAAGATTCTGCTGGCCGACGACGAGCCGGACGTGTTGGAGATGTACCGAGAGCTGTTGTCACAGCTTCCCAGTCAGCCGGAGATTCACACGACCAACAGCGGGGCCAAGGCGCTGGCGCTACTGGAATCCGAACCGTTCCGGGTGTTCATCTGCGATTTGAAGATGCCCAAGATGGACGGGCTGCAGGTGCTGGCAGCCGTGCGTCGCCGTTTCCCGCAATTGCGCACCGTGGTGCTGACCTCGGTGGTGGACGAACAATACCGGTCCCGCGCCTACGCGATCGGCGTGGACATGTACTGGCAAAAGCCCGGCGCCGAGCAGGAGATCAAGCTGTTCCTGGACTGCATGGAGTCGCTGTTGGGGCACGAGCCAGGGACCGGCTTCCGCGGGGTGCAGAGCAAGAGCCTCGTGGACATCCTGCAGCTTGAGTGCCTGGCCCAAAGCTCCGTGGTTTTGCGGATCACCAACGGCCCGTTGAGCGGCCGGATTTGGATCACCGGCGGCGAGGTGGTGGACGCCGAGACAGACGGCTTGGAGGGCGAAGAGGCGTTTGTGAGAATCCTGTCTTGGAAATCCGGCAGCTTTGAGACGCTGCCGGCCGAGCCGGGGCGCAAGCGCACCATTTTCAAGCCGTACAATGCCCTGTTGTTGGAAACCGCCCAAGCGCTGGACGAATCCCGGCATCCGGCAGACGAAGCTGCTCCGGCCAACGCGGTAAAACCGACGCCCATCGCGGCTGTGGCCCAGTTGGAGGATGTGGAATTTGTCGTGGCCGCTCGCGCCGCAGGCACGCCCGGCATCGAGAGCCGCGGCGCGGAGAACCCCGAGGCCAAGGCTCGCTGGGCGCAGGCGGCGTTGGAACGATTCGGGGGCTTGGGCGACCAGTTGGCCGCGGGGCCGCTGCAGCAATTGGAGGCCTTGGGGCTGCAATGCCACGTGGGTTTGGCGCGGGCCGGCGACACCCACCTGGCCGTGGGCTGGCGGGTGCGGTTGCCCGCGGAAGCGGTGGCCGAACGAACGCGCAAAGCCGCGGCCCTCTGGCAACTATGAGCCTGTTTCGAAAAGCGCCTGTGCCGCCCGCCCGGTTGCCCGCCGGCAGCTTTACGGTTGATCCGGAGGGCAACATCGTGGTCTCCACGCTGCCCTCCAGCTTCCCCGTTTCGCTGATCGAGGAATGCGGGCGGCACGTGCTGGCCACATTCCGGGAGGCCCAGGCGGCCGACCTGCCATTGTTGGAACTCGTGATTCGGTACGCCGGACTCAAAATAACGGCGCGCGAGCTGCGTGGCGGCGCCATCGTGTTTCTGCTGCCCCAACCGCCGCCCGATGCTGCAACGCCACCTCCTGCCCTATGACAAAGAAGCAACTGGACCAGCTTATCCAGCAGATGGAGAACTACCTCGAATGCTGGAAACAGTTCAACCGTTCGCTCAATCTGGCGCGCGAGAAGAAGTTCAACGCCGAGGACGAGTCCCAGTTCTTGGAAGTCAAAACCGTCATCGTCCAGGAGTTGGAACTGATCCTGGCCTCCGTCGAAGTCACCTCGCCCAGCAAGGAGGAGGTGCACAACCTGCTGGGCTTGGCGCCGTCGCTCCGTTACCTCAGTGAACTCAACGACGTGGCCCTGCGGAACATCGAGAACCAGTGGCACAAGATTTACATTGGTTGGCACTCGATTCTGGGCCAACTGAAGGTCAAGCGGCGTCAGGAGGAGGCCAAGGGATTCCTCTCGTTTGCGGCCCGTAAGTCCACGTAGCGCGCTGGGCCGATACTTCGAGGGCAAAGGCCGGCCGGCAGCTTGACCGCCGCTTCCGCTGGTCTACTGCGCCAGCGCCCCGGCGGCCGTGGCCTTTTGCTTGAACACCAGCTTGTCGCCCTCCACCAAGACTTGCACCGGCTCGCCCTCGTGCACCGAACCGCGCAGGATTTCCTCGGCAAGCGGATCCTCCAGATACCGTTCCACCGCCCGCCGCATGGGCCGCGCGCCGTATTGCGGGTCGTAACCCTTTTGCACCAGGAATTCCCGGGCGGCCTCGTCCAACTGCAGCTCGATTCGCTTGGCCTTCAGCCGCTCCAGCACCTTGGCAATCTCCAGGCCCAGAATGGCAATCAAATCCGGCTTGGTCAGTGAGCGGAAAACGATCACATCATCCAGCCGGTTGAGAAACTCCGGACGGAACACCCGCTTGGCCTCGTCCAAAATCCTCTCCCGCATCTTCTCGTAACTGGTCTCGTCGCTCACCGGCGCAAAACCCAGCGTGCCTTGCTTGCGGATGGTGTCCGAGCCGACATTGGAGGTCATCAGGATCACCGTGTTGCGGAAGTTCACCACCCGCCCCACGCTGTCGGTCAGTTTGCCCTCCTCCAGGATTTGCAGGAGCATGTTCCAAACTTCAGGGTGCGCCTTTTCAATCTCGTCGAACAACACCACCGAATAGGGCTTGCGGCGGACCTGCTCGGTCAGTTGGCCGCCCTCTTCGTAGCCCACGTAGCCGGGAGGCGACCCGATCAGCCGCGAGACGTTGAACTTCTCCATGTACTCGCTCATGTCGAGCTGGATCAACGACTTGGTGTCGCCGAACATCTGCTCGGCCAGCGTCTTGGCCAGCAGGGTCTTGCCCACACCGGTGGGGCCGAGCAGCAGGAACGAGCCAATCGGCCGCCGCGGGTCTTTCAAATCGGCCCGGGAGCGGCGCAACGCCTTGCAGATGGCCACGACCGCCTCCCGCTGGCCGACAACGACTTTTTCCATCTCCGACTCGGTGGCCAGCAGGCGCTGCATCTCGCCCTGCTCCATCCGCTGCAGCGGGATGCCCGTCCATTTGGAAACCACTTGGAGGATTTGTTCCTCGTCCACCACCACGCGTTTTTCTTCCCGGGACGCGTGCCACTCGCGCAACACCGCTTCCAAGCGGTCCCTCGCCTGTTTTTCCTTGTCCCGGATGGCCGCCGCACCCTCAAAATCCTGGCTCTTGATGGCTTTCTCTTTCTGGGCCTTGAGTTCTTCGATGCGGACCTCAAGGGTCTTAACCTCCGGGGGCCGGGTCATCGTGCCAATCCGCGCCCTGGAGCCGGCCTCGTCCATCAGGTCTATCGCCTTGTCCGGCAGGTAGCGGTCGGTAATGTAGCGGTCAGACAACCGCACGGCGGCTTCAATGGCCTTGTCCGTGTACTCGACCTTGTGGTGGGCCTCGTATTTGGGGCGGAGGCCCTTGAGGATCAGGATGGTTTCCTCGATGCTGGGCGCTTCGACTTTGACCGACTGGAACCGGCGTTCCAGCGCGGCATCCTTCTCGATGTACTTTCGGTATTCGTTGAGGGTGGTAGCCCCGATGCACTGCATCTCGCCGCGGCTAAGCGCCGGCTTGATGATGTTCGAGGCGTCCATCGTGCCCTCGGCCGAGCCGGCACCAACAATGGTGTGCAGCTCGTCAATGAAAACGATCACGTTCTTGGAGCGCCGGATCTCGTCCATCACCGCCTTGATGCGCTCCTCGAATTGGCCACGATACTTGGTCCCGGCCACCATCAGCGCCAGGTCCAGCGTGATCAGCCGCTTGTCCCGAAGCAATTCCGGCACGTTGCCGGCGGCGATCTCCTGCGCCAGCCCCTCGACAATGGCCGTCTTGCCCACGCCGGCTTCTCCCAACAACACCGGGTTGTTCTTCGTGCGCCGACACAGGATTTGAATCACCCGCTCGATCTCGTCCCGCCGGCCAATCACCGGGTCCATCTCGCCCTTGCGGGCAATCTCGGTCAGGTCCCGCCCAAAGGCCTTCAGAGCGGGCGTTTTCAAATCGCCCTTTTTCCCGGCGCCGGCTTTTTCCGCGCCCTCGCCCGCCTCCTCTTGAGCTGCATAGTTCGGGTCCAGTTCCCGCAAAACCTCCTGTCGCGCCTGCTCCAGGTCAACGTCCAGATTCTTCAACACCCGCGCGGCCACGCCATCGCCCTCGCGCAGCAACCCCAGAAGAATATGCTCCGTGCCTACATAGGGGTGGTTGAGCGCCTTGGCCTCTTTCTGGGCCAAATCCAGCACCTTCTTAACGCGGGGCGTAAATGGAATGTCGCCCAAGACCTTCTGGTCCGGGCCGGTCCCCACCTGCTTCTCCACTTCCAGCCGCACGGTCTCCAAATCCAACCCCATCCGCTGTAACACATTAACGGCAACGCCCTGCCCCAGCTTGATCAAACCCAACAGCAAATGCTCCGTGCCGACAAAGTTGTGGTTAAACCGGTCTGCCTCCTTGCGCGCCAGCCTTAACACCTGCTGGGCGCGAGGCGTGTAATTGCGCATGGATTCCTCGCTCATGTCCAGCTCAAGAATGTGCCAAAAACACCTGCTTGTCCAGTTCGCGCCAGCCATTGCCAGGACCGCAGTGCGGCAACAAGGTCACTGGCACCGAACTCCTCCCCACGCGCGGCAGCTCCACCCCGCCCCGCATGCTCCCTTGTCAAAACCCAAGCCACGCCACAACCCACTCCCGCCCGCCAAACAACCAGAGGACCGCTGCCAGCGCAATGTACGGGCCGTACGGCAGCCGGCTGGACCACGCCCGTCGCCCCAGCAGAATGGCGCCCACACCCACAACCGAACCAATCACCGAGCTGGCCATCAGCGAGAACAAGACGGCCTTCCAGCCTAAGAACGCCCCAATGGCCCCCATGAACTTCACGTCCCCCAGCCCCATCGCTTCCCGCGGCAACACCAGCTCCTCGGTCACCGCCTCCAAATGCGAAACCGCTTCCGGTGCTAATGCGTCAGGACCGATCTGCAGGATCTCCGGGCCCAGCCGTACGGTTACATCCTTGTAACAACGATCCACCAGTTCGACCGTCCGCGCGCGCAACGTGAGCACATCCGACCGACGGTAAAACAGCTCCTCGTAAGGAATCACTTTGTCTGCCACGTGCACGGCGGTTTCCGTGAAGACCACCCGCGTCGCCCCCTGCAACGCCAGCCGCTGGCGCCCGAACAGCAACTTGCCCAGCCGCAGAATCGCATACACCGTCCCTGCTCCGACTGCCAACCCCAGCAGACTCTCTTTAAGCGAATGGGCTATGGCTGTCTGCCCGTGCAACGAGGGCAGCCCAAACGAGGCTGCCAGCCCCACCGCGGCCCCTCCCAAGGTGATCTCGTCCGGAATGATATAGTGCTCCAGATCAATGAAGGCCGCCACAATCAACCCGGCGATGAATACGCAGTACACCAGCGCCACACCCACGGACCGCTCGCCGTATCGCAACCACACCGCCAAGAACACCCCCGCCGTCAGCAACTCGACCAGAAAATACCGCGCGAGAATTGGAGCCCCACAGTTCCGACAACGCCCCCGCAAATACAACCACGTTACAAGCGGGATGTTCAGATACCAGGGAATGGCATATTTGCAGTGGGGACAGTGGGAGGGCGGCGAGACAATGCTCTGTCCCAGCGGCAGGCGATGAATGCATACATTCAGGAAACTGCCCACCATCGCCCCCAGCACGAACAACACCCCCGCCCACAGCGGCGACGTCGCCCCCGGCCAGTTCCGCGGGTCCAAAATCGGTTCAACTCCCATGGACATGCTCCGTCAGAGCCTGGCGCATAACCGATTCCGGTGCGGGACGGCCGGTCCAAAGCTCCAGCGCCCGCGCGCCCTGATACAGCAACATGCCCAACCCGTTGGCCGTCCGACAGCCCGCCGCCCGGGCTGCAGCCAGCAACGGCGTCTCGGCTGGCCGATAAATCATGTCGAACACCGCTCCCACCCGCCGCAAATCCAACCGGCCCAAGTCCACCGGCAAAGCATCGCCGCGACGCAAACCCAGCGATGTGGCATTCAGCACCACGTCCACCGTGCCGACCGGATAGCCCAGGCCAACGCGGCAAGAGTTGTAGCGACGCCGGATTTCCGCAGCCACCGCCTCGGCCTTTTCCTGTGTGCGGTTGACCAGAAACAACTCGCGCGCCCCATCGGCGGCCAGCTTCAACGCCGCCACGCGTCCCGCCCCGCCAGCGCCCAACACCACCGCCCGCGCGCCGCTGCATTCGATCCCTAAATCCTTTCGCAGGGCACGCCCTATCGCGTCGGCGTCTGTGTTGAACCCGTGTGCCCTGATCGGCGACCCTTCGTCATCCGTCTGCCACACAGGCACCCAGCGGCCTGTGGCATCCTGCGCCTCAAAGCGGATCGTGTTGACCGCGCCCCAACTCTGCGCCGACTCGTCCAGCACATCCACCAAGTCCATGGCCATCAGCTTGTGGGGCACGGTCAGGTTCAGCCCCACGAACCGCATGACTCGCGCCCCATCGAGGGCCGACCGCAGGTGGGTCGGCACCACGTCAAAGGCCAGGTACCGCCAGTTCAGGCCCAAGGCCGCCATGCCGGCGTTCTGCATCGCCGGCGATGCCGAATGCCCCACCGGATGGCCGAACACCGCGCAATAGCGCGTGCCAGCATCAATCGGCTTTGGAAATGGGTCCTGCACGGCCGCAATGTAGGCAGAGCCAGCGGCCCGGCAAAGGCGAAACTCATTGCCCTGCAACAATCCGCCTGCCGTGCTCACCCCGCATCTCAACCGTGCAACCTTTTGTCGCATATGCGACAAAAGGTTGCACGGTTGGACAGGGCCTGGCGGCGGGGAGTGCCGCGCGGCTGGGCGGCACTTGTTGGCGTGTGAACCGCAGGACGGGCTGCTCACTGGAATCGGGTGGCGGCGGCAAGGTTCGTAGCTGCCCCCGGCCACTCGGATGAGTCCGGAGGCGACGCCCGAACTGGCAGCGGTTCGCCCACAAGCTCCGCGGCGAGGCGCTGGTCAGTGTTCTGTTTGGAGACACCTTGGTAATCAGACCAAGACGCAGCCTCTTGGACCGGCTGGGGGCGGTTGATGTGCCACAGCCAGATGGTTGAAACAAAAGCCAGGGCGAAAACCAGCCTAGGCAGGCCAGTGTTACGAAACAACTGCCAGCGCCGCGGCAGCGGCGTCGGCACGGGTCTGACGGACTCAAGGTTCCCCAAGTTCACTGCGCTGTGGTGCAGAAGCGGGAACGATGCCAGCCAACACGCTGCGATGGGCGGGATGCCGGCTTGGCCGGTCAGGCGACAGCCGGGGTCGCCCATCCGTTCACAGGCGGGGGCTGGGCTGTCCAAGAAGCACTCAGGGACGACTAGTCGCTGCAGCCGGCCCGGCCACAAACCGGGTGAAGCGCCTCGACTCGCACACTTGGACCTGACCCGCCGGTTGGCGAACGATGCGCGCCGCCACGCGGCGCGTTGACTCGACGAGCCGCAGACCGGCTTCCGGCCCAAGCACGCTCACCGCCGTGGCCAGGCTGTCAGCCGTCAGACCGTCCGGCGCAATCACGGTCACCAAGCTGTGGTCTGTCAGCCCGATGCCTGTGCGCGGGTCCACAATATGCGAGTAGCGCCGGCCTGAGATTTCGACGTGTTGAAACAGGTCACCGGATGTGGCCAACCCGGCGTGCTTGAGCCACACAAACAAGGCGGGTGGCGCGTCAGCAACGTCGAGCGGTGCCAGCTCGATGCGCCATGCTTTCGCGTCTGGCGGGGGCGCGCCCGCCACCATGTCGCCGCCGCCGCTGACCAAAGCCCTCGGCAGGCCGCGCGCGCGCAGGACGGCCAGCGCTTGGTCCAGGGCATAGCCCTTGGCAA
>Ga0209381_1005732_pt1 | contig 9848 bp, 6 predicted proteins | sample DewCreD2012metaG_FD_184111 | JGI IMG/M metagenome (GOLD analysis project Ga0209381, IMG submission 184111) | Hot spring sediment bacterial and archeal communities from British Columbia, Canada, to study Microbial Dark Matter (Phase II) - Dewar... ...
TCTTAATGCTATCTAAGGGGTGTTGCGTAAGCCTCGCCTACCTTTGACTGCAAACTCTTTGTCCGACTTTTCCTCAACCGTTTTTTACGAAAAAATCAGCGGTATACCTGCTTCTTGATACTTATGGATAATGGACAGGCAGGGTAGAGGAAATTTTAATTATCAATTGCCATTTGCCTATTGTTGTTTTCGGGCGGGCACATAGGCCCGCCCCTACAAATAATCTCGCTGTCGCCTCTCGCTCTTTTAAATTAATGGATTCCCGCTTAAGTTTATCCATTAGAAATCAGGGACGGGAATGACATTTCTTGTTTGCAACACTACTTTATTTTGTCATTCCTGCCCCTGAATAAATCAGTGGTAAACTTAAGCAGGAATCCAGTTCTTTGTTTTTTAATCGGCAATCAGCAATCAGCAATCGGCAATGTAGTAATTGAATCTTGCAAATTACCAATTTTATCTTCAAATCTTAATCTTAAATCTTTGAATTTAAAAACAAATCGTAAACCGAATATTGTAAATGTTTTTGAATCGTTTTATGCAACTTTTTAATCTTTGAATCATTATATACTTAAATATAATTTTAAAGGAGAATAAATAAATGAAAAAATTTTATATTTTGTTATTGTTCATCTTAATAATAATAAACTCCCTTTTTGCAACAATTCAACAGTCATTAGATACCACAAATCCAGAATACTGGAAAAATCAGGCACTTTTTAATTTAATTCCTTTCTGGGAAAATACAATTGACAGAGATGATGGTTGTTTTTATACAGATGTAGAAGAAAACGGCTCTGTATGGGGACCTTCTAAAAAATATCCAAGAATGATTTCAAGAATTATTTTTGGATTTTGTGCTGCGTATTTACTTTCCGGAGAAGATAAATATCTTGAGTTTGCTAAACATGGTATTGATTACCTTATTAATTACGGCTGGGATAAGGAAAATTCCGGATGGTTTACATATATTGATGAATCAGGTGAGCCGGATATCTGGGATAAAGACCTGTTTGACCAGACATATTGTAATTTAGGTCCGGTATTTTATTATTTTGTAACGCACGATAAAAATGTTTTATCTTTTGTTGAAAAAACACATAAACTTATGCAGGAAAAAGCATGGGATAAAAAATATGGTGGATATTATTCAAAAGTTGCAAAAAACTGGGAAAAAACAACATCCAAAAAATCATTCAATGCACAGATTGATACCTGCACCGCTTATCTTATTTATTACTATCTTGCAACAAGAGATGAAAAACTGCTAAAAGATTTAAAAGTTTTATCTGATATTGTTATAAAAAATATGTTTGACCCAAATACGGGTTTTATTGGTGAGTATTACGATGAATCATGGAAATCACTGGACAATTCACTTCTTGCAGGCCATAATTTAAAAACCGGCTGGGTATTAATAAGAATGTATTATTTAACCGGAAATAAAAAATATCTTGAAACTGCACAAAAAATTGCCCATGCACAGATAAAATATACTTGGGATAAAAAGAATTATGGATGGTTTTACAGATTTGAAAGAAAAAATCCTGCATCAATTGATGATTCAAAGGACTGGTGGACACAGGAAGAAGGAAATAATTTAATGATTTATCTGTATTATGCAACAGGAAATAATGATTATCTTGAAAAATTCAAATCAGGAACTAATTTCTGGGATAAATATTTTATTGATAAAAAATACGGTGAATGTTATCAGACACTTGCAGCAGATGGCACACCAACAAATAAAGTAAAAGGCACATTGTATAAATCAGCATATCATTCAATGGAACAAGCGCTTTTTCTTTATCTTTATTTAAGTTTATATATAAAAAAAGAAGAAGCAATATTGTATTTTAACTTAACAAATGATAATGAAAATGAAAAACATTATGTCAATTTATTAGAAGATAATTCTATTGCGATAAAAAAAGTGGAAATAAATGGAACTGAATGGAACAATTTTAGCAGAGAAAAATGTTATATAACTTTACCCAAAGGCAAAAATATGAAAACAAAAGTAATTTTAGAAAGAAAGTAATTTTATCTTATTAACAATTTCATAATTATTTTTGATAACTCTTCCGGTTCAATATCTTTTGTCACAAATCCATCTGCCCCGCATTCTTTTGCTTTTTCTTCTACAGCATATCCAGGTAGAGCTGTATATAAGAGAACCTTTATTTTCTTTAACTTATCATCATTTTTTATTTTTTTACAAATTTCATATCCACTCATTTCTGGCATCATTATATCAAGTAAAATTATATCAGGTAAATCCTGTTTGTACAGTTTATCAAACAATATCTTCCCGCTTTTCGCCTCATTTACATCGTATCCCCATTCTCTAAAAAAAATTTTTATTATATTACAAACTCCCGGCTCATCATCAACTATATATAAATGAATTTTTTTGGTTTCTGTCATATTTTACTCCGATAGCAATATATAAAATTTTGAACCTTTATTTATGCCTTCTGATTCTGCCCACATATAACCATTGTGTTGCTCAACTATTGAACGAGAAATACTCAATCCAATCCCAGCGCCAGAATATTTTCTGGTTAAAGGGTCTTCTATCTGAAATAATTTATCAAATACTTTCTCCAGATACTCTTTTTCAATTCCAATTCCTTTATCTGCTATAGAAATCAACAAATAATTTTTTTTAAAAAATATTATGCTCTCAATATAATACGGCACATCTAAATCTTTACCTTTTATTATTTTTGCATCAATTTCTATTTCCGAGTTTTCATAGGAAAACTTTATTGCATTATTTAAAACACTTGTTATAACCCTTTCCATTCTTATTTTATCAAAATTCCATTCCAATATACCATCATTATATTTTTTTATTATATTTATATGTTTGACTTTTGCAACAGGCACTATTTCTTCAATGGTGTTATTTAAAACTTCTATTATATTATTTTTTGTTTTAACAACAGGAAACACACCTGTTTCTATTTTAGACAAATCAAGCAAATCATCAATGAGTGTCTGTAATCTGTTTATATTATCCTGCGTCATTCTTAATAAATCCTGTTTATTTTTATCTGCCGTCAAAACCTTATCATTACTCAGCAGTGCAGCGGAACCCTTTATAATAGTAAGCGGTGTTCTAAGTTCATGAGAAACCATTGAAATAAATGCTGATTTTAATTTATCAACTTCTTTAATACGTCTGTAATTGCCATTTAATTTATTATATGCTCTTGTTAATTCCTCGCCCATTATATTAAAAGAATCAGATAATTCCTGTATCTCGTCTTTTGTATTTATATTAATATTTTCATATGGCATTTTGCTTTTTACTTTATCAACTAAATTATTTATGCCATTTAATAATGTTTTAAATGGTGAATAAAAATTATTTGCAACCATAAAAGAAATAACAATAAAAACAATTGCTATAAATAAAATACCGGAAAATATAACTGTTGCTATATTTACAAAATGTTTTGTAATTATTTGTGCTGGAATTATTGAGCAGATTTTCCACCCGGTATTTTCAGATGTATAAAAAAATAAATAATTATTTCCTTTGTCATTAAATTTAATATACCCCTGTTTTTTGTTAAAAATCTTTTCTAAATTTTTTATTTTTAATTCATCAATTGTTAGAAATAACATATTTTTATCCGGATAAGAAAGAATTTTTTTATTTTTATTAAAAATAGCAATATATCTTCCATTTAATAATTTAATATGAGAAACAAATTCAGTTAATCTATCAAGAGTAATATCTGCGCCAACTACACCATAAAATCTGTTATTTTCATCAACCAGGGCTTTTACAACACCAATATTTACATCATCAGATGTTACAGAAATATATGGCTCTGTTATCGTAACTCTATCTGGATTTTCTTTTGCAAGTTTATACCAGGGCCTTTCTCGCGGGTCATATTTTGTAGGTTTAGGCCTTGGATGAGAGCGAACAAAACTGCCATTTTCCCTTCCCATATAAACTGAATTTATATATGGATGAGTCGTTAAATAAGAATAAAAAAAATCAATAATTTTTTGTTCATCAGTTCCAATATTATATTTGAATGTGTTTTCTTCTGCATTTAAAAAATTTGTAAAATTTTTATCGTTTTTTGTTATTACATACTTATTTTGACTTAAATTTTCAATATCAAATTCCACATCACTGATAAGCGTATTAATATTATTATTTATATGAAACAATTGTGCTTGATAAAAATTATTGAAATCATCAAATATAGTTTTATTAATAAATAAAAGGCCAATAATACCAAGTATCAAAAGTGGTAAAACACCTGTAATTAAAAAACTTAATATTAACCTTGTCCTTAATCTCATCAGATAAACCCTTAGTTTTAATTTTTAACACAATTATATACAAAAATTTATATAAAGTCAAATAATAATGTGAAAGGTGAAATTTATAACTACCTTGCTGATTGCTGATTGCCGATTGAAAAAAAATTTCCTCTCCCCAGCGGGGAGAGGATAAAGGTGAGGGGGGGAGTTGGAAAATTAAATAATTTACGATTTACAATTTAAGATTTACGATTTAAAAACATTATTGTTAAATTTGGAAGATTTAATAACTACATTGCCGATTGCTGGTTGCTGATTGCGGATTGGATAAAACAAGTGGAATGTGAAATGTATTTATTTCATTGCCAGATTGCCTGATTGGCAGGATTTAAAAGATTAATAAATCAGGCAATTAGGCAATTAGAAAATTCGGTAGATTCAATTACTACATTGCTGATTGCTGGTTGCCGGTTGTTTATTGCGGATTGAAAAAAAATTTCCTCTACCCTGTGGGGAGAGGATAAAGGTGAGGGGGAATAACTACATTGTCGATTGCTGATTGCCGTTTTCGGATTGGAGAAACAAAAAACAAACAGCAATAAGCAATTGACAATTGAAATAAATCAGGCAATTAGGCAATCAGTAAATTAGAAAATTCGATAGATTTTTTTTGTTTTTGTAGGCGCAAGCTTTAGCTTGCGGAAAATGGAAAAACGAAAACTAACGCAGGTTAAAACCTGCGGCTGCAAAGACAAGGAATAAAAAATAAATTTGAAGATTAAATTGGTGATTTGCAAGATTTCCTGATTGCCAGATTTGCAGGATTTAAGAGATTAAAAAATCAGGCAATTTGGCAATCAGTAAATTAGGAAATTTGGTAGATTCAATTACTACATTGCTGGTTGGTAATTGCTGATTGCGAATTTATGAATACATTGCCGATTGCCGGATGTCAATTGCCGATTGGAAAAACAAAAAACTGGATTCCTGTTGGAATTTACACCTGATTTATTCAGATGCAGGAATGACAAGAGAACAAGAGAGCAAGATTAGAGCGAGAGTGAGATTAGAGCAAGAGAGCGAGAAACGAGCAAGAGAGCGAGAAATGAGATTATTGGTAGGGGCGACCCTGTGTGGTCGCCCGAAAAAGACAATCGGCAAATGGCAATTGATAATTAAAATTTCCTCTACCCTGCGGGGCTGTCCATTACCCATAAGTATCAAGAAGCAGGTATACCGCTGATTTTTTCGTAAAAAACGGTTGAGGAAAAGTCGGACAAAGAGTTTGCAGTCAATGGTGGACGAGGCTTACGCAACAACCCTTGGATAGCAATAAAAAGGGCGTTAAAATTGGGAGTAAGTAAACTAGACAACGCCACAAATCGCCCGTAATTTTCCTCAAAAATCAGGATATACCTGCTTCTTATTATATAGATAAAGATATGGGTAATGGTCAGACCCAGCGGGGAGAGGATAAAGGTGAGGGGGGAGTTGGAAAATTAAATAATTTACGATTTACAATTTAAGATTTACGATTTAAAAACATTATTGTTAAATTTGGAAGATTTAATAACTACATTGCCGATTGCTGGTTGCTGATTGTTGATTGTAAAGAAAATAAGTGTTTTCCCCTCTTTCGTAAAGCTGTCCATTACCCATAAGTATCAAGAAGCAGGTATACCGCTGATTTTTTCGTAAAAAACGGTTGAAGAGAAGGCGAGCAAAGAGTTTGCATTCATAAGTAAGCGAGGCTTACGCAACAACCCTTAGATAGTATTAAGAGGTAATTTAAAATTTGGAGTAAGTAAACTTGACTACTTTACGAAACACCCGTAATTTTCCTCAAAAATCACCATATGCTTTCCTTTTTATTTAAGATTCGAAGATTCAATAACTACATTAAAAATTGAAGGCCTCACATATTTTTCTTTAAAAAATTAATTGTCTTTTTCTTAACTTCATTAAAACCAATAGAATCCACTCCCCCTTTTTTAGACCTTATTACCATATTTTTTACTCCAATGGGTTTGAAGGAGACAAAATTCCAGTATGGTTCCGGATATAATCCAATAACAGGTGTGCCAAAACCACAAGCACAATGAATTGCTGATGTATCAGGAGAAATTAACAAATCCGATACAGCAATTGCTGATAAAAAATAATGTAAATCATTTTTGCTTAATTCAAAAACTCTATTATCACCAATCTTTTCAATTATATATTTTTTTATCTTTTTATCTTTTGGCGATGATAAAATCCATATTTTTATTTTTGATGAAAATTTAAGTAATTCTTTTATAAGATTTATCCAGTTTTCATTTTGCCAGTATCTTGATATATGACCGGCAGAAATATTAACTGATATTAAAAAACCATCTTTGCATGCTATTTTATTTTTTTCTTTTTTTAATTCTTTTATCATATTTTCATCTGTATATAAAACTGGTCTTAATTCTCTGCAGTTATAAGAAATCCCAAAAAAATCTAAAATTTTTGCAATACGTTTTATAAGATGACTTTTTGCTTTTGAAAATGTCTTAACTGTGTATTCAAAACTATTTTTTGTTTTTTCATTATAAAAAGCAACACTGTGTTTTGGATTTAATAATTTAAGTGCAAGTATTGACCTTCTTGATGCATCGTCATTCAAATCAATAAGTAAATCCCATTTTTTAAGACGCTGCCATATACAAAAAAAAGGAAGTGTCAAAGGTTGCCAGATAAATAAGTAATCAATATCTTTGTTAAATTCAAATAATCCCCTGCTTCTCGGTAATGTTAAAAGGCCTATTTTTAAATGAGGATATGCTTTTCTGATTTTTTTAATGATAAAACTCGCATACATCATATCCCCAAGTTTTCCGAGTCGCACTATTAAAACTGATTTTATTTTTTTTAAATTAAATTTTATAATTATTTTTCTCCAACTTAATTAAAACCAATTAATTTTCCTGTTTGAAAAATAATTATAGCAAAAAATAATGCAATCAGGAAATTATAAATTGCAATAAAAAGCATCCATTTAAAACCTGCTTCCTGTTTTATAGTAGCCAATGTTGCAAGACACGGAGTATATAATAAAGAAAATACCATAAAAGTAAAAGCAGATAGCGGTGTAAAAACATAAGAAAGAGCAGTTGCAACATCAACACTGTGTGAAGAAAAAAGCGTTGTCATAGTTCCAACAACAATTTCCTTTGCAAGAATACCTGTAATCAAAGCAACTGCTGCCTGCCAGAAACCAAAACCGGCAAAATGAAAAATCGGTGCTAAAAATTTACCAAATATTGAAAGCCAGCTGTTTTCAGAAGCATATTCAATTCCATAAGGCATACTTGCAAGAAACCAGATAACTGCTGTCCCAAGTAAAATAACTGTGCCTGCTTTTTTAAGAAACATTTTTCCACGGAACCAGCCATGCCTTAAAAGCGATGAAAAAACAGGTAATCTATAAGGTGGTATTTCAATGATTAAAGGCATTTCTTCTTTTTTAAAAAAAACTTTTTTAGCAATTTTTGCTGTAAAAACACCTGTAACAACACCAATTAGATATAAAACCCATACAATTATTGCCTGATTATTTTTAAAAAACAAGGAAGTAAATAAAACATATATTGGCAATCTGGCAGCACAGGACATAAAAGGTATTATCATCATTGTAAGTATTCTGTCTTTTTTATTTTCAAGTGTCCTTGTTGCCATTATCGCAGGCACGTTGCAACCAAAACCAATTATCATTGGAATAAATGATTTTCCATGCAACCCAATCAAATGCATAAATTTATCCATAACAACAGAAGCGCGTGCCATATAGCCGGTATCTTCAAGTGCTGCTATTAAAATAAATAAAATCAAAATATTTGGTAAAAATTTTATGACTCCACCCACTCCACCAATTACTGCATCTTTTATAAATGATATAAAAATTGTATTAATTGAATATTTGTTTAAAACAGTTTCTGTTTTTTCTCCTAAAAAATTAAAAAATTTATCAAGCAAATCTACAAAAGGTGTGCCAATAAAAAAAGTCAGATAAAAAATCAAAAACATAACAAATAAAAAAATTAGAACCCCAAGAAAAGGATGCATAACTATTTTGTCAATTTTATCTGAATACTCCATTCTTTTTTCATATATTCTTATCTTTTCTTTTTCAATTTTTTTTGCTTTTATTGCTTCCTTTACCAGGCCCTTTAAAAAAGAATATTTTATTGTTACAATATTATCTGTTACCTTTTGGCCTGAATAATCCTCAATTATTTTTATTGATTTATCTATTTGTTCCTTTAACTCCTTAAACCAGTTTTCATTTTTGAACTTTTCCATAACATCAATTTCACCTTCTAAAAATTCTATTGCAAGCCATTTTAATGGATATTTAAAATCTTTATCAGTATTTTTTTGTAAAAAATTTATTATTTTATTTATTTCATTACAAATATATTCAGGATAATTAAATTGCAATATACCCGGTTTTAACCCAATTTCCACACATTCAATTATTTTCTCTTTCAAATCATCCATTCCTGTTTTATTTCGCGCATTTGTTTTAACAATTACAGAACCAAGGTATTTTGATAATATATCAACATCAACTTCAAGATTTTTTTGTGTTAATTCATCTATCATATTAAGGCAGATAATTATTGGTATATTTAATTCCTGAAATTCCATATTCAAATACAGATTTCTTTCCAAATTTGTTGAATCAACAACATTTAAAATAATATCAACGCTTCTTTCCAATAAAAAGTCCCTTGCTATCCTCTCATCAAGTGAATAGGAAGAAAACCCATAAATACCAGGTAAATCAACAAGAATTATTTTATATCCCTTATAATAAAATTCGCCTTCTTTTTTTTCCACTGTTACTCCAGGCCAGTTTCCCACATGCTGATTTTCACCTGTTAAATTATTAAAAATAGTGGTCTTTCCTGTATTTGGATTGCCTGCTATTGCAACTTTTATTATTTTTTCATTCATTTATTTGAACCTCAATTTTTTCAGCCATTCCCCTACCAATTGCAAGACGGGTATTTCCACTTTCAATAATAATTGGTCCGCGGGATAATGACTGAATAACTTTTATTTGATTACCCACATAAATCCCCATTGCCTGCAATTTTCTTTTTATACCCATACCACCTTCTATTTTTAAAACAACTGCTTCTTTTCCTGGTTGTAAATTTATAAGTTTAGTTGTCATTTTTTTATCCTTTCAAATATGTTAAACTCATCTAACATTATAAATTATAACTAACACATTTAGAAAAGTCAAGAAATATTTAAAGTTTTTGGTTTATGGTTTACGGTTTGAAAACGAAAATTTAAAAATTTAAATAGAGTTTCCTCTACCCTGCGGGCAGAGGAAAAAGGTGAGTGGGATGTTGGGAAATCAAGTAATTTACGATGTAAGCCCTCAGTTATAGAGCCTGTGCAAAAAATATAAAATTGAGCATTTTAACTTTTTATATTTTTATTTTTTCCTTATTTTTTAATCATTTTTATGTGTTAGTTTTTTGTTTTTTATGTTTTTTCCTATTTTTTGCACAAGC
>Ga0209381_1005738_pt1 | contig 9840 bp, 11 predicted proteins | sample DewCreD2012metaG_FD_184111 | JGI IMG/M metagenome (GOLD analysis project Ga0209381, IMG submission 184111) | Hot spring sediment bacterial and archeal communities from British Columbia, Canada, to study Microbial Dark Matter (Phase II) - Dewar... ...
TTGGCTCCTCAAGTCAGACAAAGGGGATTTCGGGGCAGAGAACGTTAATCTAGAATATTGATTCCAGGACACTTACTCAAATTCCCGCGTGCCTAAACCTAAACCGATCCTACCAAAGAAGGACGAAGCTCCCACTACTCATGGCAACTCTTGGGAAGAAGTCCCCACACCCACCTGACGGCCCTGCGACTTCGCACCAAACGCTGCGAAGTTGTGGCGTGCGGTTCAGGCTCACCTTTTGGCGCCTCCCGCGTGATCTGGAACTTCGAAGGAGACGTTGCCATCCTTCCGCACAAATTTTGTTCCGCACAAATTTCAACTATTCCCAGGCATATTCTCCGCTGCGAGGAAGAGACTCATTGCCTTGCCGCGCAACCGATCCTTTATCCGTGTGGACTGCGCATCACCAGCAAGTGGCTCAAAGACAGCTACTTGGACTAGGTTTTCGAGATCAGGGTTGCCGCTCTCTGCCAAGTCGTTAAGAAAAGCGGCGGCGCGATCGAGGATCGGATCACTCTCCGGGAGCTTCAGGAGGTATTGGGCGAAGAACCCATAGACCACGTAGGGAAGATCGAGATCCTCCGCATCAAGAAGATCTCTGAACTCAGGAATCCTGCCAAGGAGAAGGCTCACCGGGTCCGGGCCTTTTGGAACCAAGACGGCTTCATTCGACATTGACGTTCACCTCCCCGATAGCGCGTTCTGCAGGTCAATCAGCAGTTCCTTGACGATCTGACTGTCTGAAGGGTTAAGTGACGGATCCCGGTAGAGCCGTTGAAGGGCTGTCCGGCTCTCGACGCCTTTGAGAAAATGCCCTTTCGGACTGAGCAACACGCCGGTCGCCAACTCGGACCGGATTGCATCGGCAGTGCCCCCGCTTCCGACTGTTGCACCCGGTCGATAGAGATTGCCGATGATATTCCGCAGTTTGGGGTTCTGCGCAGACTGAAGCAGCCGCGTGCGAGTGTTAGTCAAGAGCCCCCGCGGATTCAGCGTGGTACCAACGAAAACTGCCGCGGACGCGACGTTTCCCGTGACTCCCTCGTTGGTGGGCGTGTTCTGCATATACGAGGGCTGTACACCCATCGCATCAGTCAAGAACCGAAAATAATCATTCGCCACGTTGTCGAGAGCGAAAAAAGTATTTAGCGCGAGCGCGATCACAACATTTCCGGCCTCGCCAGTGACGGTTGCGCTTGGCTTGAGGTTCTCGTTGTCTTTCTTGACATCCGCACAGGACTGGCCACCGCTATCATCGTCGTACTCACTACCATCGGAACGGACGACACAAGCTTGCCCAGTCGGATCGATGAATCTCAGTGGATTGTTGCGAACGTAGCTGTACAGATTCCAGCTCTGGGGGTCGTCAGCCTGCTGATCGACAAGCGGCTCGTCCCCACCTGTGAACCTCCCTTGTGCTGAACTCAGATATCTCGCCTCAAAATAATCGAGGCCCGTCTCCGCATCCCGTTCTTTGCCGGTAAACTTCACCCTCGGCTCGGTGGCGCTCGCGTAGCACGACCCGCGCCCGCCCATGCCCTGCGTCATCTGCTCGCCGAAGGGCAGGTAGTCGAGACACCGCCGCTCGGCGCCGCTCGAGCTCGTCACCAGCCGCGTCGAGCCCAGATGGTCTGCCGTCAAATACTCCGTCCCCACCGGATCCGCCGTGCCGCCGTACTCCGCCGCCAGCCGCCCGAAGGCGTCATAGACGAACGTCACAGTCGAGCCGCCGGTCGATTTCTTCACCCGCCGCCCTTCGCCGTCATAGGCGTACGTCGTCGTGATGCTGTTCAGCGTGCTCGACACGAGCCGGTTCTCGGCATCATAGGCGAACGCGAAGCCCCCGATCGCCGTCTGATTGCCGGCCGCGTCGTACTGAATCCCCAGCACTGCGTTCACCATGCGGTTGTTCCCATCAAACCACGCAGCCGAGACCGGCGTGAAGCTGGCAGGCGCCCACCCGGCTCCCGTAGACCACGACGGCACATACAGGTTGCCGGGTTCCTTGTAGGCGAAGTCCCGGAAATCCGTCCCTTCCTGCACCTTCTGAATGCGATTATAGGCGTCGTAGGCGTACGTCTGCGTGGCCGAAAACCCCGGCCGCGTGATCGTCTGGCTCAAAACATTTCCGTTGTTGTTTGTCGCGCCGTAGCCGAAGCCGAGCGCGAGCAGGTCGCCGGCGCCTTGCGTGGAACCCAGCTTGATCGAGATGATCTGCTTGCGCTCGTTGTAGTCCCGGTCCTCCCAGCGTCCGTTGCCCAGCAGCGCGCGGTCGAGCCCTCCGCCGGAATCATAGCTCGCCTGGGAGACATAGGCACGCGCGCTTTCTCCGGACTTGACACCGGTGACCGACCTCACCCGCCCGGCCCGGTCGTAGCAACTCGTCAGCGTCCGGCCTGATGGGAGCGTCACCGCCTCGACCTTCCCGGACAGATCGTAAATGTAGCTGAACGGGTAGGCGACGCTGTCCGTGGTCTGCGTGCTGCTGATGATCCGGCCGGCCGCGTCATAGCCGTAGCTGACCGACGCGAATGGAGAAGCGGATCCTTGCGCCTTTGCACTGACGCCGCACAAGCGGCCCAGTCCGTGCGCGAGAGAAAGAACTGGCTCCGCATCGTGGACACGTTTCGAACTCTGCTGGTGTACCCGTCACCAGCAATGTGTGACGCATTGCGGCAGGTGGAGCACGGTGGGGAGTTTCGAACGTCTTGAACGAACGCACCCGGAGTCAGGTGGTTTCGATGCCTCTGCCGGCCTGATGGAGGGTTGCCAGATGTGCTGGCGGGCGCGCCAGCGTCAGCAGTAGATTGGCCGCGAAGAGCGTGACCGCTGCCATCTCGATCACAGCAGAAACCGGCAGCAAGGGCCATAGCTGAGGCACATAAGATTCATACGCGCCCACTTCGGCGGCCACGCGCAAGCAGCACCCGGCCGTGAGCGTCCACAGAGACCAACCCATTAGCGCAGGGCTGTAAAGGATCCGCATGCCACAGAACGCGGGGAGCACTCGCTGTCCAATGGCAAAGACCATAGTGGAGATGAAGCCGACGGTGAGGGCATGGCGTGAGGCTCCCCATAGCCCTCCGGCTTTGTCCCAGAAGGCCGCCCCGAGGCCCAAGAAGGCCGAAAGAAGGAGCCAGACGTAGGCCGTGCGCACGAACAAGGGAAAATGGGCGTGCACACCGGTCGTCTTTGGAGGTCTTACGGACCGCTGAAAAATGCGAATGCATCCGGCCGCAGCCAGACATGCCGCCAGAAAGAGGGCTGCGGCGAGTGTCCATCGTCCGGTCCATGCGACCGTTACCGCGGCCAGCATCAGCGCAACCGGAACCCACAGGAGCCGTCCGACCGGCTCCGGTAAACCAAGAAAAACCGGCAGCCAGCGTGCGCTGAACCCCCAGATCGTGACGACAGGAAAGAACCATGTGGCCAGGCTGAGCAGACGTTGATTGACATCGCGCGGGATAGCCGGTCCGGCGCCCTGAATGGCTGCTTGCACCGTGGCGGCCAGATTGGCCAGCAAGCTGGCGAGGAACCCGAGACTGCCGGCGATGACCAGCAACATCCACGCCCGCGTGCCTTGAGCTCTGGAGGCGGAACTCTCATGTGCGGGGCGATGATGACTGACTGTCACGTAGAAGAGAAGAAAGGCCGTAATTTCGGCGGCTGCGGAGATGGGCAACATCCAGCGCCACCTCCAGTGCCAGAGATTCACCGACCAGCGCAAGGCCACTCCGAGCGTCCAGAGGGTCCAACTCAGCCACATCCGCCTTACCGCGAAGAACGGAATATGCGCCATTTTTGTCAGTGAATAGAAGCCGATGCCTAGGATGAAGCTGCCAATCCATCCATAGATCTGAGCGTGACCATGTGCTTGAATCCATGCCGGATCGCCACCTCCTGGGCTGCGGTTTGCCGCTATGGATATCAGGTTCCATACGCCCAGATACGTACCAGGTAAAAGCATGAATGCCAGCCCCGCGACGATCCACGCCTGCAACCCCCTCTGAAGCTGAATCTCCATTTGTCTGCTGCTATTCGATTCGTACCCTGGTCTCGCTTCCATGGCACTGCTCCTGATTTACGGTCTACAAGTCGCGACTCAGAACTGCCGACTCTCTAAGTCTCGCGTAGGCACTGGCTGCTCAAATCGGCCATTCGGACGGGAAGCATTCCGGGCATTGATATTCGACGAAGTCCAACCAGCGCAGCAATTCGTCAACATACGTCGTTTCGCCCCCACCAGGAACTTCTGACAGGAAGAACACTTCGCCCCAACGGTCCGTAATACAAACGACGGCAGTTTCACCCGGTGCGATTCCGAGCCGGTTGGTCACGGCGCCGTCAGGATCTGCGACAGCATCCCCCGCCCCACGATTTCCTTGGACACTGATTTGCGATAAGGAGTGTCAGGATGTCCGACACGAAACAAGCGGATTCCGGGCCCGCGCAAGGAGCCCGGAGGGCGACTGAAGCGGGGCCGGAATCCGGCCGCGGCGGCAAGGGCCGTTGGTCGGCCAAGCGCAAGATGAGCGTTGTTCTGGAGCTACTCCGCGGCGCTGATCTGGAGTCCACGAGCCGCCGGTATGGCGTCACGGCGGCGACCCTGTCGGAGTGGCGCGAGGCTTTTCTGGCGGCCGGCGAGGAGGGGCTCAAGATCCGGCAGGAGGATCTGGTCGACGAGCAGGGCCGGCGGATGAAATCCGTCATCGCCGATCTGGCGATGGAGAACGAGCTGCTGCGGGAGCGCATTCGGCGCATGGAGGACGAGAAGCCTTTTCTGCGGTGGAGGTCGAAGAAATGAGCCGCACCCGGTCGGCCTCCACAGGGCGTAGCTACGGGCGGGCTCGGGTTCTGAAGGCGTGGGGCCTGCCGCGGTCGACGTTCTATCAGCGGCGCCGCCTGCATGCCTCGCCGCGCCTGCCCGCCAGGCGCGGCCCGAAGACGCGCTACACCGATGAGCAGCTTACCGAGGAGATCCGCCGTACGATCCAGGCCTCGCCCTTCCACGGCGAAGGCCACCGCAAGGTGTGGGCGCGGCTGCGCCTGGCCGGCGTGCGCACCTCCTTGCGGCGCGTGCTGCGCCTGATGCGCCAGCATCAGCTGCTGGCGCCGCAGCGGCAGCCGCAGCCGGTCGAGCCAACGCGGCACGAAGGAACGATCCTTGCCGAGCGGCCCAACCAGATGTGGGGCATCGACGCCACGGCCGGCTTCACTCTGAGGGACGGGCAGGTGCCTATCTTCGCCATGATCGACCACTGCTCGGCCTGCTGCCTGGGCATCCACGTGGCCAAACGCGGCACGCGGTTCGAGGCGCTGGAGCCGCTGCGCCAGGCCGTGCGTGAACAGTTCGGCGGCTTCAGCGAGGGCATCGCCCTGGGCGTGAAGCTCCGTCATGACCACGGCTCGCAATTCATGAGCGACGACTTCCAGCGCGAGATCCGCTTTCTCGGCCTGGAGTCCTCTCCGGCCTTTGTCCGTGAGCCCGAAGGCAACGGCTGTATCGAACGTTTCTTCCGCACTCTCAAGGAGCAGCTTCTCTGGGTGCGGCACTTCGAGACCCTGGAGGAACTGGCCAAAGCTCTGGGAGAACTCCGCCACCGCTACAACGAGCAGTGGCTGGTGGAACAGCTCCATTTCCAATCCCCGCGGCGGGCTCAGCAGGCCTTGCTTGCCCTCGAGGCTGCCGCATGACGATAATTCAAAAAATCGTCCAGGAAATCGGGTGCGGTACACATACAACACAAAGCTCACCGTGAGGCCTGATCGATGGCGAGGACCGCCAGGAATGCGCCCATCACCCAATAAAACGTCGTCAGGTGGATGAGGGCTTCAGCGCTGCGCAACAGTTGGCATTGTAGCTCTTCGGGGATGTCAGCCCGCAGCGCGGACCCCTGGCTTTTCAAGAACGAACGGATAGCCTGATGCTCCTTCCGAACGCGAAGCCAGGACGTTAGCGAGCCGACAACGATGCCCGCCGAGAGCAGTAAGCAGTAACCCGGGAAATGTTCCCACCGGCGGTAGAGCATCGCCGCAAGGCCCACGAAAAGGAGCAAGTTCATAGCAAATGCAGCCCTCGTGCTCCGGGAGGAGAAAAGGTCTTTCTGGAATAGACCCCCGTCGAAGTGCATGGAGCTTTGCAGCGCCATAAATCACACCTCCTTTCATCTACAGATGATTGCAGAATTCGTAAGGTGGCCGGATGAGATCTCCTGCGGCGGGGAGCAGGAAGTCCCAGAATCCTGATCACTCTAGGCGAAAGGGCAGTTCCCAAAACGGCCGGTATCAGTGACCACTTACAGGCGTCCATTCGCTCGAATGTGTGAAGGTCAGCAGAAGACCTTCGAGGCGGCCCAGATACCTACCGCCGTGGCCCCCATCGCCAACCCGACGCCGGGTATCGTCTGAGCAAGGGCTGCAATGCCGATATAGGCGCTGCCCCAGTCCGCCACCGCGCACCAATCGGCGTCAAGGAGGGACATCCTGAGGGAGATCGTCCGGGCGGCTTCGTTCACGGGCAGCCAGCGAACTCCCGCCTCCAGGTCCTTGACCAGCTGTTCCTGCAATTGATGGCTGTTGAACCGTTCCAACATCTGCAAGGCCTTGAGCCGCGACGGGAGGGGAGGATTGAGAGCCGCACTCAAGTCTTCCAGCGCGGGCGTGATGCCCGCACTCAGGAATGCGGCCCGGACTTGACCGATCAATTCAGAATTGGGCTGACTACTCGCGAAGGCCTCACACTCCGACAGAATTTTGCGCCGGGTGGAGGCGTTGATGCCTGTCTCCTCCAAGTGGTCGAAGAACATCCTGAGGACTGCTGCGGCTGCGGAAAGTTGAGAGGCGCTCAATTTCCGCCGCGACGCGCTCTGATACAGGCCGGCGAGTGTCAGCGTCGTGTTAGCCAGGACTGCGGGGCTGACTCTCCTCGTAGCCCCGTCGGGTGTCGCCTGAGCTTGCACGGCTCTTGGGAGTACGAACAGCAGCGGCAACTCGACAAAGCGCCGTCGGAGCATCGAATGCATCGGTACGTTCTCGGGCATAATTGTCTTCCTTCCAGTACGCTGATTTGGAATTTGGGTCGAAATGTTTGTTTTCGGATTCGACCAAGAAAAATGTAACTCTGTCCCCCCCCTTGTCAAGGCTTACTGAATCCCGCATAATATAGTGTCACCTTTTCGTGGAGCCTTGCATCTGAATGCATATGGGCAATCCGCGAGGCCAGAGGCGGGACTTCGAGGCGCTGGAGCGGCGTCGGCTGGAAGGGCTCCGGCTGTTCAACAAGGGCGTGCCGCTGGCGGAGATCGCGCGCGAGCTCAAAGTCGCCCGACAGACGGTGAGCCGCTGGGTGCGGCAGTACCGGGAGGGCGGCCGGGAGGCGCTTCGGCAGGCGGGCCGGGCGGGCCGGCTGCCGAAGCTGGGCGCAGGGCAACTGCGGCAGCTGGAGAAAATACTACTGGCCAGCCCGGAAGCCTTCGGCTACCCGACCCCGCTGTGGACCTGTCCGCGCGTGGCCGAGGAGATTGAAGCCCACTTTGGCGTCCGCTATCATCCGGGCCATGTGTGGAAGCTGTTGCGGACCATGGGGTTCAGTTGCCAGAGGCCGGTGGGCCGGGCGGTGGAGCGCGACGAGAAAGCCGTCGAGCCATGGAAGCGTAAGCGCTGGCCTGCCATTCAAAAAATGCCCGCAGGGAAGGACGGACGATCGTCTTGATAGACGAGAGCGGCATCAGCCAGCGGCCGCACCGGGTGCGCACCTGGGCGCCGAGGGGCCAGACGCCGGTTTTGCAGGATTGCTTCAACTGGAAGACGCTGTCCGCCGTGGCCGGGGTGACCTTCTGGAATTTCTATTTCCGGCTGCATCCGGGGCCGATCCGTGCGCCGCAGGGGGTGGAATTCCCCGATGCGCTGAAGCGGCAGGTGCGCGCACCGCTGCTGGTGATCTGGGACCGGCTGCCGGCGCACCGCAGCGCGCTGGTGCGGCGCTATGTAGAGGCCAGCGGGGGCCGGATCGAGGTCCAGTTTCGGCCAGCCTATGCCCCGGAGCTGAATCCGGTCGAGTCTCTCTGGGGCGACTGGAAGCAGCATGAGCTGGCCAACGTCTGCCCGCGGGAATACTGGCAGCTGGGGGCAATGGCCCGGCTGGCGCTGAAGAAGATCAAGCGGAAGCGCAAGCGCCTCATCGGAGCCTTCTGGCAACAGGCTGAACTTTCTCTCGACTGACTCTATATTATGCGAGGCTCAATAGTTTACGCCACCGCCTGCCGGGTGGCTGGCTGCAATCCATCAAGGATTGCCTTCAAGGCCCACAGGTCCCGATAGCCCATAATCTTTCGAAACGATTTTTCGATTTCTAAGAAGGCCGCGGCCGACCAACGCGCCGCCATGCCCGTCCGCCAGCGGCACACGCGACGCGTGCGATCGCGGACTCCGGAATGCGGATTATCGACAATGTTGCTGGTCGCCAAGCATCGATGCAGCGAGGGCGGAATATCCAGCCGGTTGATAGTGAAGCATTCCTCCAAGCCTTCCAGCAGCGCCGCGGCGGCATCCGGATCATCCTGTTCCAGCCAGCCGGCGATCTGGCGAAACTTGGCCATGCCGTCTTTCTGGTTCATCTTCCAGGCGGCGCGCATCAGCGAAGCCGTCTGCGCTTGCTGATGGCGCGGCAGCCGTCCGAGCACGTTGCGTAGTTTGTGATTTCTACACCTTTGGACGGGCGTCTCCGCGCCGAACACCGCGTTGATGGCCGTGCGCAGCGCTTTCGAGCCGTCAATGACGAACAGGCGCCGGCGTGAGGGATCGACCCCGTGATCCACCAGATGCTGGAGCAGATCCTTGGCGGCTTCGGCATTCTCGGTGGCTCCTTCGCGCAACCCCAGCACGTGCTTGCGGCCCTGAACATCCACGCCCACCGCGGCCAGCACACACTGATCCTGAAACTTCATGCCATCGATGTAGATGATCAGCAGATCGACCTCATCGAAGCGCCGTTCCATGAGTTGCTGCAGCGCGGCTTCGGAGGCCTCGATGGCTTCCCGGCTCACCGTCGATTTGGATACGCCCACCGTGTCGGCCATCTCCGCAATCACGTCCCGATATCGGCGTGTGGAAACACCGTTCAACAGAATCTGAAGCATGCGTCGGCCGGTGGCGTCCTGCTGCATGGCTTCGTAGGCCGGAATCGGCACTTCCTTGTTGGCCCCGCGACCTTTCTTCCGCAGACGCGGCTTGTTCACCTTGAGCCGGCGCTCTTTCAGACGCACGCGGCCGGGCTGCGTTCCGTGCCAGACGATATCGCCCTGGCGCGCCTTGCCTTGCTGCGGTGGTCCAGCCACTTGCTGCGCCGACAGCTCACGACCGCTTCCAGGCTGGCGCGGCCCATGACATCGATCAGTTCGTCGATGGCCAGGCGGCTTTGCTCGATCAGTTCCAACATCGGCAGTAGCGCCTGGCCGTTGCACACCAAAAACTCGGCCGGCTTGCGCTCGCCCACCTTCCCTTGCCTGTCAATCGTATGGTAGTTTCGATTCACGGCGGTTCTCCTTTTCCGGTTTGATCACCCCGATTCTATTCAGAATCAAGGGGAGCCGCCGCCTCAACTTTCAACTACAGGTGGGGCACCGTCCGGAAGCCGAGAAAACACGGCCAGTTGCGGAGTTGCGGCAGAAGAGAGGCGTTAACGAGCGGGCGGGAATCGTTGACGAAAAAACGTTTGGCTCCACTCGGTCAACCCTCCTCGAACTTTCTCCAGGGCCAGGATCATGTTTTGTGTGCAGTTCGTGTCATTCCATTGCACGTTATGTACACGAACCAATAGCCGTTACCAAAGCCGAAAAGCTC
>Ga0209381_1005745_pt1 | contig 9833 bp, 8 predicted proteins | sample DewCreD2012metaG_FD_184111 | JGI IMG/M metagenome (GOLD analysis project Ga0209381, IMG submission 184111) | Hot spring sediment bacterial and archeal communities from British Columbia, Canada, to study Microbial Dark Matter (Phase II) - Dewar... ...
TCATCACTCCCTTCCCTGATCAGGGCCGAATCCTCGGGTGTAACTATTACCACCGGAAGAAATCCGATATGTTCCGAGAGTTTCTGATATTCTTTCCTGTTGCGCCTGAACTGTTTTTTCTGATGACGTTTTACTCCGCAGGTTATGTATTCTTCAGCACCTTCCCTTTCAAACCATCCTTCTATCAGCATAAACTCTTCGCCGTGTCGTATGTTCTGGGTGTCGACCGGATTGAAGTAGCTCTTGGTCATGCAGAGATAATGAATGGCATCCAGAAGATTGGTCTTGCCAACACCGTTCTGTCCTGTAATTATATTGATCTTGGGACTGAATTCGGCAGAGGCCTCCCTGAAATTTTTAAAATTGACCAGTGATAAGCGTTGCAGATGCATATGAACCTTCTCTGATGCAAAGGTAGCAAACCTCATCAAACTGTCTTCCGAAAATTTGTATCATTGTGCGGAAAAAATTTCGCCAAACGGGTTAAAAAATATACTTTTGCGGTTGCCTTAAAAAACTGAAAAAACATTTTCTATGGTCAAGGTAAAAAAGGAAGACAATGCACCAAAGGGTGTTGAAACGGTCGATACAGCGCTGACACGGACAGAGAAATTCATTGAGCAAAACCAGAAACTGCTGACAACCATTGCACTGGTCATTCTGGGAGTGGCGGCAGCGTATATGGCTCTCCGGCGGTTTGTCCTTCAGCCGAGAGAAGCGGAAGCTCAGAGAGAAATGTACGTTGCGCAGGATTATTTCGCCCAGGATTCATTCCGGTTGGCCCTGGAAGGCGACGGCAACCATCTTGGATTTCTTGATATAATTGATAATTATAGTTTTACGAAGTCAGCCCGTTTGTCAAAATATTATGCCGGATTGTCGTATCTGCATATGGGCGATTTTGACGAAGCGATCCGCTATCTGAAAAAATTTAAAACGAAGAGCGAAATGATCCGGAGCATGGCATACGGTGCCCTGGGAGATGCTTACAGCGAGAAAGAAGAATACGAAGATGCCGTGCAGTATTATACCAAAGCGGCCGGTGTTGCGCCCAACCAGCTAACTACGCCCGTATATCTGATGAAAACCGCCCAGATATATGAAATGCAGGGCAAAAACAAGGAGGCACTGGCTATTTACGAACGGATCAAAAAGGAATTTCCCCAGTCGAACGAAAGCAATACAATCGATAAGTATATTGCCCGCGTAAAAGCAAAAATGGAGCAATAAGCCGTTTTTGGCGGAACACAGCATTCAATGGCCACTGCAGGAAAAAATCTTTCCGATTTCGGAACCGCACCTTTGCCGGAGGCAAAGGGGTACCGGTTTGGTATTGTGGTTGCTGAGTGGAATCAGGAAGTAACAGGTAAACTTCTTAAAGGTGCGGTAAATACCCTGATTCGCTGCGGAGCTTCAAAAGAGGATATTCAGGTCATTCATGTTCCCGGTAGTTTTGAACTTCCTCTGGGAGCTGCCTGGCTTGCTGATGCGGGGGAAGCCGATGCGGTAATCTGCCTTGGATGCGTTATTCAGGGAGAAACTCCACACTTTACCTATATTTGCCAGGGTGTAACGCAGGGCATTACCGAACTGAATCTCCGGTACAAAATTCCCTTTGTTTTCGGGGTATTGACCACACTGAACCTCCGGCAGGCTCTCGAACGCGCCGGAGGAAAGCACGGGAACAAAGGAGATGAGGCCGCTATAACAGCATTGAAAATGCTGTCGGTTAAAAAAAGCCTGAAGTTATAGTGAGTGAACAAAAACGAATGAAGAAACGGTTGGTGCTCAGCGCCAACCGTTTCTTCGTTATCTGCTTCACCGAGATTCGTCAATTGAGTTTTTCAATTGACGAATTTGGGTTTCAGGAATCTGGAGCTTCCGTCAGAGGCTTATTTCTTTTTCCTTCCGGTGGAAATTTGCTTGCCTGCCTGCTGACGTTTGGCAGCCTCCTCCAGTGCCATCTGAAACCGTGACTTTTTCACCGGCTTTTTCTTGTTCTCGTTGAGTTTTGCCAGAAGTTCCTCTTCATTGATCATCTTTTTGAACAGGTAATTCTGCCCGAATGTGATAACGTTGGTGAGGAAATAATAATAGGTAAGGGCAGCAGAGAAGTTATTCAGGAAGAACATGAACATAACGGGCATGATGTACATCATGGTCTGCATGCCGGGCAATTGCGTCGAAGAGGCTGATGTCTGGTTGTTCATCTTGATGGACATGATCGTGGTGACCGTCATCAGGATGGTGAACAGGCTGACGTGGTTGCCGTAAATATTGCTGAGGATAGGGATATGAGCCGACCAGCTGATAATGGAGTCATAGGTCGAAAGGTCATCAGCCCACAGGAAGCCTTGTTGGCGCAATTCGAAAGAGGTGGGGAAGAACCGGAACATGGCAAAGAGAATCGGGAACTGAAGCAACATCGGCAGGCATCCTCCCATAGGATTGACACCAACCTTTTTGTAAAGGTTCATGGTGGCCTGCTGGCGTTCCATGGCTTTTTCCTTGGGAATTCTGGCATTGATTTCATCAATCATCGGCTTCAGCACCCGCATTTTGGCCATGGAAAGATAACTGCGGTAGGTGAGAGGCAGCAAAGCTGTCTTGATAATGATGGTGAGAATCAGGATAATGATGCCGTAGTTCAATATAAACCGGTTCAGAAAATTGAAAATGGGAATAATCACAAACTGGTTGATCCATTTAACAATCCATTTTCCGAGAATCACCAGTTCCTGAAGATCGTCCCCTTCTTTCTTCAGTGTATTAAAATGATTGGGCCCGAAGTAAAACGACATGCCAATGGTATTGTCGGTATTGGGGTTATAGGGTACTCCCAGAACTGCTGAAAACTTTCTCAGATAAGGGCTTGGTTCGGGAATATGTACCGAAGTAACCTGTCCGTTGGCAAAACTTTCATCGGCAATAAGAACGGAAGCAAAGAACTGCTGTTTAAAGGCCACCCACTTTACTTTAACATTGAGTTCGGCGGTGTTTTCCCCCTTTTTTGACCGGGGATTCAGGTTTTCTACATCACCTCCGGCATATTTGTAGAAAATGGTCGTATAACTATCTTCATTCTGCCGGCCTTTTTCAAGCTGAGGTATGTAGGCCTGCCATTCGAGATCCAGCGAATTGATATTCTGGGCAATCACATCCTGAAGGCCGACGGTCTTTACGTCCAGATTGACCCTGTAGGATCCGGGTTTCAGGGAGTAAACATATTCAAGGTATTTGTTTTCTCCAATGCTTACCCTCAGAGGAAGCACAACGGAATCTTTAGTGGCAAGGAATGTCCGTTGGTTTACCTGAGGGGTAAAGATCAGTTCCTGGGTTGAAACTTTACGGTTCTGGGCAAAAAAACCGAGGGAAAATACGGTGGAATCCCCGTCGAAAAGTACTAGCGGCAGGGAATCGTACCGGCGGTATTTTTTTATCTGAACGGAGTAAGGACGCGCTCCTTTGGTAGATATTACTAACCGTATCAGGTCGTTTTCCAGTGTGATGAATTCCGGGGTCCCTTCAGTGGCAGAGGCAAAAGGGCCGAATTTTTCCTGCCGTTCCACTGCCTGCTCCTTGATCAACTCCGGCGATGAAGCTTTCAGGAGGGAATCGGCCTGAAAAGCCTTTGCTCTTTCTTCCTGCTGAGCCTGTTGTAAGGCGGCAATGGAATCCGCCCTGTGCCGGGCCGCTTCCATCTCTTCCTTCGACGGTTTATTAATGATGCTGAAAACTATGAAAATAAGACCGATTAAAATAAGTCCTATAACTGTGTTTTTATCCATGCTGAATGTTTCCCGTGGTTTATTTTACTTCAACTCATTTTGTCAGGACGGAAGCCTGGCAGTATCTTTTTTTGCTGATTTTTCCCGTTCCTTCTTTTCTTTGTATTCCAGAGCGGCTTTGACAAAGGCCACAAAAAGGGGATGGGGTTCCTTCACGGTTGACCTGTATTCGGGGTGGAACTGAACACCGACAAACCAGGGATGTGAGGGAATTTCCATGATTTCAACAAGGTTGGTGTCGGGGTTGATTCCGGTTGCCACCATTCCGGCTTTTTCAAAAGCTTTCAGGTATTGGTTGTTGAATTCAAAACGATGCCGGTGGCGCTCGCTCACCTTGAGTTTGCCATAGGCTTCCCAGGCAAGCGAGCCCTTTTTGATATTGCAGGGGTAAGCCCCCAGCCGCATGGTACCTCCCTTATTGGTGATGCCCTTCTGGTCTTCCATCAGGTCAATAACCGGATAAGGCGTGTTCCGGGCAATTTCGGTGGAATGCGCTTCTTTTAAACCCAGTACATTCCGGGCAAATTCAATTACCGCACATTGCATTCCCAGGCAAACCCCGAAATAGGGTATACGGTTTTCCCGTGCATATTGCGCCGCGAGGATTTTTCCCTCAATGCCGCGGTCACCAAATCCCGGTGCCACCAGAATTCCGCTCAGCGAGCCCAGCAATTCATTGATATCTCCTCTTTCGATGTCTTCCGAGTGAATGAACTGCAGGTCCACCTTGCATCGGTTCATGGCGCCGGCGTGAACAAACGATTCATTGATGGATTTGTAGGAATCGTGCAGTTCGACATATTTACCGACAAGCCCTATGCGGACTGTCGAACTGGGGTTCTTGATGCGGTTCACAAAGTCTTTCCACTCCTTCAGCTGGGGATTTTCTCTGGCAGGAAGGTTCAGTTTCTTCAGAACGATCAGGTCAAATTTTTCTTTCTGCAAAAGGAGAGGGACTTCATAAATGGTGGAAACATCAATGCTCTGCATTACGGCCTCCATCTCCACGTTGCAGAACAGCGCCACTTTTTTCCGGATATCGGTGGTAAGGTTTTTTTCGGTGCGGAGTACCAGAATGTCGGGCTGTATCCCGTTTTCGAGCAATGCCTTTACCGAGTGCTGTGTGGGTTTTGTTTTCAGTTCGCCGGTAGCGGAAAGGTAAGGGACCAGGGTAAGGTGCACTACCAGGCAATTTCCCGGGCCAATGTCCCATTTCAGCTGACGAACCGCTTCAATAAAGGGAAGTGATTCAATGTCCCCGACGGTACCGCCAATTTCGGTGATCACAACGTCGTATTTGTTGTTGCCCCCCAGAAGTTTGATGCGGCGTTTGATTTCATCAGTTATATGCGGGATAATCTGGACGGTCTTTCCCAGAAAATCGCCCCTCCGTTCCTTATTGATGACATTCTGGTAAATGCGGCCGGTGGTAACATTGTTGGCCTGGGTGGTGTGAATACCGGTGAAACGCTCATAATGGCCCAGATCCAGGTCAGTTTCTGCTCCGTCTTCGGTAACATAGCATTCTCCGTGCTCATAGGGGTTGAGGGTTCCCGGATCTACATTGATGTAGGGATCGAGCTTCTGTATGGTGACGTTATACCCATGCGCCTGAAGAAGCCTTCCCAGCGAAGCGGATATAATTCCTTTTCCAAGCGAGGAGGTTACTCCTCCGGTTACAAATATGTATTTTGTTGCCACTGCCTTATATTTTTTTGTACAGTCTCAGTAGTAACCGGTTGTCACGATTCAGAAATGTGCATGTCGATGATGCGGATTTTTTCCTCGAGCTCGGTAATCCGTGCCTTCGCATCATCAATCTTTTTCTGCACTTCACTGATCATTGACTCGGCATTTTTTGACTTGATGAAGAAGCCTATGTTGTTTTCCCAGAGCGAAATTTCGTTTTCCAGCTGTTTAAGTTTTCCAATCAGGCGCTCGCGTTCGGCTTTAATCTTCTGGTTTCCTCTTGGCTTCTGCTGAAGCGCATCGAGGCGGTTCCGGAAACGCAGGAGATTCTTTCTTTCATCATCCATCTTCAGCCCTTCAAAATGACGGGTGATGGCCTCCTTATACCTCTGCTGAACCTGTTCCTTGTCTTTCAGAGGAACAAAACCTATTTCAGTCCAGCGCCTCTGGAATTCTTTCAGGTTGCGGAAGTTTTCCTCCACGCTTTCCACAGGCTGGTATTTCTCGATTTCTTCAATCAGCTCGAGTTTTTTCTTCAGGTTTTCTTCGTACTGGCTGTCAATTCCTGCGTAATATGCCGCTTTCCGGTTGAAAAATTCATCGCAGGCAGCGCGGAAACGTTTCCAGATGGCATCGGAATATCTCCGCGGAACCGGCCCGATTTCCTTCCAGCGTTTCTGGATGTTGATCAGGTCTTCCGTTGTCTTTTTCCACTCGGTACTGTCTTTGAGGGCTTCAGCCTGCAGGCAGAGTTCGGTTTTCAACTGCAGGTTGTTGTGCTGTTCTTCCTTCATTTTCTGGAAGAATTCACGCCGACGACGGAAGAAATCATCGCAGGCAGCACGAAAACGCTGGTAAATCTTCTGATTTTCCTTCCGCGGGGCAAAGCCTATCGTTTTCCAAACCTGCTGAAGTTCGAGTATCTCGCGGTAGCGCTTTTCCCATTCTTTCATGGTGCTGATACCCGATGCGGCTATTTCTTCAGCCTTTTCACAGAGGGCGGTCTTTTGCTCCAGATTCTTAACCTGCTGTGATTTCAGGCTTTCATAATATTCATGATGCCGCTTGTTAATTTTGGAGGTAATTTCCTTAAAGCGGTTCCAGATTTCTTCGCGCATTTCGTGAGGCACCGGACCCGTGTCGCGCCACTCCTCATGCAGTTCCTGAAGTATTCTGAACGCCTTTGGCACATCCGGCTCGAGAAGCAGTTCTTCGGCACGCTCACATAAGCTGATCTTTGTTTCCAGGTTTTTCTTGAAGTCCAGATCGCGCAGTTCCTTGTTCAGCTTAATGTAGTCATAGAAAACTTCTACATGGTGGTTGTATGTTTCCCACAGGTCCTTGACGTTCTGCTGGGGCACGGGACCTATGCTCCGCCACCGCTTCTGAAGTTCCCTGAATTCCTGAAAGGTGGCATTGATTGACTCACTGCGGTTAACCAGTTCTTTAATCTCTTCAATGATTTGGTACTTGGCTTTCAGGTTTTCCTGCTTTTCTTCCTCCTGTTTCCGGTTGTAATCAGCCCGCAATTCTCGGTATTGATGGAAAACCTCCTTGAATTCCGCTTCCAGCGGGTCTTCTTCGGGATGGAAGTCTTCCATTCGGCCGCCTTCTTCGATGAACTTCTTCCGGCGGCGTTCATTTTCAATCTTGTATTTTTTGTAAAAGTTTATCTTGATCAGATCCGCTTCATCTCCGATCTGATGAATGGGCGTATTGGCGATCAGATTTTTTAATGCCTGCAGAAGTTCTGCCCTGTCAAGCCGCGAATAGTCGGCCGCTTCGGCAGCATTTGCCAGATCTTCGTGCACGCCTTCAAATTCGTCGGCATGTTCCGGCAATTTGCCTTCCTGCTCCGTCAGCAGAAGCTCATCCGTTATAATCTCCTCCATGCCATCAGCGTGATCTTCCGCAATAACGGCTGTAAGCTCTTCGTTCCCGGCCGCCGGGGAAACAGAGTCAGTCCCGGATTCGATAGAAACCGGATCTGTCGTATCATCAGGATTCATAACCGGCCCCTCAGGCTTCGTCTCATGCTCCTGGCGAGGATCGTCATTCAGTTTTGCTTCATCCATAAATGTGCTCCACAAATTCCGTTGCGAAAATATACATTTGAGCTTTAATACTCAAAGAATTTTCGTCAATTAAGCGGCAAATTTACGCAAAAAAAAGAGGCAGGGAAAGAACTGCGGTTTTTTTCCCTGCCTGCAAACGGTTTTCCGGAATACTCTCTCTTCGGAATCTTAGTTGATATGGATTTCCCTTGGAGCCTTTTTCACTGCTTCCGGCTTTTTGGGAAGCCGTATCCTCAGAACGCCGTTTTCATGAGTGGCTTTGATCTTTTCGGTGTCAATGTCATCGCTCAGTTCAAAGAAGCGCGAAAATTCACCTGCAGAAAACTCTCTCCGGTGGTAAACCGAATCTTCTGTTTTTTCTTCTTTGTGCTGGCCTTTAATAACAAGTACCTGATCTTCAACCGACAAGGAAATGTCTTTCTTGTCAAAGCCTGGTACACTGAGTTCCAACTGGTATTCTGAGTCGGTTTCCAGTACATTCACCAGAGGCCGGTAACCCGGATTGAATTCAGGCAGAAACGGTCTGCTGAAAAACGAATCAATCACATCCGACAGGCTGCGGAATTCATTCCTGATGGCATTGTTGCTATCGGGACGGAAACGAACGATGGTCATAGTTGTAATTTTTTAAAGGTTTAACATTGATTTTTCTGCAACAGGATTTTCAAATTTCATTCCGGCTGTTTTTTATGCCATGAGGATAGTAAAAATCTTTGTAAAAAAGACAAATTGACAGTAATTGGTGGATTATTAGTGTCAAAATGACATTGTTTTTTTCTGATGCAATGTTTGGGTTCATTTCAATACCTTTGCCAAAAAGTGGTATGCGTATCGATATTCTGACCATATTTCCCTCCATGTTCAAGGGTCCGTTTGATGAGTCCATTATTAAGCGGGCGCGGGAGAAGGGGCTGGTTGAGATCCACCTGCACAATATCCGTGATTTTGCTACCGACAGGCACAAGCGGGTTGATGATTATCCGTTCAGTGGGGGAGGGGGAATGGTGATGATGGTGGAGCCCATTCACAGAGCCATTGAATTTCTGAAGTCGGAACGCCAGTACGATGAAGTCATTTATACAACCCCCGACGGGGTTCCGTTCAACCAGCCGCTGGCCAACCGCCTTTCCATGTGTCAGAACCTGATCATCCTTTGCGGGCATTACAAAGGGGTTGATCAGAGGGTTCGCGACCATCTCATCACCATGGAAATATCCATAGGAGATTATGTGCTCAGCGGGGGCGAATTGCCTGCGGCAGTGATTGTTGATGCACTGGTGCGGCTCATTCCCGGGGCTATTTCCGATGAAACTTCGGCTCTCACGGATTCGTTTCAGGATAACCTTCTTGCTCCTCCGGTTTATACCCGCCCGGCCGATTACATGGGCTGGAAAGTGCCGGATATTTTGCTGAGCGGAAACGATAAGCAGATTGAGCAATGGAAGATGGAACAGGCACTGGAGCGAACCCGAAAACTGAGGCCTGACTTACTGACCCATCATGATGTGCCGGAAACAAAAAAAGATTCAGAGAGTTAGCATCTGATGTGGTGGGCAGAACTCTTGCCAGGCTAGATAAGTAGAAAACCTGGGCTTATTCATCCATTCTCTTGAATTCTATTATTTTGGAATCGTTGAGATTGATTAATTTATCTTTCAAACGGATGACAGGAACCGGACTCTCCTTTTTTGCAAATATTTCTGCCCGAATTAGCTCACCCTTTTTCCATTCCATATTAATTCTATAACCGCCTCTTGCTTTCAGTCCCGTTATTTTTCCTGTTTTAAATTCATCAGGCAATGCCGGTAAAAGATGGATTTCGTCCATATGCGACTGAACAAGCATTTCAGCAATGCATCCCGGGAGAGAAGCAGAACCATCTAACTGAAAATGACAATACAATTCGCCCTCTTTATAAAGATCTTTACGTTCCCAATGATAGTCGGCATGCTGAAAGGTAAGACCGTTTTCAAAACCTTGCTCGGTAAGCATTTCCGTCATGACTTTGTTGGCACGATTCCCGTCCATTAACCTCGTCCAGCACCACATCCGGTGTGCCCTGGCCCAGTTACCACCTGATGCCAGTTCCTGCATCGGAAAACGTCCATCTCCCCTCATGTCTAATGATTTTTTTGCTGCATTTGCCAGCCCAGAAGTTTTTATGGGATTGATCTGGTGTCCGGGGCAAACTGCATATAAATGAGCTATGTGCCTGTGATGGCATTCCGGATGATCGATGTCTTCATACCATTCCTGAAGCTGGCCATGCTTTCCGATTTTT
>Ga0209381_1005746_pt1 | contig 9832 bp, 8 predicted proteins | sample DewCreD2012metaG_FD_184111 | JGI IMG/M metagenome (GOLD analysis project Ga0209381, IMG submission 184111) | Hot spring sediment bacterial and archeal communities from British Columbia, Canada, to study Microbial Dark Matter (Phase II) - Dewar... ...
CTTGGATACACTGTGTCATAGCTGAAAGCCGCCTTCCTGAGGCCGTAACTTTAGCCTGGAAACTTAGTTATGCCTCAGTCGGCGGCTTTTTGCTAGACCCCGTGTGAGAAATCGCGGTTAGGGCACGGTTGGGACTGCCCGTTCGCGCGGCCACCAACCCGCAGTGGCTTTCGGCCGCGCTGAGGTCCCGCAGGGGCTTGGGCGCGTGGCTGCAACCGCGCGGACTATCACCGTGCGGACGCGAGCTGGGCCGGGTTCCGGGCCTCCGCAGTCCATCCATGGAACCGATGAAAACCGCGTCCATCCGCGGCCGTCTGCCGATAGGGTACGCAGGCGTCTGACTGGAGAGAAACCATGCCTCTCACCACGGTGTTCGTCAGCGGGCCGGGCAGCGTCGTGGCCCGGCGGAGCCGCCGCCTGGAGGTGCGGCGGGAAGGCGGCGACGCGGTCGAAATCCCCGTGCGCGAGACGGCCGCCGTGGTGCTGGTCGGCCCTGTCCAGGTGACGGCGCAGGCGCTCGCGCTGCTGTTCCGGCACCGGGTTCCGGTGGCGTTCCTGTCCCGGCAGGGGCGGCTGCGCGGACTCGTGGCCCCGGCGCTGAGCCGTCAGGCCGGCGTGCGGCTGGCGCAGTACCGGGCGGCCGGGGACGAACAGGAACGCCTGCGCCTGGCCCGGCCGCTCGTGGAGGCCAAGATCGCCAACTGCGCGCGGCTGATCGCCGATTACCGGAAGAATTACCCGGCGGCGGAGCTGGCCGCGGCGCAGCGGCAGCTGGCCGCGCTGGCGCGGCAGGCGCAGCAGGCCGGCTCGCCCGCGGAGCTGATGGGCTGCGAGGGCGCCGCCGCGGCCGTGCATTTCCGCGCCCTGGCCGCGCTGAATCGCAGCCCCATGCCGTTCTCCGCCCGGCGGATGCACCCGCCGCCGGACCCGTTCAACGCGCTGCTCAGCCTGGGCTACATGCTCGCGCTGGGCGAACTGATGGCGCTGGCCGAGGCGCGGGGCCTCGATCCCTACATCGGACTGCTGCACGCGACCGGCGGCGGGCGGCCGGCGCTCGGGCTGGATCTGGTGGAGCCGTTCCGGCCGGCGCTGGTCGACCGGCTGACTCTGCGGCTGGTCAACTCGGCCGTGCTGCAGCCGGACGATTTCGAGACGCGCACGGCGCCGTCCGGCAGGCCGTCGGTGCGTCTGAAACCGGAGCCGCTGCGGCGGTACCTCGAGCAGTACGGCCTGGCGATCGGACGGCCGCGGCAGCCGGGCGGCCGCAGCCTGCGCGAAGAGATGGCGCGGCAGGTGGACCGGCTGGCGCGGGCGCTGGAGACGGGCCGGGCGTGGACGGCGTACCGGGAGGCCTGACGGTGTACTACGTGGTGAGCTACGATGTGCGGGATGACCGGCGGAGAAGGCGCGTTGTGGAGGTGCTCAAGGACTATGGGAGGCGCGTGCAGGAGAGCGTGTTCGAGTGCGGGCTGGACCGGGCGGGGCTCGAGGAGATGGTCGGGCGGCTCCGGAAAGAGCTCGATGCGGACGCCGACAGCTGCCGGATCTGGCCGGTGTGCCGCAGCTGCGCGGAGCGGGTGCGGCTGCTGGGGCCGGGCGAGCGGTGGGAGGAGCGGCTGGTGGTGGTGATCTGAGCGGAAGCGGCGGAGGGGGAAGGAGATGTCACAACAGCGCCGAAAACGGTTGCAGCGGCCAGCCTTACGCAACGGCGGCAAGGCGGCGGGAAACGATGGACTTGCCGGATCGGAAGGGCGTTCTGCAAGGACGTTTCAAAGGCGGCTGGAACGATGCCGGAAAGGACTTTACGCAAAACGGAGGAATATGTATACTGGGGTCAGTCAGATAGCCGGGTGGCTCTCTGACCCTGTTCGCTGGTGAAGAAGCGATTGAGACGTGAACCTCGATCGCCTCGCGCGAGAAACCGTTCTCGCACAGCTCTGACCCTGTTCGCTGGTGAAGAAGCGATTGAGACCAGGGCGGCTTCGGCCGTGTCGTTGAACACATGGTCGCTCTGACCCTGTTCGCTGGTGAAGAAGCGATTGAGACCCGTGATGGCCGCCCTGCTGGTTTCCTTCAGCCTTCTCGGCTCTGACCCTGTTCGCTGGTGAAGAAGCGATTGAGACGATCGTGGCCGCGTGCCGGCTCACGATCAATGCCGGCACACTCTGACCCTGTTCGCTGGTGAAGAAGCGATTGAGACTCCTTCAGCCATCCGACGGTTCCCGGGTGGCGGCTAACGATCCTCTGACCCTGTTCGCTGGTGAAGAAGCGATTGAGACTCTTCGACATACGCTCCGTATGCGGTGCCGCCCTGTCTCCACTCTGACCCTGTTCGCTGGTGAAGAAGCGATTGAGACACATCAGGCAGAAGCTGCACAAGGCGCTCTGCCAACCGCGCCCTCTGACCCTGTTCGCTGGTGAAGAAGCGATTGAGACCGGCGGAGCCGCTTCATCAGCCTGACCGGGTGGACCTGGCTGACTCTGACACTGTTCGCTGGTGAAGAAGCGATTCCATCTGACCACCCGCAAACGCCTGCCTTGCCCTATCTTCCCGGCAAGCCCTGATACTGCCCGCCGCTGAAATGCGTCCCGGACTGACGAAGGAGCCCGCCCGCCGCCGCCCTGCACGGGCATCCGGCATCCGTCTCCCGGGCTCTCGCCGGGGAGCCGCGCAGACGCGTGGGAACAGGGCGGCGGACCGCATCCCCCGGGCGCGCCATCGGGGGACTGAAGCCCTCCGGAACCGTTGCCGATAAATAGGGCGTGAGGCTGCGGCCGCTCCGGCGGAGCGCTTCCGGCACTGCGGTCCGGCCCGCGGATTCTGGAGTTTCGGTTCCTGAAATGGGGAACCGCGATCACATGAACTGGCAGGAGGTTGGCCGAAGATGAACCGGTTTGTCTGGATGCTGGCGGCCGCTCTCGGGCTGCTGCCGGGCGGCAGGCTGGCGCTGTCTGCGGCGGACGGTCCGGCGGCGGCTGCGGCGGGCGGCGGTCCGGAGCGGGCGATGGTGTTGCCTTATGGCGGCGTTTTCACGCACGTGGCGGTGGGAGGCCCGTGGCGGACCCTGGTGACCGTGGTCAACACGCATGTGGAGAAGCGCGCCGAGTGCGAGCTGCGGTTCCGGTCCCAGAAGGGCGAGCCGCTCACCGTGAAGCTGGACGGCGGAACCGAGCCGCGCACCGGGAGCGTGTTTCCGGTCAGCCTGCCGCCGCTTGGCTCGATCCGGCTGATCACGTTGACCGAGGATCCGGAGGTGCGGATGGGCTGGGCGACGCTTGAGAAGCGCGAGGGGCGGGACTGTTTCGCCGCCGCCTACGCGACATTCCGCGCCATCGTGCCCGGACAGCCGGACTATGAGGCGCTGGTCCCCAGCGAGCAGGCCACGCAGCGCGTGGTGGTGCCGTTTGACAACCGCAACGGGTTCGGCACGGCGGTGGCCGTGGTGAATCCTTACGCCAGCGAGCCGCTCGAGCTGGACGTGGAGATTTATGGCGAGGACGGCAAGCTGGTGCAGAAGTACCGCGAGCGGCTCGACCCGGGAGGCCACGCGGCCTTCCAGACGGCCGTGCAGTGGCCGGCGACGGCGAACCGGGCCGGCCTGATCCGGATCCGCCGGGTCGCCAGCTGGGACTTCACGGCGCTGGGGCTGCTGTTCAACCCGAGCCGGTCGGTGACGACGGTGCCGGTGGTCAGCAACCGGTGAGATCTTCGCGAGGGAGTTTGCCAGGGAGAGCAAGCCATGCAGGGAACGGCAGTCTTGAAGAGAACGGTCTGGAAGGCCTGGTTTGTGCTCGCCGGTCTGGGGCTGGCCTGCCCCGGGCAGGTCTGGTTCAGCCGGGATTGGGAGGAGGCGCCTGCCGCGGGCAGGGAAGGCCGCGCGATGCTGATCGACCGCCGCGGGGGCCATATTGCGCACATCGCAGCCGGCGGACCGTGGAAGACGGTCTTCACGGTGATCAACACGTCGGAGACGGCCGAGGCGGTCTATGATTTCTGGTTCCGCACGAGCCGGGGCGAGCAGATGACATTGACGCTGGACGACGGAGCGAAGCGACAGACGGGTCATACATTCGAGCTGCGGCTGCCGCCGTCGGGTTCGCTGCGGCTGGAGACGGTTTCCAGCAGTCCGGACGTGCAAATGGGCTGGGCGAGCTTCTATCCGAAGACAGGCCGGGAGGGCGACGGGATCGTGTTCGCCACGTTCCGGGCGAAAATTCCCGACAGGCCCGACTACGAAGCCCTCGTCCCGCTGGATTTCGTCATCGCCGGCTCGGGTCTGGTGCCGTTTGACAACCGGGACAGGTTCGGCACGGCGGTCGCGGTCGTCAATCCCTTTCCGAGCTATCCGCTGGAGCTGGAGGTGGAGATCCGGGACCGGGAAGGCCGCACTCTGGCCACGTACCGGGAGCGGCTGGCCGAGCTGAACCACATGGCGTTCCAGACGGCGGAGCGGTGGCCGGCGACGGCGGGCCGCGAGGGCCTGATCGTTCTGAAACGGGTCAGCGAGTACGGCGGCTTTGCCGCGCTGGGGCTGCTGTTCAACCCGAGCGGGTCGGTGACCACGGTGCCGGTGACGACGCCGGTGACCTGGTGAAGCGGCCCGGCGCCGGGACGCACCCGCGGGAACCGGCGCCGGCGGGGGACGGCAGACCGCAGCCGGGCAGCCGCCCTCAGCCGACGGCGGCGAGCCGGTAGGCGCCGAGCCCGGCGCTGGTGCCGGAGCCGACCTGCAGCCACTGGCCGGCTTCCAGATACGGCAGCAGCGGGTCGAGCTCGCCTTCGGCTTCGAGCGAGCCGAGCAGGCCGTCCATCGGGATGTCGGCCTGCTGGCGGCCGCTCGGCCTCGACCAGCGGTACAGCGTCCATTCGGCGCGGCGCGTGGCGATGCGGTCGGCGGCCTCGAGCAGCGGGCGCATCCAGCCGGAATCGGCCGGCCCGCCGGCATGGACGGCGGCCAGCAGATGCAGGCGCCGCAGAAGCGCGTGGGTGATGGCGATGAAGCCGGGGCGCGGGTTGTAGCGGCCGCGGGTGCGGATGCGCAGCGGCGTGAGGAACTCGAGCCGCACCGTGCGCACGGGCCCTCGGGCCGGGCCAGGACTCCAGAGAGGCGGCTCGCGCAGCCATCCCTCGCCGCCGCTCCGGGCCAGCTCGGCGCCGGTGAGGGCCGACCGCACGCAGACAAGCCGGAACGGGCCGCCATAGCGGCCCGAGCGGCCCATGCGGTCCAGCGCCTCGAGCAGCGCGGGCAGCAGCCCGTGCGCCGGTCCGAAGACGGCGAGGCCGGCGCGGAAGACCGCCCCGGCAGCCAGCCGGGTGCCGGGCTCGAGCGGCGGCCGCAGCACGAACGGGTGCGGAGCATGCGTGTAGCGGCGCAGCACGGCCGCCTCATCAGGCTGGATGGGATTCTCGAAAACAAGGGGGTAGGCGCAGCGGGCCAGGTGGGGGCAGCCGCCGCAGGCGGGCGCGCCCGTGATGCAGGCCTGTTCGCGCAGGAACAGGCCCAGGCCGCTGCGGAACAGTCCGCCTTTGTATTCCGGCCAGCGCAGCTCGCCGAGAGCGGCGAATTCGAGCTCGAGGGGCGCAAAGGGGAAAAGGCCGGGCGGATAGGCGCCTTGCCGGCAGGAAGGAAGAATTTCCAGAAAATCGCAGTCCATAAAAAACCCGCAGCGAATTTCCAGCTTATCGGATCCGTTGGCCGCGGCTCCGTGCGGCCCGGGGGCGGCCGAATTCCCGCGGCCCTTCCGGCAAAAACAGGATCATCATGGAAGCAGGGCGGCCCAGCCCGCCTGCAGCGCGGCGGCCCGGGCGGCGGCGGTTTCCAGCGCCGCGCGCAGCGCGTCCGGCCGCGGATCGAGACCCAGCGTGAACAGCCGGAAGACGGCCGCGAGAACCGCAAGGCGGATGGCCGCGCCGAGCCAGTGCAGAACGGGCGGCCAGCCCGCAGCCGCCGGCAGCAGCACGACGCGCGTGCGCGCGCGGCGGTCCCAGACCGGGCCGAGATGGAAAGTACAGGCCAGCCCTGCCATGGCTGCCGTGAACACCGCCAGCGGCGTGCCCAGCGCCACGCCGGACAGCAGGCAGCGTCCTTCGCGCCGCATCGCCGCCGCCAGCCCGACGCGCCCCGGCTCCAGACTCCGCACCCGCAGCCGCAGCAGCATCTTCCCGGGCGTCGCCCCGAGGAGCGCCGTCCACAGCGCCATCCACGGCGCGGCCAGCAGCGCGAGCTTCACCGGCAGCCAGACGCCGGTGAAAGCCCAGCGGCCGGACTGCATGGAAGCCAGCATCAGCAGCAGTCCGAACAGCGCGTAGTCGAACAGCCGCGCCAGCAGGCGCAGCAGGGCCAGGCGCGGCCCGCCCTTCAAGCCTTCCTCGCGCCTTCGCCGCCATGGCCAGGGCAGGAATCCGCTCATGCCCGCCTCCGGGGACAGGGCGCCGGCTTCATGCGTCGTCCTCCTGGCTGCCGCCGCTCCGCATCAGCCACAGCAGCCCGCCGCTCGCGGCGGCCAATGGCAGCAGACGGTCGAACAGCTCCGGGGCGCTCACGGCCACTGCAACTGCAGGCAGCCAGACGAGCAGCACGGCGAAAGCGCCCAGCGTGCCCATCCGGCCGTTCCCGGCGGCGGACGGCTTCGGTCCCGCCTTCCGCTGCGGCGGGGGCGCCGCCGCACGGGCGCGCCACCACGTCCGGATCCTTTCCGCGAGCCCGGGCGGAGGCGGTGGCGGCTGCGGCGGCTGCCACCCTCTCCGGATCCGCTCCCAGAAGCCGGGCGGAGGCGGCGCGGGAGGTTCGGGACGGCTGAACCAGAACCATCCCCGGGGCGGTCGTTCAGCCTTGCGCGCCGGAGCGGACTCCGACGGGCGGAACCACGGGCTCCGGCCGCGAGACGCCGGGACGGGCTTTCCCGGATCCTTGCCGGCCTGCGCCGCGTTCAGCGCCCTGACGGCGGCCAGATACAGGAACCGGGAGGCGCGGATCGCCAGCGTGATCCAGGCCAGCTGTGCAGGTGTCATCCGTGTCTCCGGTCAAAGCCCGGCTGGGCGGTCCGCCGCCCCGGGTTCATGCCGCCGCCCGGAATTCCACGCTCTCCGAAACACGCTCGCGTCCATCGTTTCTCTGATCGGCCGCTGCAGGCTGATTCTGCAGAGATCCGGGCCTTCAGCCTGCCATGCTGGCTTTGATATCGGGCCCATTCTTCTTCCGCGGCATTGTTTCGCACCCGGATGGCAGGCGCATTTTTCCGTCCGGCAGCGGGCGGCGCGGGGAATCCATTGTCATCCGGAAGCGCACCCGGAGCGATCGCATTCCGGAATTGCGCCAGAATTTCCGCCCGGAATTCTGCGGCGCTTCGTCATCGTGCTCTTCCTGCGGGGGCGGTGCCGTGGCCTTCTGGCGCCGGTGACGGGAACGGGCAGCGGGCGTCCCGGCGCGCTGCGGGGGTTTTCCTTTCGGCATGCGATTCGGATAGCATGACTGGCGGAGGCCCGGCCATGTTGCTTATCCGCTCTGTTGCAGACAAACTCGGCATCCCCGAAGACGCCCTCGAATATTACGGCAAATACACCGCCAAGCTCCGCCTGGAACTGCTCGAAAATCCCCAGCGCCGCGGCAGGCTGATTCTCGTCACCGCCATCACGCCCACCAGCCGCGGCGAGGGCAAAACGGTCGTCTCCATCGGGCTGACGCAGGCGCTCGAAAAACTCGGCCGCCGCGCTGCGGTCACTCTGCGCGAGCCTTCGCTCGGCCCTGTCTTCGGCCTGAAAGGCGGCGCCACGGGCGGAGGCCGTTCCCAGGTCATCCCCAGCGAGATGATCAATCTCCACTTCAACGGCGATTTCCACGCCGTCACGAGCGCGCACAACCTGCTGGCGGCGATGATCGACGCGCACCTCCACCACGGCAATCCGCTGGGCATCGATGTCGACGAAATCACGTGGCCGCGCGCCCTCGACATGAACGACCGCGCCCTGCGCCACGTCATCGTCGGCCTGGGCGGCAAGGCCAACGGAGTTCCGCGCGAGACCGGGTTCGTCATCACGGCCGCCAGCGAGGTCATGGCCATTCTCGCCCTGGCCCGGGACCGCGAAGACCTCCGCGCGCGCCTCGGCCGCATTGTCATCGGCCTCAACCTGAAAGGCGAGCCTGTCCGCGCCGCCGATCTGGGGGCCACGGGCGCCATGATGGTTCTCCTCAACGAGGCCATCATGCCGAACCTGGTGCAGACCACCGAAGGCGCGCCCGCCCTGGTTCACGCCGGGCCATTCGCCAACATCGCCCACGGCACGTCCAGCGTCATCGCCCAGCGCATGGCGCTGGCGCTGGCGGATTACGTCGTCAACGAGACCGGCTTCGGCGCCGACCTCGGCGCGGAGAAGTACTTCAACATCGTCATGCCGTCCAGCGGGCTGCGGCCCGATGCCGCCGTTCTGATCGCCAGCGCCCGCGCCCTCTGCGCGCAGGGCAACGGCGGAGAGAAAGGCCCATACACGGCCGACGCCCTGCGCCGCGGCCTGTCGAACCTCGAACGCCACCTCGACAATCTGCAGAAATTCCACGTTCCCGTCGTCATCGCCATCAACCGGTTCCCCGACGACACCGACGACCTGATCCGCGAAATCCGCCTGTTCGCCAGCGAACGCGACATCCCCGCCGCGCCCGTCGACGCCTTCTCGCGCGGAGGCGATGGCGCCATCGAGCTCGCCGAGGCGGTGCTGGACCTGCTGGAAAACCGCACGGCCGCGCCCGAGCCGCTCTACAAGCCTGAAGTCAGCCTGCGCACGAAAATCGAGACCGTGGCCCGCGAGATATACGGCGCGGCGGCCGTCTATATCGAGAGCAAGGCGAAGAAAAAGCTCGAACGGTTCACGGCGGCCGGATTCGGGCATCTGCCCGTCTGCATGGCGAAAACCCAGTCGTCTTTCACCGATAATCCGAAGATTTACGGCGCGCCCACGGGCTGGACTCTCACCATCACCGACGCCGACCTCGCCGCCGGCGCCGGTTTCGTGGTCGTCATCGCCGGCAACATGATGCGCATGCCCGGCCTCGGCCGCGAGCCGCAGGCCGTGCGCATGGATGTCGATGCGGACGGCCAGATCATCGGCCTGCGCTGAACGGACGGAGCCGCCTGAGGATTACAGCACGACGACGGGGTGGTAGATGTTCGGCATCGCCGCCTCGCCGATCGCGACGAGTTCGCCGCGGCCGTTGACGGCTTTCACGTATTTCGCGCCGCCCGCCCCGCGGAAGGGCGACACGCGGAAGTCGCGCCCCTGCCGGATCTGCGTCTCGGTGATCGTGTCCACCACCTGCGCGGGAAACTCGGGCAGCAGTTCCGACGCCGGCACAAGCGCCTCTTTCAGCCGCCCCTCTTCGGCGAGCCGTTCCAGCTCCTCGAGCGTGCGCGCCTGCCGTTCGGCGAACGGCCCGGAAACGGTTCTCCGCAGCGACTCGAGAAACGCGCCGCAGCCAAGGATGCGCCCTGCCTCGTGCGCGATCGCCCGCAGGTAGGTTCCGGGGCTGCAACGCACCTTCAGCTTCAGCCGGCAGCCCTCCACGCCCAGGATCTCCACCGCATGGACGGTCACTTCCACGGGCTTCAGCTCGAACTCCACGTTTTTCCGGGCGAGCTGATACGCCGGCCGGCCGCCGATCTTTTTCGCCGAAACCGGCGGAGGCGTCTGCAGGAACGTGCCGCGGAAGGGCTTCAGCGCGCGTTCGACGTCCTCCCAGGTCAGCTCCGGCGGCAGGTCTTCACCGAGCGGCTCGCCATCGGCGTCGTAGGTCGTCGTGGCGTGGCCGAAGCGGATCACGCCGACATATTCCTTCTGCCC
>Ga0209381_1005747_pt1 | contig 9831 bp, 9 predicted proteins | sample DewCreD2012metaG_FD_184111 | JGI IMG/M metagenome (GOLD analysis project Ga0209381, IMG submission 184111) | Hot spring sediment bacterial and archeal communities from British Columbia, Canada, to study Microbial Dark Matter (Phase II) - Dewar... ...
TTGTAAGTATTTATTTGATATATAGTTAAAAGGAAACGGTCCTGTGGGTATGATTATGGAGACTAACGGGAGATTGTTCAGGTACGGAGCTTTTACTAAAAACCGAGTCGAGGCATTCAGCGACGGAGTTTTTGCCATTATCGTTACGCTCCTTATCCTGGAGATCAAAGTCCCGCACATAGAACACGCAGGCTCGATAGCTGAATTGTACCAGTCCATTCTCAGCCTTACGCCTAAGTTTATCTCCTGGGTTATTTCTTTTTTGACTATCTGTATCGTCTGGATGAATCATCACCGGCTCTTTGAGATGTTCAAGGGCATTAATATCGTGCTCTTCTGGTTGAATGCCCACCTGCTTTTATGGGTATGTTTCATACCTTTTCCGACTGCCCTGGCAGGGGATTATCCGCACAATCCTCTGGCAGTGGCATTTTACGGCCTGGTAATGTCTTTTACCGGGGTTGCTTTCGTCTTTGCCCGCTTATACGGATTAAAACATCAGGAACTATTGAAAGAAACGGTTTCGCTGAAGGTTTACAAGAAAGCCATAGTTTACGCCTTTATTTTTGGTCCATGCCTGTATGGCGCAGGAGCGGCCTTGGCATGGGTGCATACGTACATCTCTTTTTCCGTTTATTTTCTGGTTGCGATTTATTTTGTCTTTTCTTTTGCAACTAAAGAGCGCGTCCAGTCTTGACAGAATCGTTTCTTTTTATTTCATTATGTCTCAATAAGTTAAGAAGGAAGTGTCCCCAAAGGGACACTTCCATTGGAAGTCAATGGTAGATAAAGGGTTAAAAGGAAACGGTCCTATGAAGAGGGTGGTGATAATCGGGGCAGGGCCTGCAGGGATAGCTACGGCAGAGAAGCTCTCCAGGCAAGGAATTGCTACTACTGTGTTTGAGAAGGATACTGTGGTTGGAGGCTTAAGCCGCACCCTTTGTTACAGGGGTAACCGTTTTGATGTCGGCCCGCACCGTTTTTTCAGCAAACACAGGCAGGTTATGGGATGGTGGCAGGAGATGCTCGGCGAGGACTTGCTCAGGGTAAAGCGCCACACCAGGATCTGCTATCGCGACACCTTCTTTAATTATCCTCTTTCCGTAAAAGAAGCGTTATTCAAGCTCGGGATAGGGCATTGCGTACCCGCATTCCTCAGTTATATAAAGGCCCGAGCTGCCTCGCCTAAGCAGGAGGAGACTTTTGAGCAATGGGTGCAAAACAGGTTTGGCAACTGCTTGTACCGCGCGTTCTTCAAGAATTATACGGAAAAGATCTGGGGGATGCCATGCGGGAACATCGATGCAGATTGGGCCGCGCAGAGGATACGGGGGCTTTCGCTTTCTTCTGCTTTGCGAAATGCCATCGTCAAAAACAATAAGGATGGCGTAAAATCTTTAATCAGGGAATTCCATTATCCGCGGCTTGGCGCAGGGATGATGTATGAGGCCGCAGCTGCCAGGGCTCAGCGGCAAGGCGCGAATTTAGTGCTTGGGGCAGAAGTAGTAGAAGTGGCGCATAATCACAAAAGGATTACGCACGTTATCTGCAGGAATCTTTTAGACGGAACGCTTTTTGAAGCAGAAGGGACTGACTTTTGTTCTTCCATGCCTCTTGATCTTTTAATCCGGCGCCTAAAGCCTTCTGCGCCTCAGGAGGTCCTCGATGCCAGCGCCTGCCTTAAGTACCGTAGTCTCCTCCTGGTGTATTACATTGTTGACCAAAAGGAGGTATTCAGGGATAACTGGATATACATCCATACTCCGGAAGTAATGGTTGGGCGTATCCAGAATTACAAGAACTGGAGCTCGGATATGATACAGAATGATGAACAAACCACCCTGGGGCTTGAGTATTTCTGCTCCGAAAGCGATTCCTTATGGTCCTTAACCGACGAAGAGGCGATACGGCTCGGGGAGAGCGAGCTTATAAAATTAAAGCTTCTTAAGTCAGGCAGAATACGCGATGCCTTTGTCGTCAGGGTGCCGTATGCGTACCCGGTTTATGAAGTAAATTACCGCAAGCACCTGAAGGTTATAAAAGACTACGCCGGGACGTTCGGTAACCTTCATTGCATGGGCAGGAGCGGGATGTTCCGCTACAACAATATGGATCATTCTGTCCTGACCGGTTTCCTTGCGGCCAGGAATATCTTGGGCGCTTCGGAAGACATCTGGAACGTTAATACCGAAAAGGTTTACTATGAATATACATCAGGAGGCCTGGAGGCATGATTACCGTCTCTCTTTATTTCATTAATCTTTACAATTTAGCTTTGTTCTTATTGATTTTTGCGGGTGGCAGCGCCTGGGTATATCATTGCCTTAAAGAGAAGAAAGAAAACATTTTATTGCCGGCAATTGTTTTTTCCGCGGCGCTCCTTATTATGTGGTGGAGGTTGGCGCCTATAGACCATGATGAAGTGGAGCATCTTCATTGTTCCTGGATGGTTTATTCAGGGCTCACTCCGTTTAAGGATTTCTGGCAGCATCATGCGCCTCTCGTCTGGCTGGTATGCGCGCCTCTGTTTACTTTCCTTAAGCCTTCCGCCTTTGTCTTTGAGTTCGCGAGGCTCTTTTCAGCATTTCTTTCTTTCATTATCGTGTACCTTGGCTGGAAGATCTCCCGTAAAGTATGGCAGGCCCAGGCCCGGCTTTCAATGTATCTACTTATAGTTTTTAGCTCAAGCATTATGGCACAGTTTTTGTACCTGAGGCCGGATCTATTTATGATGATTTTCCTGCTTCTGTGCGTATATTTCTGCCTTAGGATACCTGGGAAGAAAATGTTTCCGTCTTTTTTTGCAGGCTTTTTTTTCGGAATAGGGGCATCTTTCATATTCAAGCAATATCTTATATTTTTTCTTCCTGTTGCAGTAATCCTCAGAGAAAACAGCCGGTTACGTTTTTCTAAATTATTTATGTATATTCTTGGCTTTACGGCCGGGATACTTCCGTTAGTCATTTATCTTGTGCGGAGTAACACGGTAGGGGATTTCGTTTATTGGGTTTATCACTTTAACCGGATACGGTTGGTATTTGCCGCTGTGTTTCCCGTTGCCATTGGCGTTGCAGGAGTATGGGGGTTGTATGTATTATTGCGCCGCTACCGGTTATCAAAAGACAACGAAGCGTTTGTCATTCTGGTTGCCTTTTGTTTAAGTACGGTCAGCAGCTTGAAACATACGGTTGTGGCCACTGATTCCGGATATAGCCTGGCATTCTGGTTTTTGTTGTGTGCTATAGCGGCTGCGGGGGTCAGTTTGCCTGGCATCGCGCTGAAGCAGTTTTCGCTACGTTGGCGAAGTGTTATTGCCGGAGGGTTTTTAAGTGCATTGTTTTTAGTAAACATTACCGCTTTGACAGAAGAGAAGGAACTTAATTTTAGCAGCGCAAAAAAAGTGATGGTAGAGTTAGCCAAGCATGCTTCAGACGATTCATGCCTTGTTATTCTGCCGTATCATCCGGTATTTTCTCACGATGCGACACGATTGTATTCTCGTTGGCATTTTTCACTCGCCGCCGTATATCCCCAACTCAATAAAGATATAACCAGCAGGGATATGGCAAAACAGATCCTTACGGCGCGGCCTGCGGTTGTACAGTGCAGTCTTATGGGAAGAAACCTTCTTTTGGAACTTTTCCAGAAAAGGCTTATTTCGGGCAAGGATTTGAAGTTCCTGCTTGGGTTCCTGCAGAGCAATTATACGCTTCAATGGATCGGCAATGAGAAGTATTTTATCAGAAATGACAGGCTTTAAAATTAACTTACCATGAGATTGGCGCAGAACATAGCAATGGGTTTGGGCGCGCTAAGGGCCAATTTTTTATCGGCCAGGGTCCCCCTGAGTGTCATGCTTTCGGTAACCAACCGCTGTAACAGCAAGTGCTGGTATTGCGATATCCCTTTGCGCAGGCAAAAGGAGATGAGCACCCAAGAGATACTTACATTGATCGATGAAATGGCTGAGGCAGGCGTCAGGAAGCTGAGCTTGTGGGGAGGCGAGCCGCTTTTAAGGAATGACATCGGCAGACTTATCGACCGCGCAAAAGAAAAAGGCATGTACGTTAATATCGATACCAACGGTTATCTTATACCGGAGAGATTTGAGAGCATCAGGAATCTTGATTTTATCATCTCCAGTTTTGACGGCGACAAAGACGTTCACGACAAAAACAGGGAACCAGGGGCTTACGATAAGTTTATCAGGGCGCTTGCATTTATAAACCGCCGTATCCCTGTCTGGACCCTGACAGTTCTTACCCGCCACAATATCGAGTCAGTGGATTTTATAATCGAAAAAGCGAATGAATTCGGTTTTTTTACCCTTTTTCAGGTCCCGTATCATCCTTCCCAGATAGGCTCAGCCGAAGACCTCTTTGCTTCTTCCGAGGAATACCGCAGGGTCTTCAATTATCTGATTAAGCTTAAAAAAGAAGGCGCTCCTATTATATCTTCGACGCAGTACCTGAATGCCGTGGCAAAATGGGGATTTTACCCTGAAATGACTAGCGAAACAGGCATTTCCGGCTTTCCGCAATGCTGGGCAGGAAGGCTTTTCTGCAATATCGACACAAACGGCGATCTCTATCCCTGTTCTCCAATGATAGGGAAGATGAAGGATCCGCCGAATGCCCTCAGGGAGGGCTTTGCCCGGAGCTTTAACAGATTGCAAAGCCCGCAGTGCCGGGCGTGTTTAAGCGCTTGCTGCCTGGAGGCAAATTACGTGTTCTCTTTTGATTGGCGTTCGATAGCCGAATGGATGCGCGTCACCTCATAAGGCATGAAAAGAAGGAGAAAAAGGGCCTTTAGGCGTTCGGGTCTTTTTTACGTGTATTTGCTGGAATGCCGTGACGGGACTTACTACACCGGCTTTACCCCTGATATCAAGAAACGCCTTAAGGCGCACAACTCCGGCAAGGGAGCTAAATACACCCGGGACAGGCGGCCGGTAAAGCTGGTATGGAAAAAGGCCTATACGTATTTCAAGAACGCGTTCCTTGAGGAAAAAAGGATCAAGAAGTTGCCCAGGGAGTTAAAAAAGCTCCTGATAAGACAAGGCAGTAAAAGGGGGCGCAATAAAAGGCGCTTAGGCAGCACGAGGAAACATGGCTCATCAGCTTGAAGCAGAGAGCATAAAAAAAATATTAATCGTCGGCCATTCGAACATCGGGGATGTCGTCTATGACCTGGTTGTAATAGATCCTTTGCGGAAGCATTTTCCGCATGCAAAGATTTTCTTTCTCACCTCTCCCCGGTCGCACAATCTTGCCGCAGGTTATAACGGCATCGAGCGCGTGATCGTGCTGGATAAACACGGTGAAGATAAGGGCCTTCTGCGCCGTATTCGTTTTCATCAGGCGTTAAAAAAAGAAAAATTCGATCTGGTGGTTTTGCTTAAAAAAACCTTGATGCATAAATTCCTTATGATCCCGTTTGGGTGGAATATCCCCGGCGCCTGCAAGGAGGATTTAGCAAAACGGGCAACGCACCCGGTTGATATCTACCTTAATTTTTTGCGATCGAAAGGGGTAAGGGCGGGAAGCGCGGTTTTTGACTTCGGGCTCGATACTGAAAAGCAGTTTTGCGATGATTTTTTTGCGAAAAACGCGCTTGACCGGTTTAAGGTTGTGGGTTTCCTGCCTTTGGCAGCCGCTTCTTTTAAGAACTGGCCGATTGATAAGTGGAACCGTTTGGCTGAGGTTTTGCAGAAGGAGGATGGGGTTAGGATGCTGGCATTCGGTAGATCAAGCGATGACCTCTATGCCAAGAGGGTTATGAGGGAGATTTCTCCTGAAATCGCCTCTGCTATCGACCGAACCACCTTAAGGCAGGCTTTGGCTCTGATCGGCCGCTGCGAACTTTTTGTCGGCCCTGATTCAAGCCTGTTGCACGCGGCAAGCTGCCTGGGCGTGGAATCCATCGGCCTCTATGGGCCCACTCCAGCTGACTATATCTACCCTTATTTTCATCGAAATAACATCATCACTATTAAAGAAGAACCGCCTGGCATGCTTTGCTTGACTGAGCCTTTCTCATGCCCCTGCCGCCGGGTTACGCAGCCTTCTGCCTGCATGGAGAAGATTAGCGTTGAAGAGGTTTTGGCCTCTATCAGGGCAAATCTTGGCAAGAAAAATATTTCTTTGTCAGAAAGGGAAAAAGAATGAGCAAGGCATTCAATAAAAGGCGTTTATTTAGAGTTATAGTTCCAGCGTATCCTGCCTTCAATATTTATTCCGGCATTGCCGAGAAGACAACAGCCCTTGGGCCGGTATGCATAGCTACTGCCGCGAATGAATTAGAGAGATGGGATGTGGAAGTTATTGATGAAAATAATCTCCGGCTGTACGGGCCCAAAGACGCCTCCGGCAGCGCAGACCATGAGTTCCTGCAAAGGGAGAGGCCGGCTGACGTGGTCGGTTTATACGGAGGCCTTACCAGTACCGCGCCCAGACTTTATCAGATAGCCCGTTTTTATAAAGAAAAAGGGGTTACTACGGTTGCAGGCGGACAGCATTTCTGCAGAGAAAATATATCTGAGGCGCTCCACTCTGATATCGACTACATTGTGCTCGGCGAAGGTGAAGAAACCATTAAAGAGCTCCTGAGGTCAATCGAGACCGGCAGCGATGCGTCAGGGATAAAGGGGATCGCTTATCTTAAGGAGAACAATGCTTTTTTGACCGCTCCCAGAGACCCGATCACTGATTTTGACCTGTTGCCGCATCCGGATTTTTCATTGGTCCGCTATGCAAAAATAAAGCTCTATCCTGTGGGCAGGATCCGAGGCTGCGGTATGGATTGCGAGTTTTGCACCGTAAAAGGCAAGCCGCGCTGCGCTTCTCCGGAGCGGCTTCTTGAAGATATACGGCTACTCGTGGAAACGCGGGATGCGCGTCATTTTTTTATTGTCGATGACCTTTTCGGGCAATACCGGGATGAAACCATCCGCTTCTGCAATATGTTAAGGGATTATCAGGCGAGCGTAGGAAGGCGGCTGGATATAACCGTTCAAATCAGGCTGGATAAGGCAAGGGACCCTCAATTACTTAGTGCCATGCGCGAGGCAGGCATCAATACGGTGGCTATTGGGTTTGAATCACCCATAGAAGAAGAATTGCAAGCCATGAAAAAAAACGTAAAGCCCCAGGATATGATTGAGCTCGCCAGGGCCTATCACCGTTTTGGCTTTCTGGTGCACGGGATGTTTATTTTTGGGTATCCGCTCAAAGAGGAAGAGGGGGCATTGACCATGCCCGCAAAAGAGCGGATCAAGCGGTTTAGAAGCTTTATCAAGAAGGCTAAGATTGATACCATACAGGTTCTATTGCCCGTACCGCTGCCCGGCACTGAACTGCGCAGCAGGCTCAAGGAGCAGCGCAGGATATACCCGGTCAGCGACATCGGCTGGGAGTATTACGACGGGAATTTCCCGACCTTCGAGCCCGATAAGCCTTTGACTGCCCAGGACCTCCAGAATTCGATACGCAGGCTCATGGGTAAGTTTTACCAGTTTAAATACATGTTGATGGCGGGATTGCACATATTCTCTTTTCCTGCGCTCGTGTTCTTCCTGCATAATATTAAAACAGGATGGAGGAAGTGGTATCGGCCCTGGAGGAATGACCTTGCCCGTTTCGGCGGCTGGGTCATCCTTAAAGGGTGGACAGCGCAATTCAGAAAGAGCGCTTTTTCGCAAAAGCTCGATATGGCGCAGAAGCATATAAGGGATTTGAATAACGGACAGAGTGGCGAGATAAGGGGATAATAATGAAGCAATGGTACGAGTCATTATTTGAAAATTACGCACACAAATATGACAAAGAGTGTTTTTGTCCAGGGTACGGTGGGTGAATGCGACTTTATTGAAAAAGAAATAAATTATGATAAATCCTTGAAGATTATCTTCAAACAAAACAAAACTTACAAAAATTCTGCCCCCAAAGTCTTTATCCGGACTTTCGGCTGGCCGATGGTGTAAGTACCGCGATATAATTTTGGGCATTTTAAAGGGGTTAAGTGATTTGGAATGAAGGAGTTGCAGCAAAACGGGTCAAAATTTAAATTTCTGTTGAATGTGGCATAATGTGTAGTAATGTTGCATCGGTTGCGTGTTTTACAGTGGCTCGGGATGGCGCTGGATATTTTAAAGAGGTTAAATGGTTTGGAGTGAAGGGGTTAGAAGACAAAAAGGCCTTCGGGTGAAAAGTTTTTTGATGTGATATAATATTATATAATATGGGGAGTATTGTTCGAAGGATGGGTAGACGCCTATTTCTAGATTCATTAGGACTAAAACTTATAAATTATAATAATGAAGCTATTTAGCAAGTTGTCTCAAATAAGAGTGTTGTTTAAGAAATTTAAATCTATGGAAATCTTACAACTTGGAATTTATGCAATTACAATTACCGGTTTTCTAATAGGTTTAGATTTTTTTTGCAAAAAATCGTCATTAGACATTGAGATACCGGATCATTTACAAATGGTAAGAGTATATCAAAAAGATCTTTATCAGTTTTATGTGGATAATGGGTTTAAAATACCTGAGAAATTAAATTCTGTTATACAGTATCATCACAAGGAGGAAAGAGGAACGGGTGAGAATATTATTAGTTCATCTCATAAAACATTTTTAGAATTTTTGAGACTGGAAAAAAGTAAGAGAGAAGAAACATATGGCATTGATGATATAGCCATCTTAATTTCAAATTGGGGAATAAAAGATATAGAAAGTAGACTGAATAATTTTACAGCGGATAAGCAACATAGTAGAGCGTATATTTTGTCTTCTTTTTTTATGTGGGAAGATATTTCAGACTTATCTGTGAATTATAGAAAAGAGTTAACCAGTGAAGAATATTATATTTTCCTCATAGCAATAATGAGATCACGAATTATTGAGCACACAGTTATTATAGAAAATGAAGGTGATTTTGATTTAAAAGATATAAGATTAGCAATTCCATCACCCTATAGCGAGATAACTGAAACTAGAAATGGTAATATAGTGAATCTTGAAGCGGAAACTTATCAGCCTTTATATACTTATGAGTTAAAAAGCGATTCATTAGCAATAAAAATTCCAAAGTTGGCAAAAGGTGAACGAATGTTTGCTAAAATATATACAAGAGAGAACAAATTAAATAAAGATGAGATTTCTTACGATTATACACCAGTTAAAACTATAGATAGAAAACAAAGCATAATATGGTTCGTGGTAATTTTAATATTATTGTTTTCATTGTGTTCATTTTTAAAATTTAAGTTAGAGTAAGTTGGGCTTATGGACGATTAAAAAATCTAGGTGAAAAGGTAAGGTTGTTAAAATTTTTTTCTTATGGAAGCGAAGAATGGCTAAGATACAAGCAGGTTTTGGAAATATTGACTGAGGTAGCAAAGAAACACCTATAGAGAAACTACTTAACAAAAAGAAAAGAGCGAAGAGCAAGTAAATCAGATAATAGATGAGCCGGATAAGAAAATCATCCGCAAGGCCAAAAAGCGAAGACTCAAAAGATATAATCTTTCTCAAACAGCAAAAATACTTAATGTGCCAAGACAAACTTTATATTATTGGATAATGAAAGGTTGGGTTAAGTCCTGGCACGATTGTAGAAAGTATCCTGTTTTTACAGTTTTTGACATAGAGAAAATTATCAAATGGCACAATTCCATAAAATTGAGCAAAGAACCGTATGTTAGAAGGAATGTTGAGAATTTTCCATAACATGTGCATCTTCAGCAACCAGTGGACACAAAGGGGTTATTTTTAGTTTGTAGTTTTTAGTCTTGGCCTAGGTGGAAAGCAGGCTTATAATAGCCTGAGGA